>Ga0315298_1009373_pt1 | contig 12130 bp, 6 predicted proteins | sample WHS_1_MG_FD_203077 | JGI IMG/M metagenome (GOLD analysis project Ga0315298, IMG submission 203077) | Extremophilic microbial mat communities from Washburn Hot Springs, YNP, Wyoming, USA - WHS_1_MG | ecosystem: Environmental > Aquatic > Thermal springs > Hot (42-90C) | place: USA: Wyoming... | reverse complement strand
AAAAGCGCGAATATATTAAAAAATATGAAGCTGAACTCATCAGTCCCCGGGAAGTAGCAATATGGAAACGCGGCGCCTCAAATGCCGGCTATCATTATTTGGGATGCGCAAAAACATTCGCGCTTATGGGCAAAGCCTTTGCCGAGGCAAATCTGAAACTTCTGGAGTCCCAAAATCGCTGATTTAAGAAGGAGGTTCTCATTATGAAAATACGGTTATTCCAAACAATTCGTTCCCGTTGGTCTTTTATTAAAATATTCTTCACTGCGCTGTTAACTTTATCGGCGATGTGTCTGTTGTATCCAGCTTGGGGTGCTAATCCGACAAATCCATCAAAATCTTTGCCTCTTCCGGGGGAGGTTTTTGAAATCGATGGTCACACGGCATTTGTCATTCTTCCGTCTATCGAGAACAGTTACACAAATCGTCCGACTCCGTGGGTATGGTATGCGCCTACTTTGCCCAATCTGCCTGATAAAAACGAACGCTGGATGTTCGAACGCCTTCTTGCTGCAAGGATTGCAATTGCTGGTATCGACGTCGGCGAATCGTATGGTAGCCCTCAAGGACGCGAAGGCTTTTCCGCGCTCTATCGCGAACTTGTGGAGCGGCGCGGTTTCAGTCGCAAGCCTTGTCTGTTGGCTCGAAGTCGCGGCGGACTGATGCTTTATAACTGGGCAGCAGAACATCCTGATTCAGTGGCTTGCATTGCCGGTATTTATCCTGTCTGCAATCTGCGGAGCTATCCGGGTCTTGATAAAGCATGCGGCGCTTATGGTATGAGCGCAGAACAGCTTTCCAATGAACTTGCAAAGCACAATCCTGTTGACCGACTTGCCCCGTTGGCAAAGGCAAAAATCCCCATATTCCACATCCACGGCGACAAAGATGATTTGGTGCCTCTGTCCGATAACTCTGCCTTGCTTGCCAATCGCTACCGTGAGTTGGGAGGTTCAATCCGGCTGCGAATTGCCTCAGGCCAGGGACATAACCTTTGGGAAGGATTTTTCAAATGTCAGGAACTTGTCGAATTTGTCATCAAATATGCCATACCACCTTTTGAGCGAGAGCCAAATGCAGCTTTATTTAAAGACCCGCCTATCGAAGCAAGACCCGGCGCATTATGGTCATGGAGATTGTGTAACATAATTTCTGTAAAATTGAATAAAGCCCGGCCGAGATGAAGTAAATAGATTGAATATAGAAAATGAAAATTTAACAGTAATCGGCTATGGCAAAGAAAGAGCAAACATAGTACCGAAGCGGTATCGAGCTCAGGTACATGATGAGCTTAGCGAGGTATGGTCAAGTAATAGTTGGGAACAGGCGAAACGCAGGCTTGAAGAGTTGGAGGAACGGTGGTCAGGGGTATTTAAAGGGTTTAGTGATTTTATATCGGAGGAAGGGTTAGAGACGTTAACAGTGTATAAGGTATGTCCTAAGGAGCATAGGAAGAAGCTTCGGACGAACAACATAATAGAACGAGTTAATCGGGAGTTTAAGCGTCGAGGTCATGTGGTAAGGATATTTCCCGGTCCTGAGAGTTGCAAGCGGTTGTACAGTGCGATAGCCAGGGAATGGGACGAGGACTGGATGACAGGCAAGAGGTATATGGACATGGAGCCGTTATGGGATTGGGAAAGGGCGCGAGGCGCGAATGAAGAGGAGCTAGCTTCTTCAATCGATGGAATCAGAAGAATAAGAAAAATTGGCCGTGGTAAATTAATTTTACAGAAAAATTGTTGCACAACTTTTTATAATCAGTAACGCAATCATAGAATTATGAAAACAATGAGAACCTTAGCAGTAGTATTTTTGATTTACACTGCCTTTTTTGTATCTGCTGTTGAGCAGTGGGGTGTGTTCGAGCTCACCCTGCAGGGACCATCCTCAGGAAATCCTTACGTAGATGTGCAGTTTTCCGCGACTATTACTCAAGGCGAGCGACGCATTACAGTGCCGGGCTTCTGGGATGGCGGTGGCACTTATAAAGTTCGGTTCAGTCCGCCGACAACAGGTGAGTGGCGTTATGAAACGCACAGCTCCATTCCTGAACTAAATGGAAAGACCGGTGGCTTTACCGCTACCGCTCCCACACAAGGAAACCACGGGCCGGTGCATGTCTTTAATACTTTTTATTTCTGTTATGCAGACGGGACGCCGTATCATCAGTTTGGCACCACATGCTACGCATGGGTGCATCAGCTTACGGAGTTACAGGAACAAACGTTGAAAACTCTTGCTTCATCGCCTTTCAACAAAATCCGGTTCTGCGTTTTTCCCAAAAGTTACGCCTACAACCAGAACGAACCGGAAATGTTTCCATTTGAAAAAGGCGCAAACGGCAAGTTTGATTTCAGCTGTCCAAACCCAGAGTTCTGGCGGCATTTCGAAAAGCGCATATTAGACCTGCAAAAACTCGGAATTGAAGCCGATATTATTCTCTGGCACCCGTATGACCGCTGGGGATTTGCCAATATGAGCGATGAGGAAGACGACCGTTACCTGCGTTATTGCATCGCCCGCCTGAGCGCCTTCCGCAATGTCTGGTGGTCTCTGGCTAATGAATACGACTTTATGACGGCACAGCCACCCGGTCACCCCGGCAACAAGCAGTGGGAAGACTGGGACCGCTTTTTCAGCATCCTGCAAAAGGAAGACCCGCATCAGAGACTGCGCAGCATTCATAATGGCAGCAAGTGGTATGACCATACAAAACCGTGGGTCACGCACGCCAGTCTGCAATCATCTGATATGAATGGTGGCGTTCGTTTCCGCGAGAAATATCGCAAACCGGTGATATACGACGAATGCAGATACGAAGGAAACATCCCTCTCGGCTGGGGTAACCTTACTGCGCGTAAGATGACACAACGTTTCTGGCTCGGCACGCTCAGCGGTTGCTACGTCGGTCATGGCGAAACCTACAAACACCCACAGGACATCCTCTGGTGGTCAAAAGGCGGTGTCCTTCACGGCGAAAGTCCGAAGCGAATCCAATGGCTCAAAGACTTTATGGCTAAAGCCCCGCCATTTCACGAGCTCCAGCCTTTCGGCGATGATAAGGGACGTTTCATCCTTGCAAAACCCGGAGAGTATTACCTCGTATATTGCGTTAAGAAAACCCCGCAGACAATTCAACTTGCTGGCGATAAACCTTACAAAGTAGATGTTATTGACCCGTGGGCAATGACGATTAAACCGGCTGGCACTGCGAAACCCGGAGAGTTCACAATCAACCCGTCGCAATCTGATATCGCGTTTCGGTTTGTGCCGTATGCCCCAGGCGAAGCGCTCCGTCCGGAAATCCGTATCAAAACGTCTGCACAGGAAGGTGTGCCGCCGCTTTTAGTTTCATTTGAAGCAATAACCACCGCCACACAGGCAGAATGGGATTTCGGGGACGGCACAAAATTAGCCGGACTCAAGGCGCAACACACATTCACTAAACCGGGCGTTTATCTGGTCTCAGTCAAGGTCACCACTGCAGATGGCGCGGAAAGCTTTGCTCACACAGAGATTGTCACAGAACGCGATGTTAACCAACCTATCGTTAGAATTGGATTTTCTGAAGCCGAACATCCGGCGCTGAAATTCCATGGTACGGCGAAACGCAGCGCGAACGGCTCCTTGTCTTTTCCAGCAGGTTCCCCCTGGGGATGGGTTCAAGCCGGCAACCAGCCATTGCAAGAACTCCGCGGACTCCGATCATTCACCATTATGGGGTGGTTGAAACCGGAAAGCCTTCAGACCGGCAGCGGTGGCAACCGGATTGTTTTCTGTCTTAATAGAGACACAGACGGTATTGATCTGGTTTGCCTTGCCGATGGTCGCCTGCGGCTTGCCGTCAACCAATGGCCCGACTCTGTCAAAAACGATAGTTCACCGGGAAAGTTAGTAGTTGGAAAATGGACATTCTTTGCTGTTACCTACGACGCAAGCCAGCAGGACGATAACGTTTGCTGGTATTTCAGCCCACCTTTTGATGAGCCGATTAGTAAACAGATAGACTTAGACCGCAAAACCTCTTACAACAACGGTACGGTGGGCTCAAATATAGGCGGCCTTGCAATCGGCAACTTCAACGAAACAATGTCCGACTTTGGTCTTGACCGGCAATTCCGTGGCGAAATTCGTAACCTTCAGATTTTCGGTAGCAGAATTAGTTCCCGTGGAGTCCTGAGGATTGAAGAAGTCAGAAAAAAAATGCAATGAACCTTGAACCGACTCGTTCATTTCTGCTAAGTTACTTAAATCTATGGCTTATAGAAAAACCTACGCAAACTGGAACCTAATTAAATCAGGAGTATGTTTGGTAACTGTTATTTTTATTGTTATCGGATTAGCAATCGCTGACGTTTATTGCGCCACTTTTAATCTGACATATTCACCCGCGCCGCCGGACAACCCATTGAAGGGATTTGTATCATATCCCCGTCAGCAAACAGATTTTCCGCGTAGCCTTGAGTGGAATTACACTAAACTCTCAGATGTGATGATTGGATACACAAACTTTAACTGGGAACCATTTGAGCGGAAACTGGAGAACGCATCCAAACGCGGGTGTCAGTTCATCGCGCGGTTCTATCTTGAATGGCCAGGCAGAAGTACCGGTGTGCCCCGCTTCCTGCTTGATGACGGATTGCCGCTCCACACCTGGACAAATACAAACACCCGCCCCTGGCCACCTGCCTTAGACCATACACCAGATTACGAAGACTCTCGCCTGCGGACTGCCCTCACCAACTTCATTCACGCCTTTGGCTCTCGCTACGATGGTGACCCGAGATTGGCATTTGTGGAACTTGGATTACTCGGCACCTGGGGCGAATGGCATAATCATCCAAACAATCAATGGTTTGCCTCAAAAACAGTTCAACGTGAAGTGATGGATGCTTATGAGGCTGCGTTTAAGAAAACTAAATTGCTGATCCGTTATCCTGCCGGACCCGACCACTCACGTTACGCCGATAATAGCAACCGACCGTTCGGTTACCACGACGATTCTTTCGCCTGGGCAACCGTCCACACGGGACGCAAACAGGATGACTGGTTTTTCGAAACGTTGATGCGACGGGCTGGGGTTACAAATAAATGGCGGACTCAACCCATTGGCGGTGAGGTTCGGCCTGAGGTGTGGGATTGCCTTTTTAACGAACCCTCGTGCGTGCCTAAAGGCCAGGAGTTTGACCGGTGTTTAGAAGTTACGCACGTCTCCTGGTTATGCAATGAAGGTGTGTTTCGTCAATCCCTCAGAGGACCAGCCCGCGAACGTGCGCTCCGGGCGGCTCAACAGATGGGCTACGAGCTTCATATTCTCCGCGCTGAAATAGAACGCCAAAACAATTCGTGGAACGTTACGCTCTTAGTTACTAATACCGGTGTAGCCCCGTTTTATTATGACTGGCCGGTGGAACTTGCTGCGCTTGATGCCGATGGCCAAATCACCGCCGTTTGGAAAACCGACTGGAAATTAACCGGTATTTTGCCCGGCGAGCCGGCTCGGATATGGCAACAACGTTTGCCTTCCGGGGCGTGGGAAAAAGATGATGCTCGTCTGCTTGTTCGCGTTCCAAATCCAATGCCGGGCGGACACCCCTTGCGCTTTGCAAATAAGGAGCAGGACCGCGATCTTAACGGCTGGCTGACTCTTGGAACTGTTCGACCCTGAACTGGCTCAAGATTGTAGAGTAAGACAGCAAATTTGCGTTTTGTGTTTCTCTTTTAAACTCCTTATAGCCAGAAGCGGCCTTCTCACCCCAGCAAGAAATAACGCTCCTTAAGAACCATTTATAAAATGCAGCGAATAACAAACCCGATTTGATGTGCAATAACTGAGACCATCCCAGCGCATGGTAAAAACTTAACAATTACCTAACAAAACTAGCTACTATGTTCATATCCATGTTCCTTGCATTCATTCGCGTTCATCCGCGTCTATTCGTGGATAATTTCATATAAAGCTGGTTATCGGTCCCTCTCTTCGGCTCTGGCCCAGGCAGGACGTGGTCAAAATATGATTAACCAGAACAATTCAACCGGTATTTTGGAGATCAGCAAATACCAGGCTGATCATGGTTCTGTATCTGGAATTACACGTGCACCTGTAGAGAGTTTAAATATTCTTCCAGAGACAGGGGACTTGAGATCAAGTTCTATCATTGCTGCAGTGTACTTAAAGGCTTTTGCATTGATTTGTGTTTCTAGTCTACAAGGGGGTATAGAAAATGTCTCATTCAAGTCTTGAGCAAACCATTTGTCATTTCGGAAGTCTCTATCATCTGAATAGGCTTGCCATAGTCGACAGGATTCGACCATATAGGAAGAAACCACTTTAACGGACATAGCATTTGTTTGGTATTCGAATTCCCATTTTACCAGTGGTAATGGTTTTTTGTTAACGATAATTTCGGCCCACATAGTTAATGTATTTAGAGCCTCTTTACCGTCTCCAAGGTCATGCCCGGCATTCGGCGTCTGATAGATAAGCTTTGGTTCCGGGATTTCGTTCCAATAATGTCGGATCGAATCAACGGTCCAATAGGGGTCATTTGTGCCTAACAGGAGCAATATAGGGATTTTATAGTCATGAAGATAGCTATATGGATCAACCCAATTCCTGAGCTCTACCATCCTTGGATCATCCATTTTTTCAATCAAGTTTAAGTCTGTGTAATCGGTTATCTCCTCACTCTGCCGGCCATAGATTTTTTTTGCCCATTTAGTTTGGGCTTTCATATTGAGCATATCGATAACCATCGGTGCAATCGCTATCACTCTGGTATCTGTTGCTCCTGTCAGCCAGGTTGTCCATCCTCTCTTTGATGCGCCAGTCACTATAAAACCGCTGATTCGGTCGCCGAAACGCTTTCTGGAAAAATCCTGTATTGTATCCATTGCTTTTACGGCTGACTTAACCATTGGAAACAGTAAAGGCCATGTTTTATCTCCAGTCTTGAGGTATTGATCAAAAGTATATGCAATCAATGCATCTTCTTTCCTGCCGTCATAAAGTGGTTGATTTGGGACTTGGGTGAGAATGCCTACTCCCATCCCCAAATGTTCAGCTACAGGCTTGAATTTCTCAATGTAATTCATTCCAGTGCCATCACCTGTAATTAGCAATAAAAATTTATCCCTATGTTTCAACTCATCAGGTCTGATTATTACTATGTGATGACTCCAAAATTGCTGGCGCCATAGCTGTGAAACCATTTCTAAGTGATAAACAGTGATTTTGCCTGTCTTGCGGACCTCTGTTTCTTTCCAGTTAAAAAAATTATCTGACTTTTTCAAATACTGGCGTAAAGCATTTTCACCAGAGTAAGTCTCTATTGGACCAAAAGCCAAAAACAAAGTTGTGATGAAGAGCGCAAGATACCCAAACGGGGGCTTAAATCGGAAAATTATTTTCATGCTAATATTGGACCAACATATTTAACCAAAGTCAAAACTTAAAAAAAGCCTATTATTCTAAAAATAAAAAAGGCCGGGTGGGAGAGAGAAGCACCCGGCCCTGGTCACTTATTTTGGTTATTTGCGCAGACGGAAGAAACTAATAGGTTCGCTAAATGGAATGCTAACCTTAAATCTTCCGTCTTCAACAACTGGTTCTATTGTTACAGCAGACCAATTTGCTCCGTTGCCCAAAGTGGTTGATTTTTCTAATGTATAGCCAGTTGCTGTTGCAGGCCAACTGATAACGATATTACCTGCTGACCGTGTAACGCTTAGAGTTGTCTTTGCCTCCAGTGAGTTAGCACCGGCCTGATAATTTTGAGTTACCTCTGGATCAGTCATGGCACCTGACCAAATCCTGAATTCGTTGAATACTCCGTTAAATGCAGGATCTGGCCAATTTGAACGTCCAAGCCAATTGTTGATATCACTGAGGCTAGACAGCGGTATACTAGCGAGGCCAGTTCCAACTCTAACTCCGTTTAGATACACGCGTGAGACCCCGGCCACGTAATCGTAAACAGCTACGATATGATATTCTTTTCCAACCTCTAAAGGAGAGCCACAGTCTACATTTTGTTCTCCTAAAGTAGCATCTGGTTTTGCGCAGAATCTAAACGTACTTGACCCGCTGCGCGGCGTAACAAACAAGTACGCCAGGCCCGTCCCTTGAGCGCCTTCTCCTGCGCTGTTGGTTCCAAAATCAAATATCCTTTGCCAGCTGGAATTGGCCGGGCCATTCCATGTAACCCACATTTCAAAGGTTACATTTGTCAAAACAGATATGAGGTTGTTGGGTAAGTCCACATATGTGCCGTTGGTGATTGTAAGTTTTCCATCCCCGCTAAATATGCCATTAGTTCCAACGACCAGACCGTTGGCGCCGCCAACTGAATCAATAACGTTTGTTGAGCCTGCAGGTTCGTTAAAACTATACCGATGTAATAATACAGGTTTTTCTGGTACGCCAGAAGCTGCGACAACAGTTACTTCGATGGACACCTGTTTTCCGCCATAATTCACGGTCACGCTAGTCTTGCCTGTACTTCGGCCTTCTAGCTCACCCGATGGTAAGACTCCAACAATATCGTTATCTGCTGAAATAATCTCGGCTCCTTGTGCTGTTGTAACAGGCACGTTTTGAATGTTTTCAAATAATCCAATTATCGTGTTTATTGAGCCCTTTACGATCTGGTTCTGAGTGCCCACAGTTACAGACTTAAGTGCTCCGACATTGTCAACTATTTTGTCCGGTCCTGCAGATGCATGTGCAGCTATCAACATCGGTTCAAGGGCTCCATCATAAATTCTAAACTCATCAATCTGCCCATTGAAATAAGGATCATTATATTGGGATCTGCCAAGCCAGTTATTAACTGTGTAACCCAAGTCCATAGGTGTCAAATCCACATTCGTATTGATTCCAACCAGCTTACCGTCCACAAATAACATTGCGCTCTTTTCAGATGCCTTAATAACCAAAGCAATGAAGACCTTTTGGTTTACAGGTGGGCGCGTAGCATTGACCTGCTGTTCACCAGTCCCTTTATTGATGGCAAACCTCAAATTTCCAGAACCGCTTGGCAAAGTTAAAAACATCGTCTGCGACGCACCGTTGTTGATGTCTTCGCCACCGATACTATTGCCAAAATCAAAAATTCTGGACCAATTGGCACTTCCCGCATCGGTTACCCACGTCTCAATGGTTATCGATGTATAATTAGTGAGAAGCCCATTTGGTAGATCGACATAAGTCCCAGAAGTACCATCCAAAATAACACTGCCATTTTGAATATAAGCGTTACCGAATAACGTGCCATCTGCTCCACCTACTGTATCCGAGGCGTCCTGAGTAAAACTATATCGATGTGTTAACACTGGTGGCCTCTCCGTAACCACTATGGTTTTACTGACCGTCTTTCCCATGAATGTAGCCTGTACTTGTGCTGTCCCGGCTTTCAATGCTAATAGCTTACCATTCTGATCCACACTTAATATTTTGGTATCACTGGATGAAAGAACCAGACCCGACGCAGCTGTCACCGGAATGTTTGTTACGTTTTCAAATGTTCCCATAACAGAAACTGTTTGAACTCCACCTGAAACCATCGTATCGGCCGCAGTTATTGACAATGAAACGACATTACCCAGCTGGTCAATAATATTATTTGGTCCGCCAGCAGTATGAGCAGCAATTATCAGCGGGTCTAATGCACCGTCATAAATCCTGAATTCATCAATTGAACCCCAGAAATATGGGTCGTTCCATTGGGATCTTCCCAGCCAGTTGTTAACAGTATTACCAAGGTTCGCTGGCGTGATCGTCATATTTGTGTTAACAGCTACTATCTGTCCATCCACGAAGAGCCATCCGGTCTTTTCCGAAGCTTTATAAACAAAAGCTATATGCGTTTTTTGGTTTGCCGGCGGTCTTGGAGCGTTTAATTGCTGCTCACCACTGCCATCTGTTATTGCCACTCTAAGGTTACCTGCTCCACTGGGTAATGAAATAAATAAATACTGAGTTCCCGTTCCGCTGTTATCTTCACCTTGTTGACTATTTCCAAAATCAAGAAGCCTGGCCCAACCAGAACTCCCGAAGTCAGTTGCCCAAAGTTCTATTGTAATCGAAGAAAGATTCGTCAAAATACCATTCGGGAAATCCACGTATGCACCTGCCCCATCAAAAACAACCTCGCCATCTTGAATAGTTGCTCCCACTAAATTACCGTCTGCAGTTCCCACAGAATCTTTTGCATCCTGATCAAAACTATATCGGTGTATTAAAACAGGTGGTTTTTCATTTACCTTGATGGAATTAGTTACACTTATTGTTTGATATGACACTATGATACTTGCAGTTCCAGCTTTCCTGGCAAGGATAAGACCTGAATTATCCACACTCAGTATAGATTGGTCTGTAGAAACAATTGAAAGCTCAGGATCACCGATAATATTTATTCCTTTGACATTTTTAAAGTCAGCTGATACCGACGCTTTTTGAGAGCCGCCTTCGTCCATGGTTGCTGCCACAGAAACAATTAATTTTTCCACAGCCCCGGGAGATGCATCAATAACACTTGGTCCTGCTGCGAAATTAGCTGCTATTTGAGCTGCAGTTAAAGCAGAATCATAAATTCTAAATTCATCAATACTGCCGTTCCAATAAGCATCTGGATTATACAGTGATTTACCCAGATAACTGTAGACGTTTTGAATCGACGACATAGGTATTGTCACATCATTTCTGGACGCAACCAGCTTGCCATCGATATATAGTCCCATGAACCGTTTTGGAGGATTATAAACAGCAACTATGTGAATCGGGCCTTGACCATCTAAAACCCCTGGCGAGCTAATAATCTGTTCATGATTATACCCCGGGTCAGCATCGGACGAAACAAATCTAACATCCTGTGCCCCGGAATGTGGAGATAAAAATAAATAATATCTTCCATTTCCAGCAGCGCTGGTGTCACCAAAATCGAATAACCTACACCAGTTACCACTTGATCCAAAAGTAGCCCAGGTTTCAAACGTAACACTTTCTAAACCATTCAGTAAGCCGCCGGGCAAGTTAACAAATGTCCCTGAAGTACCATCTAAGACCACACTCCCATCCTGGACATAAGCATTACCTTCTAAAGAACCATGTGAAGAACCAACGGAGTCATTAGCGTTGGAGTCAAAACTATATCGGTGAATCAGGCCTGCATTAGTGATTGCTGACATTGCTGTCAGCAAAGCGACAATGGAACCTGTGATAAAATATTTCATAGCCGGGCGAAAAACATTTTTTTTCATAACACAATTAATTATATAGTTAAAGATCACAATTCTTCCAACTGGCTCCACACCATTTGGACATTGCTTATTTAACTGAGTTTTTATCATTTATTATTTAGTTTTATTAAAAAAACAAGTCGCATGTTAATATGAAAATTAATGCGCATAAATCAAGCCCTGGGAAATTTGAGATGTTTTGATGAATTTTTTTATTGGAGGACCGCCCCCGAAGAAACTCAGCAGTCTAAACTCAAAATTCAAAATCCAATTATGAACCCCGGGCAATGACCGCTGTTCAGGAAAAGCCACGGACAGTCGGTTGCATTACAACCACTAAATTTTGGGAAGCTGAACTATAAACTTAATCCAAAGCAGGCGTTCGGTGGTTTCAAACCGAGCTCTTGTTGAGTCACATAACAAAACCGCGCTCGGCCAGTCGGCCTGCTCAGTAATAATGCCAACATCCGGTTTTAAATCCATTTGGCGTCCGGCGATCGCTCATGCACTGTAAAATGCAAGTTAGCATGATCTCCGAAGAAACTGAATCCGCTCCAAGCTCTTTCTTTCTTTGGATAAAGGAAACCTCAGGTTGTCAGGGGTTTGTGTATGAATGCTAATTGTACCCGGCCAAACTTATCTGCTATAATAAAACATTTGGGCTTCACTATTTCTTTTTTTACTTAAAAAGGAAACAGTGCAGCACTTTCAGCCTTTTAACTGATTGCAAGCTGTGGATTAAATGCTCGTTTAGAAATTTTTATCTGAACTTCCACTTCTTTTTAGGCCTTAAATCTTCGTAACACCTCGATTTGACGCAGGGATAATCAACATTAGAAAATTTCTGAAATGTAGTCATATTATTTTTTTTATAATATTTTCATTTTTT
>Ga0315298_1009372_pt1 | contig 12133 bp, 8 predicted proteins | sample WHS_1_MG_FD_203077 | JGI IMG/M metagenome (GOLD analysis project Ga0315298, IMG submission 203077) | Extremophilic microbial mat communities from Washburn Hot Springs, YNP, Wyoming, USA - WHS_1_MG | ecosystem: Environmental > Aquatic > Thermal springs > Hot (42-90C) | place: USA: Wyoming... | reverse complement strand
GGGTTCCTTTCAGTGCTCTTACTGTCTTGTTCTATCAGGGAGCCATTACGTTAGGAGCAGGGTGGCTCAGGGGCGTACTTACTGATCCTATGGTGAACGAGATGACGGCGGCTGGGGGGCTGCTCATACTGGGGATCGGGCTTCAACTGCTCGACATCCGCCGGCTGCGCGTGGCAAACCTGCTGCCAGCGCTCGCTATTGCCCCGCTTGCAGTCGCCTTGTTCGGTGCCTGGGTGTAAGGGCCTGAGCAAGACTCTGAATAATGCTGGGAATTGCATTCGCCTAACCAATAACAATAGAGCGGTTCAGGCAAAGGTCGACCATTAACGCTTCAGACCATTACCCTTGGGACCATTACCCTCGAAATGAGACGCAACAATGCGGTTGCTGGAGGCAAACCAGAAGGGGGGGATCGACGCTCGATGTGTTTCCCACTGGGCGCTGGGACGGGTGCGCAGCCTTATGCCCTGGAAGCATTTGAATAAGGAGCCGAACTGCGTAGCTGAGTGAAGCTCACGCTTGTCGGTGGGCTGGCAGTGTTGAGGTTGTTCTGGGTACCGTTGGCGGAGCGAGGTGACGAGTGGCCGGTGCGACAGCTCCATTTCAGCGAGTAGCGATGCAAGCTCAAGAAGCTGTCAGCGGCCGAGGGCGAGTTGGGACCGGTGGTCAGGTGGTGGACAGTGAAAGCCGCAGTCTTTAGAATTGGAGGAATGATCAAAGGGGCCACGGTGGTTTCTGAATAAGAAAAGTTGGCGAACCGGGAAAGCAGGGAAAACGGCGTAAGGAGGGGCAGTGGACGTAGTAGCGGCGTATGACGACATCTTCCTCGAGCACGAGACTGGTTCCCATCCTGAACGACCACAGCGTCTTCTCGCAATCAAACGCGCGTTGAGCGCAACTGGCCTCGAGCGCCGTTTGCGGTGGCTGACTCCGGCGCCAGCCCCCTCAGATGCCATACGGGCCGTGCACTCGGCACAGTACCTGGACTATCTGGAGTGGATGTGCCTGCGCGGCGGAGGCAATCTTGATCTCGATACTCCGGTTGGTCCACGCTCCTATGAGGCTGCTTTGCTGGCCGCTGGAGCCACCATTCAAGTGATGGTCGAAGTGTTGGAGGGCCGCGCTTCGGCCGGCTTTGCGCTCGTTCGGCCCCCTGGTCATCATGCGAGACGAGACAGAGGAATGGGCTTCTGCCTCCTCAATAACGTTGCCATTGCCGCTCGATATGCAGTTGACCGATTGGGAATTCGGAGAGCCATGATTGTGGACTTCGATGTGCACCACGGCAACGGCATTCAAGAGGCTTTCTACGCAGACGAGAGAGTCTTCTATTTTTCCGTTCATCAGTCGCCCTTCTACCCAGGGTCCGGGACCTACGACGAGATAGGCGAGGGGCCTGGCCTTGTTTACAACGCTAATGTACCGCTGCCGGCTGGGGTCGGCAACGAGGGTTACGAGCGGGTGTTCCGTGAGATTCTGTATCCGCTTATGCGTCGTTTCTCGCCTCAGGCGATTCTCGTCTGCGCGGGCTATGACGCTCATTGGGCTGATCCGCTGGCCAACATGCAGGTATCATCTGGAGGGTTCGGGCGCCTTGTGGCAATGCTCAAGGAGTATGCAGAACCATACTGCCAAGGGCACCTTGCCCTAGCTTTAGAGGGTGGCTACGACCTGGACGGCCTGAGTCGTTCGGTAGTGGAGACCTTCCACGCCTTGCTTGGGGAGAGCATCGGAGACGATGTCTACCTTGCGCCCAAGCTGTCTTGGCAGCCTGATCTGGAGCCATTTCTCGCCAAAGTGCGTGGCATGCACGACCTTTAGGCCTGTGGGAGAGTCCTAGCTAACGGTCTGCCCTTGGCACCTAGAAGACGAGGGCGAGCCCCCCGACAGCAGTGCTGACGATGGCTGCCAGCGGCGCTGGGAACAATCCAACGGCAACCACTAGGGCGAGAGCGGCGCCAGTGACAACGGCCGCCAGGAGTGAGCGTTTGGGATCCGTGGCTGTGGCAAACTCAGACGATCCGTTTTCGGTTGCCCACTCGTGTCCCAGTTGCCAGGCTGCTCGAATCACCGCCGCCGCCTGCATCGTGTTCGCTAAGAGGAGAGCCACCATCGTCGCAGGCTCCCCTGCTGCTACCGCCTCAACGAGCAACCATCTGCCCGGAAAGCCAGCCAAAGGTGGAACACCAACCAGGCCGAGACTCCCCGCGCACATGACCACCAAAGGGAAGGCCAGGGGAATGTGCCTGATGGAGGTGTGACCAAGCTGTTTTAGCCTCAAGAACTGCAGCGATACCAGAATAGGGACGATGGCGAGCGCCTGCGTGAGTACGATCCAGACAGACGCTTCCGCAGCAGTCGCCGAGGACACGGCTAGCCCAGCCAGAGCAAAGCCCGCGTTGGCGACTACCAGGTAGGCAACTGTGCGCCTAAGCTGAGGCTGGACGAGAGCGAGGCCTGCCCCCCCAAGCGCGCCAGCCACGCCGCCAACGAGAAGGAGCGTATTCCCCCTGCCGCTCAGCAACAGCCAAGGGTAACGCCCCGCTGCCTGAACGAGCATTCCCAGCGTCTGCGGAAACACAACCCCCACCAGCAGGCCCATCGTCAGCGGCGATGCACGGTCGAAAATGGCTGGCATCCAGAGATGAAAGGGAAAGGCGCCAAGGAAGACCGCGAAACCAATCCCAAGCAGAGGCACAATGAACCGCTCCAGGGATGCCTCGCGGGTCACGGTGAACGACTGGATTAGGGTGAAACCCAACACCAGTGAGACCAACGCCACGCTAGCTGCTATCAGATAAGGAGCGAGATCCTGCTTTTCGGCCTTTGTCTCTACCGAGTTACCAACGACGAAAAGAAGCAGGAGATAGGCTAACCCAAGGCCGAAGGCTGGCACCAATGGCTCTGAAGAAGAAAATGAAGCGATGCTGGCTGCCAACGTCACTGATAGCGCTAGGAGCTCGTTTCCCTCCTCGTGAAAAGCGAACGCTAGGCAGGTTACTAGGAAGGATGCCATTATACTGGTCACCAGAAGCAGGCGAGACAACGGGGTGAGTGTAAGCTCGTCACCGAGGACGACTGTTGACCAGCCGGTCGGCGTTACCGTTACGATAACAGCCGCCACCGCCAAGGTTGCTAAACCTGTGACAGTCGGTGCGAGAGGCCGGCTGCGCAAGAGGTGCGCGCCCACTGCACCCGCCATCAGCAGTGGGACTAACCATTCCGCACTCACGCCGTCAGCTCTCCGCGTGTCACTGCCAGCGCAATGCAAAGGTAGGGAACCGCTCCGGCCAGCAGGGTCGCCACCCCCGGGTTGCCCAAATCTGCGTACAGCAAATTAGCGGCGCTTAGGAGAATCATCAAACCGACACCCAAACGCAGCAGCCGCTGTGAGTAGACAACAAGGAAGAGGCCCAGTATCCCCATCCAGTAAGCGAAGAAGCTAGCGATGCTGGAATCTACGCTGCTGCCCAAAACCGGCGCTACCTGAGAAAGGGCGAATGCGGCCACGATTGCGAGCACCATTAGGAAGAAGCGGAACACCTCGTCAAAAGCGTCCCCCGAAGAGCGGGAATGGTCCTCTGACTCCGGTTGGACCGGTGAGAGAGCTGCAGAGGTGAGGCTGCCTGGGAAAGCGGTTCTGGGGGCAATCAGCGCTCCCATCACTGAAAGCCCTACGATGAAACGGGCCACTCCAACAACAGGGCCTGCCAGGGCTGCCTCGGCCAGGCTCAATCCGATGAACATGAGCCCGAGCGAGCCGACCATCACTGTCCATCGACGTGAGAGAGCAAGAGGTGGAAGAGCGGCGGCCAGAGCCAGTGCACCGAACAGCATTGAACTCAAATACCCACCTCCGACGCTAATAGCCAAGGCAGTATACGATAACCACCGTGCCGGCAAGAATCAAGATGGCTAAGTAGTGTCTCTGCCCGACGTCTTCGGCCACGCCAATCCCATCGGCGACTAGAGTCAGCAATGCGGCTGCCTCTCGGCGCCACCCTTTTTCGCTGGCAAGCCTACGTTGCCACTTCGTGAGGGCCATCTGCAACCGATGCCTCGACTCGTCTCCCCAACCCACGACTCCACTTGCCAGACTGGCAATCACTACACACAGCAAGATCAGCCAGGCCGGGGTTGCTAGTTCCAGGGAGGACTGCTGGCGGCCCACGGCTTGCAGAGCCAAATTGATGACCACTCCCGACGACGTAGAGAGGAGCACCAAGCCTGCCAGGCTGGCAATTGCGACAGGCAAGGAAAGTACTAGGTTGACAGCGTTGATCCTGGGCTCTGCTGCTTGTGCTGGGGCTTCCCAGTTGCCACGATGACGCAACTGCCTGGTCACCGAGAGGGGCGGCAATGCCATAAGCACCAGGGCCACGAGAGTGAACCACACCAGTCCGCTGCTCATAGCTGCTGTCAGCAGAAGCCAGCGCGCGGCAAATCCAAGCAGAGGAGGTACTCCGCCCAGAGAAAGCATGGCAAAGCCCAAGGTGAGCCATCGCCACGGGCCGCTGATCTGGTTTTCACTAGGGCTCCAGTCGCCGTCGAGCGATGGTACCTGCCGAGTGGCCAACGAGCCGCAGAGGCAGAGGTTGACCATCCCCAGGGCAGCAGCCAGTAGGCCCAGCGTCTGCGCGATCGCCACACTGGCAAGAGCCCAGCCGATTTCCGCTCGCAAGGCGCCGCGAAGCCAGCAAGATCGGTCAGGTTGCGCAAGCTGCTCGACAGCTCCAGCGCTAACCAGAACCAGAGCCGCCAGTAGCAACACGAACTGCCAATTCGACCACACCGCTCCGTCTGTACCCAGGACTATGGCCACGACGTACACGATTGGCGCAGACGAGACAAGGCTAAGCCATAGCCATTCGTGATCTTTCTCTGTTTGGTGGCCTCCCGAGCGGAGGCGGCCGCGCCACGGCAAGCCCCAGACTCCCAACGCGAGGAAAAACGCCAGTGCTGCCACGCCCAACCACCCGAGGGCGGCGATCTTGCCCAGCGAAACCGGACCTTCATTGCTGCCAGCAACCACAGCAATGCTCACGCCAAAAAGGGTGAAGGTGCTAAGCGTGCCGCCCAGAGCTAGGCGTGTAGCCCACCACGCCTCGCCTTCTACCAGGGCCGCTGCCACTGCTGTCAAGGTGCCAATCGCCCAGGCGACGACCATAGTGGCAAGCGTACCGGCTTCGAGGGTGCCGCAGACGGCCGCTACTAGCAACATCCCCGCGCCCAGCAGCCGCACTCGTTCGCGAACCGAAGCACCAGAGAAAGCCTCGGCTGCCACCGTGCTAGCAGCGGCTATGCTGACGGAAGCCGCTAGCGATAGCCCGATTGGTTGAGCCTTCAGGGCGAGTGAGAAACCTGGCAGAGCATCCAGCGTTTGCTGTCGATCGAGCAGCCAAGGAAACTGGCCCAGACTGCCGATAAGAAGAGCGATCGACAGGCCAGTGGCGATTGAGACGCTCAGGAGAGCAGATCGCCAGCGAAGAGAGTCGGACTGAGGACCAGATATCAGAAGCAGACCAGCCAAACAGTGAGCCAAAGGAATGGCCAGCAATAGGAGGGTAGCCAATCGTTCTTCCTCAGCGTAAGGTGTCTGCTGCTGCCTCTCTTCTGCGCATTACAAGAAAGGGGTTCTTGAAGGCGGCGGCAGTATAGCACGCTACTATTGTGGTTTCAACAGTATGCCGGTATGCGTGCCTGCGCCAATCTGGCTGCTAGACTAATGGAGCTCGACCCGCCGTGGGTCGAGCCGAGCAGACGACAGAGCTTGATCAGTGTGTGCTATACTTAGGTGTCCGGCGGACTGGGCTGGGCCCATGTTGGGGCCGAGGAGGTGAGGGCGCTTGTACGGGAAACTGGCCATTTTCACTGGTAACGCTAACCCGGCGTTGGCGGCCGCGGTCTGCCGCCACATCGGCGTGCCGCTGGGTAACGCGGAGGTGTTTGAGTTCAGCAACGAGAACATTTTCGTGCGCATCAATGATGTCGTGCGCGAACAGGATGTTTTCGTCATCCAGCCTACTTGTTCGCCGGTCAACCGCAGCATAATGGAACTTCTCATTATGATAGATGCTTTGAAGAGAGCTTCAGCAGCACGGATCACAGCAGTGGTGCCCTATTACGGCTATTCTCGTACTGACAAGAAAGACCAGCCTCGAGTTCCCATCACAGCGCGTCTCATTGCCGACCTCATAACGGTGGCGGGCGCCAATCGAGTGCTGACAATGGATCTCCACGCTGGCCAGATTCAGGGCTTTTTCAGCATCCCGGTCGACGAGCTGTCGGCACTCAATTTGCTGAGTAGCTACGTTCAGAGCAAGCATCTGGATGACCTAGTCGTGGTTTCGCCCGACTTGGGAAGCGCCAAGAAGGCGAGGAACTTCGCGGAAAGAGTGAACGCCAGCCTGGCCATCATTGAGAAACGCAGGGTCACGACTGGTGACCGAACCGAAGTGTTGAATGTTATCGGCGATGTTTCAAGAAAGCGGGCGATCATTGTTGATGACGAGATCGACACTGCTGGGTCACTGATGGATGCTACGCATGTTCTGGAGAACGCGGGGGTGCGCGAGATCTATGCCTGCTGCACTCACGGCGTGCTTTCAGGGCCGGCAATCAGCCGTATACGTGAGAGCAGCATCATTGAACTGATTATCACAGATACGATACCCTTGCCGCCGCATAAGCACCTAGACAAGATTACGCAGCTTTCGGTGGCAGGGCTTATCGGGGAGGCTATCCAGCGTATCCACGCCGGCGGCTCGGTGGGGGCTCTCTTCCGCTAGGGTGCCAGGTTGCGTAGCATTCCACCCAATCACATGCTAAACTAATCTCGAAGGGAAAGATCCTCCCTCAGGATCGCTCCACGAGAAACGAGGTTATTGTTGCTCAAGTGGATCGCCAAGCTCGTAGGCGAGTCCTCTGATCGGGAAATCAAGAGGCTGAGTGCGCTCGCGGCGCAGATCAACGCTCTGGAGCCGCAGGTCGAGCGCCTCTCGGCCGAAGAGCTTAAGGGAAAGACAACAGAATTTCGCCAGCGCATCCAGGGTGGCGAATCGCTGGACGACCTATTGGTGGAAGCGTTTGCTTGCGTGCGTGAGGCCTCTCGGCGCACGATCGGCTTGCGGCACTTCGACGTCCAGCTAATGGGTGGAGTTGTCCTGCACGAGGGCAAGATAGCCGAGATGAGAACGGGCGAGGGCAAGACCCTGGTGGCCACTCTGCCCCTCTATCTCAATGCCCTGGCCGGTCGCGGCGCCCACCTCGTGACGGTGAACGACTACCTGGCCAGGCGCGACGCGCAGTGGATGGGCCCGATCTACCACTATCTTGGCCTCAGCGTGGGAGTCATTCAGCACGAGTCTGCCTTCCTGTACGACCCATCCTACCAGTCCGGCGACGTACGTCTGGTGAACCTCAGGCCAGTGACGCGCCGGGAAGCGTATGAAGCGGACATAACCTACGGGACGAACAACGAGTTCGGTTTCGACTACCTGCGAGACAATATGGTCCTCGACCTCGCGCAGTGCGTGCAGCGGGAGCTGTTCTACGCAATCGTGGACGAGGTAGACAACATCCTCATTGACGAGGCTCGGACTCCGCTCATCATCTCTGGTCAAGCTGAAGAATCGACCGACAAGTACTATCTCTTTGCTCGCCTAGTTCCTCGGCTGCAGCGGGATGTGGATTTTACGATTGACGAGAAGGTCCGCTCAGTGATGATGACAGAGGCCGGAATCGCCAAGGTCGAGAAGGCCCTTGGCGTTAGCAACCTCTATGATCCATCCAATTACGAGCTGACTCACTACTTGGAACAAGCGCTCAAGGCCCAGTTCATCTTCAAGCGGGACCGCGATTATGTGTTGGTGAAAAACGGCCAGGTGATCACATACAACGATCGAGAGGCCGAGGTCGTTATCGTCGACGAATTCACCGGGCGCTTGATGTTCGGGCGTCGGTTCAGCGAAGGGCTCCACCAGGCTATCGAAGCGAAAGAGAACGTCCGCATCCGGCGGGAGAGCCAGACGCTGGCGACCATCACGTTCCAAAACTACTTCCGAAAGTACCAGAAGCTGGCCGGCATGACTGGCACTGCCGCCACAGAGCGCGATGAGTTCCTAAAGATCTACAACCTGGATGTAGTGACGATACCGACCCATCTTCCGATGATCCGAGAGGACCTGCCCGATCTCGTGTACAAGACGGAAGCGGGCAAGTTCAGGGCTGTCGTTAGCGAAGTGGAAGCCGCGCACAGAATCGGCCGCCCCGTCTTAGTAGGCACCGCTTCGATTGAGAAATCAGAGCACCTGAGCAAGATGCTGAGTCGACGTGGCATTGAGCACCAGGTCCTGAACGCTAAGTACCACGAGAGCGAGGCCGCTATCATCGCCCAAGCGGGCCGCCCGGGTGCGGTTACCATTGCCACCAATATGGCTGGGCGTGGAGTTGACATACTGCTGGGAGGCAACCCGGCTGGGCTGACCGATGAGCGACTGCGACGGCAGGGTCTCACAGTTCTTACTGCTACGGAAGAACAGATAGCGGCGGTGCGCGCCGAGGTGGAGGAGATGTGCCGGCGCGACCGCGAGAAAGTCTTGGCCGTGGGCGGACTTTATATAATCGGCACGGAGCGTCACGAGTCAAGACGCATCGACAACCAGCTGCGCGGTCGCGCCGGGCGCCAAGGCGATCCGGGAAGCTCGCGCTTCTACGTTTCCCTGGAAGACGAGCTTATGAAGCGCTTCGGGGGACCAAATATCGCCGGCATCATGGACCGGTTGGGTCTAGAAGAAGATGTGCCTATCGAGCACCCCATGGTCTCGAAAGCGATCGAGAGCGCGCAAACCAAAGTCGAGGGATACAACTTCGACTTGCGCAAGCACCGAGTCGAATACGACGACGTGATGAATAAGCACCGCGAGGTGATCTATGCCGAACGCCGCAAGGTGCTGAGCAATGACGACCTCAGACCAGTCATCTGGAAGATGGTCGAGCAAGAGATCGAGAGTATTGTGGATAGCCACGCCGTGGGCGACCTGCCCGAGGAGTGGGACCTAGAAGGACTTCTGATTGCCCTCAATAATCTCTTCCCCATTCCGGAGGACTTCACGGCGGAGAAGCTGGCGACGATGAATCGCCAGGAGGTGCTGGAAGCGGCCAAGGAGGCGGCAGATCGTATCTATGAGGAGAGAGAGCAGACCTTCGGCCCAGCGCTAATGCGCCAGCTAGAGCGGCTGGTCATGTTGCAAATCATCGATCGCCTGTGGGTCGAACACCTAACGGCTATGGAAGAGCTGCAAACAGGCATCGGACTGCGCGCCTATGGCCAGAAGGATCCTTTGGTAGAGTACAAGAGCGAAGCGTACAACCTGTTCCAGGGGCTTCTGGAGGCGATTCAGCACGACATTGTGCACGCCATATATAGGGTCCGCGTTCAGAAAGTGCCAGCGGCCACGGCGGTAAGCCGTCGGATTACGACCAATCGTGAGAATGGCGGCGATGGTCATCAGGCGGCACCGCTTACGCGGCAGCGCAAGGTCGGGCGCAACGACCCTTGCCCGTGTGGAAGCGGCAAGAAGTACAAGAAGTGTCACGGCAAGTAAGACCAGCCAGACAATCGGGATAGCGCGGCGCAGTGGCAGGCGGCAATCAAGCGATCCGTCTGCCGTTCTTGTCTGAGGGAGTAGCAGTGGGGTTCATCAGCGACGTTGCCCAGAAAATCATCGACAACGTGGAAACAGTGATCGTCGGCAAGCACGGCGTTGTTGAGCAGGCGACCCTAGCGCTTCTCTGCCAGGGTCATGTTCTTATTGAGGACGTCCCCGGCGTGGGCAAGACAGCGCTGGCCAAAGCCCTTGCACGCTCGGTGGGATGCTCGTTTCGGCGCATTCAATTCACTCCCGATCTCTTGCCGAGCGATGTTACCGGTGTCTCCATCTATAACCAAAAGACGGGGGAATTCGAGTTCCGTGCCGGCCCGGTTATGGCCCAGATAGTCCTCGCAGACGAGATCAACCGTGCAACTCCGAAGACACAGTCTGCCTTGCTTGAAAGCATGGAGGAGCACCAGATAACGGTGGACGGGGTGACGCACCCGCTGCCGATCCCATTCCTAGTGATGGCTACTCAGAACCCCATCGAATACGAAGGCACTTTCCCCCTGCCTGAAGCCCAACTGGACCGATTCCTGCTTCGCTTAAGCCTGGGTTATCCCGATGCCTCAGACGAGATGCTCATCTTGGGCCGTCAACAGATCAGTCATCCTTTGGATATGTTACAGCAGGTGGTTCAAGTTGATGAGCTGCTAGAGGCTCAGATGGCAGTGCGGCGGGACGTGTACGTGGATCGGTTGATTCGCCAGTATATCGTGGCGATCGTTGGAGCTACCCGCCAGCATCCGGATGTGTATCTCGGCGCCAGCCCGCGTGGTTCCTTGGGGTTGTTCCGCACGGCGCAGGCGCTGGCGGCGCTGAGAGGAAGAGACTACGTCATTCCGGACGACATCAAATGGCTGGCAGAACCAGTGCTGGCACATCGGCTTATCGTGAATCCGGCCGCGCGAATCAAGAACGTGAGCGCGCGCGAAGTCATCGCCGAGGTTCTGGAGACGGTGCCCATTCCGGGCGCTCGGAGCCGCTGATTCCACACTCATCTGTACTTCCTGTATCGCTCCGGCTGCGGGAGACAAAGGCGTGAATGCGCTCAAGGCTGCTGGAGTGGCAGTTATAACTCTGGCACTGGCCTCAGTGAATGGCAGCGACTTCCTGTATCGAATCTTCTACACGTTGTTGGTGGTGTTTCTCGTCTGCCTGGTCTGGAGCACAGCCAGCATCTTCCGATTCCGAATTACCCGTGAGCCGACGTCGCTGCGTGCCCAAGTAGGGCAGGTGCTGGAGGAAAGACTGTCGATAGCTAATACTGGATTCTGGCCGAAGCTTTGGCTGGAAGTCAGAGACCATTCGAACCTGCCCGACTACAATCCGAGCAGGGTGGTCTCGCTGGGGCCTTTGGCTTCTGCCTCTTGGTTGGCGGGTGTGCGATGCCGACGACGAGGAGAATACCATCTGGGGCCGGTGGCTGTCTCGGCCGGCGACCCGTTCGGTCTGTTCCGTTGGACCCGCTTCGTCACTCCGACCTTCCGCTTGCTCGTCTATCCGGCAACGATTGCGCTGCCGCAGTTCGATCTCTCCCGGGGGGACCTTTCCGGCGGGTCCAGCCAGAGCTATGGTCCTCATCAGCCTACAGCCCGCGCTGCTAGTGTTCGAGACTATGTTCCGGGCGACCCTTTGAGCCACGTCCATTGGCCTTCGACGGCTCGTGCACGCCGCTTCATTGTCAAGGAATTCGAACTCGACCCGACGTCAGACGTCTGGTTACTGCTCGACCTGCAGGCCGAAGCGCAAAGAGGCCGCGGCGAGGAGTCAACTGAGGAATATGGAGTGGCCGTGGCCGCTTCGCTGGCCAAGCGCCTTCTGGAGGTCGATCGAGCGGTAGGACTGGCGATCAACGATCGCGCGCCAGTCTGCGTGGCCATCGACCGCGGTCCTCGACAATTGGTAAGGGTCCTGGAGTGTCTCGCAGTGGTACGGGCCGACGGCTCTCGCCGGTTCGCGGAGTTCCTGCTAGCGGAGTCATTCCGACTCAGCCGCAACACCACTGCTATCGTGATCACTCCTTCGGAAGATGAGAGCTGGGTTGAGGCCCTTAAGCTGGCTACGCGACGCGGAGCCCAGGCGATCGTTGTGTTCCTTGAGCCGCGAAGCTTCGAGGGGATCGAAGGCGGATCGGATATGGCCTCCGCCCTCGTAGCAAGCGGAGTCCCCGTCTATCTGGTCAAGCAAGGAGCCTCGCTCGCAGAGGCCTTGGCTATGCCGATCGGGGCAGCCGCCGCGCCAGGCGTCCCGCTGAATGGGCCAGCGATGAAGCCATGAATGACATCGGAGTGCGCTCCCTGGTTCGCTTGGAAGAGGGCTGGTTGACGTTCGTATTCCTGGCCGTTAGCGTCCTCAGCTCGGTGTGGTCTGTCGAACACGCTGGCTGGGTGCAGAATATCAACATTCTTTCTTTCGTCTCTATCCTAGCCCTGGCCTGTGGGCTGATCTGCTCCCGACTGCGCTGGCCAGAGTGGCTC
>Ga0315298_1009370_pt1 | contig 12136 bp, 12 predicted proteins | sample WHS_1_MG_FD_203077 | JGI IMG/M metagenome (GOLD analysis project Ga0315298, IMG submission 203077) | Extremophilic microbial mat communities from Washburn Hot Springs, YNP, Wyoming, USA - WHS_1_MG | ecosystem: Environmental > Aquatic > Thermal springs > Hot (42-90C) | place: USA: Wyoming... | reverse complement strand
TCTCCGAGGGGAAAAGCCCCGCGCTACGAACCGAAGCCTACAACCAGGCGAGGGGTAAGCCCCCACGATATGAACCGAAGCTGCAGACAGGTTGCTAGTCAATGAATTCGCCCATTAGGGTAAGGAGCCGCGCTACACGCTCTGTCCTTTCCGTCGCGGCCCAGTGCTTCGGCAGAACCAGCCTGCCGGCATGCCGCAGTATCTGTGTCTCACTACCCGAGCCAGTACCCACCCATTTGAGACTGCGCGCCACAGCGAGGCAATCGTCGAAATCACGAGATTGTTTCAGCATCTCCACCGCTTCGTAGTAGTCCCCCACGACGTCACGAGTGACTGTGGCTACGGCTAGATGCCACCGATCGTAGCGGAAGATCACTTCTACGGTGTCGGGGCTTTGTTCGTTCGTCAATGTCACATTGCCTCCCATCAAGGACGCTCCGCGTGCCATGTACCCGTTGCGTCCGAGACAATTGTACCATAGCGACTTGACTGCCCCAAAGGGGGCTGGTATGCTACACGGGACAGACCGGCGTCCGGACCGGCATGAGGAACATGCCGTTAGATGCTGGAACAAACCGAATGGTGAGAGGAGGTCCATGGACTACAAGTATCTGCTCGTCGAGAAGGACCAAGGGATCATGGTCGTCACAATCAACCGTCCGGACAAACTGAACGCTCTAACGGCTGAAGGCTTCGAGGAGTTGGCAGTAATGTCGGAGGACGCAGCAGCCGATGACTCGGTAAGAGCTATCGTCCTGACAGGGGCTGGCCGTGCCTTCTGTGCGGGGGCTGACCTATCCGGTCTGTTAGGCAGCGGCAGTGGTGGAGGTGGGACGTTCGGAGATGTGCGCGAAACGGTTCGGTTGGGCCAGAGGTCGGTGTTGAACTTCCGACGCATCGACAAGCCGTTTATTGCCGCCGTGAATGGCGATGCCGTAGGCGCGGGGTTTGGCATCTGCCTAGCCTGCGACGTCCGCTTTGCATCGGAGAAGGCGCGTTTCTCCATGATCTTCGTTCGCCGCGGGCTAGTCCCCGACTACGGAGGCAGTTACTTTCTGCCTCGCTTGGTTGGGCCGAGCAAGGCGCTGGAGCTTATCTGGACGGGAGAACTGATCGATGCCGAACAGGCGTTGCGCCTTGGCATCGTCAACCAAGTGGTGCCTGCAGATAACACGGTGGAGGCGGCGATCGCCTTTGCTCGTGGACTGGCGGAGGGCCCGACGCTGGCGATCAGAGCTGCTAAACGAACGGTCTATCAGAGCCTTGAGATGACCATCGACGCCGAACTGGACTTGGAGGCGAACAATCAGGCCGTTTGCCTCGTCTCAGAGGACGCGAGGGAGGGAGTGGCGGCCTTCCTAGAGAAGCGCAAGCCAGTCTTCAAAGGGCGTTAGGCGACCGCATTGCTTCGCATTACATAGCGCCCGCACGGTGTGCGTCGGGAGGACGTCGATTTCCTCTTTTGGAGCAGGAGAGAGTCGTCCTCTCTTGTGTTTCAGCGCCGTCGCACGTGTGGCATCCTCCGGCGGGGGAAGCAGCCGGCACGGGTCTTGCAGCTCAAAGCCGACGAGCCTACATCCTTTGGGGCGAGCTTGAAGGTCGCTGCGCCCGCGCTTAATGAACTCGCCTTCGAAGGAGGGTCTGGCTGATTGACTGTCTCAAGACGCTTTCCCTTAGCACGGGGCATTGTCTTCCGTGGAGGGAAGTGGGGGACAAGCCCCCGTGCTACATTCTAGGACGGTCCCTGTGCAAAGGAGGAGACTATGGCGGTGCAGCGCATAACCCCCCAAGAGCTGAAGAGTAAGCTAGATCGTGGCGAGGATATCGCCATTCTCGACGTCCGCACCGAGGAAGCTTATGATGCCAGTCCCATGAAAATCAAGGGGGCAATCCGTATTCCCCCTGGTCAGTTGGTCGAGAATCTCGACCGGATTCCGTGTGCCGATGAGTACGTGACGTACTGTACGTGACATCATGAAGCTACCAGCGCCCGTGTGGCGCAAACACTTCTGGATCAGGGTTTCCAGCATGTGGAGGCCCTCCTGGGAGGCTTCAACGACTGGCTGAATGCGGGCTATCCAGTGGAGCCAAAGGAAGAGGAGAAACGAGAAGAGAAAGCTGCCTAATCTGTCTTGAACACTCTGTACGGATTCTGAAGCCCCGCGAGGGCTTTGCGCTGACGGTTCGCCCCTACCAGGCGGCTGGATTCAAGCCTAGGGAGGAGACCGAGTAGCGGCGGGAAGGGCAGTCTTACCTTGACTATCCTCTCGGCACGGGTCTTGCCCCCGAATTTGTAGCGGTGGGCTAGGTGATTCATCCGACAAATCCGTCACATTTGTGCCGAAGATGCAGCGCGGGGGCTCGTCCTCCGCCCTCGCCCGAGCGGGGGGACAAGGCCTCGCGCCATGCGTCAGGAGCTTGCCGGATGCACCACCAGATAAGGAGGAAATGATGCGTAGGGCAAAGGAAATCATTGGTCTGCCGGTGCTGACGTTCGACAACGGCAAGAAACTGGAGACTGTGAAGGGGATTCTCTACGATCCGGAACACCGTCGGCTGGTGGCCTTCCTTGTTGACGAGCGTGGCTGGACTGACGACGCTCGGGTGATCCCTTTTCGGGCCGTGAAAGCCGTCGGCCGGGACGCCCTGGTGATCAATACTGGCCGTGACATCACTACGGTTGCCCAAGATGACGAAGTGAAGACGGCGCTCCACGAGAGAAAGAATATTGCCAACCTTGAGGTCTTTACCGAGGATGGCAGAGACCTGGGTTCGATCGTGGATATATCCATCGACGAAGCATCTGGGGAAGTGAAAGGGTATGAGGTCTCTGGTGGTTTCATTGCCGACAGGTTGAAGGGAAGGCACTTCGTCGCAGCGCCGAGCATGCTGAGGGTGGGCGAGGATGTGGTGTACGTTCCTTCGGCTGTGGGTACGGAGGTCGAACAGCAGGTAACCGGCGGTGTTCAGAAACGGGTGGAAGAGATACAGACTACCGGCGAGGAGCTGGCTGAGCACACCCGAGAAGCCGCTGGCACCTATACTGATCAGATACGCAAAACGATAGAGAAGGCGACCGAGCAGGTTCGGGCGACTGCCGTGGAGCAACAGAAGCGATTCGTTGTGGGCAGACGTACCAATAGGTCAGTGGTGGCCCAAGATGGGACGGTGATCGCGGAAGCCGGGCAAACGGTCACCCGCGAGATGGCAGAGGATGCCCAACAACGCGGTCTGCTAGGGACTCTCGTTACCGCTGTTGGCGGCTCGGAGGCCAGGCAGCTGGTTGATACTTTGCGAGATGAAGCGACCGATGCTTTCGAGAGCATCAGAAAGAGTGTCACCGAATTCATGGGGCGTACCCCAGAGCAGGTGGAGCGGCGGCGCATCCGCGATGCCCTGGGCAGGCCTGTCGAGCGCGTGATTCTCGACCAGCAGGATCAGGTAATCCTGAATCGAGGCGAGTATGTGACCAATCGGGCCATTGAGCGGGCGCGTGATGCCGGTGTGCTCGATATCTTGCTCTCGTCGGTCTCGACTGGAAGGTCCGAGCCGGCGGAGGCGATCCCCAAGCCGCCGCCACCGCCGCCAGGTGGACCCGGTCCAGGACCGCGAGACCGTGGTGGCGAACGACAAGATGAGATATAGCGCAGCCTGAAGAGCGGACGCCGCCAGTGTGCTGAGGAATTGGCAGACCGGTTTGGCTTACGCCTCCTGCTCAGGTGCGCATGGAGGGTTTCTGTTGAACACGTTGACGATCCTTGGGATTGTGGCGATCATTTTAGGTTTGGCCATCTTCTTTGTTCCGCCTTTGCTGTGGATTCTGGTGGCGCTGGCGCTGATCATCGGTGGCGCCTTTGCCGTATACGGAGGCGTGACAGGGCGAACGTGGCTTCCGCGATGACACCTCAACACGGAGGAAGATGAATTTCATGGCAAAGGTAGAGTTGGACAAGCTGCCCCTCAGCATCGGAAAGAAGACAAGACTTCGTCGCATTCTTTATGATCACGGCCCGGGAAATGGCCTGGCAATGATCCTACCGGTGGATCACGGACTGGAGCACGGCCCGGTGGACTTCTTCGGCAATCCCCCAAGCCAGGATCCAGACTATATACTGCATCTTGCCGAGGAGGGAAACTACTCCGCCGTTGTACTGCAATACGGCCTGGCCGCCAGAAACATGGCGAACTATGCGGGAAGGATCCCGCTGATCCTGAAGGTGAACGGGAAGACGAACATCCCTTCGTCAGAGAATGCCCTCTCGCCTCAGACGGCGACAGTGGAGGACGCTGTTCGCCTCGGGGCCGATGCTGTAGGCTACACCTTATACGTCGGGTCACCAGCCCAGTTTGAGGACTTCCGGCAGTTTCAGGTGATCAGGGACGACTGTGAGCGCTTTGGCATGCCGCTGATCGTCTGGGCGTATCCCCGCGGTAGAGCCATTGAGGAAAAAGGCGGGCGGGACTCCCTGTATGCCATCGACTACGCTGCTAGAGTTGCCGCCGAACTAGGTGCCGATCTGGTCAAGCTGAATATCCCGAAGTTCGAGGAAGCGAGGATGGGGCATCAGCCCAAGCCCTACGACACCCTGCGTCTTGACCTTCACGACGCGGTCGCGAAGATCGTGCGTTCGGCCTCAGGCGTCCCCGTCCTGATTTCCGGCGGCGGCAAGGTGAGCGACGAGGAGGTGCTGAATAGGGCGAAGACCGTCCTCGATGCCGGGGCCTGCGGGCTGATCTTTGGTCGGAACATGTTCCAGCGGCCATTGCCAGAAGCGCTGGATATCACTCGCCGGATCCAAGAGCTGATTAGGCAGGCAGCCACCGGCAGCGGTTCGCAGGGCCATTAAGCAGTCGAAGGGACAGTTGGCGAACTGCCCCTTCCCGCCATAGAAGGGAAGCGCTGCAAAGGATGCAGCTGGCGAAAGGCCGTTACGCTTCGGCGAGCAGTTGCTCTCCGGTCGCCGTAATGTCGACGCCTTCCTCGATCAGACGTTGAAGCTTGGCCACTTGACGAGAGCGGCCCACTAGCAGGGCACCTACTAGGCGCCCGTCTTTAGTCACTAGCTTGCGATAGATGTTTACTTCCTTCTGCTCGGTCGCCAGAACCTGATAGCTGCCGTCCAACGGGTTGGTCAACCCAAGGGCGGTGAACGGAATGCCATAGACGATCTCGGTGTTGGCGGCTATCCCGCCAGTGAACGTGATGGCTTTGCTTGTGGCCATGTTGGTGCCGGCAATATTCCCCTGGTTCTCGGCGTTGGCCCAGCTGGTGTTCACGCGATGGGCGTGCTGGACCAGATCGAAGGCTTGGGCTACATCTCCTGCGGCGTAGATGTTGGGTATGCTGCTCTGCAGATACTCATTGACCAAGACACCACGATCTACCTTGACCGCGGTATCGCGGAGGAACTCGACGTTGGGTCGAACGCCGATGGCTACGACCGCCAGGTCGACTTCCAGAACATTGCCCTTGGACGTTTTCACTGCTCGCAGGGCTTGTTCGCCGACGAACTCGACCACTTCCTCTTCGGTCCGCACAGTATTGCCTTCCGCCTCCAGCTTGCGCCTGAGAATATCTGAAGCCGGACCATCGAGTACTGGCCACCAGAGCTGCGGCTCGCGCACCAAGAGCGTGAGTTCCAGTCCGCGGCGGTGAAGTGCCTCGGCGAGAATCAAGCCGACGAGGCCGCCCCCGACGACAACCGCCCGGCGAGAGACCGATGCCCGGCCGACAAGCGCCTGGGCATCTTCGAGGGTTCTCACTGTGACGACGCCCTCCGTGTCGACGCCAGGCCAATTGCCCACGATCGGTTTCGCGCCGGCGGCAATCAGGAGGGCGTCATACTCGATTTCTTCACCCGTGCTGAGGCGGACGCTGTTTCGTTCCGGGTGAACCGCGACGACCATCTGCTCCAAACGAACATCGATCTGCCGGTCCTTGTAGAATTCGGGCGGATGCACGAACATCTGCTCCAAGGTCATGCGTCCGCCGACCAAGAGGTCAAGATCGGTCCGATAGTAAAACGGGGATCGCTCCAGGCTGAGGATCAGGACCTCTCCCGTCGGATTATGGTGGCGAATGGCCTCGGCGCCGGTGACTCCGGCCGGTCCACTGCCAATGATCACGTATCGCTTCACGGTCTTTCCCTTTCGCGCCGCAATTCAGACTAACCCCAGGCCCCTTCCCTATGAGGGAAGGTCCGTCATCCAGTCCTTCGGTAGAAGGACTGGAGTCCAAGGCCCTCCTGCGCCACCCATCATTCGGGCGAGGGATAGAATCTAGGCCTCCGCGGAACCCCTGCCACGGAACCGGATGCCAGAGGCATCCTCGCACAACTATCGGCCACCCCGTGTAAGGAACCTAGCCGAGCGCCACCTTGACGTCGTCTCCATCGACGCGCACGGCATAACTCTTGATCGCCTCGGTGGCCGGGCCGGCGACGTTCTTCCCGGTACGAATGTCGAACTCCGACGCGTGCCAGGGGCAGATGATCACGTCTCCAGAGATCTCTCCTTCTGAAAGAGGCGCGCTGCGATGCGGGCACTTCTCTTCGATGGCAAAATAGATGCCGTCTAGGTTCACGAGAATGATGCTCGAATCGCCGATCTGACAGACCTTCATCTTGCCCGGCTCTACTTCATCCACTTCAGCGACTTTGACGAACTGCAGAGTATCTTCCATGCTCAGCTAACTGCCTATCGGCCGCGCGGCCTTCTCTTGCGTCAGCCGGTTCTCGACGGCTTCCCAGTCAATATTCCGGAAGAAGGCGTCGATGTATTTGCCCCGCTCGGCCGGTACGTAGTCAACCATGAAGGCGTGCTCCCAGACGTCAAGGACCAGAATGGGCTTGAAGCCCGCGGGGTGACCATCCTGGTGCAGCGTGATCCATTGGTTGCTCAACCAGCCAGTCATTGGATCCTGAAAAAGAATGGCCCAGCCCACGCCGCGCATGCTGCCGATAGCCTTGAAATCGGCTTCCCATGCTTCTACAGTGCCGAAGTTCTGCTGGATCGCTTGTCCAAGCCGGGAATTCGGATCTAGCTTTCCCCCGTTGGGCTTCAGATTGCCAAAGTAGTACTCGTGCAGGATCATGCCATCGTACTCGAATGCCAGGCGCCTGGTCACCTCTGCCCATTCCGGGGTGCCGACCTTGTTGTCCTTTCCCAGCCGGACGATGGTTTCGTTGAGGAGATTAGTGTTCTTCACGTAGCCGGCGTAAAGGCCCAAGTGTACCTGAATCTCCTTGTCAGAGATGCCGTCCAAACCGGACAACTTGAAGTCGTACTGCTTGTACTGCTGTTGATTGAGCATCGCCATGTTGTTACTCTCCTTCCCTCATCTTGCATTGGTTCGCGAGGCGGACAGACAGGGCCCTCGGATGTTCTGAGGAAAAAGCCAGATCACCCCCTGGCATCTCGCGTCGGACCCCCTCGTCTCCAAACCTGACGGAGGATCCCCCAATACCTAGCGCTTGATGAAGCGCCTGACTGCATTTTTCGTGCCAGCCTGTGCGCCTGCTCGCCCGACGCTAGTAGTCTCAGGACCTAGCCCATGCCTTACCCTTCCCATACGGCCGTGATGTTCGGGCTTCTGGCGGCCCTGCTAGCGGCGGCCAGAAGGCGTTCTTGCCCGCTATTCCGTGATATCCATTATACACTAGGGTACGCTTGCTTGCCAGGGGTATTCGCGCTATTCTGGCTGTTTTTCTCTAAGATTCATCCACAAAGGCATTTCTGCGGCTGGCAACCCCTTCTGCCGAAGTCGGGCATAGAAGTTGCAGTCTGCCCGATTAGCAAGGAGGGGTTGCCACGATATGAGCGGAGTGATCAAGCGGGTTGCTGCAGGCCTTGTAGTTGTCATACTCACGGTGACGCACGGGCCTCTGGTCCGCACCTCCGTGGCCGAGACAACGCCGCTGCTGTTCTTTACGCCTCAAGCTGCTCTGCCGGGCCAATCTGTCTTGGTCTCGGGTATCGGCTTCGCACCCGAGAGCGACGTGGAGTTATCGGTGGCCCTCGGCAATGCGGCGGCGACCAAGGTCGGCGCTGCGCGGACGGACACTCACGGTCGCTTCGTCGATTTCCCTGTGCTCGTTCCGGACGGAGTGCTGACCGGTTCTTTCACCGTCCTGGCGAAAACGGATAAGAATCCTGGGGGCAGCGTAAGCGCGCGCGGCGACATCATTACGCATCTGCCCAACGTGAGCATCGACGATGAGGTTGGAGTGGCCGGTAAACAGGTTACCGTTTCCGCCAACGGCTTCATCGCCGGGGAGACAGTATCTGTCTATCTCAACGCCCTCGGGGAACAGCCCTTTGCCAGCCTGGTCGCGGATAAGAAAGGTGGCATTTCCGAGGGTCATATTGTGATGCCATATGGTCCGGTGGGCAACAACACGCTCATATTCATCGGTGAGAAGAGCAAAGTCCCGGTAACGCTAAACTATCTGATGATCGGCTTCTTTCCCACGGTAACCTTGAGCAACTACGCGCCGAAGGGCGATGAAGTGGTGGGTATCAAGGCCTCTGGTTTTGGTCCTTCAGAACAGGTGCGTATCCACCTAAATACGCTCAGTTCTCCACCTATAGCCGTGGCGACAACAGATCAGGCAGGCTCCCTTGTCTTGGATGATGCATTTCCGGTGCCATTCGGCTGGCTGGGCAAGCAAGCATTCTTGCTTGTTGGGGAGAAAAGTGGTGCCATGGTGACGGCGGATTTCGAGGTCGGCGGTTACGGGCCGTATCTAGAACCGAGCACCTGGAGTGCTCGCGCCGGGACCACGATTACCTTTTACGGCAATGGATTTGCGCGGTTTGAGACTGTGCACGTCTTCCGCGCGGCCACGGCGACTGAGCCGGCCAAAGAAGCCTCCTGCTTTCGGACTGACCAAAATGGGGCTGTGTTCGGAGGTGGTTCCTACACTATTCAAGAGACTGACCCGCCCGGAAAGTTGCAACTCCTCCTGGTGGGCTCCAAGAGCCAGGCTCAAGTGCCGCTGACGATTGAAGTGATGAAGCTGAGCGGGAAACTCCCGGTCGCCGGCGTGCCCCCTAACACAGGATGTCAGGCAGGAGACTAACCGATTCGGCGCGTGCAGCGGAATTTGACATATGAGACTTAACCGAACGACCTTATTAGTCATCGCCCTAGCGGTGCTCATAGTTGCCGGGTGGTTCTGGATGAGCAGCGGCGGAGAAGGAGGAAACTCAGGGGTTCGACCAGGGATCGGGAGCACTGGCGCAGGCTCGCAAACCCCTGCCAGCCGGCGACCAAGCGCATCGCCTTCGCCGGTGGCGACCCCCCGTCTTGCGGCAACGCCTATGCCTCCGCCGGACCCGGCCGGGCCCAAGCCTCCTGTACATGGGCCGGTCGTTATACCGAGCGCCAATACGGTTGCCCTTGGCACGCAGATCGTGATCGCCGGACAGGAGTTCACGCCGCGGGGTTCGGTCACCATTCTCCTCGAACACCCCGGTGGTAGCCTAGACACGATCGCTGAAGAGGTCGCTATCGATCGGGATGGCCATTTCGCCGTACCATTCGATGCCAGCGGGAGTCTTTCTCCTGGCGAATACAACATCGTAGCTACCTCTGGCGGAGTGGAGGTGAGAGCGCCACTCCGCCTCACCCTAGCGCGCGGCGCGGCCGAGGTGGACGTGGCCGCCGCCAAGCCTGGTGATAAGCTGAACGTGTCAGCCACTGGGTTCGCGCCCGGCGAGGACGTTCAGATACTCCTGGATAGCCTGGTTGCCACGCCCCTGTACACTGCCACGGCCGACGGCGGGGGCGCGATCAGTGTCCGCGGACTGCGAATGCCCTTTGCTGCCGAAGGGGACCATCTGTTGCTATTTCTTGGCGTCAAGAGCCGTGCGGTCGTCCGTGCCCAGATCAGTGCTATTGGCTTCTACCCTTGGGTCAATCTCAGTTCGTATGCCAGCCAGCCCGAAGTGACCTTGGATTTTGATGGGCACAGCTTCGCCCCTCACGAGACAGTGTGGGTCTTCATGGATGATTGGGGGCCCAGTGCTTTCCAGCAAGCGATCACTGATGCCGCGGGTGATTTTCTCCTCAAGAGCGCCTACACAGTACCGCCGGACTTAAAGGGTGAGCACAAGTTCCTCTTCTTAGGAGCGACAAGCCAGAAGCGGGCAGAGGCTACGTTCTCGGTACTCCCGTACACGCCGTCGATCCAGTTGACTGTATGGGCCGGCAAAGCTGGCACGAAGCTCGCCGTCTCTGGAAAAGGGTTCGCGAGCGGCGAGAAGGTAAACGTCTATTGGGGTCCCCCTGAAGACAACATCTTGCTCTCTAGCCTGCAGGCTGGTGCCGATGGCTCCTTCCTGCCGGGAACGGAGTTCGCAGTGCCGTTTAACGCCGACATTATGAAAGGAGGGGCCAATATCACGGTGGTCGGACAGACGAGCCAAGCGCAGGCCAGTGGCTGGTTCGAACTCCTCACTCTGAGCCCGTCGGCCGAGTTGAGTCAATATGAGGGCCCAACAGGTGTTACGCTGCAGTTCTCGGGCAACGGCTTTGCCCTGGGGGAAGACGTGGTCGTCTCCCTTACCGGAAGCTCTCAGATCCTGGCTACGGCGAAGACAGACGAGAAGGGGAGCTTCAAGAGTACCAGCACCTATACCGTTCCCGCCGGTCAGAGCGGCGTGCTTGAGTTCGTGTTCTTCGGCGTGCAGAGCGGTGCCAAGGCGACCACTCACTACAACATCGTGGCTCCCGATACCAAGCCAGCCAACCCCTCAGGCAGCCCATCACCCGCTCCAACTGTTTCCCCGGCGACACCTGAGCCGGGGTGACCGAGGATGCCTCGTCCGTTATCATCCCGGATGGTGGTGCCTTGCGCCGCGTGCACTCCTCCAAGGATAACTTGGCACTTCTTCATCAGCAGCGGTGGCCAGTGGGGCCTGGGCAATGTCAGCAGAAGCCAGGGTGACGAAGCAGCGGCTTCCTTAGGCCTTTCGGTGTACGGGGAGATAGACGCTGATGGTCGTCCCTCGTCCGATCTCTGTCTCGAGATCTAGGTAGCCATGATGGTCCCCGACGATGGTCTGGACGATGCTGAGCCCCAACCCCGAGCCGTGTTGTCGGCTCCGTTGCTTCGTTGTGAAGAAGGGATCGAAGATCTTGTCCCTGATCTCTGCCGGTATGCCGCTTCCGGTGTCTTTGACGTCGAGACACACGTAGTCGCCCGGTTCAATCCGGCTGTAACGTCCGAAGGCCTTTTCCATATGTACGTTCTGACTCTTGATGGAGAGAATGCCGCGGTCCCCCATCGCCTCTCGGGCGTTGGATATTAGATTCGAGATCACGCGCAGCAGTTGCCTCCCCGAGCCAATGACTAACGCGAGTTCGTCAGAGAGAGCAAGCTCGATCCTGAGGGTGTCGGGTTGTTCCCCGGCCTGCTCCACGGCTTCCTCCACCAATGCGTTCAAGCTGACCTCTTCCTGATCGATAAGACCTCTGCGTCCCAACGTGACCAAGTCGTTGGTGATCGCGTTCATTTGCCAAATCGACTTGAGCATTGCGTCACAGAGCTTGGCGGCAGGATGGTCTGGAGGTAGTCGTTTCTTTATCAATTGGGGATAGCCTGCGAGTGGTGACAGAAGGTTCTTGAGATCATGGACGACCTGCCCAGCGATTTGCCCGGCCAACTCTAGCCGTTGGGCCCGTTGGAGCTGTTGCTCCATCTGGGCACGCTCCCGGCGCACCGCTGCTTCGCGCAGCTCCCGTTGGATAGCCGGGGCCAGGCGCGCCAATTGGCCCTTGATGATGTAATCATGCGCGCCGGCCTTCATCGCTTCAACGGCAATGTCTTCACCGATCTTCCCGGAAACGACGATGAATGGTAAGTCCTGTCCGCTATCCTTGACCATGGCTAGTGCTTCCAGTCCAGAGAATCGCGGCATCACGTAGTCGGAGATGACCACATCCCAGGCGTTGCCATTGAGTGCTGACGCCATCTGTTCACGTGTTTCGACGCGGGTGACGGCGACGTCATAGCCGTTATGCCGTAGTTCATACAGCAGCAGCTCGGCATCGTCCTCCGAGTCTTCGACGAGCAAGACGCGGAGGGGAGTACTCACCAGGCCATCCATTCCGTCTTCATCGCCACGGGACCTC
>Ga0315298_1009368_pt1 | contig 12137 bp, 14 predicted proteins | sample WHS_1_MG_FD_203077 | JGI IMG/M metagenome (GOLD analysis project Ga0315298, IMG submission 203077) | Extremophilic microbial mat communities from Washburn Hot Springs, YNP, Wyoming, USA - WHS_1_MG | ecosystem: Environmental > Aquatic > Thermal springs > Hot (42-90C) | place: USA: Wyoming... | reverse complement strand
CACCCGTCTCAGTGCCAGGCAGTACTTCTAACTCGAGGAGGTTTTCCAATACCCTAACCTTCCCCGCTAGCCTATAGGAGGTGATCGGCCCCGGGAAGACCCATATGGCCTCATAGGGATACTCAGTCATTTCGTTCTCATACTCGTTCTCATACACGTTCTCTCCCTTAACTAGGTTGCCCTTGAAGTCTATCACGTACTCAATGAAGGGGTAGTTGGTAGAGAGGAGACCTATCCTGACATGCCTTACCCTGGCTCTAACCCCCTTTCCGTTTATCATGATTTTCTCGTCGTCTAAGAACCGTTGCATGTTTTCCTTAAGTACGTTAATCTCCTCGCTCAGCTCCTCTTTAGAGAGGCCGGCGTAGTAAGCGTCTGGGTCATAGTAGTAAAACACGACTAGCTGGCTGACTCTGCCGTCAGCTGAAAAGGAGAAGAAGCCTCTCGCGTAGACCGGTCTAACTTTTTCGCTCATTTTCTCCTTTTCCTTACGGGAGCAGCTGCCTCAAGCTCCTTAAGCGCCTCGTAAAGCCCTTTACATTCATTTAGCTTATTCCACACGTAGGCCGCGAAACAGCAGAGCGATTTGAGCCTATCCACTGAGGAGAACTTGATCGAGTTCTGAGGCCTTTCTGTAGAGATCGTAATGAATCTAGCCTGTCCGCTCAACAGCTTCACGAAGAGGTGATCCGAGTGGGCCAACTCCGAGGAAGACCAAGACACGCCTTCCCTAACCTCGGGCTCCCTATACTCGTTTAAGACTATTTTCTCGCATTTCGGGTTGTATTCCACACTAACGTCGCTCTCCTCGAAGTTCATCACCTCAGCTTCAATAGCCCTCTGCTCCCCTAAGAACGACTTCACTTTCTCTAGTAGTTGCGTATTGGACGAGAAGCAACAGCTGACGTCCGCAAGTTCCTTAATCATGTCGACCGACCTCAAGTTGATGTTGTTAGTCCCCCTGACCGTTGATATCGAAATCAACGGGCTCCCATCCTGAAGGAATAGGACTTCGAACCTGAAATAATTGGTCTCAAAGATCCTGAGTATATGGATCCTCCCAGTGGAGGAAGCCCTCTCCTTGACTTCTTTTATTTTGGAAAGGACGTATTGAGTGTCACAGTTAGGAACAAAGAAGATCGAACCTCTAAGCTCAGGCACTTCTTTAGAACTACAAATCATTAAAAACTTTAACACGAGTTACCGATTTTAAACTTCTCTCTCAATTATTAGGTTCACTCCATCTTTAGTTATCGTGTACAGTATTTTCCCGTTCTTGTTCGCCTTTACAAGACCGAACCTCTGCATTAGGTCCAGGTGATACCTCACGGTCGAATAGTTTAATCCGGTAAGCTTCGAGATCTCGTACGGCGTCCTCGGTTTCTCTAATAATAGTTTTAAAATTTGAATTCTTGTGCTCTGCCCCTCGGAGTTGAGCATCTCTTCGAGCTTCAGGATCGGCATCAATTGGAGCTTTGCGTTAGTTCTACTTAACTATCACTCATTTAATTCTCGTTAAAATTGGTTTTCAATAAGTTTAAAACCGGCTTTAAAGGAAATAATTTCATTGAGTTTAGCTTTAATTGTATTAAATCTATTTGTTCAATTTAAATACAGGTGGTAAGTTTCTTTTGTGCGAATTTATTCTAACTAATTGCTTAATTCTCTCTACTACGGATTTTTCGATTCCCAGGAGTCTCGTGACCTCCGTCTCTGATAGGCCCTTCTCATACATAGCGTAGAGCACTAGGTCGGCTACTTCGTACTTGAAGCCGAGTTCCTCTTCGGCTGTCTGGCCCGTCCAAAGCGCTGGAGAACTGGGCTTCTCGTAGATCTCCTTCGGAACTCCTAAGGCCTTAGCCAGCAACCTCACTTGGGTCTTGTAGAGCTCCCCGATGGGAAGTATGTCGACACCACCATCGCCGTATTTTGTGAAGTAACCCAACAATAGCTCGCTTTTGTCCCCTGTTCCAACGACCAAATAGTTAAACTTCTGGGCGAAAGCGTAAAGATAGACCATCCTAATCCTGGCCTTCACGTTGCCGATAACCCTCTTGTCGTCCGTTCCGACTTTATCTTTAATGATAGCAACAACGTCGTCCACGATTATCATCGAGTACCGGTCCTCAGCGTTCAGCAACTTCACCACTTTCAACGCGTCCTGGATGTCCCTCTGGGGGGTCGAGTCGGACGGTAGGATTAGGAAGTAGTAGTTCTTGAGGGCTTTGGAAACGAGGAAGGCCGTCGTCGCTGAGTCCACGCCGCCGCTGACCCCGACCACGGCTCCCTGAAGTCCGTTTTCCTCAACGTAGTTCTTGATCCACTTAACTATTTCTCCCCCTATCTTGTTCCAGTCCTTGTCGTAAAGCTCCTTCTTTAACTCCTCGACGGAGACATTTAGGGACATAACGGTTATATAAATTTGAATTGAAATTTAATTAAAGACTCACAAAGGTTTGGTGATGAAGAGCTCGACTACCTTCTTCGGTATTTCGTCGCGATTCTCAGGCGTCATTACGAACACGTAATCACCCTTGAGCCTTACCTTCCTATGCACGACCGCTAGAACGTCCTTGTTAAGCGTAAGCGCCCTATTTATGAAATCCCTTATCGCCGGCAACGCGAGCTCCATGGGGCCTATCTCGTCTAGGGCGATTAGCGAGTACTCGTTCAAGTTCTTAGCCACGAGATCCACGATTTCCTGAGCCTCGGGCTGTACGTAATATTTCCCTACTTTTATTTCGGTCCTCGGACTGGTTCTGGCCAACCACTTCCATTTCTGCGTTTCCAGATCGACGATCTTGAACCCAACCCTTATCCCGCCTTCCCTCACCTCGGGGCAGTAGAAGCCTCCTATCCTCAGGCCCCTAACTCTCAGCTCGTTCACGATCTTCAGGAAGGCCGTGGTCTTCCCAACTCCGGGCTCGCCCGTGAGGAAAACCCTCAAGTCCTGATTAGCTTTTATCCTTTGAAGGCATAAAAAACGTGAAGGGTTTGACCATAAGGGTTCTATCATACAGCGATAAACCTCTAGTAAAAGTGTACAAAGATTCTAAGGAGCTTCTAGAAATATCTTTAGAGGATAATGGAGTACATGTAAGGCTTTTAGATGGGAAAAGATATGTGCTTTTCCCGAGCCCTGACATTGAATCTCAGGTAGAACAGATAATAGAGAAAGTGGTCGATTTAGGAAATGATGACTTACAGTACTTCTTCGGGAACGATTCGGACATGCAGAAGGTTGGTTACCTTCTTCTGGGAGAACCGTGGTTCGATAGGGAAAAGTTAGCGTTAATAGCGTCTAAACACATCGCAGTCTTTTCTGGAAGCAAAACCGGAAAAGTTCAAACCGTAGTCGGCGTCACCAGATACCTTCCGGATTTGGTTAGCGCGACAGTTATCCGAAAGGACGACGGCTTCCCCCTTGGGCAGGTACTCGTGGACTACAGCCAGAGGCCTCCCAAGGTGAAGTTGTTTAACGAGCTTGGGGAACTGAGCGCTGAACTGGAGGGTCAGTTCGAGCTGGACGAGTTGCTGGAGGACAAGTTCGACCTGGGTAACTCGGTTCTCGTATATAGAGAACAGCCGGAGAGCGTCAAGTCACCTATGATAATAGAGAACGAAGACAAGGTCTATTACGCCACCACAATATTCAGGTTCCTTTTAGCAGTCGAACAGAACAGTAATGACGGAAAGGCAGTCAGGATCGCAAGCGAGTCCCAGCTTAAGTCCAGCCTTTATGCCCTCCTATACTTGGACAGGATGAGGGGAGGAGAGGGGGTCGAGATTTACGTCCACCCTTATGCGGTTCCGCTGAGCAGGCTAGAAAAGACGATCAAGAACCTCAAATCACGAATAAACAAGAAATTGAACAAGCTTGGCATCAGCAGGGAGATAGTGAGCGGCTATGAGCCCATCTTGAAGTCGCTGAAGGAATATAAATATCTGGACGCTCTGGAGATTAGAGTAGTTCCCATAGCTTTCCTGATCGTCACATCATCGTGGGAGAGCTTCATGAACTATACGGAAAGGATAGCTACGGGGCCTGTAAAGGACGGAGAGATCATCCTGTCGAGCGTGCTGAGCTCGTTAAAAGGATCGCAAGAGATTGATTACCTTCCGAAACTTCTAACGTTCGAGCAGTTGCTGTATCTCGTGCTAGATTCCGGCAAATAGGACAAACTAGAAATAGAGCGACGTTACTCGTAGTTTATGAAATGAATAGTTGATATCGCTAAAGAAGGTCTTGCAACTTGTGTCGGTTAAGGGCTAAATATAAGGCCAGCGTGAGGGACTTCCCGTCCTCTATCTCTCCTGCAGAGGCCATCGAAACGACGTCGTCGAGACTCACGGTCTTCACCTCGATAACCTCGTAGTCCTCCAGTTTCTGCTCAGTTCTCCTTAGGTCGGTGGCCACGAATGCGTGCATTTTCTCGTTAGTGACACCTGGAGAGACGTAAAAGGAGAACAAGTGTTTCAGTTTCCCAGCCCGATATCCTGTTTCCTCCTCCAGCTCCCTCATCGCGGTAACTTCCGGGGGCTCGTTTCCCTCAATCGTACCGGCCGGGAACTCTAAGAGCCACTTCCCCGCGATTGGCCTGTATTGTCTTACCATTATCAGCTCGTTACTCGACAGGAAAGGAGCGATGACGACCGAACCCTTATGGGCCACGTAAGCAGTCTCCTTAACTTTCCCGTTGGGGAGTTGGAACTTCTCTACGTAAACCGAGAACTTCCTTGTTTCGAAGACCTTAACGCCCATGACAGGATCGATTTAGTCCTGGATATTAGACTTTCCCAATCCACCAGGAACAAGATAACGCCCAAGACGACGAAGGTTAGTACCAAGCCCACTTGTAATAACGCGTTGTTGAAAACGTCGATGCGGAGCGTACTTGAGACGAAGGTCAACGAGTAGTACTCAATGGGAATCTCTACGCTACTCTTAACTAGCTTAGAAAGTAAAGTAATTCCTAACATTCTTAGAATTTTGTATTTTAAACTGCCTGCCCAAAGGTAAAGATAATCGTCTAAGGGAAGGCCTGGCAGGAAGGCGGTGACGAAGAGGGCCACAAGGAAGGATCTGTGCTTTACCCAGTTCTGGAAGAAATGGTAGTTCCTGTTTTTCTTTAATAAAGACGAGAGTTCTATGCCGAAATAATATAGAGGAACTTTGGCCACCGCAGCTCCTAATGCCGTGAGGACGATTACTGCAGGAAGCCCGAGCTCAGGAACCTTTAAACTTCCTATCAACGTGTAAGGTGCTCCGCCGAACGGGACTAGGTTACTGACGAAGGATATCAGGAAGAGCTCGAGAGCTGTATACGCCAAGTCGTACATTGACACTCTTATAAACGGGTGGCAAAGAAAAAAACACGTACGGAATGCACGAGAACTGTATATTTTGTGGTATAATTTCAAGAAAATTAAATGGATACATAGTTTATGAAGACGAAAAAGCTGTGGCTATTTTAGATAAATTCCCAGTCTCGCCCGGGCATACCTTAGTTATGCCGAGAGCTCATTACTCAGATTATCTAGACGCTAAAGAGGACGAAATAACCTATCTAGCTCTAATAACTAAAAAGCTGGCCAAGAGAATAATGCAAAGGTTGGGCGCCGACGGTGTGAGGATACTGACTAACGTGGGCGCCTCCGCAGGTCAAGTGATCTTTCATCTCCATATACACATAATACCCACCTGGGGTTCGGGTTATCCTGACGTTTATAGAGACTTCATTCCTAGAAAGGAACAACCGATAGAGTATTATAAGAAATTAGTCGAGTTATTGTCTTCGGATAAATAGAACTTCGTGGCTGAACTTAACGTATAAACTTGATTCTTCTTGAATCCAGAACGATTTTTCATTCGATAGATGGCGATCCACGATTTAGATTTCGTCATGATGATTAGGACATGATTTCATATAAGCTGTCCGCATATTACGGGTTGATTCGTTCGATGCATAGCTAAGAACTTTTATTATTGCTTATTAGGGCGTCCGACATTAAGGGTTAAAGGCGTTTATATGCCGTTACCCCGTGAGGCTTCAAGGGAGCTGGAAAGCCTGTTTGGCGATAGGTATTCGGAGTCATTGCTCGAACGGCTTTCGCATTCGTCCGACATGGGTTTCGTTCCCGAATTGGTAGTTGCCGGCTTGGACATTAACATAGTTCCGGATGCGGTAGTCTATCCGAAGACCGTTGAGGAAGTCGTAGAGCTGGTGAAAATAGCCACCAAATACAAGATCCCCCTAGTACCCTACGGTCGAGGAACGAACAGATACGGTAACGCGATTCCTACCGAAGGCGGGATAACCGTAGACTTCTCCGTGATGAGGCAGATCACAATAGCGAGGGATCAGAGCGTAGCTATGGTTCAGCCTGGGGCTACCTGGAAGGAAATAGACGTGGAGGCTGATCCATATAAATTGTCTTTGAGAACGTTCCCCAGTTCGTATGACTCTTCAGTGGGGGGCGGTATAGCAGGTGATGCGTTAGGAATAGGCTCTTACGAGTGGGGTTTCATATCAGATAATTTGACTTACGTAAAGTTCGTAAACCCCAGGGGAGAGATCGAGACCGTAAGCGGTTTAGAACTCGCGAAAGTCGCCGGGGCCGAGGGAACGACAGGGCTAATCGTCGAGGCTGGGATAAAGCTGAGACCCAAGACTCCAACTTTATCTTTCGTCTTTCATTCGCCGAGCCTAGACGAGGTTCTGAAAAATAGTCGGGGAGTTTTACGACACCGGATTACCGCTTTGGCACGTTCAGATAAGGGGTCCATCGATATCAAACGACATGATTGACGGTTTCAAGGCGGATCTACAGAGGGACGAGTGGAACGTAATAGTGATGTTTCCGGCCACCAGGGAGCCCCTAATTAGGAAAAGGCTAGAAAGCATTCTGAATAATTATAATTATAGTAAAGAGCTGAGACCCCTGAAGTGGGTAGGCTGGTGGACCTTTAACCACGCCGCGATAGCTGCGTTGAGAAGGACCGGAACCCCAATCCATCAGCACGGTTTAATTCCAATGGAGAAGCTGCCCAACCTAATTAAGGAGCTTGAATCTAATTTGGGTCCTCTGGGCGTGTTAGAGGAAAACCGCGGATTTGATTTAGATATCGCGCTAGAAAGAAGAAGGGTACTTTTGGTTAACGCATTCACAATTTCTTCTTTAAGCCTAACTGATAAGAAACTAATTTACGATCTAGCCAAAAACACATTAATGATGGACGCTTTTGTGAAGGTAGGTGGCTCTTTGCTATCCGTTGGAATGTTCGCCCATAAGTACGCCAAGAACAGGCTCAACGTCACCAGCAAGACGTTCTCAGAGCTAGGGGTAGACAGATATGAAATAATCTCGAATTACAAGAAAGAATTGGATCCCGAGGAGATCTTCAATCCAGGCAAGCTTCTACCGCCCGAAAAGCGCGGGAAGAAAGTTTTCGAGATCTCAGATAGGCAGAAACTGGCGCTGACCTTCAGGTTCGGCATAGGGCTGGCGAAGTCAGTCACTCCAGGTGGTCCTAACGACGGTTATAAGACCGTTAGGGCTTTCCTGGAGACTTTCACGGACTACGCCTTTCAATGCATCGACTGTGCGATGTGCGTGACCGTTTGTCCGCAGTACAAGGTGGTTTATAAGAACCCTTACGCTCCGAAAGGGATGTTCGACTTCGTTAAAGGAGCGATGGCCTACTACTTCTTAAACGACAAGAAGATCGACATTCCGCTTTCCGTAATAGCCGATATTTCTGGTTGTCACAAGTGTGGTTTATGTGACAGAGTGTGTCCAGAAAACATTCCGATCTCGTACTTACTAGTTCAGCTATCGACTAAGGTCGCTAAAGGGGTTTCCACCAAGGCCTATGTATCATTAGGGCTAACCGAGAAAGAACCATTCTCCGCTATTCACAACCCAGACTTCACTACTGTCCTATGGGTAGGTTCGTTAATGCAGGAGAACGTCGAAGATGTCTACGTGGCCGCCTCCATCCTTGAGAAACTCAAGGTCAAGGTGAGAGTTATAGATACGGATAAGGATTCTGGTTTCTATGACTACATATCTGGATCTAGGGAGTTCGTGGAGAAGAGGCTGGGTGAGGTAATCGAAACGTTAAAGGACTCGGAGCTCGTAATAACGTTAACACCTGAGGATTACAGGACTTTGAACGATTACGTTAAGCAAGCCGCCAACATAGTTCTGCGTAAGCAACTTAATTACGACGTGATGCCGATAGAATTATTCCTGCTGTCCATGGCCTTGCCTTTTGAGGGTAAAGAAGAGCAGATCAACTTACATGTGCCCTGCTTCGCAACTGATTATGCACAAGAAATAATCGCGAAGTTAACGAGTAGAGGTTTCAAAGTGAAGAGAATAGACGGATGCAGCGGTGCGGCGCTTGCTAAGAACCTAGGCAATAGAGCGAGGGAACTGAGTAAGGCTATGGCGGAGAAGTACAGCGAGTTGGTAACCCTATGCCCGCTCGCTGCACAGCAGTTCAGAAGCTTCGGAATCAGGGCGCAAACCCTGGTGGAGTTTATAGCGAGTAAGCTCGGCGCACAGAAATTAGTCAAAGTCGAAACTAAGGTGGGGTTCACGCTATCAGAAGACAGGAAACACGCTATAGAGGAAATAGTTATGAAAAGTATCTTAGAGGAATTAGATAACAAAGTTCCAATCTTCGCAGATCTGGCTGCGTTCGTCTCAGATTCGATAGACGAGTCGAGAAAGATCTTGGATCCTGTTATTTCAGAGGTACTTCAGCTGGTGATAAAATAGCGAACGAGTTATCTAAGCTGGTTCAAGAAGACACGGGCAAGGGAGAAACTAGCGTGCTTTTGGTAACATCGAGTTACGTCAAGGAACTTATGAACGTGGTCAACGCCCAGACAGACTTTCAGCGGATTGTATCTGATGTGGCGGAAAAAGTTCTGAACACCGTTCCGGATAGGTCAGCGTTTAACAAGGATCTGTTCATACAGGTAGTAATCGTTTCCCTTAGGGACAAAATGCCCGAGTTGATAAATTTAGTATCTCGAAAACTAAAGTGACGGGTAAGGAATGGTTAAGATATTTTTAGGCCCGGCTGGAATCCCACACGCCTCGAGCAAACGGAACACCCTGGAAGGAGTGAAAGTAGTCAAGGATCTCGGTCTGAATGCCATGGAGGTCGAGTTCGTACAAGGGGTCAAGATGTCAGAAGAGATGGCCGAAAAGGTAGGTAAACTAGCGTCGGAACTCGGGGTGAGGCTTTCAGTTCACGCACCTTATGCGATAAACCTGTGCTCGGAGGACGAAACTAAGATAGAGGCCTCTAAAAAGAGGCTCATAGAGACAGCCATAAGGGCCGAAAAGATGGGGGCTGATGCCATAGCCATTCACGTAGCCTTTTACGGCAGAAGAGGACCTGAAGAATGCTATGAGCTGGTAAAGGAAGGGCTTAAAGAGGTCGTGGAGCTCTCGGAAAGCCAAGGGTTGTATAACGTTAAGTTCGGCGTCGAGACTATGGCAAAAGACACGGCTTTCGGGACCATAGACGAGGTAATAAGGATAAGCAAGGATGTCAGAAGGGTAATTCCCTACATAGACTGGGCTCACACTTTTGCGAGACAAGGAGGTCAAATAAACTACGGTGAGATAATCAACAGACTGATAGACGAGCTAGCCCTGGAGCACATCAACAGTCATTTCGAATCGTTGGTGTACAGGAACGGTAAATATGTTGATGAGCACCTCCCAATCGACAACGAGACTCCACCCTTTAGGCCGCTAGCGGAGGCGATCCTTAAGAACAAGAGACTAAAGTCGATAACGCTCATATGCGAGAGTCCTGAGCTGGAACGGGACGCCCTTAAAATGAGAAAAGTTCTAGAGGAATTAGGTTATGAATTCTCCTAAGATAGCGGTGGTTTCAGACTACGACAGGACGTTGGCTTGTGAGAGCGACGGTTTTAGGATCAGAGAAGACGTTTCTGAAACCGTCAATGAGTTCTCCAAAAAGCACGTTTTCATAGTGGCCTCCGGTAGGGAGGAGAAGATCATAAGGGAGCTAGCCCCCAACCTTCGCCCTACAGTATGGGTCCTAGAAAACGGAGCGAAGCTGGTTTTTCAAGGAAGAACGGTCCTTTTGAGCACCGACGAGTGGATGGCTGACAGGGACAAAATACTCTCTAAATTATCGCACCTGGGCATCGAATACTCCGTAGGCGAGGCGATAATTTACGTGAATGGGGGCAGCCGAAGAATAAAGGAAGTCTTCGAGGCAGTGAAGGGTTTAGGACACGCGGAAAGGAACAGGTCTGACGTGATGATATTACCAAAAGGGGTGAACAAAGCGAACGGAGTGCTTCGGGCCCTTAAGGAACTGAACTTCGAAGGCAAAATTTACGCCATAGGTGACAGCGAGAACGACCTTAGCTTGTTCGAGATAGCTGACGTTAAAGTCGCTGTGGCCAACGCCTTAGATGAGGTGAAGAGGGCAGCAGATATAGTTTTAGACAAGCCTAACGGTCTCGGAGTTAAGGAACTCCTCGAGAGAATATACAGAAACGAAGAGACGCTTTAGGGAATCACCCTCACGAATTTGTAAACATCCGTCGGCATCTCGTGGAACCTCTTCCTGTGCCACGCGTATTCCCTCTTCATCCTATAATCAACCGTAACGATCTCTGCCGTGAACCCGAACTGTTGTGCTAACTTAGAAAAGAGTCTTATGGTGCTAGAAGAGCTGAGGTGGATGGAGTAAACGGCTATCCTCGCCAACCTGAAGGCTTCCAGCAAGAATTCCTTATCTTTTCCCTTTCTTTGGGTTCCGAAGGGCGGGTTCATGACTACGACGTCTACGATTCTGAGAGGGGAAGAAGTTACGTCGGCATTAAGAGCTTCCGCCCGCTCTAAGTAGCCTCTGGCCGTCACGAGTGCGTCGTAATCCAACTCCAGACACAGGCACTCCTCCGCCCCTAGCAGCTCCGCCCCTCGGCAGAAGATACCAGTACCACACCCGAAATCGGCTACGATTTTCCCGTTGATATGACCCGAAAGATAGGCATTCCATAACACGGCTGAGGCCAGCTCGGGCGGGGTGACGTGCTGTTCCAGGTCTATTTTAGGCGAAGGGAACGGTGGGGCTTTTGACATCTCGATCTCAAGCGACTTTTTCGACGTTACAACAGTTCCAATAGGCTTCTCACCCTTTCTGCACCCTTAAGGTCATCATAAAAGGAGTACCTGTCTAAAACTATCCCCCTTATTCCAGCCCTTTTCGCCCCAATGAAGTCAATCTCGTAAACGTCGCCCACGTGGTACTCAGGATAACCGTACCTATCTACGGCCACCCTGAATATCCTGGGATGTGGCTTAAGCACTCCGACTTCATAGGAAGCGACGTAGCCCGTAACGTAATTGTCGAGGTTCAAGCTCTCCCGTATTTCCTTTAGGTCGGGGGTGGAGTTCGTCACCATGACTATATCGTAACCCTTCTTTTTCTTCTCCTCAAGGAACCTCCTGGCGTCCTCGAACATGGTCCACTCGTTTGCCAACAGCCTTTTACTTTCCAGGTAGCTCACCAGGTCACGTCTTGGAACTATCCCCAAGCTCACCAAGACCTTCCTTATGTCGAGCTTTGAGAGTCCTGCGATAAACGGGTCAGGGTGATGGTCCTCCCCTAAAACCCTCATAACGGCCCTATAAACGGTCCTCTCCGTGACGTCGTACCCCAGTTCCCTCAGCGTCCAGTAAATGGGTTGCCAGAATTTAGGGTTGAACGAGACTATTGTCTCTCCCATGTCTACAAAGACGACCTTCGTATCAGGAACCTTGGAGGCGCTATTTTCGTGCTCCCGCATCTGGGACACCTGGAGGGCTTAGTGAGCTTGTCATCAAACACGAAGCCACAGTTAGAGCACATAGGATATTGGACAACTAACTTATACCCTTTTCTCTTGGCGCTTAGCGCCACGTGCCTCAAGTGCTCGTAAACGTCCTTTTCGGAGCCGAGATGTAATATCTCTTTGATTTGTCTAGCCGTTAGGGGTTTATCCGTCTCTTCCAGAAGGAAGAATATTTTCTCCCGGGTAGTAAGGAATTCAGATACCATGGATGACGACCTAGCTAAAACTACTCTAGACCCT
>Ga0315298_1009366_pt1 | contig 12139 bp, 9 predicted proteins | sample WHS_1_MG_FD_203077 | JGI IMG/M metagenome (GOLD analysis project Ga0315298, IMG submission 203077) | Extremophilic microbial mat communities from Washburn Hot Springs, YNP, Wyoming, USA - WHS_1_MG | ecosystem: Environmental > Aquatic > Thermal springs > Hot (42-90C) | place: USA: Wyoming... | reverse complement strand
GGAGACAAAGAAAAAGTAACATTCTAACCACAAATGTTGTGGTGTAATAACCGGCCGATAAAGCGGTGTCGGCGACTCTTTCTTTGCACACTTTCTTTCTGGTCGTTCAGAAAGAAAGTGTGAAGGGCTTCCCCCTCGGTCTTGCTCGGGGCAGGCTTTTTTGGTTACTTTTTCTTTGTTGCTGGAGACAAAGAAAAAGTAACAATCTAACCACAAATGTTGTGGTGTAATAATCGGTCGATAAAGCAACGCCGACGGCTTTTCCCTTCGACTTTGCTCAGGGCATGTTTTCGGTTCACTTTCTTTTGGCCGCTCAAAAGAAAGTGAACATTGGGTTCTTTCTGGTCGTACAGAAAGAAGGTAAAATTAACAGGGTAAGGAAGATGGTAGTAAAATCTGTCTCAAGAATGCTTGAATCAGTGAAACCAATATGTCGGGGGCCGTGTATCCAGGAGCATGGCCACTAATTCCTTAAGTTGAGCAATTCTCTTTTTGCTTGAACGAATTTCGTATAGATAGTAAAATGAATAAATTGAGTATTTTAGAAGCTACGGAGTCTCTAAATAATGGAGAGAGTTTATTAGAAATAATTTATTTGAAATGGGAAACCTGTATGCATGAAACAGATCAAGGAAAAAGATTTTCTTTAATGGATGTGGATTTTTTAGACAGAATAGGAATTGTAAAGAATACATATTACAGAAAATTTGGACTAAAAGCTATTCTAATAGATAAAGATGCAAATATTATTAATGAGGAAAATGAAGAATGGTATTGTAAGAATTACTACTGCTTAAACAAAGAGGATTGCCAGAAAGAACATCTATTGGTATTAAAGGAATCTGTGCAGTGGGGTGGAAATTTTTTCTTTTGTTGTCATAAAAGGTTTATTCTCTGGAGTATACCAATATTTTTTGAGGGAGAATTCTATGGAGGTATTATCTCTGGGTTTACTTTATTCGAAAAAGACAGGAATGAAAATAAAGAAAAAGAGTATTCTAATTTCTTTAAACAAAAAGAGAAAATTAAGTATTTAAATCCATCCAATCTTAATTATATAATAAATTTTCTTTCTCTTCTGATGGCAAAGAATAAAGTCTCCGATATCCATTATCTTCTTACCCTTCAGAAAAAATATTATGTTCAAAAGGAAATTGTAGATAAAGTAACGGATAAAGGAAATAAAACCAAGTTATATGAAGAGCTTTTCTCAGATAAGCTTAATAAGTTTCTTTCCTCTATTAAAATTTCAGATTTAGAAGAAATTAAAACCAATCTTATTGATGTATTGAGTGAGATATATCAGGAATTTGCTAATGATTTAGAGATGTTAAAATTTAGAATGCTGGAATTGTTTGTACTTATATCAAGGGTTATGATTGAATTGGGTGATAAACCGGGAAGATTTTATGAATTAACAGTAGAATATATTAAAAAGTCTGAAGAAATCAGTGATATTTATTTTTTTTCTTTGTGGATTACGGATTTAATAGAAGACTTTACAAAAAGAATGCTTGAAAACAGGAAGAAGATTGATTATCTAAAACTTGAGAATGCCATAGAATATGCAATAAGAAATATTGATAAAAATATTACTGTTGCCGAAGTGGCTTCATCTATAGGATTTTCTGAATCAAAATTTTCTCATCTATTTACTGAAAAATATTGTGTTTCTTTTTCAAAATATTTAATGAAATTAAGGATAGATGAAGCTAAAAAACTTCTAAGGACAACTTCTAATAGTATCACTGAAATAGCTATTAATCTTGGTTTCTATGATCAAAGTCATTTTTCAAAGATTTTCAAAAAGTTTACGGGTTATACCCCAAATGAGTTTCGCGAGAAGCCATAAAATAATTCCTGAACGAAAAAATGCAGATTTTTACCACAAAAATACAGAAATTTACTATACCGGTAATGCAACATCAAGATAGAATCTTGCCACAAAATAAACTATAGGAGGAATAAGACTATGAAAACTTCTAAGCTGCTTAAATCATTCTTTGCCTGTACTATGATTTTTGCGTTTCTTGCAGGAATTCTTTTTGCTGGAGCAAAAGATGTTCTAAAAAAAGGTAAGCTCACCATTGCCTGGATTCCAAAAGCTCTTAATAATCCTGTGTTTGAAATAGGAAGAGATGGAGCTTTTAAGAAGGCAGAAGAAATCAACAAATCCGGCGGAAAGGTGAAGGTAGAAATTCTCTATGTTGGTCCTGTTGCTTCTGATGCAGCTGAGCAGGCGCGTGTTGTAGAGGATGTTATAGCAAAGGGCGTGGACGCCATTGCTATTTCCTGTAATGATCCAACAGCATTAATTGAACCTCTTAAAAAAGCGTTAGCTGCAGGGATTGAAGTTATGACATGGGATTCTGACTCTCCAAAAAGTGGAAGATTTACTTATCTTGGTGTCGATAACTATCAGGGTGGGAAAGCTGCCGCAGATCTTCTGGTAAGAAGTATGGGTAAAAAAGGGAAGGTGGCAATTCTTACAGGGGTTCCTGGTGCATTCAATCTGGAAGAAAGAATTCGTGGTTTCAAGGATGGGTTAAAGCCTTATAAGGGAATTAAGATTGTAAAACTGGTTGCTTGTAATGATGACATTAATCAGGGAGTTCAGGTTGTTGAGGAAACTATGCAAGCAATACCTGATCTAGATGGGTGGTTTTTTGTAGGACTCTGGCCACTTCTTGCAAAAGAAGGATCTATGCCTCTCTGGGAGAAGGGTACAAAGTCTGGTAAGTGCAAGACGGTAGCTTTCGATACTTTACCTGTTGAACTTGAGTTTATGAAGAAAGGATATTTGGTTGGACTTGTTGGACAGAAATACTGGGGATGGGGCTATGATACAGTGCAGATGATTTATGATAAAATTGTAAATGGCAAAAAATTTGATTCCTGGACAGATTCCGGTATGGATATTGTTACACCCAAAAATGTTGACATTATGAGCGATATGTGGAATTCAAAAGACTTCACCAAAAAACTTCCTCCAGCATTTTAGGGTACAAGTTTCTTAAACTCTGTCTTTTCCCCTGCAATTTTTTGCAGGGGAAAAGAATTTGTATGGAGAATAACTTGTAAAACTTCTTTTTCAGGAGGACATTTTGAGAAATTTAAAAAAAGAATGCCTGCTAAAGGTAGAAGGAGTCTCAAAGAGTTTCCCTGGAGTTCAGGCATTAAGTAATGTTAACTTTCATCTCTATTCTGGTGAGATTGTTTGTCTAGTGGGGGAAAATGGGGCCGGAAAATCAACCTTGATGAAGATTATATGTGGTGTTATACCCTTAGATAAGGGTAAAATAAGATATTGCGGAAAAGAAGTTAAATTCCGATATCCGGCAGATGCAACTTATTCAGGAATTGCGTTTGTTCATCAGGAACTCTCTCTTATTCCCAATCTTAACGTTATGACAAACATTTTTATAGCAAGACTTCCGGCTCGTTTTGGTATTATAAAAATCAAAGAACTTGAAAAAAAAACTATTGAACTTCTAGAATTGCTGGAATTATCTATAAGTCCTTACTCTTTGGTTAAAGACCTCAACATAGCCCAGTGCCAGCTTATTGAAATTGCTAAAGCCTTATCTATGCAATCTAATCTCATTATTATGGATGAACCTAACTCAACGCTAAGTAAGAAGGAAACAGAAATTCTATTTCGTATTATAGAAGATTTGAAAAGAAAAGGGGTTACGATTATATACATATCACATAAAATTGATGAAGTTTTAAAAATTTCGGATCGCATCAGTGTATTAAGGGATGGAAAGTACATAGGAACCATTGAAAAGAAAGAGGTTTCAGGAGAAAAAATTATTCAAATGATGATTGGTAGAAATCCTGTATATGGTATTATATCTGGAAATTATAAAAAAGGTGAAGTATTACTTGAAGTACGGAAGTTGACTGGAAGAGGTTTCAAAGATATTAGCTTTATTCTTCATTCTGGAGAAATTCTTGGTTTTGCAGGAATTGTTGGGGCGGGGAGGAGTGAAGTTGCTAGAGCTATATTTGGTGTGGACCCGTATGTCTCTGGAGACATTTTATTCGAAAATAGAACAGTTAAGTTTAAAACTCCGGAAGAAGCTATAAAGAATGGTTTCGCAATGGTTCCAGAAGACAGAGAAAATCTCTCGCTTTTTATGGAACTACCTGTTAGATTAAATATGTGTCTTACAAAGTTTTCCGAGGTAAGTAAAAAAGGAATCATCAATAATTTAAAAATGTTTCAATTACTTAATGAATTAGTTGAAAAGTTCAATATAAAGATTAATTCTTACAAAGATTCTATTTCAAGGATTAGTGGTGGAAATCAACAAAAGGTAGTCCTTGCTAGATGGGTAGCTTTAAAACCAAAAATTCTTATTCTCGACGAGCCTACACATGGAATTGACATTGGTACTAAATTGGAAGTCTATAATCTTATAAATAAGCTCGCTCATCAAGGAATAGGAATCATTCTTATTTCTTCAGAACTTCCAGAGATTATAATGATGGCTAACAGAATAATTGTAATGCGTGATGGTTACATTACTGGCATATTTGAAGAAGAAAATATTGCAGAAGATGCCATTATTGCCTGCGCCACTTATGATTCTGCTGAGAATCTCAATTCAAAGATTAGAAAAGGTTCCCACATATATTAGAAAAAAACCACCGGCTTTAGATAAACCGGATTTTAAATTGGCTGGATGAGGTTAAACGCAACACGGTATTAAAATTTGCAGATATATGGGTTATGCCAAGTCTTCTAGAATATTTTCCCATATCTGGTAAATAAAATAATCTAGGATTTGTTTTTTGATAAAATTAAATATCCAAGATCAGTTAAAAAAATATTGTTGTCAGTATATAGATCCGAAAGTAGAACATTGTAATTTAACTTTTGAGCCCATTCTCGAAGTCTCTTTCCATTAAATGCAGTGAAGTGTCCGTATAATTTATTTGGGGCAGAATCAGTGGGCACATGTATAATAAGTACTTTTTTTGCTTTTTCCCATAAACCCTTCAGGATTAATTGAGATGTTTCCTCAGTAAAATGTTCCAGGACATCATTGGCAATAACCACACGAATTGATTCATAATAAAAGTACACTTCGATGGAACTCAGTGTTTCGGTAGAGGATATTTTAACTTAAACTCAACAGTGGCGGTAAGCTAATTATACAACGTCTTTGCCACTGAACATTGCGTAAAGCTGTGACTCGGAAAAGCTGTTCTCAAATCTAATCGGAGACATGTGCTATTAGAGTCGAAATAAAAAAATAATAGTTGATTATTTTTTATTTTGTCTTAATATATTAAAAGAGAAGGAGAGAAAAATATTAAAATTTCAGAGAGTTAATTCTTAAAGTCAAAAATTATCACCTTATAATTACTTTATCAGATTTATAACTAATTTACCATCAAGAAGTAAAAATTCTGAATTAGTTGATAGTTTTTGAAAGGTAAGAACTTCATGGGGTAGGGCTATGCATTCTATAATTGGAAGAAAGATATACTTTCTTATTTTTTCCAGCTTGTTTGGTGTTGTATTAATAACAACATTGACCTTTTTTTCTATATCTCATCTTTATATACACCGTTCTATTTCAAATAGAATACAGGGAACTTTAAATTCTATAAAAATATTTCTGGATAAGATGGACCTTTCACGGCTTACAGATAAAGTTTCCAATGAATACCTTCTACTAAGGTCTAATCTACCAAAGCTGGAACAGGAAATGGGGGTTTTAAAGATACACCTTATAGTTCCAGGGAAAAACAATTTTTTCCACATTAGTAGCAGCGATTTTATTACCATGGAAAATATTCCAGAAAAGGCTTTGAATATATATAAACTACAAAAAAAATATGAACAAACTGATTTTGTTTTATCAAATATAAATATAAGAACCGCTTACATGCCGTATTTTGATAGAAGTGGTAACATTAGGGCAATAATACGAGCAGACTTTAATTTAACAAGTCACAAAAGAGCCCTTTACTTTCTCACATTTTCATTACCAATTATATTCCTCCTGACTTTAGCAGTCACTCTTCTACTAAAGGCTTTCTTTAATCGTAGCTATGTAATGCCAGTTCTAGAATTAAGCAGGGGAGCTAAAATAATAGCCAGCGGCAATCTTGAATACAAGCTTAAGATAAACTCTAAGGATGAGATAGGCGAACTGTCGATGGACTTTAATAAAATGACGCATAATCTAAGGGAAAGCTTTGATAAGATAGAAAATTACAGTAAAAATTTGTTAATACAGCTTTATACCGATCCATTAACAAACCTACCGAACAGAAAGAAATTTCTGGAAGATCTTATCGTAACTCCATATCCTGTAATAATAATATTTAATATTGATTCCTTTCAGGAAATCAATGATTTTTATGGAAATGAGATTGGTGATTTAATTTTAAAACAACTATCGGAAAGGCTTTCAAACACAAAATTTGACACACCATTCCGTTTGTATAAGATGCACGCTGATGAATTTGTAATGCTGATAAGTCAGAAGGTTTCTGAAAAACAAATGGAAGAATGGGGCTCTTTCTTTTCTGATGAGATTATGGCAAAACCATTTAATTTCAACGATACTGAAATTTACATAACAACAAGTCTCGGTATTGGAAATAGCATAATAGAAGAAAGCTATCCAGAGAAAGGTAAGGACGCTTTAAGAAATGCTGATATGGCACTTAAGATAGCAAAAAGATCAAGAAAAAAATATGTTGTTTATAAAGAATCAATGAACACTATAAAAGAGTATGAAAATAATATTTTATGGACAAGGAAACTTAAATCTGCCATTGTAGAGGATAGAATAATACCCTATTTCCAGCCAATTTTTAATAATCGCAATGGGAAGATTGAAAAATATGAGTGTCTTGTACGACTTAAAGAGTCCAATGGAAACATAATAAGCCCTTTCTATTTTCTTGAAATTGCAAAAAAAGCCCGACTGTATCGATATATCACTAAAATCATGATTGAAAAATGCTTTAACTTTTTTAAAGACATGGATTTTGAATTTTCTATAAACATATGTCTTGACGACATTATGGATGAAAAAACTATCGCCTTTATTTATGAACTTCTAAAAATACACAAGAGCATTGCCGCCAAAACAGCTTTTGAACTACTCGAGACAGAAAATATGGAGGCTTATAAGGAGGTAAAGGAATTTATTGACGAAGTAAAAAATTTCGGGTGTAAGATTGCTATTGATGATTTTGGCACAGGGTATTCTAATTTTTCCCATCTTATTCATCTAAACATTGATTACATCAAGATAGATGCGTCTCTGATTAAAAATATTCATGAAGATAAAAACGCTCAGGTTATCACACAGACAATCACAACCTTTGCAAAAGAACTTGGGTTAAAAACCATATCTGAGTTTGTACATTCAAAGGAAGTATTTGAAAAGGTTCTTGAAATAGGTATTGACTTTTCTCAGGGTTTCTTCCTCGGAGAACCCAGGGAAAAAATATGACTGAAATTACTAAAATAGAATTATAAAAGCTAAAGACTGAATAATTCCTTCAGATCTTCCCAGGTCATGCTTTTTATAAAGCTTTGACTTGATGTTACAAGACTATCAAAAACCCCTTTTTTATAAAGTTGCAGTCTCTTAATCTTTTCTTCAATTGTACCAATAGTAATAAGCCTATAAATATTAACAGGGTTCTTTTGTCCAATTCTATGAATTCTATCGATAGCCTGATTTTCCACTGCCGGATTCCACCATGGGTCAAACAATATAGCAGAATCCGCACCAATAACATTAAGCCCTGTACCACCAGCCTTTAAAGATATAAGAAAGATCGGTATATCAGAATTATTAAAATTATCAACTAAATCTACTCTATTTTTTGTTCTTCCATCTATGTAAAAGTACTCTATCTGCTCTTTTTTCAACTCAAGTCGAATAATTTTTAGCATTTCTACAAACTGGCTAAAAACAACAACACGATGTCCACTGTCGATGGATTCCATTAAAAGTTCCATTAGTGCTTTAAGTTTTATAGAAACATCTTCCACTCCGGATAATTCAGGCTCAACCAGAGCAGGATGAAGACATATCTGCCTTAATCTTGTTAAAGCTGCAAGTATATCCATTGTACTTCTTTCGGGCTTGTTCATATCCTTAAACTTTCCAAAAAGATTCTGTTTAATCTTTGATAAAGTATCAATATAAAGTGCCTTTTGCTTTTCTGTTAAATCCAGCATAATATCCTGTTCTGTCTTTGGAGGCAACTCTCTTAATACAGATTGCTTTGTGCGCCGGAGAATAAAAGGTCTTGTTAAATCTTTAAGCCTCTGAAGAGCTTTTTGCCTCTCTTCAGAATTTGCACTATTTAATGGTTTCTCAAAATGCTTTTTAAAGTGGGCATGATTCCCCAAGAAATCTGGCATTACAAAGTCAAAAATAGACCAGAGCTCTGCTACCGTATTCTCTACAGGCGTACCGGTTACAGCAATACGATTTTCAGCACTTATCTTTTTAACACTGATTGTCCTTTCTGCCAGTTTGTTCTTTATATGTTGAGCCTCATCAAGAACGCAATAAAAAAAACGCAAAGTCTTATATTCCTCAAGATCAATATGAACAAGGGGATAAGAAGTTATAGCCACATCATATTCAAAAATATTTTTTATCTTCTTAACCCTTTCCTTTTTAGTTCCATCAATAACAATGCAGGAGAGTTCTTCACCAAAATATTTTTTAATTTCATTATGCCAGTTATACATTAAAGCAGCAGGACAGATAACCAATGAAGTCCCCTTACCCTTATGAATATAAAGGAAAGTAAGAACCTGAAGCGTTTTCCCAAGACCCATTTCATCTGCCAGTATGCCACCAAAGCACATCTTTCTAAGAAATTCCAGCCAGCTTACTCCAACCTTTTGATAATTCCTTATCACCGATTTTACAATAAGTGGTATTTCAATTTCTTCAAGCGCCCTTTTTCCTTGTTTTATATATTTATGAAGGCTTGAAAAAGGCTCTTTATCAGGAAGTCTTAACTCAGCACCAGTTTGTTTAATAAAAAAAATCTTATTTTTTTGAATATAGGCTTTATCATCTTTAAGTTCTGGATTACTCTCTATAAAAAATTCCTTAAGTTCTTTTATCTCATCAGCAGGTAAGGAAATCAAAGTGTTATCTTTTTCAAGATACCCTTTTTCAATAAGAACACGAATCTCGCGAAGAGCCAGAACAATATCCCGAATCTTGTACTTAAACTGAACCTCAAGCCATTCAATAGATCCTATCATATCATCTTGATGAGAAATAAGCTTTATCTCTTTTTCCTCAAACTTATCGCATAAAAAGTCTATTTTTTTATTGCCTTTTCTTAGCTCTACATAGGGAACAATTTCCAGAAGAAATTTATGGAAAAGCGCTTCTTTATCAAAAGAGTGTATTTCATTCTCGTTGTATTCGTTCAAAATACCGAAAAAAGAATTTTTAACAGCATTTGTTATGACATAAGCCTTTTCATAAAGAGGGCTTCCTGAAGCTATAACATAAACCCGATTGTTGAAAGAAATAAAAATATCCTCTTGAAGAAGAACACTTCTTCTTACCTTTTCAAAATAAAATGGATATTCTATTATTTCATTTCCAGAAGGAAGAACAAAAAATGCCCTGAGATAATATTCGTTTTTAATATCTTCGTCAAAGTAAAATACTATATTCCCATTCCTCACATTGATTATCTCAGGAACATTAAAATACTTTTTTATTCTTTCCGCTTCTGTCCCTACAACCTGAAGAAATTTATGTATAAAATCATAGTCAATATTAACCTCTTTTTTTATAAAAATCTCCTTCAATAGTTCTCCCCGGAAAATATAAGGCATAATATACACTTTATCATCTTTAATTATGAAATTTTTAAAATCTGTTTGGATTAAAAAAAATTCTTCTCTGTTACTTAAAATAATCTTATATTTATCTATGTCAATATCAAAGTGGACAAAATAAGGAATGTTAAGAAATTCGGGGAAAAATCTCCTTTCCTTCAGAAAAAACTCAGGGTTAAGCTTTAAAAGATTCTCAAAGAACAGTGTCTCTGCAGGGAAAGAAATCAATATTTCACTTTCACTTCTTTCTAAAAGACTTGCTGTATATTTTTTAAACAGGAGAATAAAATTCTTTACCTCTACAGGTAAAGAAGAAAAATCTTCATCAAATTCAAACCCAAAATATTCCCCATGAAAACTTCTAAACAAAAGCTTTTTACAAAGTTCATTCTCTGTTTCTATTTTTATCGAAGCCCTATCAACAAAACAACCTTCTACAAACAGATTGACTATTATCTTTAAAAAATTCATTAATTCATAATCCTATAGCGTGCATTTAAAATAAGCCTCATCTTTATAACTGGATTTTCTTTTTGAACCTGAGATATCTCGGAAGAAAAATTAATGGGAAGAAAATTTTCCTCAAGAGAAAAAAGCTTAAGTTGAACAGTAAAGGCATTTTCATAAAGCTTTTCTTTCTCCTTAAGATTTTCAATAGCGCTTTTAAAAAGTTCCCTATAGATCGAATCTTTATTATCGCAGTCAAAATCGATGGAATTAATTGTAATCTGCGGATCTGCTTCGGAAACTATTTTTATAACAGGATAAAATTTATCCTTATCACGAATTTTTATGTCAAGGTAAGTACAAATTACATATTCCCTTCCCCAGATGGAAGGATCTGGAAAATTTCCCCACTTTCTTTGAACAATATCCTGTTCCTTTATACCGTATTGTTTTAATACCTCGATTAATCGATGTAAGATCTTCAGGTTCTCTTTTGAAGCCACAGAAAAATTTTTATCTTTCTTTTTGATTCCAACCCGTATTATTGCAACATCTGCCTCCACTTCTTTTTCCCTGGTAACCTGAAACTGAACAAAAGGAAAAACATTTTCCTGTGCTCTTAATGAAGTTACAAAAAAAATAACTAAACCAATAAAGAGGTAATGTCTTTTCATCCGTAACTCCTTTTAAAAAATTAAATCTGAACACGAAAAAAATCCGTTGGAATAAAAGCCATCACCCTCCATTTTCCTTCTACATTTTCCAAAATAAGTAGAGAGCCAGGTTTAAAATTAAAAATACATCTGTCTTCAAGACCCTTCAAGAGCCTTCTGGAAAATGCCCCAAGATTTGGCAGGTGACCAACTATTATCAAATCCTCTTTTAATCTATTGATTGATTTAATAATACCTTCGGGTTTTTCCTCTGGAGAAAGAGAGGTTTCTTCAACTAATCTTAAGCCACCCCCCAACTCTTCATTCATCAATTCTGCTGTCTCAATAGCCCTCTTTTTCGGACTATGATAAATTAATCTTGCATTAACAGAAAGATTCTTTAAAAATTTGCCAAGGTTTCGTATATCTTTTTTCCCTTGTTCCGATAAGGGTCTTTCTGGATTAATCTCCTCAGATAAAGCCTCACCATGCTGAACAAGATAAATAATCATAGCAAACCACCTAAAATACCCCTTTATTATAGACTAAAAAGAAGATGAAAACAAGATTTGATTTTTTTACACCTCAATTCCCCATTTTTGATTGAATTACAATAAATCGTCACTTCGACTAAGCCTGCCCCGAGCAGGGTCGAGGGAAAACCTTCTTACTTTCTTTCTCAGCGATGAGAAAGAAAGTAAGCAAAGCATGTCCCGAGCACTTCACTTCGTTCAGTACAGGCTCCGTCGAGGGAAAAGAATCGCCGACACCGCTTTATCGGCCGGTTATTACACCACAACATTTGTGGTTAGAATGTTACTTTTTCTTTGTCTCCAGCAACAAAGAAAAAGTAACCAAAAAGAAAATGCCGCCCTCTGCGGTTTTCTTTTATACTCATTCCTTCTTAACTCTAAGTTGGTATTCTTCAGACCTTATCCTAAAACCCTCCTGCTTACACTTATGCCTTTCTCATGTCGCTGTCCATAGCTTTATTCGAAAGGCAACCGCAATCCATTGCGGTATGTTACCTGTTCCCTTTATTCCCTTTGCAGAATACCTCTTCTTGTTACTTCGTTTCCTCTGCATTAACTCTAAAGGCTTTTAAGGGGAAAACCGCAGAGGGGGAAAAGGCAACGGTCGTATCTATAAACCATGTCACGGTGTCGGTTTTTTT
>Ga0315298_1009364_pt1 | contig 12140 bp, 9 predicted proteins | sample WHS_1_MG_FD_203077 | JGI IMG/M metagenome (GOLD analysis project Ga0315298, IMG submission 203077) | Extremophilic microbial mat communities from Washburn Hot Springs, YNP, Wyoming, USA - WHS_1_MG | ecosystem: Environmental > Aquatic > Thermal springs > Hot (42-90C) | place: USA: Wyoming... | reverse complement strand
CTCAGGCCGTCGCGACCCTTCGGGCGCTGCACAGGTCGGGCCGCTGGAAGGAGTTCTGGCAGGGCCATCCCCAACGGCACCGGCCGCCGGTCGCTGGCAGCCGACAAGGGGGCGAGGCCCGCCTGCTTAAGCAAGCCGCATGACCCGACAATTGTGTGGTGGACCCGCACATACATCGCTCTCTTGCTTATTCAAGCTGGCGTCTGGTATCATGCAGAGCATCTACCGCATTAAGGGTGGTTGCCGCATACTCTCATCCGCGAAGCTCTCGCTGTCTGAAGGGCGCCTGGGATCCCGTGCTCCTCTCGGTAGAAGCAGAAGGGACCGATCTGAGTGTGGCTCGAGTCGAGGGTTACGATGACGTGGCGGGATGTCGCGGCGTTAGCTACACATTTTGGAACCGGGGAAGCCAGCCACAAAGCCGACGAGGGGCCTGGGGCTGGCTTTTGTGTGCCCGTTGTTGTGGCATGGTCGGCATGGACTTGGGCAGGCGCGCTGCAGGGAGTTGGGATCCAGCGCTAATTCCAAAGGAAGGAGGGATTGTGCCGGCATCCGAGAACAGTGGGCTGGCGGACCGCCGGCTAGCGTCCGGTCCCGAGGGAGGCTGGCCACTTCCAGCGAGACAGGCTGTCGAAGGAACCCGGGAGCCTTGTAGCAAGAGGTGACGCAGTAGTCCGAGAGAAGTGGATAGAGAAAGGAGACGACCCATGAGAAGGATAGGCATCGGGACAACGACCTTCGTGGCGTTTCTGGTAGGGCTTCTCTTAATGGTGGCGGCCTGCGCGCCGGCTGCCGCCCCTGCACCCACCGCGGCTCCGACGAAGCCGGCTGCGGCGCCCACCACGGCGCCTGCGGCTGCTCCCACCACAGCCCCGGCAGCCCCCGCGGCTACCAAGCCGGCAGCCACCACTGCTCCCACGGCACCAGTTCCCACCGTTGCTGCTGCCCCAGCCCCACTGACCAAGCAGTTCAAGGGATCCATGGGCACGGGCACCACGGCCGGCACCTACTACCCCTACGGCGGGGCCATTGCCAGCCTGTGGAGCCGCTTCCTGCCCACCGTCCAGGTGACGGCGGAGGCCACCGGTGGCTCCCTGGAGAACGTGCGCCTGTTGGAGACCAAGCAGGCAGAGTTCGGCCTGATCCAGAACGACAACGCCGACTATGCCTGGAACGGCACAGAGTTCTTCAAGACTCCGGTGAAGAACATTCGAGGCATCGCTGTGCTCTACCCTGAAGTGCTGCAGTGGCCGGTCACCGTGGCCTCCGGGATCAAGGAGATCCCGGAACTGAAGGGTAAGAGCTTCAACGTGGGCCCCGCCGGCAGCGGCACGGAGACCAACACTCGCCAGGTGTTCGAGGCTGCCGGGTTGACCTACAACGACCTGGGCAGAAAGGTGAACCTCGCCTTTGCTGAGGCGGTGACCGCCATGAAGGACCGGCAACTGGATGGGAGCGCCAACATCGGCGGCGTTCCCTTGCCAGCCTGGACCGACCTGGCTACGTCCGTCGACGTCAACTTCCTGCCGATAGGCGGGAGCATTGCCGACAAGTTGATGGCCAAGTACAAGTTCTACGTCCCTACGCCCATCCCTGCCAACACCTATAGGGGGCAGACGCAGCAGATCCCATCGCTGGCCGTCCTGGCCGCTCTTCTGACCCGGGAAGACGTGGATGCCGACGTGGTATACTGGTTGACCAAGACCCTTATTGAGCATCAGCCCGAGTTAGCCCAGGCCCACGCCAAGGGCAAGGAGCTTTCCAAAGAGACGGCCGTAAAGGGGCTAACCATCCCGTGGCACCCCGGCGCCGAGAGGTATTACAAGGAGATCGGTCTTCTGAAGTAGCGCGGTGAGAATGAGAAAAGGCAGCCGCGACGCACGTCCTGTCATGCTGGGCGAAGCGGAGCATCTCCCTGGTCCTGTGGAGATCCTTCGCTGCCGCTCAGGATGACACCTCTGAGTCACGACTTCGCAACTCTGGGGCGGGCCGGAGGTCGAGCTCTCCTCCGGCACCGCCGCTGCCCCAGTGACAAAGTGGTCTGGAAGCTGGGAGTCGGGGCGGTCTCGACTCCGACGGTTGCCTACCTTGTGGTGGGACTGTTCCGAGGATCGTAGCCACGGAGGGGAATATGGCCCAGGACCCGCCGCTCCAGGTTGAGGCCATCTCGGAAGAAGAAGTCGAACGGATCAGCGCCCGGCTCGACGTGGCCTCGCGTCTCCGAAAGTTCACCGGACCGTTCGCCGCCTTCGTTGTCATGGTGTCCGCCGGCATGTCGCTGTTCCACCTGTACACGACCTTCTTCGGCTTCTTCGACGCCCCCATCCAGCGCGCCGCGTTCTTCGTCTTCGTCTTCGTGCTGGGGTACGCCTTCTATCCGGCTCGCTTCAAGGGCGGGCTGGCGTCGCTCAGGTTCCCGCCCTGGTACGATCTGGTGCTGATGGCCATGTCGGCGATGGTCGGGTCCTACATCCTCATCAACTACGAGACCATCGTCGAGAACATGGGTTACCCAACGCAGACCGACCTGATCATGGGGAGCATCGCCATCCTGCTGGTGCTGGAGCTGTGCCGCCGGGCGGTTGGGCCGGTCTTGATGGTGATTTGCATGGTGTTCCTGCTGTATGTCCTCCTGGGCAATCTCATACCGGGCTTCCTCAGCCATCGGGGCTACCCCTTTACTCGGCTGGTCAGCCACATGTACCTGACCACAGAGGGGATCTTCGGCGTAGCCACGGGGGTGGCCACTACCTATGTCTTCATGTTCATCCTCTTCGGCGCTTTTCTGTTCCGGACCGGGACCGGCCAGTTTTTCATCGACCTGGCGGTGGCACTGCTGGGCAGCTTCTCGGGGGGACCGGCCAAGGTGGCCGTCTTCTCCTCCGCGCTGATGGGCACCATCAACGGCTCCTCCGTGGCTAACGTGGTGGGGACCGGCTCCTTCACCATTCCCCTGATGAAATCCATCGGCTACCGGCCCTACTTTGCAGGGGCGGTGGAGGCGGCCGCCTCCACCGGCGGCCAACTGATGCCGCCCGTCATGGGCGCCGGCGCCTTCATCATGGCCGAGATTGTCGGGGTCCCCTATACCCAGGTGATTGTCGCCGCGGCGCTGCCGGCTATCCTATACTATACGGGGGTCCTGACAGGCGTCCACCTGGAGGCGAAGCGCACCGGCCTTGAAGGAATCCCGCGGAGCATGCTGCCGAGTCCGATGAAGATCCTTCGGGAGAGGGGCATCCTGCTGCTGCCCATCGTGCTGGTGGTCTACATGCTGATGAACGGCCGAACGCCCCCCTACGCTGCGGTCACCGGCATTATGGGCAGCATAGTCTTCAGCCAGTTCATCCCGAGCAACCGGGGCCGCATCGACACGACCGCGCAGGCCGCGGTCCAGATCCTGGGCAACGTCATCGGCGTGGCCGCGATCCTGTATCTGATGCTGTTCGAGTACGCCTCGCCGTACCTGGTGGTATCTGCCATGCTCGTCTCCATCGCGATCACCGGTCTGCTGCCCAGCACCAGGAACCAGGTGGGCAAGTACTGGGAAGCGCTGGTGTTCGGAGCCAGGGATGCCCTGGCCGTGGCTATCGCCTGCATCAGCATCGGCTTCATCATGGGCTCGGCCACCCTGACAGGGGCCGGGCTGAAGATCGCCAACGGGATCATCCTGCTCTCGGGTGGCAACCTGTTCTTGACCCTCTTCTTCACCATGATCGCGTCTTTGATACTGGGCATGGGGCTCCCCACCACGGCCAACTACCTGGTGACCTCGACCATCGCAGCCCCAGCCCTGGTCCATGCGGGAGTGCCCCTACTGGCGGCTCACCTCTTCGTCTTCTACTTCGGGATTGTCGCGGACCTGACTCCGCCGGTGGCTCTGGCCGCCATGGCCGGGGCAGGCCTTGCCGGTGCACCGCCCACCAAGACCGGCGTGCAGGCGTTCCGATTGGCGGCGCCGGCCTATCTGATCCCTTACGTCTTCTGCTATGCGCCCCAGATCACCCTGCTGGGGTACGATTTCCTGAGCGGTCTGGAGGCCTCGGTAACGGCGGCGCTGGGGGTCATCTCCCTGGGCATTTCCCTATTTGGCTTCATGATGACCTGGGTACCATGGTGGCAGCGGGTTCCCCTGTTCTGTGCCGCGCTCCTGCTGATCGTACCGGGGTGGGAAACCGACCTGATGGGATTCGTACTGCTGGGGGCCGTTTTCCTCCACCAGCGGTATCTCGTCAGGAGCGGGAAGTCCAAGCCGGTGCAGCGAGCCGGCGCTGCCACCGGGCGTGGTTCGTGAGCGCTAGAGTTCGGCCGAAGATTTCGCTATTGATGATGACTGATACTGGTAACATGCTGCCGATGGTCGACGGACACGGGCAGCGTGCCTTACTGGTTGCACACCGACAGCGGGCGACGCTGACCCTTTCTGGTGGGGTCGCGAGACTCTAAGGCGGAGCAGACTCGCGACTGGGGCAAAGGTCGGGGGGACTGGCCCAGAAGGGCCTGGCGAGGGAGGCGCCGGGCAACAAGAAGGGCAATCTCTTGGTCGATGCAGGCGTGCCAGTCTGACGCCATCTCAACTCAGCCTCGGGTCGACCTGGCCAGGTCGGTCGGCGAGGCCCCCGGCTACCTTTCGGTAGCGAAGCGCTGACCGCGCAGCCTCCAGTGTTGATCGTTCGGCCCTTTCTTGAGTCGCTGGGGATGGAATTGGAATGGAGGTGCCTTCCAATGAGACGGATGCCCCTCACGTACCAGATCTTCATCGGCATGGTGGTTGGTTTGATCGTTGGGGCCATCGTCGGCCCGCAAGTGGCGACCCAATGGCTTGAGCCCTTCGGCGACATCTTCATTCGCTTGATCCAGATGCTGGTCGTTCCCCTGGTGTTCATTGAGGCTAACACCGTCATCCTGAAACTGGTGATGGTCGTGATGGCCTATGCGCCCGTCGGCGTAGCCGCCTTGATGGCCTGGGTTGCCGGCGCCTACGGCTTCTCCATCCTGGTCCCACTGGCCAAGTACCTGGTCGGGGTGATCGTAGGCGTCTTCCTGCACGGAGCGGTCATCTACGGGATCATCGTCGCTGCCATCGGTGGTGTTAACCCCTGGCGCTTCTACCAGAACGCCGTGGACTTCATGCTGGTGGCCTTCAGCACCTGCAGTAGCGGCGCGACACTGCCCCTCAACATGGAAGTGGCCGAGACCAAGATGGGTGTGAAGCGGGAGATCTTCGGCTTCACTCTCCCGCTGGGGGCTACCATCAATATGGACGGCACGGCCATCTACATGGGCGTGGCCACGGTGCTGATCGCCCAGTTCTACGGCATAGCGCTGGCCGCGTCTCAGCAATTCGCGGTGATCCTGACGGCCACCGTTGCGTCCATCGGGGGGCGGGCGTGCCCGGCGCAGGGCTGATCATGATGAGCCTGGTGCTCACCGCCGTGGGGCTGCCCCTGAAGGGCATCGCCATCATCGCCGGTGTGGACCGGATAGCCGACATGTTCAGAACCACCCTGAACGTGACGGGCGATGCGGCATGCACCATCGCCGTTGCCCGTTCTGAGGGCCTTCTAGACAAGGAGATCTTCTACGGGCGCAAAGCCGCGGAGCTGGCCAGTGCGCCGGCCCCCGGAAGCGGCCTGAGGCCGGAAGCCGACGGGGGGGGGGACGGGGGGACGCGGCGACGCGGAGACACGGGGCGTCCACCCCGTCCCTTCGCACCTTGCCCCATACGCGCCTCTACGCTATCATTCCCCCGCACTGCGGTGCGGCGCTTCGGTAAGTCATCCATCCGACATGGAGTAGCTATCCTCCGCCATGCCCAGACGAGTGACCGTCCGTGTCCCTGCCACCAGCGCCAATCTGGGCCCTGGTTTCGATTCCATCGGCATAGCCATCGACCTCTACAATACCGTCTCCATCGAGGCCAGCGACGAGTTCGGGGTGAGTCTCGTGGGCGAAGGCCAGGATATTCTCTCCCAGGGTCAGGACAACCTGGTCTACCAGGGTGTGCTAGCCGTCTACGAGAAGCTGCAGCGCCCCGTCCCGCCCCTGCGGCTATCCTGCGAGAACTGGGTTCCCCTCGCCAGGGGGCTGGGGAGCAGCTCTGCTGCCCTGGTGGCCGGGCTGGTGGCCGGAAACGAGTTCTGCGGCCACCCGCTCTCGACCCAGGCGCTTCTCCAGATCGCCGCTCGCATGGAAGGGCATCCGGACAACGTGACGCCCGCCCTTTTTGGTGGGCTCCAAGTCGCGGTTATGAACGGTGGCAAGGTCGAGCACCTGGCGGTGCCCCTGGCGGCGGACCTGGGGATCGTGCTGTTTGTTCCCAGCTTCCCGATGCTCACCTCCGAGGCTCGGGATCTCCTACCGAGGCACGTTTCCAGGGCGGATGCTGTCTACAATGTCAGCCGGGCCTCTCTGCTGGTTGCCGCTATGGCCACCGGGTCCATCGTTCACTTGAGGATGGCCATGGAAGACGCGCTGCATCAGCCTTATCGACGGAAGCTGTTCCCCACTATGGAGGATCTGATCGAGGCGGCCATCGAGGCGGGTGCTGCCGGAGCAGCCTTGAGCGGTGCGGGCTCCAGCATCCTGGCTTTCACCCTGGGCGGGGAGGAGAGGGTCGCCGACGCCATGGTGAGGGCCGGCTCTCGGGCGGGAGTAGAGGGCAGGAGCATCGTTACCAGGGTCTGCTACGCCGGAGCGCAGATCATCGGGAGAGACTGACTCGAAACTGGGCATCGAGTCCTTGGTCTTGGCAATGTTGGGAGGGTCCCATGGCACTGATCGTTCAGAAGTACGGTGGCTCCTCTGTGGCCACCGCGGAGCGGATCCTGGCGGTGGCGCGCCGTGTCGCGGCCACCAGAGAGGCGGGCAACAGCGTGGTGGTGGTGGTTTCGGCCATGGGCAAGACCACCGATGAGCTGATCCGCCTGGCCCACCAGGTGGCTCCAGAGCCGGACGAAAGGGAGCTGGATCTGCTGATGTCCACCGGGGAGACGGTTTCCTGCACTCTGATGGCAATGGCGCTGCGGGGGATGGGTCACACGGCCATCTCACTGACCGCGGGGCAGGCGGGCATCCGCACCGACTCTCTGCACGGCCGGGCTCGCATCACCTCAGTGGATACGGAGCGAATACGCCGGGAGCTGGAGGAGGGGAAGATAGTCATCGTGACCGGCTTCCAGGGAGTTACCGACCAGTGGGATGTCACCACCCTCGGGAGGGGAGGATCGGATACCACGGCAGTGGCACTGGCGGCCGCGTTGAAGGCCGATCGGTGCGACATATATACGGACGTGGATGGCGTCTACACCGCCGATCCGAGACTGGTGCCGCGGGCGCGCAAACTGGAGGAGATCTCCTACGAGGAGATGCTGGAGATGGCCCAACTGGGGTCCAAGGTGATGCACCCCAGGGCGGTGGAGTTGGGCGAGGCGTACGGTGTACCCATCATGGTGCGTTCCAGCTTCAACGAGGAGCCTGGCACGCTGATTCACGAGGTGCGGTGAGTGGAGACGAGAAATCGAGTTCGCGGCATTGCTCATGATCTGAACGTCGGCAAGATCACCGTGGTGGGCGTTCCGGACAGGCCAGGCCTGGCGGCTGCCATCTTCGAGCCGCTGGCGAAAGCGGGCATCAGCGTCGACGTAATCGTCCAGAACGTCAGTGTAGACGGCAAGACGGATCAGTCCTTCACCGTGGCCCGGGGAGACCTGGCCAAGGCGATGCGCATCGTCGAACCGGTGGCGAAGGAGATCGGCGCCAGGCAACTGCTCAGCTCCGACAACCTGGGGAAGGTCTCCATCGTGGGCGCGGGTATTCAGAGCGCACCGGGCATCGCGGCCACCATGTTCAAGGCTCTCTACGAGGCGGGCATCAACATCGAGATGATCACCACCTCAGAGATACGGATCACCTGTATAGTGGATCGGGAGCGAGTGCCGGAGGCCGTGGAGAAGCTGCACGCCGTGTTCGAGCTGGACAAGCCCTGACCCTATCCCCCGTCTCGGGCCGGGTCTCCCTCCAGGAGATCCAGCACCCTTCTCAGTAGGGTGGAACCGATGGCGGCAATGCCGGCGGAGAGGGCTATGGCGAGGCCGGCCTTAGGAGTGTCCTGGATACCCAGCGCGGCAAACGCCTCCGGTCGGGCCGCCATCCCCAGCCCTAATAGGAGCAACAGCAGCGATGCACCCAGGAGGGCTGCCGCCAGATAGCTTCCGATCCGCAGGGCGCGGCTCATCCGGACTTCCCCTGCTGTTAGAACGACATCGATCTGCTAGCCTGCTTCGTACAGCCTGCTGGTGCAAGCGGCGTGCCCGATCTCCCAGGCCGGCAGAGCTTGCCAGCCTTCTTCAGTGCGGCGCTGAAGCAGCCGCGCTCTCGTCTCCGTCGTCGGTGGGCTGCTCCGGGTGCTCTCCTTCCAGTTCAACCGTTGGAGCACCGTCGATCGGCAACACCACGGTGAAGGTGCTCCCCGTACCCACCTGGCTTTCCACGCTGATATCTCCACCCATGGTGTCCACGATGCTGCGCACTATGGAGAGACCGAGGCCCGTGCCCTCTTCACTGAAGCGACGAGCGTTCTCGGCCCGGAAGAACTCGTTGAAGATTCTGGGAAGATCGCTGCTGGATATGCCGATACCGGTGTCGCTAACGCGGAGGGTCAGGGTGCCGGCCGCTGCCCAGATCTCCAGCTCGACCTTCCCGCCTCGGGGGGTGTAATTGATGGCGTTGGACACCAGGTTGGAGACCAGCTGCTCTAGGGCCTCGGGATCGGCGAAGATGGTGGGGACGTCTCTCTGAACGCGGGTCGAGAAATCCACGCCCTTGGAGGTGGCCCTGGGCATATGAACTGCTGCCATCTTCTCTGCTACCTTCGCCGGGCTCACCAGCTTTCTCTGGGTGAACAGTCGGGCATCCCGAACCCGCGAGAGCACTAGCAGGTCGGAGACCAGGCCGAGCATCGCCTGGCCGCGCTTCTCCGCCCGGGCTATCATCTCCCGTTGCCTGGGAGGGACCTCTCCCGCGACACCCTCCAGCACCGCTGTCAGGGAGCTTTGCATGGCCAGCACAGGCGCTTTGATCTCGTGGGACACCTTACGCATGTACTGGCTCTTGATCCTCTCCACCTCGGCCAGCCGGTTGTACGCCTCCTCCAGCTCCAGGGCCTTGGCTTCCAGCTTGGCGGTCAGCTCCAGGTTCTCCCGATCTCTCGCCCGCAGCCGGCTGACGATGGAGGTCGCCATGTAGGCGGCCAGGTAGAGGGTGCTGCAGAATACCAGCAGGGTGCTGCCCACGAAGAGTCCGTCCTCGGCCAGGTCGGGCCGCCCCGGTCCGAGCAGATGCAAATGGGGTATGATCCCCGTGAACTCCCCAAGCACCATCCCCCCGAACAAACCGTTGGCCAGCGTTGCCTGGAGAAAGGTCTCTCCTCGGGAGAGCAGGATGCTGGCGATGATGATGTGGAAGATGAAGTAGAAGGAGATGGGGTTCTCGACGCCGCCGGAGAAATGAATCAGAAGGGTTAGGAAGAGAAGATCCACGACGATCTGACCGTTGGCGATGGAGCGGGCGTGCCGCGGCCGACCGTCGCTGGAATTGACCTCGGACCACTTGACGGCGATGATGAAGAAGGAGTTGTAGACGGCGATGGCTCCCCCGATGATATACAGGGGGATGGGGTCCATCCTCACCCCGATCAGGTTGGCCGCCACGAAGGTTCCATAGATGACGGCGGAGGAGGCCAGCCACCTAAGTTGGATGAGCCAGTAGATGCGCTGGCTCAACTCTACATCCACGGGAGCAGATCGTAGCATTTCAGCTTTCGTCCGCGGACCGTTCACCAGCTTCCAACGCTCTTCGAGGTTTCATCGGCCCCGCTAACCATTATATGTAGAATACCCTGCCCCAACAAGGTAAGCGCCGCAGTACCATCAGGGGACAAAAAAAGCCTTCCCGCGCTTGCGGCTGAGTCGCGGCGCAGGAGAAGGCATTCCACACCCTAGCAATGGGGAGCCAGCGTCAGTGCCCCGCGAAGGATGCTATCACAGGGCTCGCAACGATGCAAGCAATGAGCCAGTTTAACTGTTGTGGAGGGTGGAGAGCCGGGCCCGCAGCCACTCGAGCCACGGCTCCATCCCCTGACCGGTGCGGGCGGACAGCTCAAAGATGGGTAGATCGGGGTGGGTGATGCGGGCCTTGCTCCTGGCCCTCTCCAGGTCGAAGTCCACCATTCCCATCAGGTCGATCTTGTTCAGCACCATGGCGCTGGATCGCTCGAAGATCAGTGGGTACTTCTCCGGCTTGTCATCGCCCTCGGCCACGCTCAGCACCACGACTTTGATGTCCTCACCGATATCGAACCCGGCCGGGCACACCAGGTTCCCCACGTTCTCGATGAACAGGAGTTGGATCTCCTCCAGCGGCAGGCTTTCCAGAGCCGAGCGCACCATGCTGGCGTTCAGGTGGCAGTCGCCCCCGGTGTTGATCTGCACCACCGGCACCGAGTGGCGGCCAATCCGTTCGGCGTCGGAGCTGCCGGCGATATCGCCCTCCACCACGGCCATCCGGAACTCGCCCTTCAGCGCGTCCAGGGTCCGCTCCAGGAGGGTAGTCTTGCCGGCGCCGGGCGAGGCTATCAGGTTGACGGTGTAGATGCCTCTCGCCTTCAGCAGCCGCCGATTCTCCGCGGCGATGGCGTCGTTGGCCTCCAGGACGTTGCGCAGTACCTTGATCTCCATGGTATCTCCCGAGTCGCTTGAAAAGTGCCGCCCCTAATCATACCATTAGGCGCCTGGGAAGGGGTGAAAATAGGTGTCTGGCGCAAAGGGCCTGTACCCGCGGGCCGTCCGCGGGCGGATATCCGGCCTGCCGGCAGATCTGCTCGTTCTGCTCTTTCTGTCGGTCCCTGCCATCCTTCCCCTGACTGGGCCGGGCTTCCTCTGGGGGCACGACTTCGAGGACCCGCCCTGGCGCTCCCTGGCCATAGCCCGGGCGCTGGCCGAGGGCATCCTGTATCCCCGGTGGTCCGCTGATCTATACGCCGGATACGGGTTTCCCATCTTCAACTTCTACGCTCCTCTGAGCTACTATCCGGCGGCCATTCTGAGCCTGACGACGCCTATTGGGATTCTGACCGCGGCGAAGATGACCTTCGCCGCCGCCTTGTTCTCCTCAGCAGCCGGTGCGTACCTGCTGGCCCGCCAGCTTCTGCGCCATCGCGGCGCCGCCCTGCTGGCAGGGATCCTCTACCTGTACTCGCCGGCGGTCATCGGCGACGTTTACGTGCGGAGCAACCTGCCAGGTTCGGCGTCCATGGCGATGATCCCTTTCGTCCTTTCTTCCTTCGTTCGGTTGCTGGATCGGCCAACCCTGGCTCTGTCGGGAGTGACGAGTCTTCTCCTGGCGGCGCTCATCCTGACCCACAACATCAACTCCGCCATCGGCATCGGTATACTGATCGTGTTTGCCATTTTTCACTACGGTATCCGAAAGAACTTCAGCAGCCTGCCGCTGGTGCTGCTCGCCACCTCGCTGGGGATTGGACTGGCCGCCTTCTTCTGGCTACCTGCCGCCGCGGAAATGGGGCTTACCCACGGCGCGTCCTACGATCTTCGTCCCCATTACGTGGATCCCCTGGGTGGAAATCAGGGGATGAACGGAGGTGATAAGTACGATCAGACCAACTGGGGGCCCTTCGATCTCCACCCGCTCTATCCCTACGGGGATCCTCCCTACAAGCTGGGCCTGATCCAGGGCATCTTGTTTCTGGCCACCGGGGTCCTGTTGCTGTTGAGCAGGAAACGCCCTACGGCCGTGCTCTCACTCTACGCCTCGGCGCTCCTCCTGTTCTATGGCCATACCACCTGGTCCCTCTGGCTCTGGGACGCGATCCCTGCCTCGAAGCTGATCGAGTTCCCGTGGCGGCTGATCCGCCCCGCGGGGCTGCCCCTGGCGGTAAGTGCCGCCTGGACGATCCTCCAGCTTGCCCCACGATGGCGAGGCTGGCTGATACCATCCCTCGGTGCGGCCTCGATCATCTCCTCCATGGCCATGGCTCCCCTGGACATGAAGCCCTTCCCCTTCGGTCCGATCACTCCAGAAGGCGTGGTCGAGTGGCAGGCGAAGGCCCCGACCAGGATCGG
>Ga0315298_1009363_pt1 | contig 12141 bp, 12 predicted proteins | sample WHS_1_MG_FD_203077 | JGI IMG/M metagenome (GOLD analysis project Ga0315298, IMG submission 203077) | Extremophilic microbial mat communities from Washburn Hot Springs, YNP, Wyoming, USA - WHS_1_MG | ecosystem: Environmental > Aquatic > Thermal springs > Hot (42-90C) | place: USA: Wyoming... | reverse complement strand
CCTCCTGCATCTGTCCGATTCCCTCCGTGTCTATGTGGCGTTCCACGAGATCGCTATCTTTCGTGAGCTCTTTGAAGCGGGCTTCCTTGGCCTCGATAGCCCTGAAGGCTGCGTCCTTGAGCGTCTGCGAGTTATAGCGCATAGTGTTGGCGTCCAGGCCGAGGTCCAGCTCCTCCAGGGAGTCCAGGAGTTGCTGGGCTGAAGGCGACTTCCCGCATGTATCCTCCAGAAAAAACACCTCCTATTTATATATGGCCTTTTTCCGCTCTTACCTTTAGCGCAATTTCGCCTTCCGGGGCCGTTTTTGGGCATTTTGGCCCCTTTTTGGGGTCACGGCGGGGATAGTGAAATAGTACTAGGGGGCAAAGAGGGGGTAGGTGGAGAACAGGAAGCGGGGGGAGCGGGGCACGGGTCTGGGCTGAGACCTGCCTCTAGGATGGCCAACATTGGCCCTAGGACGCGCTAGGAGGGCCTTTTCTTGGCCTTCAGGTGCAAATCTATCGCGGGCTTCCAGAAGAGGGCCTCTGCGTGCGTCCTAGACGCAGTGGCTGAAGCGGCCAACAACAGGGCAAAAAGTTGCGTCCCAGGCCGACCACCTGAGACGCAACCATGAAAGAGCGACGCCCACCAGTTTACCACCTACCCGGCAACAGCCAACCCCACCCGAGCCTCACCCAAAAACTTCAGCGGTCCGATTGGCAAGGACCCCGCCCCTTCCTGTGCGCCTATGCGCCACAACCGGGGGGGGTATGGGGCCATAGGGGGCATGGTTCTCACTGTCATGCAGCGGCACTTCGTGTCACGTAGTCCTTTTGCATGCCTATGTGTCACGGCAGTTGCTGACGATCTGACGATGCTGACGATAGTGCTAGCCGCCCCTATATTTTTGCACTGCATTTTGCTAGGCCCTATAGAGAGCATCGTCAGCATCGTCAGATCGTCAGCGTCGCCTAGTCTAGTTAGGATTGCCGCGTGCTGGTACCAAGCACCATGGGCGCCCACCCTCCCTGTGTGGGCCGTACTCAATCCGCCACTCCCCGACTACGCGCCCGCGTTGTGCGCGCAACCAGTAGCCCAATGCGCGCGTGTCAATCTCACCACGCCGGCTGGCTACTGCCGTCAATGCATCAGCCAACACCGGGTTGCTGGCGGCTTTCTCCACGAGTTGTGCGGCAGTCAGTGGCTCGTTGGGGCAGACGGCTGCCCATGCCTCGACGACTGCGACTAACTCGCTCCGTTGTGGGTCTTCGGCGCGGGTTGTCTCAATAGATGCGACGGGATCGGCGCAGCCAAGCCACACTAGCGCCGAGCGCACGTAATCGCTCCAGCGGCCAAACGATGGCAGCGGCTGGCGCCTGTTGGGCATCCCGGCGGCAATATAGGCACGGACGATCGTTAGTGCGGCGGCAACATAGCGGCCACGGTCAGCGACGATCGTGCCGTACGGATCACCAGCAAAGCGGCGTTGCTCTGGCCGCTCGGTCCGTGCGTCCATGCGGCACTGGATAGTGCGGCGCACCAGGTCGCCGGACACAGCCAGGTTGTTCCCGGTCGCAAAGATTGTCATCCGCGTTGCGATTGTGATGTTGCGGGACTGCCCGAGCAGTCGCACGTCCACCAGCGGGCGCTCGATCAATTGGCACAGCAAATCGCTAGCCAAAACGCGGTTCACGTTATCCAACGAAAGCAACGGCGTGGCGGTGATGGCAGCAGCGCTCAGCCGCTTCTCCAGCTCGGCTCTATCGCAGTCGCCGGCGGCGATCACGGGACACCAACGCCCGGTGGCAATGGCTGAACAGAGGTCCACGAGAAAAGACTTGCCGGTGCCCTGCTCGGGCGACGTGAAGGTGTGCATCGGTGCTTGCCCCAGGGCGGGGCGCACAATTGGCGTGATTAGCGCTGAGAGTGCTACGGCTCGGCTAACGTCGTCAATGAACGGGAATTCGACGAGAAGGCCATCCAGCAGCGCTAAGGCTTCCTCTGCCTCGGCACGTCCTGGATGCTCGGCCAGCGGCGGCATCTCCGGTGGTGAGACGAGTAGCAGTTGCGTTGCGGGGTCGTAGCCGGGTTGTGCGAGAAGGCTGCCATCGGGGCGCAAGGTCGGCGTGGTGATAACGCCCGTGATCTTGGGTAAGCGCCACTCGCCAACGCGGCTCAGAATAATCTTCGCCACGAGAGTTGGTGGATCATCCGGCATCCAACCCTTACGGCGCTGGTCAAACCTCTGCCACCGGGCAGCGCGGCTGAGATGGTCCACCAACCCCTCGGGCGTTACTGTGGCCAGCCGGACAACTTGTGTCTTGCGACCGTCTGCCGCGTCCACTTCGTCCAGGACCGGGCGCTGCAACAGATCACCGCGTGCATAGATAGGGGCACCAGCTCGGATCAGTGCGTCTTCGCCGGCGGTGGCCAACTCATGCAGGATACCGCGCTTCACGCTGATAGTTGGCGTGTCAGTGGGCGCTGTATTCTCAGCGGTGGCTTCCTCAGGTAGCAGCTTGCCAGGCTCACTGTGCCCGTTGCCGGAGTAGCTCTCAGTGCAGTTAGCTATAGCTTTTGCAATCGTGGCTTGCCCGTAGGTTGTGCCGCTTGCGTAGTGGCGTTCGTCCCATTTTGGCCGGTAGAGAGCGCTCTGCCTAAAGAGCCGGTCAATCCGAGCTGCGTCTCTGCCGGCCCAGAATGCCAGCATGTCACACAGTGCCAGGTCAGCTGCACTCTGGTCGCCGGCATAGTCGCTTAGGTCGCCGCGCCAGATTCGATCAAACTTAGCTCCGTTTCTGGCTGCTCGAGCCTGCCTCAATATGTCCTCGTCATTCGCCGCCGGGACAGTAGTAGTAGAGGTGCCTCCGGTGTGACTAGGTGCTACGCCGAACGTTTCTCTGTGGAGAGCATCTATTGCTTCTCCACAGTCGTTTATGGCCAGTGGGGCGCCTGGCAATAGGTTGCCAGTTAATGCGAAGAAGCGGCCTGTGTCGTACATCTCGACATTGCCCTTTCTCCGGCCACCAGGAGGCAGTGTGCCGCGCCCTATGAGATGCAGACCTCTACCGGACTGGCTGATCTCGGCGTAAGTATCGAGACGCCTTGCCCAATCGAGCGCCCAGTCATCTACCTGGCCGGTTTGAGGATCGCGGCAACTATCAAAATCAACGCCGAAAAGGCCACCGCCAGTGGCGAAGACAAAACCGATCCCTTGGTAACGGCTGCCCCCCTGTTGATATGCGTGAACTGCCTCGGCAAACGTGGCCCAGGTAGTTGGATCATTAGGCTTTGCCCGAGCGCCAGTCCGACAGCTATAGGGTATCTTCTTAGGCCTGGTAGGCTCTTCAGGATTGGGTTCTAGCCGCCAGCACACCCACTGTGGTAAAGCGGTAAGCCTGGTTAGGCGCTCTAGGTTGGCTATGGAGACCTTGCTTTCTGGGCCACCTGTGGTAGACTGAGGGTGCTTGGTAAGCATGCCATCAGTTCTGTCTGTTGCTTCGCCTCGGGTGTCCGCCCGGGGCGTTGCGCTTTCTTTTGGCTGATTGTTGGGGCTTTGTGTTCGGTGGGTCATTGCCTCTCCTAATTGGTTTTTGGGCAATATAAAACGCCCATCCTGGCATCTTGCTTGCCAAGGTGGGCGCATCGGGCTACCATACACTGTAGCCGCTGGGTGCTCGCTCCACCTCAGCAGCGCCGCCGCCCGCAGTCGCAAGCTGCGGGCTTTGGCTTTCCTGAGGCGGGATTCTAGCATCGGTCCCTAGTCTCGTCTACCGTTGTCTCAGCTCTCGGGGCTCTTTCGGGATGTACTTGGCGGTGACATCTATGCGGTTGTGGCCCAAGGCCGCAGCGACCCGTTTACGCGCCTGGTTGTCATCCAAGCCGCCGAGTACTAGCTGGTTGTACAGCGCTTGAGCGTAGTTTGCGCGCATGCGATGGACACCGCTGGCCTCGATGCCCAAAGCTTTGGCAGCGGAGGCTACGGCGGCGCGGAAGGCATTCATCCATGCTCGGCTGGCACCGAACTGATACTGCCTGCTTGGGTTGAGGTGCTGCATGATGTTTGGGGGCACAGCCACATCGCGAGGACGGCCGCCTTTGCCTTTGATGTGCAGCTGGCAGTTGGCTTTATCTACGCTTATGCCCTTGAGGAAGGCGATCTCGCTGATACGCAGACCACACTCATAAGCCAGACGGCTGGGGATGGTGAAGGGGCTATTTCTCTCCTGGAGATAGCTGATGATGCGCTCAGCGTCGCCCTCAGTGTAGCCAAAGCGGCTGGGACGCAGATCGCCATATTCGCCCAAAGTCTTCGTGAAGGTGCGCAAGTCCTCTGTCACTGGATTGGCGCCATTTGTCCAGCCCAGGCGGCGACAGCCCTGCCAGACTTTCTGGATAGCGCATAGCGTCTTGAAGCGGTAGCCGCTGGAAGTCCCGGCATAGTAGGTGGCCAGCGTCTTTTTCACGGTCTCTGTGTCGAGCATGCGGCCGATGTATTTTTCACCCGTGAGCTCCTTGCAGCGCTGAAAGAAGCACTTGCCGGAGTCCAGGTAGCTGCGCATTGTGCCGTAGGAGATGATGGCGTTGAGGGGAGTCGTGACTTTGTCGCCGCTGCGCAAAGCGGGCTTGATGCTCTTTCCCTGCCCGACGAAGGCCTTCATCTTGGCGATCTCGCTATCGCTGTGGCGGAGCACGGCAAGAGCATGGTGAACCTGGTCAGAGATACTGGGGGCACTGCCCATCCTATGTTTTCCTCCTCGGGAAATATCAAGGGTGGTTTTCCCCACCCCTGGAGATACGGGCTCTGGCTGTGCTGTCTCTTCCTCCGGAAATGACCTGGCAGGGGGCACAAAGAAAGCCGCGCTGCCAGGTGCTGCATTGCTGCTGTTTCTTTAAGGGCAGAAAAGCGGCTAAGGCAGTTGAGAACGCGGCGTTGAGTACGGCGGGGCGCGCTACTGGCAGCGCCCTCGGACAAGGGTGGAGCTTGCCGCCGTCGTCACCAGCCACCCCTTTCTCGTCCTGGGTAGACGACGTGACTGAGACAGCTCTTGCCTCAGCGGAGTTGCCTCAATGAGCCTCGGGGGAAGGCCTGTTCCCGCAAGGCGCCTGGGCAACTCCTTGAGGTGGGAGGATAGGGCGATGCCTTTCGTCCTGACTGTCCCTTTGATCCCGGACTTGGATCTCCCCTGCTTCTAGCCGGAGAGAGGCGCTCCAGCTTCGATGTGGTAGCTCTCTCTCCTGGCGTCAGCTTACCCCGGGGCGGGGTCCAGTCATTGGGGCTCGGACTGGTGAGCCACCTGCACTCATTCGCTGGCAGGCTACGCTAGAAGCGAGCAGTTCTCGCTCCTGCTCTAGCAAGGGATCGGGACTATGACCGGGCTCTTGCCTCCGCAGTGAGCGGGCAGTGCTTGCTTCTGCTCTAGCAAGGGACAGGGCTATGACCGGCCCCTTGCCTTGCCCTTAGGCTAGATCTCAGAGAGAAACGGCGTCTCTCTCCGAGGTCCCTAAGGGGTGGTGCGTCCTGCTTCAGAGATAGGCACTCTGGAGCAGGAAGGGGGAGAGAAACAGGGCTCTTGCTCTGTTTCGTCCCCTGACAGGTGCGCTGAGCGCATCTGTCGATATATAGCTCTCTTCGCAGTCTGGGCATGGCCTCAGGCTGAGAAGAGAGCAACCATCTGGTAGAGCCAGATGGTTCAGGAACTTGATGGCTCCACAGCTGTGCTGCGGCTATTCGGTTGTTAAAGAACAACACCCTCTATTAATATATGGCCTTTTTCCGCTCTTACCTTTAGTCGAATTTTGGCTTTGGGGGTGTTTTTGGCTCATTTTTGGCTCATTTTCGGGCTTGGGCCGAGTAGTAAGATCGTACCTGGCAAGTTTCATAACTGCTGTAGCTGTAGATTATGCTGACAGCAATTTGTCCCTGGCGGTGTTCGTGCTTGGGTGGAGATCTGGCGACTCTCTTTGCCAAAGCAAGAAGAGTGCTGAGGGGAGTCGAGTAGAGGGATGGATGTCGGAAAAGATGCTGCTAGTCGGTATGCAACTAGCAGGGAAGAATAAGCATGAGCGCAAAGTTAGGGGCTTAGCCCTAGTCCAAATGCTCTGCCCTACCTCCAGGCCTCACGGCAAAGTTTTAGCTACTAGTGCTGGGTGAGGGTTGAAATCACCACTCAGCTGGGCCTTATGTACGCGTACGGTAAGGGGGGTGTCCGGCGTGATGACAAAGGCCAGATTCAGGGCTTTGGCCAGGCGATAGAGAGTGTCCAGAGTTGGCATGGTCATGCCCGCTTCCCAACGGGCAAGCTCCGGTTGCTTCACCCCCAGACGCTCTGCCATTTGCCGCTGCGTTAGCCCTGCGTCAAGGCGTGCACGGATAAGCGCACGCCGGAACTCAAATTGCGGGCGCGTCGCTTCGCGCAGCTCACGGAATTCTGGGTCGCGCGCCTCTCGCTCAGCGATATACTCCTGATGGTTCATGTCTCCATTCTCCCTAGATAGTCAGCCATCCGTCGCCGCGCCGTCTCCAGCTCCGTCGGTGGTGTCTTCGGTGTTTTCTTGGTGAAAGCATGCAAGAGCACCAGCCGCCTGCCAGAGGCAGCAAAGTACAGGACGCGATGCTGTACACGGCCAAGCACACGCAGTTCCCAAAGCTTGCCACCAAGATTGCGCGTGTGCGGCGCACCTAACGCCGTCCCTCTATCCTCAAGCAGTTCTAGGCTATCAGAAACTCGTAAGGCTTCTCGTGCTTCCAAGCCGTCCAAATAGTCCTGCACAGGCCGACGCCCGGCCGGCGTTTCGTAATACTCCAACGTCCAGCTGGTCACTACCACAGTATAACACCAGCGTTATCGGTTGTCATTTCCCTGCTAGCCTCAGCCCGAGCATATCACGGGGCGCTTGAGTCAGGTCCGGCTCTAGGGCTGCCCCGCCTTTGTGGGCGAGCTTGGCAAAGGTGCGTCTCAGATCGTGGGCGCCCAGGTCCGGCTGCCCGATCCTGTCCCTGTAGGCGCGCACCACGTCCGCTATAGCCTGATCCGTCATGCTCTGCCCCGTTATCTGGCCGTATCGTCCTGAGCAGCGGCCAGGCCTGCTCCAAGGAGTCGAAGGGCAGGGGTGGCATGGCTCGCTGCCAACAGCCGATGCGGCCATAGGAACGCACCACTGCCCAACCGAAGAGAGTGGGCTGCCAGGAGAGCAGGTAGAAGCGGGCCTGGTTCTTTTCTTGGCTGACCCGTTGCAGGTACAGGCAGCGGAAGCCAGGCTTGAGCGCCTCCGCGTCTATGGCCGCCTCGGGCAGTGCTTTTGCCGACATAGCCCGCTATCCCCTGGCCAATCTCCTGCTCCTGTAGGGCAGGTGTAGCAGGCTTGCTGCCTTGCGCTTGGCCTCCTCGGGCCGGCGGTCGTACCGCTGTGTCGTGATGATGGACGCATGGCCGGCCAGCTTCTGCACGGTGCTGATGTCGGCACCAGCGTCCAAAAGGTCGCCTACGAAGGTGCGGCGCAGGTCATGCGGTGAGAAGTCCCGCACTCCCGCCTCAGCGGCGCGCTTCTGGAGCAGGCCATAGACCGCCTGGTCGCTCAGCCGGCGCCATTGTATGCACCCGCCCTTGTTCACCGGCAGGAATAGCGGCCCTGGCTCAGCGCCCCGCGCCGCCAGCCAGTCGGCCAGGGCAGCACCGGCACCGTTGTTGAGATACACGCGCCGCTCCTTGTTGCCCTTGCCACGCACCGCCAGCTCGCCCATCTCCGAGTCGTAGTCGCTCAGGTCCAGCTCTGGTATCTCACTCCGGCGCAGGCCTCCCACGTACAGGCAGCCGATGATGGCTGCGTCCCTGGCGCCGGCGGCGCTGTGGTCGTTAGCACAGGCCTGCATGAGGGCGGCAATCTCGCCGCTGCTCAGGCACCTGCCCGCTGGCAGCCGCTCGCCGCGCACACCCTTCACCAGGCGCAGCCGCTGGTAGTCCTCGCCGCTCATCAGCCCCAGGCTGTAGGCTTCCTTGGCCACCCCGCGCAGAGACGAAATGGCCAGGTTGATGGTAGCTGGCGCCAGGCCGCTCTCCAGCAAGTGGGCGCGGATGGCAGCGACATGCTGGTAGCGCAGCTCCTGCCAGGGCACCTGCAAGGGGTCGTCTCCGGCGCCCAGAGCGGCACATACCAGCCGCAAGGCGCCCAGAATGGCCCGGCGGCTTTTGTCACTGCTCAGCCCAGCTAGATAGACGGCGGCCGGGTTGCGATCGGCCGGCAACGGCTCGCCTGCCGTGGTCAGGGCTAGCTCACTCATAGCGTTCCTGATTACCTCTTACAAGGTTCATTGTCATATGCTACTATACAGGCTCAGGGAGTGTCATGCTAGGGGAAAATAGGGCTACAAGGGCCTCGCGTGCAGGTGTAAACATACCAGGGGGCCGGCTAGAGGGGCCTTAGCGCGCGCCTACGTGCGTCCTGGGGCCTCAGGGCAAGTCGCCACCGGGCGCGTGTGGATGTGCGCCTGCCGTCCCTTCCCAGGCAGGCACGAGGCTCGTGCGCATCCAAGCCCTGACCCCGCAGGTCCCACGTTGGGGCCGCACGAGTGCAGGCAGCTTATACCGCCGCTTGCTTACTGCGGCGCCAGAATTGCCACCAGGGATAACGAGGCACTGGTTCTTGTGCACTCACCTGTTGCGCCGGTGTGGGCAGGGCCGGCACTCGCTGCAAGGCTACTGCCAGTAGTTGGTCATGACGGATTAGCTCTGCCCGCACGGCCGCTAGCTCGGCCTGCAAAGTAGCTACAAGTTCACGATAGGCTGCCAGTGTATCAGCGTCTACCTCCCCGTCTACCCGCCGTCCAGCCGCGTCTACCCGCTCATCGTCCACCTGGCTATCCGTGTCTGGACCATGACCAGCACCATTTAGACGCACCAGCCAGCGCCCATCGTCGGCCTTGTAACCCTGCAAGGTGCCACGCTTGATGCGCTTTCGGACAGCATCAGGCGTAGTACCAAGGCGGATCGCTGCTTCTGCCAAGGTCATACCATCACAGGCCTGCATCACGCCTCCCCAGTCATGTCCACCCGCCGTCTACCCATTTGTCCAGCCAGTTGACCGGACGCGTCTACCCGCTTGTCCAGTGCAAGCGCCATGCCCACTGCATCGCTGCGTCTAGGACACACTAGGAGGCCCTGTTTTGGGGCCTTCAGGTCCAATCTATCGCGGGCTTCCAGAAGCGGGCCTCTACGCGCGTCCTAGACGCATTTGCGGCCGTTCTAGAGGCAGGACGAGAAAGTAGAGGCGGCAGGAAGAGCCTCTGGCGAGTAGAGACGGGAGCAGAAAGAGCGAGCCTGCCTGTCGTCTGTTTGTCTCTCAAGGACGAAAGGGGTGGGAGTGCCAGAAATGAGTGTGACTCTCACAGGAGGAGGAGCAATCCTGGAAGCGGGAGTGGCAAAAGGGGGCGTAGCTCTTGTAGGAGCGGGATCCGGTCCAGCCTGCACGACGGAAGATGGGGAAACAGGAAAGGGGTGGGATTATGCTGCGCAATTTAGGGAGGCGGGGCAAAAGGGGAAGAGAACACCGGAGCATGAGAGCTACAGTACCAAATCTTGTTCAGGGATGTCTCAGTTCTTCCCTCGCCAGCCAATACACCACCATGTCACGCACTCGTCCCCCTTGCTGCCAAAGCTCGGTCACGTCCTTGCCCTGCGGTACCTTCACGGGCCGCACCCTGGCGGACAGTGCCTTCCACCTGGCCACCATGCCGGCGCCGGCAGCGTCATTGTCACCACACACAAACAACCGCCGGCAAGGCAGCAGGTATTCCAACCCGGCCTGGGGTATCCCTTGTGCTCCGCCGGTCGCCACAGCACCCACTAAATCACCCGCTTCCTGTTGCAGCAGCAAGGCATCGAACTCCCCTTCAACCAGCACGGCCACACTTTGCCCAGCAAGGCTAGCTGTGCCGTACAAAGCTTTGATGCTGCCGCCAAGCGCTTTGTACTTCGGCCCGGCACCAAAGCGGCGCACGTTCAGGCACCACAGGTCGGAATCCATGTACCAGGGGATAACAATCCCGGCCTCCAGCCAGTTACCAGCCACCTGGCACCGCCTGGCGTTATAGCCGAGGCGGGCGCGCCAGATCGTACGGTCCGTCAGGCCCCGTCTATGCAGATAGTCCAATACCTCGTCATGCTGTCCACTCCATAGAGCAGCTACGCAGCGGACCACCACCTCCCGAGCGACGTCCTGCCAGGCCGGTGGCGGCGGGTCTGGCAGGGGTTCGGGTGGCCGTGAAGGACCTGGCTGGGTTATGGGGCCGGTATCGTTGCCCGGCAAGCCAAGGCGCTCTTTGGCCTCGGCGTAGCTCAGACCGTGCTTGTCGCGCAGGTACTGGATCGCGTCGCCTTTGCGGCCGCACTGGCGGCACCAGTAGCGCGGTCGCCCGTCGGGCGGAGAGGGCCATACCCGGAAGCGATCATGCCCACCGCAGAAAGGGCAGGCCCCAGCCCACTCGCCGCCGTTGGTGGTGGCAACACGCTTCAGAGGCACGTCCTGGCCAACGATTCCAAGCAGGTCAGGCATAGCAACACCCCTCACGATTACGTACAAACATGACAAACATGACAACCGTAACAATCGTGGCCGCCGTGCAAGCAGGTCTACAGGGGTTGGCCGGCGACGCTGCCGAGTAAGAGGGGCAAGCAAGAAGAGGATGCATACCCTCATAGTATTTTGCACTCCTTGCCCTTCTTGCACTCCTTACTTGGCCTCGCTTGAGCAAGAAGGGCAAGGAGTGCAACTTGCCGTAAGAAGTGCAAGAAGGGCAATTTACTGTAAGAAGTGCAACTAGAGAAAGAAGGGGGTATCTACTGTTCATTCAAGCCTTGTAGGGGCAGTGCCCAAGTCCAGACCTTGCGCCGCCCATCACGGGTTGCAACGATGCCAAGCCTCTCCTTTGCGCGCTTTATAGTGTCCCAGGAGATCCCTGCACTTTTCGCCTCTCTCTCCAACTCGGTCACTTGCATGGGCCCATGGCTCAATAGCGACTTCAGGAGATCGCAGCCTCTGTCGGTCTTGGTTTCTGTGCGCGGCGGCTCTGGTGCGATGCCGAATTCCACGCCGGCATCACTAATGCTCAGGCCAAGCGGGGTGGGGAAGCGCGCTATGTTGCTCTTGATGACTGAGAGGCGCTTGCGCTCAGGGCTCAAAGGGTTGGGGCAATCGAGAGCCCAAACAATGCGCGCTGGTTGCACGATGGCACTTGACCCACGCAGGCGGTCGAGGGTCACCGCGTCACCAGTGTCTTGCAACCCGCGCTTCCGCAGGTGATGCGACAGCAAAACAGGCTTGTTATTGTCACGTGCTAAGGCAGCCAACCACAGGACGAGTTCCACCTGCTCGGAGCTATTCTCGTCGCCCCGCTGGGCAGCGCGGAGCGAATCAACAATGATCAGCCCAACGTCGGGCCGTTGGGCTGCCACCTGCACGGCTTGGCGATGCTCTGGCGTATCTAGCTGCACATCAGCCAAGGGGTCGGCTAAGGGCGTGAGGATACGGTCAAGCGGCAGTCCCCACCGCTTTGCGCGGTCCAAATTGATTGCTTGCGCGGCCTCGGCCTCGCACCACAGCACTTTGCTAGTCCCGCCGGTGTACGGTGTACCATCGGGCCAGGGCCAGCCGAGCAGTAGCGATGCTGCTATGCGCAGCATCAGGGCGCTTTTTCCTGTCCCTGTCTCACCAGCGAGGATCGTCAGCAAGCCAACGGGTAGCCACCCCTGCCAGGCGAAGGTGACGGGTCCTATAGCTTGATCCAGATCAGCCCAGCTGGTGCCCCCTGGCGGCGGTGCATCGAGATCTGCGGCCAGTACAGCCCGGAGCACATCGCTGGCATTCGGCCAGCTGCTCACGGCTGCTTTGAGCGTTGGGAGGCGGCCCTGGCCGTCAGCCTTGGCCACCCGCTCGACGAGGCTATGCCAAGGCTCGGGCAAGGCGGCAATGGCGGCCTGGTCGGCGGTGCTGCCGGCGATGAGGCTGGTGAGCAGGGCAATGGCGGCGGGATTGACAATTGTGGTAGACTGAGGGTGCTTGGTAAGCATGCCATCAGTTCTGTCTGTTGCTTCGCCTCGGGTGTCCGCCCGGGGCGTTGCGCTTTCTTTTGGCTGATTGTTGGGGCTTTGTGTTCGGTGGGTCATT
>Ga0315298_1009362_pt1 | contig 12142 bp, 12 predicted proteins | sample WHS_1_MG_FD_203077 | JGI IMG/M metagenome (GOLD analysis project Ga0315298, IMG submission 203077) | Extremophilic microbial mat communities from Washburn Hot Springs, YNP, Wyoming, USA - WHS_1_MG | ecosystem: Environmental > Aquatic > Thermal springs > Hot (42-90C) | place: USA: Wyoming... | reverse complement strand
TGGCAAATGCGAGCGGATGCGAGCAGTTCTTCCATAACTTTTGCCAGGAACGGCTCTTTTAGGAAAGTTTCTGGAACATCTGCTCGCATTTGCTCGCAAGTATCCGAAGACGCCCTTACGGAGGATGAACGCCTTTATGTGGCCCTTGCAGAAAGGGGAGATGAACCGTGAGGGCCGGCCTCACGGCCTTATGCAGTTTACACAATGATACTGGGGGACTTATGGCGAACACGGCTTGGAAGCGCTGCGAGCGGGCGGTAGCCAGTCGGCTGGGTGGCCAGCGGGTGCCCATCACCGGCCGGGCCAGGGGCGATGTGCCCGATGTGGCCCACCCCTGGCTGGCCGTGGAGGTGAAGCACCGCCGGGCCTTGCCGGCCTGGTTGAAGGGCGCCTTGGCCCAAGCGGAAGCGGCAGCCCAAGAGGGCCAATTGCCCCTGGCGGTCTTGCACGAGGCGGGCGCTCGCCACGACAGCGACCTGGTGGTGCTGCGCCTGGGCGACTTTGCCGCATGGTTTGGCGAGGTGGAAGCGAACCACACCCATGAGGGCGAGCCATCATGATTAACCGGCTATGGGTTAACGAAGGCCAGTTAATGCCAAAGTTGAGCCGACTTTTGCAACTCCAAGGCCCGGCCCTTGCGGTGTGCGGCGTTTGGCAGCAGAGGCCCTCATGAGTTTTGGAAAAGTGGGAAAAATTTACGTTCAGCCGGCGCAAAATGTGCTATAATAGGGAGTGTAACAACAGAATAAGCCCCGGCGGTGTTGCAAGCACCCCGAGGCGTGGCCCAGGTGGTAGCAGCACCTAGGCAAGGGGAAGTGTAACACAAACCCCGCCGAGTGCCAAAGCCACCGGCGGGGTTTACGTTTTCGGGGTTGACAGCATCCGTACAGCATCAGCATTTGAGGGCTGATGGCCCCTTATCGGGGGTTACACCACAAGGGGTAGTGGCCGAAGGCGCCGGCAACACAATATAAAGGCGCCCCCTAGGCGACTCGAACGCCTGCGCCCGGCTCCGGAGGCCGGCGCTCTATCCACTGAGCTAAGGGGGCGCGCCACATACGAGTATAACACGCCCCAAAGGGTGCGCCAAATCGGGCTTCCTTTGAGGCGTTCCTCTTTTTTTACCGATCTGGCCAATAATGGCGTTTAGGCAAGCCCAATATCCCTCCGTTCAGAGCGCCTGCCACCGCCACAATGGCCACAAGGATGAGCATGATGTTAAAGGTCAACACGCCAACCGCAAAAAAGGGGATGAACGCCCCCATGCTAGAGAGGAAGGCATGTTTGAGGGGAACGTCATCCGAAAGGCGGCTGATGAGGAACCCCGCCAACCCGCACAGGATAAAGACGGCGAGCATCATCAGGGCTTGGCCGTAGCGCATATAGAAATCCGCCGTGGCTTCGTTGACGGAAAGATACGTGCCCACCAACGCCGACATCAACGAGATAAAGAGGTTGAGGCCCACGCCCCCCAAGAGCATCCACCAGTTGATGCCCCGCAAATTGAACATATCCCGAAAAGACATAGACGGCCTCCTGTGGTGTGGGGGCTTATAAAAAAGGCACCACGGAAATCCGCGGTGCCTCAGCGCGCCCGGCGCGGCTCGAACGCGCAGCAGACGGCTTCGTAGGCCGGCCCTCTATCCAATTGAGGTACGGGCGCTGAACATCCCAACGCGAACATATTGTAGCACACACGGCGTTTCGCGCCAAAACCGCGTTGGCATTTGGCAGCCTTTGGCGGGGAGGCAGGGATTCGAACCCTGGGTAGAGTTTAAAAGCCCTACAACCACTTAGCAGGCGGCCCCGATCGTCCACTCCGGCACCTCCCCGAGAAATCACTTATTAAGGCGGAGGGAGAGGGATTCGAACCCCCGGATCTTACGATCAACGGTTTTCAAGACCGCCGCAATCAACCACTCTGCCATCCCTCCAACGGTCAGCAGGTGGCGCCTCTCCACCCAACAGTCAGAGTATACCAGACGGGGGAGGGTTTGTCAATCTCATAAGGAAGAGGGTACGACCATGGTCTTCTGACCTGTATGGAGTGCGGAAGCCTTGCTTCCGCATAGGTTTGTGGAGCGCGGGCCTCCCGGCCCGCGGGCGCCGCAAGGCGCCAAACCCCTTTTGCGAGGCAGGAGCCTCGCGCTCCCTTATCTCCCACCCTCCCGCAGGTTCCAAACCTGCGGGAGGATAGCGGCGGGAGCCTCGCGCTCTCCCGTAAGGCGCTATCCCCTCGAGGCGCGTTACACCCATCCGGGGCATTGCGCGAGAAAGGCCTCCACCTCGCCGAAATGGGCGTAATGTAAGCGATAGGCTATGGCCGATTGGGCCAGGCGCGCCGCCTCGGCAAGCCCTCTCGCAGGCAGGTTCGAGCCGTTCACCAGGCTCTGGAGGAGGAGCAAGGTGCTTTCTGCCGCAGAAAGGCGCTCCCATTCGGCAGGGCCTTGGGAAGTGTACGTGGGAAAGAGGATCAGCGCGAGGGGTGGGGCCTCCCACCAGCCTTGCGGGTTGAGCGCTTCCGGCGCGATCAAAAGGCCCTCGGCAGAAGGGAGGGTATGGGGCCGGAATGCCTCTCCTTCTAACTGGGGGAGAACCCTTAGCGAAGGCGCCTTGAGGTTCGCAGGACGGATAAAAGGCCAGATGTGAAGGGAGCCACAGGGCAAGAAGGCTAGTTCGTCCGTAAGGTAATTAACCCCTTGCAGAGCAAGCCATGCCGCCAGGGTGCTCTTGCCCGTGCCGGTGGCCCCTACGAGGAGAACTCCCTTCCCTCGATGGTTCAAGGCCGCCGCATGGAAAACCGCTCCCCCACGGCCGTGCTCGGCGAGATGGCGACATACCTCGCCCAAGAGAAGTTCGGCAAGGTACCCTTCTGCCGCTCCCCGATAGATGAGGCGATCCTCTCGATAAAGGCCCAAGCCCCGATCCTCCCCAAGGAGGCGGAGCCGAAAGGTCAACGCGGGAGGTTCCTCGGCACTGGTGGCAGTACGCCCAAAGAGGAACTCGACGAGGCGGGCGCCGCAGGGTTCGTGGTATTCGATCGCTACGGCGTTCCCCGCATAGGCGATGACGCGCCTCTGCCATTCAGGAGAAGGTGAGCGCATTGGCGGCCTGAAAGGCTTCAAGGGCGGCGGTTACATCCTGCATCATCTCGTCAGCATCCTCCGGGAAGGCCTCCGCGAGCAAGGAAGCGATCTCTTGGATCGTCCGACGACCATCGCACAAATGCCAGATGAGCGTGGCCGTTTGGTTGCAGTGGAGCACGCGCCCCTGCGTTGGATGGAGAAGGAGCATCTCCCCCTCCAAGAATTCGAGGTGAAAATCCGGTTGACGTTGCGGTCTAAGGTTGCTTGCCAAGGCCACGGCGTATCCTCCTCCACCGTGCCGCACAGCGCGCGCTTGCCCGGTGCGCCGCGCGGCGCGTCCTTTCGCCTATGAGCCGACTCACCCACTGAGCCACTTCCAACCAATGCCCCAAGCGCGCCCCAACGATGGGCCTGCTAGGGGGCACGCCACGGTGCAGGCGCAGCCACCATTCGGAGGGCCATAGGGTATCTCGTAGGATGCCTCTCCACCCCTTGGCGCGTTGGGCCGCGAGCGAGGCGCGCGGCCAGCCCTGGAAATCCTCTCCCACGCCCACAATCTTTGGAATCGGCTGAGGGATGGGCGCGGCAATGCCCGCCGGCAGGGGCAAAAGGGCATGTACAAGGGGGAGGATGTCAAAGGTGGTGCGGCGCTTTTGGATAAGATAATCCCAATCCAGCCGATCGGCAAAGCGCTCCAACATCCCCACGATATCGGCCACCCAAATCAACCGCCATGGCAGAAAAACCGTCGTATGGAAGCGCAAATGCTGGCAAAGGTGCCATAGGGTATCTTCATAGGAAAGCGTTCGGGCGGTCTGGCCGGTGCCCCCAAGGGGAAAGATCAATGGCTGGCCCAGGTCTTCAAAGGCGTACGAGGCGCCGTAACCCCGCTCAAAGAGGTTATCGTGCAGTTCGATGCCCACCCACACGCCTTCGATGTATCCGCCGAGGGTGGGCAGGCTTTTGTCGAATCGGCCTTGAGGGGGCGCCCCTTGAAACCCCAAATCGGCAAGGACCTCTCGCGCGCGGGGCACGTCGGCGCGGCGCACGAGGAGATCGAGGTCGCTCATGGGCCTCAAAGCGGGGTCTGGGTAGAGGAAATGCATCAGCGCGCCCCCTTTGAGCACCAGCGCCTCCAGGTTCGCTTGGGCAAAGGCCGAGAGGATGCGCCCTAACGCCTGAGAGCGCACCTGGTTGGCCAACCGGCTGCGCACGTAAAGGCCGCTCAAGGTACGCATGATGGTTTCGGGCACGGCACCGCGAACGGAGCGCACATGCCAGTAGAGGAGCGGCCCCATGCCATGGGCCTCGGCCGCCGGCAGGAGGCTTCCCCAGGGTACCCCTCCTTGGGCAAGGCGCGCCAACTGGGCATAAAGCGCTTCATCACCTTCGAGGCGCGCGCAGTGGATCAAAAGAGGGTGAACGCTCATGAAACCATTGTAAACCAAGGGAGAGAGAACGTCTAACGGCTCCTGGGGCTTTTGGCCCCCCTTTTTACGGCATCCCAAGCCCTTGGGCTATAATATGTTGCGTCAACCCTCGAGAGGATACCGTGAGGCGATACGGATGGAGGCTCATTTAGCGGCGCGGTTGGCCGGCTTACCCGATAAGCCCGGCGTCTACATCATGCGGGATGCAAACCGCCGCGTGATTTACGTGGGCAAAGCGGTGGTATTAAAAAACCGCGTGCGCTCGTATTTCCATGATTCGGCGAATCTCTCGCCCAAGACGGAGCGCCTCGTGGCCGAAGTGGCGGATTTGGAATGGATCGTTACCGAATCCGAACTGGAGGCCTTGATCCTCGAGTGCGAACTGATCAAGCGGTACCGCCCTCGTTACAACGTACGCCTCAAAGATGACAAGCGTTACCCCTATATCAAAATAACCCTGAACGAAGATTTCCCGCGCATCTTTCTCGTGCGCACCATGGCCCGCGATGGGGCGCGCTACTTTGGGCCGTTCACCTCCTCGCAGGCCGTCTATCAGAGCCTGGAACTCTTGCGGCGCCTCTTCCCCTACCGCACCTGCGATCGCGAGATCACCGGCCAAGACCGCCGCCCTTGCCTGTATTACCACATCAAGCGGTGCCTTGGCCCCTGCATCGGCGCCGCCGACCGCGAAACGTACCGGCGGATGATCGAGCAGGCTTGCCTTTTCTTGGAGGGGAAGCAAGAGCAAATCATCGCCGATCTTCAAAGGCAGATGCAAGAGGCCGCCGAGGCCCTACGCTTCGAGGAGGCAGCGCTCCTGCGCGACCAGATTGCCGCCATTACGCAGATCATCGAGCGGCAGCGCATCGTCTCGGGGCATTTGGAGGATCACGATTTCATCGCCTTTGCCCGCGAAGATGGCCAGGCTTGCGTCCAGGTCTTTTTTGTGCGCGGGGGCAAACTCATCGGCCGGGAGTATTTCGTGCTCACGGGCACGCAGGGCGAGGAAAATTCGGAGGTGATGACCTCCTTCATCAAGCAGTTTTACGATGAGGCGGCGCAGATTCCCCCCGAAATCCTGGTGCAGACCGACCTTGACGAACTGGCCATCATCGAGCAATGGCTCCACCAGAAACGCGGCAAGCGCGTAACCATCAAAGTGCCCAAGCGCGGCGAAAAGCGCGAGATCATGAACCTGGCGGTGGAAAACGCCGTCGTAACGCTCAATCGCCTGCGCGCCGAGTGGGAGGCCGATACGAACAAGCATACCGAGGCCTTGACGGAACTTCAAGAGGCGTTGGGCCTGCCTTCCCCACCCACGCGCATCGAATGCTACGACATCTCGACCATCCAAGGCACCTACACCACGGGGAGCATGGTCGTCTTTACCAAGGGGGTACCCAGCAAGCAGGATTATCGGCGCTTCCGCATCCGCACGGTTACGGGCACCGATGACTTTGCCTCGATGCAAGAGGTGCTACGGCGGCGCTTTGAGCGCGCCATCTCCAACGAGGAACCTGCGGCACAGGGGCGCGAAAACCGCTGGGCGCTCTTGCCCGATCTCCTCATCGTGGATGGGGGCAAGGGGCAACTTTCGGCGGCCCGCGAGGTGATGGAGGCCCTCGGCGTGGGGCACATCCCCACCATCGGCCTGGCCAAACGGGAGGAAGAGGTATTCACGCCCGATCGCCCGGCGCCCATCCTCCTCCCGCGCGATTCGCAGGCCCTCTACCTCCTTCAGCGCATCCGCGATGAGGCCCACCGTTTCGCCATAAGTTACCACCGCCAGGTGCGCGAAAAGGCGAGCACGCGCTCCCTGTTGGATGAAATCCCCGGCATCGGCCCCAAGCGCCGTCGCGCGCTCCTTCAGCGGTTTGGCTCCATCGAGGGCATCCGCCAGGCCACGATAGAAGAACTGGCCTCCGTCGAAGGGATGACGCGCAAAGCAGCGGAAACGCTGAGGGAATATCTGTAGGCCCCTCGATCGGGCGGCGCTATTCCTCGACCTGATGCAGGTGGACGACGGTGATGCCGTCTCCCCCTTCGGCAAGTTCCCCTGCTCGAAAGGAAGCCACTAGAGGATGATGCGGCAGGATCTGCCGCACCACTTGCTTGAGGACGCCGTTCCCCTTGCCGTGGATGATATGCACCCAGGGGAGCGCGGCGAGGTAGGCATCCTCCAAGTATTTTTCGAGGATGGGGGCGACCTCCTCGGCGCGCCGGCCGCGCAGGTCGAGTTCCATCCCCGGCGAGGCGACGCGAGGGCGCTTGGGGAGCGAAGGTTCAGCGACCTCCGGCTTGGCGCGGGCGCGAAACTCGAGTTTTGAGGGATGAACGCGCAGGCGAAACCCCCCGATGGCCACTTCGGCCTCATCATCGGCCAGGCTCAGCAGTTGCCCCTTTTGGTCGAGCGTTTTGACGTACACGGTATCTCCCACGCGCAAAGGCTCCTGGGAGGGCAAAGGAGGCTCCTCCACCGGTTCGGGAGGCACTACTTGCTCGGCCAACTGCTCGACGGCTTTGGCTACCTCTTTGAGGGCTTCGGCAGGGGAGGGCTGGGTGAGGAGGCGCGCTTGCAAGCGGCGAATCTCTTGGCGCACGCGTTCCAACTCGCGGCGCGCCTCTTCGTGGGCTTGCTCGAGCACTTGTTGGCGCTCCTCTTCGATGTGCGCCAGTTTGCGGCGCAAGGTCTCTTCCTGCTCCCTCACCCGTTCGCGGCGGCGCTCCAGGTCTTGGCGGGCCTCTTCTGCCGCCTCGCGGGCCACTTGGACCTTATCGAGCAGGATATCCGCTCGAGCCGCTTCGGGCGAGATCAGCCGTCGGGCGCGCTCGATGACCTCGGGCGCCAGGCCCAAGCGTTCGGCGATGGCCAGGGCATTGCTGCGGCCCGGCAGGCCGATGGTCAAATGGTACGTGGGGGAAAGCGTCTCGATATCGAACTCGACGCTCGCATTGCGCACGCCCGGGGTGCTAAAGGCATACACCTTGAGTTGCGAATAGTGTGAGGAGCAGATGGCCAAGCAGCGCCGTTCGAGGAGTTCATCCATCAGGGCCTGGGCCAGAGCCGCCCCTTCCAAGGGGTCGGTGCCCGCGCCCACCTCGTCCAAAAGCACCAGGGCGCCCGAATCCGCCTTCTGAAGGATTTCCACAATGTGGCTGAGGTGCGAAGAAAAGGTGGAAAGGCTCTGCTGAATGCTCTGCTCATCGCCGATATCGGCATAAATGCCGCTGAACACGGGCAAGCGCGAGCCTTCGGCGGCAGGGATGTGCAGGCCCGCCTGGGCCATTGCCGCCAAAAGGCCCACGGTTTTGAGCGTTACCGTCTTACCACCCGTATTGGGGCCGGTCACAAGGAGCACGGTGAAATCGCCGCCCAAGTGCACGTCAATGGGCACCACGGTGGCCGGGTCGAGCAAGGGATGCCTCGCCTTGACCAGGCACAGCGGATGCGCTGTGGGCGGTAAAGATGCGCTACCTTCCGCCACCGGCCAACGCCGTGGGCTGATCTCCGGCGCAAGGCCGCGTATGGCGAAACTGTAATGGGCCTTGGCAAAGGCCAAATCGAGCCGTGCCACCATCTCGACGTTGTGGACGATCGCCTCCGCCGCCTGGCCCACCTGGTGGCTCAATTCGCCGAGGATGCGCTCGATCTCGCGCCGTTCGGCGATCTGCAGTTCGTGCCAGCGGTTATTGAGTTCCACCGTGGCCAAGGGTTCGATGAACAGCGTGGCCCCGCTCGACGATTGGTCATGGACGATGCCCGGGATGCGCCCCCTAAACTCGACTTTGAGCGGGATGACAAAGCGGCCATTGCGCTCGGTGATGATGGGTTCTTGGAGAAACCGGGCGTTTTCGCTCGAGGTGATGAGGCTATGGAGGCGCTCGAGGAGGCGTTGGCGCGCCACAAAGATCTGCTGGCGGATGTGCGCCAGGGTTGGGCTGGCGCTATCGAGCACCTGGCCGTCTTCGCCCAAACAGCGGCCGATGGCCTCGATGATCTCGCTCAAGGGATCTATCTCTTCGGCGTACCCCGCGAGGAGAGGGTAATCTTTCTCCTCGGCCAAGATGGCATAGCGCAGTTTGCGGGCGCTCACGAGCGTGCTGTGGATAGTGAGGAGTTCGTAAGGCTGGAGCGTGGCCCCCAACGCAGCATGGCGAGCCAGGCTACGCACGTCGTGCACCGCGCCCACGGAAATCTCCCCTCGGTGGGAGAGGAGGGATTTCGCTTCATCCGTCTCGCGCAGGCGCAAACGCACCTCGGCCTCATCTGCCGAAGGGCGCAAATCGAGCGCCAACTCGCGGCTCGCCGAAAAGGCCGTGTGCTCAGCGAGTTGCTCGAGAATCTTGGGGTATTCCAAACGGCGCAGGTGATGTTCGTCCATGGTAGGTTACGATCCGTTTCGGGTGCCAAAAGATGAGTATAGGGGGGGGCACGTGTGCTGTCAAACAGGCAGGTGCAGGGAGCACCGCAGCGCAGCCTATGAAGATTCACCCTCCCGCAGGTTCTAAACCTGCGGGAGGGTTCCTTCCCCAAGAAACCTGCTTCCGCATGGCCGTGAGCCTCGCACCCCCTCACCCCTAGCCCCTCTCCCATTTTGGTGAGGGTTTGCAAAGTCAACCCTCCCGCAGGTTCCCAACCTGCGGGAGGGTTCCTTCCCCAAGAAGCCTGTTTCCGCATACAGGAAGAATGCGGAGGCTTCGCTTCCATATTATGCACGCGATTTTGACCAAAGGTGGCACCCGTCTTATACTGTACGGCGGCATCGCTCGAGGGGCCTCACGGGGACGTGAGGGCTTTTTTTGCGCGAGTACGGTGGGTACTATGGAAATCCTTTGGCAATCTCAAAGTTTGACGGTCAACATCCTCTTGGGGTTGGTCGCCATCGCCATCCTCGTGCTCAGTTCCGACCACGCGGTGAAACGCCTGGTGGGCCTGGCGGATTATTTCAACCTCTCCGCCACATTTATGGGGATGACGGTCTTGTCGCTCGCGACGAGCATCCCAGAGATCAGTTCGCACCTCACCGCCTCGGTGGGCATCCTCCGAGGGACGCTCGACTACCACATCAGTTCGGCCGTCGTCTTGGGGGCGAACATCGGCTCCGACGTCGTCCAACAAACCTTCATCATGGGGCTGGTCGTCTTTTTGCGGGTACGCTCTACTTCCGCCGCTATTTTCTGTGGAAGAGCATGCTCCCGATGATCGGCACGACCCTGATGTGCATCGTCCTGGGTCTCGATCGCACCTACTCGCGCTGGGATGGCTTCATCCTCTTTGGCACGTTCATCGCCTATACCTACTATCTCTACATTGACGAACGCAAACATTATCGCAAAGAGGCCGCACCCCAGGAGGAGAAAAAAGAGGTCCCAAAATCCGGCCGGGAGGCCATCTGGTGGGGCGTGATCGCCGTAGCGGCGATGGTGTTCACCGTCTTGAGCGCGCAGATCGCCCTGCACGTTACCGAATTCGTCGTACAAAAGACGGGCATCGGCGGGTCGCTCATCGGCGTCGTTACCCTGGGCGTGGCCTCGGCCCTCCCCGAGTTCACGACGGCCATCTCCGGCGTGCGCAACAAGGAGCATGGCATCTCCCTAGGGACCCTGGTGGGCAGCAACATCACGAACCCTCTGGTGGCCATCGGGGGCGGGGCGCTTCTTTCCACCTATTGGGTGCCGCGCCCACTGATCGCCTGGGACCTGGTTTGGGAGACCTTGACAGGCGCCATCCTGTGGGCTATCCTCTGGTTCCGTAAAGGCAAGTTGGGGCGCTGGGGTGCCTTCTACCTGATAGGGTTGTATTTCGTCTATGTCATTTCGCGGGCGATGTTCTTTTCGGTAGATTAGGCGCTCCCAAAGGCTCCCCCTCCCCGTTTCAAGGAGAGAGGCGATGAATAAGATCGAACGCGTTCGGGCCGTCTTGCGGGGGGATGCGGTGGATCGCGTGCCGGCGGGGTTCTGGTTCCACTTTGCGCCGGCCTATCGCGGGGGCGAGGCCATGGCGCAGGCCCACTTGGACTACTATCGCGCCACCGATCTCGATATCCTCAAGGTGATGAACGACACCGGCTATGCCCCCATCGGGCGGGTCATCGTCCGCCAGCCGCGCGATTGGCTCACCCTCGAGCCGACTCCCCTTTCCGATCCCCTCTTTCAAAGCCACCTGGAAGGGCTGAAGCGCATCGTAGAGGCCGTGGGGCGCGAGGTGCTCGTGATGACGACGGCCTTTAACCCCTTCCATCAAGCCGTGGCCATCCTCCAAGCCAGCCTGCAGGCGCAAGGGATAGAGGGCGATGCGCGGGCGCTGTTCGTCCGCCAGGTGCGGGAGGAGCCGGAGCCGCTTCTGCGGGGGCTGCAGGTCATCGCCGAGGATTCGGCGCGCTTTTTCCGGGCTTGCATCACCGAGGCAGGCGCGAACGGCATCTACTACAGCGCCCAAGGCGGGGAGCGCACCCTCATGACGGATGCGGAGCACGCCCAGGCCGTCAAGGCGTTCGACCTGTACGTGCTGAGGCAGATCAATGAGGTGGCCGAATTCACCGTGGGGCACTTTTGCGGGCGCGGCCTTGCCCTAGAGCGTTTTGTGGATTACCCCGTGAGCCTGGTGAACTGGGCCTACCAGGCCGATAACCCCTCTCTTCGCGAGGGGCGCGCCCTGTTCGGCGGCAAGCCCATCTTGGGGGGCATGGATGAGCGCGGGCCGATCGTAACGGGGCCGAGAGAAGCCATCCGCCGCGAAATTCAGGCCGCGCTGGAAGCATTGGGGACGCGGGGCTTTATGCTGGGCGCAGGCTGCACCGTACCGAGCGATATTCCGTGGGCGAACCTCATCGCCGCGCGAGAAGAGGTCGCGGCGCTTTCGCGCGCTGCGGCGAATTAGGGAGAACGATGGGCCTTTGGGAGGCAGAGGGGGGCCTTCTCTCACGGTACGACGAGGAACGCGTCCTCGTGGCCATCGTGCCCAGCCTACGCGATTGGGCGCTCATCCAAGAGGAGCACTGGTACCGCATCCCCTTGGCGCGCGCTCCTCAGCGCATTGCAGCCTCGTACCTGGCCTTTTACCATCCGGCTTGTTTCACCGAGACGCGCTGGACCATCCCCTACTACGCGCCCATCGAGCGGTATCGCGTCGCGCCACGGCGCGCCCTTTTGCCCGGCGAGCCGAACCATCCGCGCGCGGAGGCCCTCTATTATTGCCTGGAGATCGGCGATCTGATCGCCCTGCCGAGGCCGATCCCCAGCGCGCGGCTTCGCCGCCTCACCTTTATCATGACTACCCTCTCACGCCTCTTGAGCGCAAGGGAGGTTTCTGACCTCTGGCTGCGCGAACCGCCCCAAGCCGGCCCACGGCGCGCCCTGCAACTCGGCGAGGCCCAGGCCCAATGGGTGCCTAGCCTGGCCTTGGCCTAGCAAAGAGATCATTCTCTGAGCACCGCTGGCACGTAAAGAATCAGCGTCATGAGCGCATCGGCCAGCACGAATAGCCCAAAGGCCGGGAAGATGGAGACCGCGAACTGTTTGCGGCGGCACCAAAGCGCCGTGAAAAGGGCCGCCATCGCCGAAATGGCCAGTGGCGCGAACAAGATCAGGAGATCGGCCGTATCGGAAGGCAGGCCAGGCGGCAGG
>Ga0315298_1009358_pt1 | contig 12148 bp, 12 predicted proteins | sample WHS_1_MG_FD_203077 | JGI IMG/M metagenome (GOLD analysis project Ga0315298, IMG submission 203077) | Extremophilic microbial mat communities from Washburn Hot Springs, YNP, Wyoming, USA - WHS_1_MG | ecosystem: Environmental > Aquatic > Thermal springs > Hot (42-90C) | place: USA: Wyoming... | reverse complement strand
GGCGCCCCCCCCGCGGGGGGGGGGGGCCCCCCGCCACTCCCCCGCCCGCTCCCCGGGGCAGCCCGAGAGCAGCTAATCTATCTTTACGAGAATCACGCGCCCAGCACAAGCAAGACTTGAAGGAGAGACGGATGGAGCGAACGATCGTCCTTCCCGCGCCCACCATCACCGGGGGAATGCCGCTCATGGATGCCCTCCGCGCCCGCCACTCGACCCGCGAGTACAGCTCCAAGGATCTCACCCTGAATCAGCTTTCCGACCTCTTATGGGCGGCATTTGGCATGAACCGCGCCGACGCGGGCACCGGGATGGGAACGCGCGGAAGCCATACCGCGCCTACGGCGCGCAACTGGCAGGAAATAGACGTCTATGTGGCACGGGCTGACGGACTTTATCTCTATGAACCTCATGGCCACGTCCTACAGGGAGTGGTCGCAAAAGACATTAGACCTTACACTGCTCACCCCATGCAGCCCTGGGTGGCAGAGGTTCCCACCGTGCTCATTTACGTGGCCGATCTGGGACGCATGGACGGCGCCGACGACTGGGACAAGAACGTCTTCCCGTGGACTGATACGGCTTTTCTCGCGGAGAACGTCTACCTCTATTGCGCTTCCGCTGGTCTGGCCACGGTGATCAGGGCGATGTTCGATCGAGCGGCGCTTGCCCAGGCAATGCAGTTGTGGCCTGAGCAACTCCCGACTCTTTCGCAGCCGGTGGGCTACGCTGCCACGAGTTGACAGTTGGCTGCGGCGGTTTATGCTGTAGCAAGGCACGGTTGCCCTAGGCCGCCAGGCTTGGCAGCCGCGGAAAGGTGCTCCAGAGGGGGGATTACCATGGCCGAACAAGAAATCGGGCTCGTCAGCCACTATTTCGACCGCATAGGAGTTGCCGCCATCAGGCTCACACAAGGCGGGCTGAAGACTGGGGATACCGTGCATATTAGGGGGCACTCCACCGATTTCCGTCAGGTGGTCGCCTCCATGCAGATTGAGCACCAGAATGTGTCAGAAGCTGGCCCGGGAGACGAGATAGGTATCAAGGTCGACCAGCCCGTGCATGTGCACGACAAGGTCTACCGAGTAGACGAGTAGCCTGCGCGCGCCCCTCGTCGAGGTCGGCGTCTGCGCTTCCGGCGTGCTTTTCTCGCCACTACTGTGGCACAATGGGCGTCGCCCGCCACAGTGAATGTTGACCTGGGGAGAAAAGTTGAGCGACTCGACCTATAGCGACAGGCCCGCCGGCCAAAGCCCGGACACGCCGGAGCAGACCCGAACCCTCGGCCGTCCTTTGGGACTCAGGACCACTGCCGTCCACGCCGGAACCCCAGCCAATCCCCTGACTGGGGCCTCGGCGCCCGACATTGTCATGTCGACCACCTTTGTCATTGGGCCGGGAATCTCCTTCTCAGCAGACGACATCACCGACGAGACGCCGTTTGTCTATACGCGCTGGGGTAATCCCACTGTGCAGCAGCTTGAGCGCAAATTGGCCGCCCTGGAAGGAGCGGAGGAGGCAGTGGCTTTTGGAAGCGGAGTGGCCGCCATCGCCACCCTGTTTCTACACAGCCTGAAAGCCGGCGACCATCTGGTCATGAGTGACGTGACCTATGCCGCCGCTTCGGAAGTAGCCAATCAGAAGCTCCCGGAGCTAGGCATCGAAGTCACCCGGGTCGACACCTCCAACCCGGAGAACGTGAGAGGAGCGCTCAGACCCAACACTCGCCTGGTCTACTTGGAAACGCCGGTTAATCCTCTCCTACGGCTGACCGACGTGGAGGCGGTGGTCGCCATAGCCCACGAGCAAGGCATCCCAGTGGCGGTGGACTCTACCTTCGCCACCCCGGTAGGTCTGCGCCCTGCAGAACTAGGTGCGGACTTCGTGATCCAATCTCTTACCAAGTACATCTGCGGGCACGGTGACGCGATTGGCGGAGCTCTAATCGGGCGAAGCGAGGAAATGAAGAAGGTGCGCAAGCTTGCCATCCATTTAGGAGGCATACTTAGCCCCTTCAACGCCTGGCTGATCCTGCGAGGCCTCACCACTCTCCCCATCAGGATGGCAGCGCACCAGGAGAACGCCTTCGCGGTGGGAAGATATCTGGAGAGCCACCCCAAGGTCACCCGGGTCATATACCCAGGCCTACCGTCACATCCCCAACACGACCTTGCCGTTCGTCAGATGAAGAACTTCTCCGGGATGCTGACCTTCCAGGTGAAGGACGGGCATGCAGCCGCCCATCTACTTTCCCAGCGCCTGCGGGTCATCCACTACGCCGTCTCCTTAGGCCATAACCGCAGTTTGATCTGCTACCTAGCCACCGATGACCTGCTCCGCTCTTCCTTCCACCTCACGCCCGAGCAAGAGCGGTCCTACCGGGCGTTTGCCGGGGACGGAGTCTTCCGGCTGTCGGTGGGACTGGAGGATGCCGAGGACCTTATTGCTGATCTCGAACAGGCCTTGGAGCCGCTAACTTAAGGTTGTAGAGCACCTGGGCTGCTTCGCCCCGGGTGAGCGGAGAGCTTAGGTTCCAGCGCGGACAGACGCCCGGAAGACAGCACAGAATACCGTTGTACTCAGCCAGGCGCAGGTAACTGCCGTGCGGTTCCCCCACAGAGGAGAAGAACGAGAAAGCTTCCTTAGGAGGCGTGACGAGGAGAGAGGGAAGCGCGTGGAGCACTGCTCTCACGGCCATAGTCACGGCCTCGTCCCGGGGAAGAGGTTCCCACGCTGCGAACACTCGCTGGTCTGGGTCCCGTCCCTGCACCACCCCGCTCGCATACGCCGCCGTCACAAAGACATGCGGATAGCCTCTGCTATCGGGAGTGCCTAGGTCCACAAAGGGCGCGTTTCCCTCGAGGCCCGGTGACTGCCCCTCGAGGCCCGGTGACTGCCCCTCGAGGCCCGGTGACTGCGCTATGAGCCCCACTGCCTGCCCTTCCGCAGCTGGAGCCCCACCCGGGAGAGTCTGCAAAGAGGCGACATCCTTTCCTTGTGCTCGGGCCAGACCCAGAGCAAGCACCACCATCTTGGCGAACTGAGCCCGCTTTGCCGGCTCGTCGGGTCTATAGGAACCGTCAGCGAAGCCATTGACCACACCGGCCAGGGCAAGACTCTCAATAGCCTTTTTGTGCGGAGACGAGCCGATGTCCCCAAACAAGGGAAGGCCGCTGCCCAAAATGGGGGACTCCTCAGCCACTATGACACCCCCGTCGCCCACGACCCACGCCTTGCGCTCGGCAATCGCTACTGCTCGAAGAATGGCGTTACTCTTGCCGCCGGGCTCCGAGCAATTGGTCTTGCCGCCGGGCTCCGAGGCTTTGCTCTTGCCGCCGGACTCCAAGCTGGCAGACGCCCAGCTTGCCCCGCCGTTGGTGGTGACCAGAACTGCTCCCTGCTCTCCAACTGCCCAGCCCACCCCGTCACTCCGCAAGCGCACCCCCAGCAGACTGACCGACACGCCAGAGTCCTGTCGCCACCAGGTCGTTCCCCCGTCGGCAGTCACATAGACCGACCCCAGGTCACCAACTACCCAACCATGTTGTAAGTCGACGAACGAGACCGCATGGAGAGTGCTCCCGTCCTTGGGCAAGCCGTTCATCTGCCGCTGCCAAGTCTCTCCCCCGTCATCGCTTGCGAGCACAAGCGGTGTGGGGTCATCCGCAGGCGAGGAGCCTACAGCCCAGACATGTCGCTCGTCCACCATGCACACCCCAGTGAGAAAGCTGCCCGGCCAATTGGACAATCTAGCGGTGATCCAATCTTGCCCTGTCTTGGTCAAGGCGACCTGGGGTTGAACCACCCCAATAAAGCCCACCCAGCTTCCCACCGCGCAGCCGTGACTCGCATCGGCCATGGACAAGTCCGCATATCCCCAATTGTTGTCGCGGTTCGCAAAGGAACCCGGTGCTTGTGTAGACCAGCTCCGACCGCCGTCCGAGCTGGCTAGGATAGTGCCGTCGTCTAGGGCCGCCCACCCATGCTCTGAGTCCACAAAGTCAAGGGCAGTCACGACCCGGCCTTCCCATCCGCTTGCAGCCCGGGCTTCTACGGAGCCATCGCTTGACGGCGGGGCTTCCGGAGTCTTCTCCGGCGGTTGCGGACTCACCCAGTTCCATTGCGCGCCAGCCGAGTCGGTCCAGCCTATGACAGCCTTCCCTTCAGCTATACCGCCTACCCAGCCAGTGCGCGCATCTACCCAGTCGACGGCGTAGTACGAGGCCTGGCCGCCGCTTGCCGAGGAGGTAGCCACCTCCCCGTCGCCCGCTTCCGCCGTCCCCGTCATGATTGCCACTACGGCGAAGGCCGCCGCAGCCGCCGCGACCAGACACCAGCGCCTACTTGATCTCCTGCTCACGGACCACCTCTGTCTTGATGCGCCTCACCAGTTCCTGGAGTGCGGCAAACACATGCTCACGGATGTCGCCAGCTACTAGGGCCAGCATGATGTCGTCGCCCACCGCCAGTCGGCCCTCGTTGACCCAAGCTCGCACAGTGGCTACCCCGGGCATAGCGGCCACACTTGCCAACACCTCCTGTAGACGATCGTGGTCGTAGGTCAGTTCCATCCCTGTCACCGGAGATCCGTCGCGCGCAGTTCCTCGGACTACTCCGTTGTGCATCAGGCACATGCCGACGCGCGCAGCATCGGCACTTTGCTTTGTTTCCTTCAGCCATGCCTCGACGGACGGCCTCTCGTTTATCATGTCCTCTCCTCCCTAGCGTTCCCTCCCACCGCGCGGCAGCGAACAGCCCGCTCGCGGACACCCCGCGCCCCCGGAAACCCCCCAGGGCACAGCCTACGCCCGGAGATGCCCTGCGCCAGCGGGAATCCACTTCCGCCCCTGCGGAAAGAATACCCTTCGCCTAGGGCGTGCTGTTGGCGCTAGTAGTGGTGGCGCTGTCCGTAGTCGTGGTGGCGCTGTTCGTAGTCGTGGGACTGGTTGCCCCCGGCCTTGCCCCTCGTCCGCCGCGCGGCATCTGCCTTTAAGATTTCTTTTCCCTTTTCGCTCTCGCCATGAACCAGGGTATTCGCCGCCTCTGCCATACCTACGCTCCCTGCCGCCACCACAAAGCCGCCGGAGACGGTGAACTCGCCCAGGTAGTCAAGAGCACCGTTCATGTCCTCTACAGGTCCGTGCACGACGACCGTGCCGCCGGTCATGAACACCCGGCCGTTACAGTCGATCCCGTCTCCGCCAGCTACATTGATGCCATCGTCGCTGGCCACTATATGGATGTCGCCTCCGGCCAAGGTGACGACCGCCGCCTCGATGCCCTCACAGGAACTCGCGATATTGATCGTCCCCTCGGCGATCTTGACAAGCGCGTCCGCATGTAGGCCGTCGTCAGCCGAGTCGTTGACTACCACCACGCCCTCAACAAACACGCTGCCGCCAGCTTTCAGGCCCTTGGCGCTAGAGGAGGTGCTCGAGGAGGCGCTCGAGGGGACGCTGGTGCCGGCGCTCGAGGGGACGCTGGTGGCGGCGCTCGAGGGGACGCTGGTGGCGGCGCTCGACCCGGCATTCGAGGAGGCGCTCGGCAGCGGCGATGCGGGAGTGGGCGCGGCGCCGCCCGGCGTCACCACGCCGGGCCCGGCCCCAGCATCGTCAAGCACATAGGACGACCCGTCGGCAATGAAGTTCTCGCTCCCTTCGGCAAGCACGAGGACCGTGCGGTCCGCGCGTTTGACGTAGATAGGTGCGCTTTCGGCGCGGGTCAGGTCCACGCCGTCAAGGACCAGCTTCACCAGGCCCTTCTCGTTAAGATCCACCACTATCTGCGCGTCCGTGGCCTTCCCGCTCACCACGTAAGTGCCAGCCTCAGTGATGGTCACCTTGTCTCCGCTGGTGGTGGCCCCGGCCCCATCGAAACGGATGGCTCCGTCCGCCAAGGTGATGAAAGAGGCGCTCGCTTTCTTCCAGCTTGCGTCCAAGTCAAAGTCGTCATACATGACGGTGAGTGGCTCGCTAAAAGCTAGCGCCGACTGCGCGCCCTTGGCAGCGCTTCCTGCGGTCTCAGCCAGCTCGGCCTCATCCCACGAAAACCTCTACCGAGGCAGGTGCCATGGCCTGGTTCAGCTCAGCCGCCAGACTCGCCCAGTCAAGACCCGGCTGGTGCTTGTACTGGTACTAGAGATTAACCCGTCCATCCACCACTGACATGGAGCGGAGCGAAATCCCCCGCAGCCGAGCAGCTAGGAACTCCTTCAGCCTGTCCTCCACCCTGGCGAAGTCGTCCTTCTCCATGGAGACCATGAGATTGCCACCGGCAGCCACGGCCATCCGGTCACGGACCAGCCACTTCACGCCCAGTACCAGGAGCACCGCCACAAACAAGAGCGCGATCACCATGAAGTTGCCTGTGGAGGCCCCGATGGAGGAGGCGTTCAGCGGCAGGAAACCAATCTCAGCCGGGTCCTTGACCGCCGTGCGGAAGCGCACAAAGGAAAGAGCACCTAGGAGACCCGGGGATAACAGGATGGAAGTCTGAATGCCCAGGAACAGCACGGTGATGGCCGGTCCGCCCAATAGGAACATGCGGTGCCCTCCAGCCCCAATGTGCCTTCGGCCGTAAAACAGCTGATACATGAAGTAGACCACCAGCGAGAACATCACCGAGAAGGCAAGCGAGATGATGGCCTCGGTCCAGGTGAGGGAGGACAACATGCTCTCCCAGGTTGTCGTTATTTGTTCCCACATACCGTTACCTTACTTCCCTTTGCTAGGTTTGAAACGCCCAGGTTTGAAACGCCTTAACTGGCAGAAGACGGGGTCTTGCGCTCAGCCCAGCGGACCCTCCCGCTCACTTGCCAATGGTGGGAGAATCCCTGCTGGCCAGAGCCGGAAAAACGCGTGTTTGGCGACATGTGAGCCTCCGGGCTGGACGAGTACTTTGAGTGCCTCGTCCAAGGCCAGCCACGACCACAGACGAGCGGATGCGGGTGTCCAGCGACACACGGAAACCGGACGCGGGTTCCACAAACCGATGCCTTAGGTAAGAGGTGGCAATCACCGGGCGCAGAGAGGCAGAAGAGAAAAACCCGAAGTCCGCCAGTACCCGCGCGAGCAGTGACGCAGGCACGATGCCGTGCTCAAGTCTGGGAAAAGCAAGAGCAGAAGCGGCGGCTGGCAGCCTTTGCTCGCTGCTTTGTGGAGGCAAACCCGCGCCGGGATTCCGCGCCGGGATTTCAGCTCGAGCCACCACAGCACGGCCACGGCGGCGGGCAGAGGGCAGCCGCTTGCCCGGTGGGGATCATGCTCCGCCCCGTACCAGCGTATGCGCACCTTGTCCTTGACAAACTCGCCAGAATCCGAGCGGTCATGCTGGTCAAGAACAGCAGTGTCGAAGTAAAGACTGTTGACTTAGTCCACGGGAAACATAGAGTCACGCCAGCAGACCCTGCACAACAAGGCAAGGGCAACCGGCAGCCGATCAGGAGTCAAGAAGAACTTTTGCTCCGCCCGCGCGACTGGGCGGAGTAACTTCGGCCGCTCAGGTTCGTCGCTCCCGTCGAGACGCCCAACTCGACCTCCAACTCAGTCTGCAACTCGCTTCGCACGTAACAGCCTAGCTTCCCCCGCATAAAGCAGAGGTGAAGAACCAGCGTGGGTGATGGCACCCGCCTGCCACGAGACGTTCTTAAGCCGCCTCGAGCCCCGCAGAGAATGGCCATGACGTGCGGGTCAGCGCCAAGTCATGATGGAGCCGACCCATGAGCGCCACGACCTACCTCTCGCTGCTTTTCGCTCCATTTACCCGCTTCATTCACCCTTGGCGAGCTGCGCCTCCGCAACCGCCTGTTCCGCGCCGGCTGTTTCGAAGGCATGAGCCCTGGGGGCAAAGTCACCGATCATCCTATCGAGCACCATCGCCGCGTGGCGACTGGCGGATTGGCTTTGACCACGGTCTCTTACTGCTCGCTGAGCCGCGAGGGACGGGCGGTTGCCCACGAGCTGTGGATACGCCCGGAGATCGTCTGCGACCTGGGACGTCTGACCACCTAAGTCCATGACGAAGACGCCGCTGGGTTCAACGCCGCGGAAATCCACGCCGGACATGGCTAGCTACTTAGCCATTTTCTCTCACCACGCACCAACTGCCGCAGAGATGAGTACGGCGGAGCTCTTGAGAACCGCCTGCGTTTCCCGGTCCGTCAGAATGAACCAGGGCGACGGCCTCCGCGGGGGGCTCAAACTTGAGCAGGCGTTGAGGATCGCCCAAGCCTTTGCCGAAGCGGGAACAAGTGCGCTCGTGCCGTCGGGCGGTTTCACCTCCGGGGCTCCTCTCTACAAGCTGCGCGGGGCAAGACTAGAGCGCGCGCAAGACCAGAGCGCGCCATGGTACGAGCAGAGAAGAGCCTTCCTCAGAAGCTGGGTCTGGCCATCTCGGGGCGCATCATGGTCCAACCTCGTCCCTTTGCCCCTTTTCCTACTCAAGGGCGCGCACCGAATCAGAGACGCCCTCCCCATCCCCGTGGGGTATGTCGGGGGTGCGCATTCGCGGGAACAGGTGGAGGGCCTGATCACCGAGGGCTTCGCCTTCGTGCAACTGGGTCGACGCACCATACACGATCCCGAGTTTGTGCGGCGCCTGGAGACTGGCGAGGCCGACGAATCGGACTGCGACCAGTGCAACCGGTGTGTGGCGGTGATGAGCGTCAAGGGGGTGAGATGTGTTTCCCTGGCGGAGGATCGACAAATTGACGCCGAGCGCTAGCCCTAGACTCGCCATAAGGGTGATTTTCAAACCGGTCTCGGACAAGATAGACTGCACACTGGCATGATAAGCGAGGCCAGCCAAGTAAAGGAGAAAGGAGGGACCTTGAAGAGCGTCAAGGGCACCAAGACGGAGCAGAACTTGCTCAAGTCCTTTGCCGGCGAAAGCCAGGCCCGTAACCGCTACACCTTTTTCGCGTCTGTGGCCAAGCAGGAGGGATTTGAACAGATCAGCGCCATTTTCTTGGAAACGGCCGAGAACGAAAAAGAGCACGCTGAGGTCTTCTTCAAGTATCTAGAGGGAGGACCGCTAGAAATCACCGCCACTTACCCGGCAGGAGCAATCGGCACGACCGCCGACAACCTGTTGGCCGCCGCGGAGGGAGAAAAAGAGGAGTGGAGCATTCTTTATCCTACGTTTGCTGAGGAGGCAAGAGCAGAGGGATTTGACGACATAGCTGAGTCTTTCACAGAGATTGCGGAGGTGGAGGAGCAGCACGAGATCCGGTACCGGAAACTGCTTGCCAACGTGAAGAACAACCGCGTGTTCTCCCGGGAGACTCCGGTCAAGTGGAAGTGCCGCAACTGCGGGTACGTCCACGAGGGCACAAGTGCTCCGGAGACCTGCCCAGCCTGCAAACATCCTCAGTCATACTACGAGCTCTGGGTGGAACCGTATTGATCACAAGCGACCACAACCCGAGATCGGCTTGGTATAAAGAGAGGGACTACGGAAAACAAGAAAGGAGGAACTGGTGGCAAGATTCAAAGACACGGATCGCGCGCACATGCCTTTGACCATTAGACTTGAGGCAGGAAAGTACTACTGGTGCCGCTGCGGCCAAACCTCCACTCCGCCTTTTTGTTCGGGCGCTCACGAGGGGACGGGGATCACGCCGTTTGAGTTCGAGGTGGATATCGCTTCGACCAAGGTGATCTGTAACTGCGGCTTGACCAAGAAGCCACCGAACTGCGACGGGTCGCACACCAACTACTAAGGCCCGCGGGGCATGTCCCCAGCCACTCGAGGCATGGACGCATACGAGGACATCAAGCTTGAAGGGCACATTATCGACTCCTTGTTGCTGCCGCGGGTTCTTGACCTCATTCTCGAGCAGGGCGGAGACTACTGTTTCCTGCACTTTCAGATGGGCCGGACAAAAAACGACCCTTCTTCAGCTTTACTGCGGGTCAGCGCCACCACTGAGGAGGCGCTGACCCGCATCCTTCGCCAGGTGCAACAGCAGGGGGCGGAGGTCGTGGAGCAGGAAGACGCGACCTTGGAGCCCGCACCGGCGGATGGCGTCTTTCCAGACAACTTCTATTCCACCACCAACTTGGAGACGGACATTCGCCTTCATGGCAGGTGGATACCGGTCATGTGGCCCGAGATGGACTGCGGAATCGTGGTGGATCCAGCGGGGGGAGCGGCGCGCACCGCGCCTGTGGCCGCGGTGCGCGCCGGAGAGCTGGTGGTCGTGGGGACCAAAGGCATCCGGGTCACCCCTTTTTGCCGGGACCGCACCTCCCGGCTCTTTGGTTTCATGGGCTCGGCGGTCTCCTCGGAGAAACCCAAGCGCCTCGTGGTGGCAAGAGTGGCCCGGCTCATGCGGCAGGTCCGAAGCGAAGGCAAGAAGATAATCGCCGTCCTCGGGCCAGCTGTGGTGCACACGGGAGCAACGCCCGCCTTGACCAGACTGGTCGCGAACGGTTGGATCGACGTTGTGTTTGGCGGGAATGCGGTCGCCGTCCACGACATTGAAGTAGCGCTCTTCGGCACTTCTTTGGGCATCAGTCTGGCCGAGGGAGAATCCGTGGAAGGGGGACACGAACACCACCTGCGGGCCATCAACACGATAAGACGCTGCGGCGGTATTCGTCAGGCCGTCGAGCAGGGCGTGCTTCGCTCCGGGCTCTTCCACGAGCTGGTGAGGCGAGAAGTCCCCTATGTGCTGGCCGGGTCGATTCGGGACGATGGCCCGCTTCCTGACGTCATTACTGATTCGGTGGCGGCCCAACAAGCCATGAGAGAGCATGTCCGCGGGGCCGGCCTCTGCCTCATGCTGTCAAGCATGCTTCACTCCATTGCTACCGGCAATCTACTCCCGGCATCGGTAGCCACGGTTTGCGTGGACATCAATCCGGCGGTCGTCACCAAGCTGGCCGACCGCGGTAGCTTCCAGACGGTAGGCATTGTCACTGATGTGGGTCTTTTCCTGGATGAGCTGGCGGAACAGCTTGAAGCCGCCTGACTCGCTCGTCCGCAAACTGAACAGACTGCGTAGACAAGAACGGCCGCCCAAAAGAGAGCAAGGAGCGAAGATGGGAAAGCGGCCACGCTACCACCTTCAGGGCACCGCCTTCACTGGTATATGGCTTCTGGCTCTTGGCTTTCTTCTCTTCTTGTCGCCACCGCCTGACACGGGGCGTTGCGCACCGCCCCCCACCCCGACGGCAGAGCTAGTAGTAAGGGCGAAGTTCCCCGCCGGAAAGCCGCAGCCGCCTCCAGTGACCTCCACCGCAGCCATTCTGGTAGACGCCCAAAGCGGAGACATCCTCTTCTCCCACAACGCGACCACCCGCCTTCCCATAGCCTCGACCACCAAAATCATGACCGCTTTGGTGGCCCTGGAAAAGCTTGACCTTAACAAACAGGTCACCGTTTCTGCCCGCGCCGTGAGCACCATCGGCTCGAAGTCCGGCCTTGAGCAGGGAGAGAGCCTAACGGTGGAGCAGCTCCTTTATGCCCTTCTGGTTGTAAGCGGTAACGACGCAGCCATAGCCCTTGCTGAGGCCGCGGCTGGAAGTGTCGAGGCCTTCGTCGCCGAAATGAACAAGAGGGTGGAAAGTCTGGGCCTCACTGACACCCACTTCGCGAACCCGAGCGGGGTCAATAACACGAAGCACTTCTCTTCCGCCCGAGATCTGGCGGTTCTGGCCCGCACGGCCCTACAGAACCCCACCTTTGCCAGCATAGTGAGCACCCGTGACTTTGCTCTTCCCCCGCTTGCCGACGGCACCAAGCGGGAATTCCACAATCACAACGTTCTTCTCGGAGAACTGGCCTGGGTGAACGGGGTGAAGACCGGGTCTACCCCCTACGCCAAGTACTGCGTCGTGGTCTCTGGATCCACCGAGGGAGTCTCTTTGATCGCGGTCGTTTTGGGCGCGGCCGAAGACCAGACGCGCTGGAAGGAAGCAAGAGCGCTGCTTGAATATGGGCTCTCTTTACGCCCGCGGACTCTCCTTTGCGACCGCGGCCAGCTGATCACGCAGTTAGACATTGGCGATCCCTTGGGCCGCCAGGTAAACGTGGTCACCGACAGAGCTCTGGTGGCCCGCCTTTCCGCCGATCAGGTGGCCACCGGAACTATATTCTGGGAGCGCGAAGCCCGCTTCCCTATTCGCGCTGGGGAGGTCTTGGGAAGACT
>Ga0315298_1009354_pt1 | contig 12151 bp, 9 predicted proteins | sample WHS_1_MG_FD_203077 | JGI IMG/M metagenome (GOLD analysis project Ga0315298, IMG submission 203077) | Extremophilic microbial mat communities from Washburn Hot Springs, YNP, Wyoming, USA - WHS_1_MG | ecosystem: Environmental > Aquatic > Thermal springs > Hot (42-90C) | place: USA: Wyoming... | reverse complement strand
TGCGCCTTCCTCGCTGGCAGCGCGAACGGTCGACCGGGCCCGCGTGCCCCCATGGGCCCCCGCGATGGGGGCAGGCCCTCGCGGCCTCTCTGCACGCCGTCGCAGCCATCCCCTCTGCCTGGGGGCCGCCATTGTGGGCGCCATCGTGTTGCTGGCGCTCGTGGGGCTCGTCTACACACCCTACGACCCCAATGCCATCGGCGTCGCCGGCCGCGGGCTGGGGCCGCACCTGGCCCACCCCATGGGCACCGACCAGTTCGGCCGCGACACCCTCAGCCGGGTCATGCGCGGTGCGTCGCTCGCCCTCGTGGTGGGCGCCGCAGCGGTGGCCATTGGCCTGGCGGCAGGCGCGCCTTTGGGGGCAGTGGCGGGCTTTGCCGGCGGCTGGGCCGACGAAGCGATCATGCGCCTCATGGACGGCCTCTTCGCCTTTCCGGCCACGCTCCTCGCCATCGCCATCGTGGGGGCGCTCGGGCCGGGGCTGACCAACGCCGTGCTGGCCATCGGCGTGGCCTACGTGCCCATCTTCGCCCGCCTGGCGCGCGCCTCGGTCATCAGCCAGGCAGAGGCCGAGTATGTGCAGGCCGCGCGGGCCGTGGGCTGCCGCCCGGCGCGCATCCTCTTCCGCCATGTCCTGCCCAATGGCCTCGGCCCCCTGATCGTGCAGGCCACCACCGCCTTTGGCGGGGCAATCCTCGCCGAGGCCGCTCTCAGCTACCTGGGCCTCGGCGTACAGCCGCCTGACCCGAGCTGGGGCCAGATGCTGAACGATGCCCACAACTATCTCAGCGTGGCGCCCTGGCTGGCCGTCTTTCCGGGCCTGGCCATTGCTACCACGGTGCTGGGCTTTAACCTGCTGGGCGATGGCCTCAGAGACTGGCTCGATCCGCAGCGGCGCGCCTCTGCCCCTTCATGATCTGCGCCGCGCCCTGTGCCCTTCTGCATAGGTTCACGCCGGGCTGGCGAAGCGAACTGCCCGGATGGGGGAGGTAAGGATGCTCTTCTGCCTCGATATCGGCAACACCAACATCGTCATGGGCCTCTACGACGGTGATGAACTGCGCCACCACTGGCGCATCTCGACCGACGCCCACAAGATGCCTGACGAGTACGCGGTTCTACTCTGGAACCTGTTTGCCCAGGCCAACCTGGCCCTGACGCAGGTGCAGGGAATCATCACCGCCAGCGTGGTTCCGCCGCTCACCGGCGTTTTCCAGGAGGTGTGCCTGGGCCTGTTCGGCCGGCAGGCGCTGGTGGTCGACGCCGGGGTCAAGACAGGGGTGCGCATCCGCTACGACAACCCCCGCGAAGTGGGTGCCGACCGGGTCGCCAACGCCGTGGCCGTCTACCGGCTCTACGGTGGGCCGGCCTGCGTGGTCGACTTTGGCACCGCCACCACCTTCGACGCCATCTCGCGTGAGGGCGACTACCTGGGCGGCGCCATTGCCCCGGGCGTGCACGTGTCGGCCGAGGCGCTCTACCGCACCACGGCCAAGCTGCCCCGCATCGATGTGGCCCGGCCGCCCTCCGCAATCGGCCGAAACACTGTGCAGAGCATGCAATCGGGCGTACTCTTTGGTTATGTGGGCCTGGTAGAGGGGATGGTAGCCCGCTTCCGGGCCGAGCTGGGCAACGACATGCGCGTCGTCGCCACTGGCGGCCTAGCCCAGCTCGTCGCCTCGGAGACCCGCGTCATCCAGGTCGTGGACCCCTGGATCACGCTCAAGGGGCTGAGGTTCATCTGGGAGATGAATCGGTAGAGTCCCTGGTCTGTGGCTTGCCGGGGGTTGGCGTCGCCGTACCGGGGCAGAGCCGGCTTCCGTGTTCCGCCGCCACCAGGCGCTCGTCGAAAAGGTGTGGGTGATGGCTGGCCGTCGTGGGGCGCCCAGCCATCACCCACACCCCCATGCAGGCCACCAGGTATGCGCGCAGTGCAACGTCCGTCTCCGCCTCGCGGTCGCATCACGTCTCAGGCTCGATCTCGCGAGCTTGGCCATCCGCCATCAGCTGCCGCACGCGCAGCTCGGCCTCGTCAAGCTGCTGGGCGCAGCGGCGCGCTAGCGCCATGCCCCGCTCGAAAAGGGCCATCGACTCCTCGATACTCAGACCGCCCTGCTGCAGGCGGGCAACGAGCCGTTCCAACTCGGCGTAGCCGGCTTCGAAGGTCAGTTCTTCCTCGGGCATCAGCCGCTCCCCCGCCGTACTGTCGGGCCACCGGGCACACGGGCAGCCCAGGAATCATCGGCGTTCGTCTGAAGGCAGTCGTCTAGTCTCTTCACACCGTCTGAGGCCCCCGCGGCCCCTCCTCTGCCCGCGCTGGGAACTGCCCGTCGGCCACGCGGATGGTGAGAGCCTGGCCAGGAGGAGCCTCTCGCACCGACCGCACAACGCGTCGTGCGGGCGCCGTCTGCACCAGGGCATAGCCCCGCTCGAGGGTGGCCTGGGGGCTGAGGGGCTGCAATTGGCCCTCCAGCCCCTGCAGGCGAACGCGGCGCAGTTCCAGGTCGTTCTCCATGGCCATGCAGAGGGCGCGCACCCGTTCATCCAGCCGCTGGCGCTCGCGGTTCACCCAGCTCAGCGGCGAAGCGCGATGCAGCGCCGCCCTCTCGCGCTCCAGCCGAGCACGCGCGTTGGCCAGCGTGGCCCGGATGGCAGCTGCCATGGTCACCACAGCCTGCGACAGGCTCTCGCGCAGTTCCTCACTGTTGGGCACCGCCATTTCGGCAGCGGCCGAGGGCGTCGGGGCGCGTAGGTCGGCCACCAGGTCGGCGATGGTCACATCCGTCTCGTGGCCCACACCAGTGATCACCGGCACGGGCGAGGCCGCGATGGCCCGCGCCACTCGCTCGTCGTTAAAGGCCCACAAGTCCTCGGCCGACCCTCCGCCACGGGCCACGATGATGGCGTCGACGTCGCCACAGCGGGCCAGCGACTGTAGGGCGTTCACAATCTGGACTGGCGCCTCCTCGCCCTGCACCTTGGTGGGGGCCAACACCACTTCCACGAGAGGGTACCGGCGCGACAGCACCCGGCAGATGTCGCGCCAGGCAGCGCCCGCCGGCGAGGTCACTACCCCCAGGCGGCGCGGAAAGCGCGGCAGGGGCCGTTTGCGCGCCCCGTCGAGCAGGCCCTCGGCCTGGAGCTTGCGCTTCAGCCGTTCGAACTCGAGCGCCCACAGCCCCGCTCCAGCCCTTTCCAGGTGATCGACGTAGAACTGGTACGTGCCCCGCCCCTCGTACACCGAGATATAGCCGTGGGCCAGCACCCCGTCGCCATCGCACGGCCGGAATTCGAGCCCGGCCACATACGTGCGCCAGATGACACAGTTGATGGCTGCCTCGGCGTCCTTGAGGGTGAAATACACGTGGCCAGAGGGATAGGCGCGCCAGTTCGAGACCTCACCCTCCAGCCAAAGGTCCTGCAGGACGTCGTCAGCCTCGAACAGGCCCTTGATGTAGCTGGTGATCTGCCCGACGCGGTAAATGTGCATGTTGTGATTATAGCATGGATGCAGCCTCGGCTGGAAATCGCTTTGCCAAAGCGCATCGCCCGCCCGCTGGGGCGGCAATCCTTCAGAGTGGGGGCGCTAGCGGGGAAGCGCGCACGTCCCCCTGACGCGCGGCCCCAGAAGCGAACGCCGCCCTCGTTTGTGGCATATTTGACAAGCCTATGCGCTTGTGTTATCATCCCCAACGTCCTGAGAATCCTGTCGAGTTGCAGTGCCCTGGCCGTAAGCCGGGGCGCCCACGATGCATCGGTGGGCTTTCCGCGAAGCTGCGGGTCCGCGAGAGTGTGCTGGTGCCTGTTTCCGAACGCCGTCACGTGACGGCCGGTTGGGTCTTCTTGGCAACCGAGCGCGCACTCCGCTTTCATGGCGAAGGCGGAGTGTTTGTTTTGTCCCGTAAGGAGGGCCTCTGGTTACACGGGTGTGGGCAGAAGCCCTGCGCGATGACATCGTTGGGTGGCGCAGGCAGATCCATATGCATCCCGAGCTGGGCTTCCGTGAAGAGCAGACTGCGGCCCTCGTGGCCGAGGCGCTCTCGGGCCTTGGCTTGGTGGTACACCGAGGCGTCGGCAAGACCGGTGTCGTGGGCCAGCTCGGCGCTGGCCATCCGTGCGTCGCTATCCGGGCCGACATGGATGCGCTGCCCATCCAGGAGGTCAATGCCGTGCCCTACGCCTCGCGCGTGCCGGGCGTAATGCATGCCTGTGGCCACGATGGCAACACTGCCATGGCTCTGGGCGCTGCTGCCATCCTGGCCCGGCTGCCAGACCGCCCGCTGGGCGAGGTGCGTTTCCTCTTCCAACCCTGCGAAGAGGGAGTCGACAGCGAGGGCAAGAGCGGCGCCCAGCGCATGCTGGAGGATGGTGCGCTAGACGGCGTCGATGCGCTGCTGGCAATGCATGTAGCCAGCACCCTGCCGGCAGGCAAGGTGGCCGTGTCGGGGGGCTACATCCTCGCAGCAGCCGACGGCTGGGAGGCGACCATCACCGGCCAGGGATGCCATGGTGCCTACCCGCACCTTGGACTAGACCCATTTGCCCTTCTCGCCCAGGTGATCCTGGCGATCCAGAGCATCGTCTCGCGCAGGGTCGACCCGGTGCGGCCAGCTGTGGTGTCGATTGGGTCCATCCACGGCGGTGACGCGGGCAACGTCATCCCCAGCGAAGTGCGCCTCAAGGGCACGATTCGCAGCTTCGATGAGGAGACCCGCTCGCAGCTGCACCAAGAACTCGAGCGCGCCTTCGCCCCGGTGCGGGCACTCGGCGGTGAGTATACTCTCTCGGTGCGAGATGGCGTCCCCGCCAGCTACAACCACCCTGCCATCGCTGCAGCCGTCCGAGACGCCGCAGTCGACCTTTTCGGCCCCGAGGCGGTGATGTCGCAGGAGCCGGCCATGGGCGCCGAAGACCTGGCCTGGATGCTGCGGCAGGCGCCAGGGGTGGCCATGCAGTTCGGCGTGCAGCAGCCTGGCGAGCAGCGCCTGCATCATAGCCCCGACTTTGACTTTGACGACTCGCTGCTCCCGAAAGGCGCCGCTGTGCTGGCTGAGGCAGCGTGCCGCCTCCTCACCATGCCAGGCATCCAGACCCTGCGGGATGCCCAGCAGCCCTGACCCGCTGGCCACACCAACCATCGACCCGTGTGACTCCGAGCGCTCTCGAGCCGCCAGGCACGACCGCAGGTGCAACATCCTCTCGGCATACCCCCTGCGGCCTTGCGGCTCCAGGGCCGGGTGAAGAACCTTGCGACCAGGGGTGACAGCCGGATGTCGAGACCCGGCCGGTCCCGGCCCAGCCCCTGGAAACGCTCCCGCACCGGGTGGGTGTGCACAGCCCGCTGCCTGGTGCGGCGAACCCTGCGCAGCCACCCATGCCCGCCCGACGGGCAGGGCGAGCCATACAAAGGCTGGTGCCCCCGTGCGGAGTCCATTCTCCGCCCCCGTCTTGGGGCGTGCAGATGCATCTCGCCACGGCGAGCAGCCTTCGCGCAGCCGAGCAGAGTGGCTGCGCCAGCTGGCATCTCGTAGCAGACGGATGGAGCGCCTGTCGCCACGCCAAGCTGAGCCCAATGATGCGCCAGCCCGAGGGTGGGGTGCCATGGCGGCACCGGCACCGCCAAAGGACTGGGAAGGAGGTGACTCGCCCAAGGAAGCGAATAGCGCAAGCATGGTAAGAGTGGTTTCTGAGAGTTGGAATGAGTGAGGAGGAGATTCCCCATGTGTAAGCGGAATTGGTCGGTTCTTGCCACCGTCACCCTGGTGGCTGCCGTCCTGCTCGCAGGCTGCGCAGGGCCGGCGACTGGGACCCCTACGGCAGCGCCAAGTGGGGCTGCGGCGCCCACCGCGGCTGCCACGGCTGCACCTGCTGCGAGCGCGCCCAAGGGCACGATTGTGGTAGGTGTTTGGCAGGAGCCCAAAGGGCTCATCGGCGCCATCTTCTATGAGGCCCACACCAACGACATCCTCGATGCCATCTATCTCACTCCTGTCGGCCTGAACGAGAAGGACGAGCTCGTGCCCGTTCTGCTGAAGGAAATCCCAACCTTGCAGAACGGCGGGATTGCGGCCGACGGCAAGACCATCACCCTCAAGTTCAAGGACGGCTTTGTGTGGGAAGATGGGCAGCCTGTGACTTCTGAGGATTTCAAGTTCACCTGGCAGTTCATCATGAACCCCGACACCAAAGCCCAGACGACCTCGGGGTGGAATCAGATCGAGGCGGTGGACACGCCCGACAAGCTGACGGCGGTGATCCACCTGAAGGAAGCGTTCGTGCCGTTTGTGGCCACCACGTTGACCTTCCCCGTCCTCCCCAAGCATGCGTTGGAAGGCGTCAAGGACCCGGGCAACAGCGAGTTTGCGCGCAAGCCCCTAGGGAATGGCCCCTTCAAGTTCAAGGAATGGGTGCCAGGCGATCACATCACGGTGGTCGCCAACCCCAAGTGCCCCGTCCAACCCAAGGTGGAAAGCATCGTCTTCAAGTTCGTGCCCGATGTCAACACCCTGGTGGCGATGCTTCGCACCGGCGATATCGATGTGGCCTACGACCTCGGTGAGGCCCAGGCCAGTGAGGTCAAGAAGATCAACGGTGTGAAGCTCATCAGCATCCCTGGTGTGAATATCGAACGCTACTACTTTAACCTGCGCGACCCGAAGGACCTCAGCAAGCCCCATCCCATCTTCTCTGATATCAACGTGCGCAAGGCCATCTCGATGGCCATGGACCGCTTCACGGCCTGCAACACCGTACTGCAAGGCTTCGGCAAGCCGGCGGTCACCGAGGTCGACAATACCCCCTGGGCAAATACCGACCTGAAGCCGGTGCCATACGACCCCGAGGCTGCCAAGAAGCTGCTCGATGACGCGGGTTGGAAAGTAGGGCCCAGCGGCATTCGGGAGAAGAACGGCGTCAAGCTCAGCTTCAGGCACTCGACGACGGCCGGCAACCAGACGCGTGAGAATCTGCAGCTGCTCTTCCAGCAGAATCTCAAGGATATCGGCGTCGAAATGGTCATCCAGAACTACCCCGCTGCCACCCTGTTCGGCGGATGTTCCAGCAACGGGATCTTTGGCACTGGCAACTTTGACATGATCGGCTTCGCGAACAAGCCGGCGGGCATCGACTTGGCGTCGGAGTGGTCGGACTTTTTCCTCTCCAGCTCCATCAAGGACTGCAAGACCAACCCGGCCGGCAGCAACGCCTGGGGCTTCTCGAACAAGGACGTCGATGCCGAGTTCGCCAAGGTGCTGTCGGAGCTGGACCCGGCCAAGCGTCTCACCGCCATCAAGAACGTGCAGAAGCTGATCTACGACCAGTACGTGGTGCTCTACGTGTATGATCGCACCGACAACTATGCGGTGTCGGATCGCGTCTCGGGCGTCAAGCCCACGGTCTTCGGCGGTCACTCCTACAACTATGAGGAGTGGTCGATCAAGTAGCCGAGCCTGAGTTCTTGGGGTCTCGCGCTGGCCAGCGCGAGACCCCAAGAACCCGTGCCGCCCCTTCCTCTAGCGTACGGAGGCAGTTGTGGTCCGTTACATCATCCGCCGCGTGCTGATCTCCATCCCTGTGTTGTTGGGCGTCTCGCTGATTGCGTTCTTCCTGGTGCAGGCGTCTGGCGACCCCATGGCCGTGTACAACGCGAACCCCAACATCTCAGCCGAAGATCTCATGCGCCTGCAAAGGACCTACGGCCTCGACAAGCCGGTCCACATCCAATACCTCTATTGGCTGCGCAACGCTCTGACTGGGAACTGGGGGCAATCGTTCCTCACCCATCAGGACGTGCTGGTCATGATCCGCGAGAGGTTGGGCAATACCCTCTTGCTGATGGGCACGTCCTTCGTGCTGACGCTGATCCTTTCCACCTTCCTGGGCATCTACAGCGCCACCCACAAGTACTCGCTGGCCGACTATGTGGTCACTGCGTTCTCGTTCTTTGGGTATGCTATGCCGAGCTTCTGGTTCGGCCTGATGCTGATCATTGTCTTTGCCGTGCGTTTCAAGGAGATGGGCTTGCCGAGCCTGCCCGCAGCGGGCATGTACTCGGTGCGTGGTGAACACACCTTCTGGGATCTGCTGCTCCACGCGGTGTTGCCGGTGACCGTGCTCTCGCTGATATCCGTGGCGCGGTACACGCGCTACCTTCGCTCCAGCATGCTGGAGGTCCTCGGCCAGGACTACATCCGCACCGCACGTGGCAAGGGAGTTCCCGAACGCCTCGTGCTGTGGCGACACGCCTTCAAGAACGCAATTATCCCACTGATCACCCTAGTCATGATGGACATTCCTTCGCTGTTCAGCGGTGCGCTGATTACCGAACAGGTATTTGCCTGGCCAGGCATGGGCCGCATGTACTGGGAACACGCCGTGTGGGTCGACTACCCCGTGCTCATGGGCATCATCCTACTCGTGTCGACCCTCGTCGTCGTCTGCAACCTGCTGGCCGACATCTCCTACGCCATCGTGGATCCACGCATCCGCCTGAGCTAACCCTGCAGAGGTTTCTGTATATGGCGATCCCACCGTTTCGCGCGTTAGCGCGCAAGAATAGCCGTGGGGCTGACCGTCCGATTGGTCTGTGGGAGCAGGCCCTGCGCCGCTTCCTCCGTCACCGGGCAGGTGTGGCAGCGAGCATTGTCTTCCTGCTGATCGTGGCCGTAGTGGCGTTCGGCCCCACGTTTCTCGTTTCCTACGATGCCGCGTTTCGCCCCATGCCGCTCCAGCTCAACCAGCCGCCGAGCCTGCAGCACCCGTTGGGCACCGACGAGGTTGGGCGCGACATCCTGGCACGCCTGATCTACGGCGGGCGCATTTCGCTCTTGGTTGGGCTCCTGGCCATGATCGTCTCGATCTCTCTGGGCGTTCTGTTGGGAGCACTGTCGGGCTACTTTGGCGGCCTGGTGGATGGGCTGATCATGCGCCTCACCGACGTGATGATGAGCGTGCCCAGCATATTCCTGATGATCGCCTTCTCCGTGTTCTTTGGGCCGTCGGTGCGCACGATCATCCTCGCCATTGGCTTCCTCAACTGGATGGGCGTGGCGCGCATCGTGCGCTCGTCGTTCCTCTCGCTGAAAGAGCAAGAGTTCGTTACAGCAGCGCATTGTGTGGGCGCATCGAACTGGCGCATCATATGGTTGCACATCCTTCCCAACGCCATGGCGCCAGTGGTGGTGGCGGCCACGCTTACCATCGGCTCGGCCATCCTCACCGAGACGGCAGTGAGCTACCTGGGCATGGGCATTCAGCCGCCCACGCCCAGCTGGGGCAACATGCTCAAGAATGCGCAGGATGTCATCTGGAAGGCGCCGTGGGTGGCCACCTTCCCAGGCCTGATGATCTTTATCACTACCCTCTGTATCAACTTTGCTGGCGATGCCCTGCGCGATGCCCTCGACCCCAGAATGAAGCTCTGATTGGGTCCGCCTCGATTGTGTGGGGGGCGCCTCCGGCCAGCCCGCGCCCCGGGTCCTTCCGAACTCGTTCGGGGCCGCGTTGGAGGATGCCGCGCAACGTGCGCCCGGGGGCTCCCCAACCAGCCAGGGAGTGCATGATTGTGGGCTTGCCCCACGCCGAGCTCCACTCGGCGTGTTTTCTGCAGGCGACACTTCGGTTGTTGATTGAAGGAGGAATGGGAACTGTGGATATCTATCAGGAGAAGGTCAGGCAAGCGAACCAACTGCTCGGTGAGTTTGGCCTCGACATGTGGATGGTGTTGGTGCGCGAGACGGCTGAGCATACCGACCCAGTGCTCAAGCTGCTGGGGCACCTGAACGCCGTCTGGACAGCCGCCTTCATCTTCACGCGGACGGGCGAGCGCATCGCCATCACGGGCCACGGCGATGACGAGGCCATCCGCCACCAGGGCCTCTTCGATGAGGTCATTCCCTACACGGAGAGCATGCGGGACGCGCTCCTCCAGGTGCTCGACCGGTTCCAACCCGCGACCATTGGCGTGAACTATTCCAAGAGCGACGTCAGCGCCGATGGTCTCACCTATGGCCTGTGGCTGACTCTGCAGGATTACCTCAAGGGCACGCCCTATGCCGACCGCATCGTCTCCGCTGAGAACATGGTGGACGCCCTGCGGGCCCGCAAGATGCCAGCTGAATTGGCCCTCCTGCGCAAGGCGATCGGCGTGTCGGCAGAGATCTTTGATGCCGTCACCGCCTGGCTGCGGCCTGGCCTGTCGGAAAAGGAGATCCACGCCTTTGTTACGCAACAGGTCAAAGAGCGAGGTATTGAGACGGCATGGGACCCTGCGCACTGCCCGGGGCTCAACGCTGGGCCCAACTCGCCATGGGGGCACTTTGGCGCTTCCGACGAAGTGACGCGCCCGGGCGAGACGCTGAACATGGACTTTGGCGTCAAGGTCGACGGCTTTTGCTCCGACAACCAGCGCGTGTGGTACTTCCTGCGGCCCGGGGAGAGGCGCGCCCCTGCGGAGGTGCAGCGCATCTTCGACACCGTGCGCGGAGCCATCCAGGCGGCTGCTGATTTCGTGCGACCGGGGCTGCAGGGATGGGAGGTGGATGCCGTCGCCCGCAAGTTCATCACCGATGCGGGGTATCCCGAGTATCCCCACGCCCTGGGCCACGGCGTGGGCCGTTATGCCCACGATGGCGGCGTCGGCTTCTACCCGCGGTGGGAACGGTACGGCGACAAGCCCTACGGCCGCATCACTGCCGGGCAGGTCTTTACGCTCGAACTGGGCATCCGGTCGCCTTTCGGTTATATCGGTTTGGAAGAAGAGATACTCGTCACCGAGACGGGGTCCGAGTGGCTGTGGCCACCTCAGACCGAGCTGATCCTCATCAAATGAGCAAGATGCTCCATGTGCTCAGGCGCAAGGAGGTGCTGGCCGCCTGCCTGATGATCTTTACGGCGGATGTGGTGTCGGGCATCGTGATGCCTGGCTTCTCGCTCTACGCGACCGGCTTGGGCGCCAACCTCACCATGATCGGTGCCTTGGGCGGTATCGAAGGGCTCACGCGCATCCTGGCTTCGGTGCCCGTCGGCATTCTGTCCGACACGCACGGTCGCAAGAGGGTGCTCGTGGCAGGCATGCTGCTCTTCGCCGTCTCGTCGTTTCTCTTCGCCGTTGTACGAGCTCCGGCGCTCTTCTTCCCCACCAAGGTCATGGTCGGCCTGGCCATGGTCAGCACCTTCTTCGTAGGCGTGGCTTACATCGCCGATGTGGCCGCGCCCGAGGAGCGCGGTGCAGCCATCGGCCTCTATGCCACCTTCATGGGCACAGGGTTCGCGGTCGGCTCGGCCTTGGGTGGGCACGTGACGGTGTTGGCTGGCTACCGGGCTGCCTGCCTGGTGGCGGCCGCCGTCGCCTTGGCCGGTTGCATGGTAGGCTGCTGGGGCCTGGCCAGCAAGGGTAACCCACTGGCTGGCCAGGCGACGCAGCGCTCCCTGCCGCTCACGGCGCAGTGGGCGCTGCTGCGAGATCCCCAGCTGCTTGCCGCCTCCGTCGCCAACCTAGCCAACAACGCTTGGTACAGCGCGGTCATCAGCTTCTTTCCCGTCTATGCTGCATCCCTGGCCGTGGATGAGGCGACCCTGGGCAGCATGTTCGCCGTGCGCGCCCTGTTGTCGAGCGCCGCGCGCCTGCCCACAGGACTGCTGACCACCCGCATCCCGAGCCGCTGTCTGCTCGTGGCGGCGCTTGGCGTTGCCGTGCTGGTCTTTGCCGCCATGGGCAGCGCGACGCTGCCCTGGCTGCTCGGAGTGCTCCTGGCCATCGAAGGGGCCGCCTACGGCGTGTTCCTCACATCCGGCCAGGCCTACGTATCCGAGCAATCTGCAGAGACGAACCGCGGCGGTGCTGTGGGGGTCTACTCGACCGCCGGCGGCATCGGCGCGACTGGTGGCCCTCTCCTCTTGGGCTTGATCGCGGACCTCTTCGGCATCCGCACCGTGTTCTGGACCAGTGCCCTCCTGGTGGCCGTGGGGATGGCTCTGGTGTGGGCCATCGCACTGGCGCAGCCAGCGGCTCGGTCCGACCACAAGGCCTGCGCCCGCGGCATGTGAGCGCACCCAGAGCACACCATGGCTTGACCCCTTCCTTGCAGCCATCCCCAGGGTTTGGGGCGGGCGGCGCCCGCCCCAAACCCGCGCAACGGCCCGCCGCTGCTAG
>Ga0315298_1009353_pt1 | contig 12152 bp, 9 predicted proteins | sample WHS_1_MG_FD_203077 | JGI IMG/M metagenome (GOLD analysis project Ga0315298, IMG submission 203077) | Extremophilic microbial mat communities from Washburn Hot Springs, YNP, Wyoming, USA - WHS_1_MG | ecosystem: Environmental > Aquatic > Thermal springs > Hot (42-90C) | place: USA: Wyoming... | reverse complement strand
TACTTGGAGCCCGAGATCCTCAAGCGCTATAAGGTATTGCGCAAGGGGGGCACGCCGGATACGCCCTATACGACCATCCTGGTCCCCGAACGGCTCATGGGCCTGATCCCCGACGAACCGGGGGCGCAACGAGGCCTGCTCATGGACTATATCGACGCCTACCGCGCCGAGGGGCCTTTCACCTTCAGCCCGAGCTTTTACGAGGGGATGAAGGTGCAAGAGGTCTTGGAGGCTGCGCGTTTAGCCGAGGAGGAAGGCCGCTGGGTGAAACTTCCGCTTTAGAACGTCGTTGCATCCTGCGGTAGGCTAGGTTACACAGAGACGTACAGAGAAAACAGAGTAACACGGAGAACTAAGCCCCCTGTAAAGGGTTGAGACATAGGCAATCCCGAGGTGGGAGCACTCAACAAATTGACTGAACAGATCATCGGTGCTGCCATTGAGGTCCATCGCCACCTGGGGCCAGGGCTCCTGGAGTCGGCATATGAGGCCTGTCTGGCCTACGAACTGGAGCGACTGGGCCTGAAAGTGGAAAAGCAAAAGCCGCTTCCGCTGATTTATAAGGATATCCGTCTGGATCAGGGGTATCGGATCGACCTATTGGTAGCCGACCAGGTGGTAGTGGAACTGAAAGTCGTAGACGCTCTCATGCCAGTCCATGAAGCCCAGATGCTCTCTTATCTAAAGCTCTCGGGTTGCAAGCTTGGCTTGTTGATCAACTTTGACGTCAAGCTACTTAAGGATGGCATCTGCCGCTTCATCATGACCTGACGGAAAGACACGGGTATCCTTCGTGTCTCTCTGCGTTTCCTCTGCGCTCTCTGTGTAAGTAGAGAAACGCTGCTCATGGCTTGCACTTTTTGCACGGCTCGTAGCCCTGCTCAATGGCCTCCTCCCTGGTGAGGAAGCAAACCTTGTTCTCTTCCTTCATCCTATCCACACTGCTGCACGTTGGGAGGTGAAATATCTTGGAGCTTTTGTTGCCGATATAAGCACAAGGCTCTTGAGGCGTCAGCGTAGGCTCCTCCGGTAGCTTCGTTGGCTCTTCGGTACGGGCCGGCTCATTCGTTGGTTCCTCTGTAAGAGCCGGCTCCTCGGTGGCCTCCGATTCGGTGGGTGCTTCCGTGGGGCCAAGGGTCTCTGTAGCGGCAGGGGGCGCGGGAGTACGGCTCGGAGTGGGCGTCCGCGTGGGCCTGGGAGAGCGGGTAGGTGAGGGCGTCCGGGTCGCGGAGGGCGTGCGGGTGGGCGTAGGCGTCCGCGTGGGCGAAGGCGTGTGAGTGAGGGTGGGCGTCCGCGTGGGCGCGGGCGTGCGCGTAAGCGTAGGCGTTCGGCTGGGGGTAGGCGTCGGCGTTGGGGGGACAGGGGTTGGAGTCAGAGAATATGTCGGTGTAGCCGGTACCGATGGGGTATAGGCGAACGTTGGTGTGTTGGTGAGCGTCGGCGTGTGCGTGGGCCGCGGGGTAAAAGTGGGCCAGGGCGCTTTCGTGGGTGAAGTCACAGCGCTCGTGGCAAACGGGGCCTCCGTAGGCAAGGCTATGGGTTTGGAAAAGGCGCGAGAGCAGCCAATGATAAGGAGCGAGAGGAGGCTAGCAAGCGCGACACGTATTGGATAGCGCATAGGTATCTCCTCATGGCAACAAGCCAGCCTCCTCACCCTCCCGGAGGCTGAGGAAACGACGCCGCCATTATGCTCGCCATGAACTAGACATGTCAAATCAACTCTCGTGCGCTCAACCCTTTGACCATTTCCAGAGCGGCAGCTATAATGTCGCCTGTTTTGATTACACACTATGTCTGAGGAGGCGGTATGGCCAACGGTCACTGGGGCAAGGCCCTGCGCGTCAACCTGACTACGGGCAGCATCACTACCGAGAGCCTGGATGAAACCTTCCTTCGCCGCTACGTCGGCGGGTGGGGATTCATCGCCTATTACCTCTTGAAGGAACTAGAGCCAGGCATTGACCCCCTTGGCTCCCAGAACAAGCTCATCTTCACCACCGGCCCGATCACTGGACAGCCTCTGGCCGGGGGCGGACGGCACATGGTAGGGGCCAAGTCGCCCCTCACGGGGGGCTTTGCCGGGTCGGAATGCGGTGGCTTTTGGGGAGCGGAATTCAAGCGCGCCGGCTGGGATACGCTCATCGTTGAGGGAGTAGCCCCTGCGCCGGTTTACCTCTGGATCAAGGACGACCAGGTAGAGTTGCGCCCGGCGGAGCACCTTTGGGGCAAGGAGACCTGGGAGGTGCAAGAGCAAATCCGCCAGGAGTTGGGGGATAGGCTCATTCGCGTGGCCCAGTGTGGTCCCGCCGGAGAGCGGCTGGTGCGTATCTCTAATATCATCCACGACTGCAACCGCGCGGCGGGCCGGTGTGGCCTGGGGGCGGTGATGGGCTCTAAGAAGCTTCGCGCCGTAGCGGTGCGAGGCACTCAGAGGCCCCCTGCTGCGGACCCCGATAAGCTCAACGAGATGGGCAAGTGGTTCCGCGACCATTACAAGGAGACCGGCTCGGCCGTCTTTTCTACCCTAGGCACAGTGCGCATGGTGCGCAATAATCAGAATTATGGCGGCCTGCCCACGCGCAACTTCCAAGAGGGGGTCTTTGAGGACTTTGAAAAGATCTCTGCCGAGACCCAGTTAGCCACCACAACCGTAGGCCGCGATACCTGCTTCGGCTGTCCCATTCGCTGCAAGTGGATCGTAGAAGTCAACGACGCGGAGTACAAGGTGGAGCGAAAGTATGGCGGCCCCGAATACGAGACCGTAGGGGCGATGGGCTCGCTTTGCGGCATCGCCGACCTGCGAGTGATAGATATGGCCAACCAATTGTGTAACGCCAACGGCCTAGATAGCATCGGCACGGGAGATACCATCGCCTTTGCTATGGAGTGCTTTGAGCGCGGGCTGATCGGCCCCCAGGATACCGACGGCTTGGAGCTACGCTTCGGCAACGCCAAGGCCCTGCTGACGATGATCGAGCGCATCGCCAAACGCGAGGGCTTTGGGAATCTCCTGGCAGAGGGCTCCAAACGGGCCGCACAAAAGATCGGGCGAGGAGCGATCAACTACGCCATCCAGATCAAAGGCCAGGAAGTGGCCATGCATGACCCCCGCGTCAAATACGGCCACGGAATAGGGATCGCCGTCTCACCTACGGGAGCCGATCACATGCACAGCGTCCATGATAACGGTTATCAAACCAAAGGAGGCATTGAGGGACTGGAGCCATTCGGTATCTTAGAGCCGCTGCCCTTTGATGACCTCAGTACGGACAAGGCGCGCATGGTACGTTACGCGATGATGTGGCGTGTGTTGGATAACCTGACCGGCTTTTGCATGTTCCAGGCCTGGACGCCGCAGCAGAAGACAGAGATCATTGCCGCCGCCACGGGTTGGAATACCTCGGTCATGGAGCTCTGGCTGGCCGCCGAGCGGGCCTATGACATGGCTCGCGCCTTCAACGCCCGCGAGGGTTTTGGCCCAGAGGACGATAGGATTCATCCGCGCTTTACCCAAGCCTTCTCCAAAGGGCCTGTAGCCGGCAAAACGTTTACCATGGAACAATTCACCCAGGCCTTACACAAGTTCTATGAGCTAATGGGTTGGGATTCCGCCACCGCTGCCCCTACGCGGGCCAAGTTAGAGGACTTGGGCGTGGGCTGGGTGGCCGACCTGTTAGAAAAAGCACGTCGCTAAGGAGCTGGAACGATGAAGAAAGTCATCGGATTCGTGGGCAGCCCACGCAAGGGCGGCAACACAGAGACACTGGTGGCCGAGGTCCTGCGCGGGGCGGCCAGCGTCGGGGCAGAAACCGAGCAGATCTCTTTGGCCAAGGCGAGGATCACCCCTTGTCGGGCCTGCGACGGCTGCCGCAAAGGCGGGCGTTGCCTGGTTGAAGACGAGATGCAGCCCTTATATGACAAGATGCTTGAAGCCGACGTCATCGTCTTGGGCACGCCCATCTACTTCTGGGGGCCTAGCGCCCAGGCCAAGGCCTTCGTAGACCGCTGGTACGCTATGGATCAAGAAGGCATCCGCGAGAAGTTAGCGGGCAAAAAGTTCCTCTTGATCTGCGCCTTCGCCGATTCTAATCCAGAGACAGCCAGCCCTACAGTCAACATGATGCGCACGGGCACAGAGTACTTGGGCATGGAGTTCCATGAACCGCTTTTGGCGGCGAGTTGCTGGGAAAAGACGGATGCGGCCGCCAACGCCGAATTGATGCGGCGAGCCTTTGAGTTCGGAGCCAAGTTGGGGCGGTAGAGGAGTAGAGACGCCTCGCCGAGGGGAACATGCGCCGAGAGGAGTAGAGACGCCTCGGCGAGGCGTCTCTACAAAAAACACATCGAGAAAGGATTCACGTATGCCAGCAAGAGCCGGGCGCAAGCCCAATATCCTATTGATCGGCGTTGACTCCCTACGCGCCGACCATATGAGCTGTTATGGCTATCATCGTTTGACGACACCGCACATTGACCGTTTTGCCGCCGAGGGGACGCTCTTTGAGCGCACCTACAGCCCGCATATTCCCACCACGAGCGGCTACGGTTCCATGTTCACCGGCACCGACTGCTTCACCAACCAGGTGGTGGCCCTGCGCCACAAGGGGCCTATGCGGCCTGAGGTCAGGACCCTGGCCGAGATCCTCAAAGAGGCCGGCTATAATACCACGAGCGTGGGCTTTAAGGGCAATCCCGCCGCACGGGGTTTTGACACCTACTTAGAATACGCCGGCTGGGGAAGCTGGAACGAGGGACGCAGCCCCAAGGCCGAGAACCTGAATGCCGTGGCCTTGCCCGAGCTGGATCGCCTGGCCGCGCAGCCGCAGCCCTTCTTCCTCTTCCTGCGGCATATGGACCCCCACGCGCCCTACCTGCCGCCCGCGCCCTTCGAGCGCATGTTCTATCACGGCAACGAGTGCGACCCGGCGAACAAGTCCATGGAGCCGGTGATGAACTTCAAGCCCTTCCGCGACTTTTTCGCCAGTTGGATGCCGCCCGGCATTACGGATAAGGACTATGTGATCGCCCAATATGATGGTGCCATAGCCTATATGGATGCCTCCATGCAGGCCATCTTCACCGCGCTGGAAACCCTTGGCATCCTGGACGACACCATCGTAGTGATCAACTCCGACCATGGCGAGACACTCTACGACCACGAGTGCTACTTTGACCACCACGGCCTCTACGATGTGACCCTTCATGTGCCCTTGATCATCCGCTACCCCGGCAAAGTGCCCGCCGGAAAACGTGTTGGCGGCTACAACCAGCACAAGGACCTAGTGCCCACCTTGCTAGAGCTGGCCAAGATCAAGGTTCCGGGCTACAAGTTCGACGGGCATAGCCTGATGCCCATGATCCGCGGGGAGGTGGCCTCTCACGAGAGCGAGTTCTATATCACCGAGTGTACCTGGATGCGCAAGCATGGCTGGCGCACGCCGGAATGGAAGCTGATCGTGGCCCTGGAGCCGGATTTCCACTTCAAGCCGCCCGTAGAGCTTTACAACCTCGTTGAGGACCCCGAGGAGAACGTCAATTTAGCCGAGAAAGAGCCCGAGGTCGTGGCTATGTTGAGGGAGCGTATGGAACGTTGGATCGCCAAGCGCGAGCGTGAGACAGGGTTGCCCAACCCCATGTATACTCAAGGCGATTGGCATGGATACGAGGGTGTAGGGCCGTTCAAAACCTCGCAGCAGGCCTATGACACGTTGCATATCGGCGACCCTGCACAGGCCGCGCGACTACAGGCAGAGTCAAGGAAATAGCTGTCAGCTATCAGTGGTCAGAGAGCAGTGTTCGTAGTGGCGCCGTCAGGCGCTTATGCCCTTACGGGCACACTACGAGCCTCTGGATAGCTAAGGGCTGACGGCCAATATACTACGTTTTAGGAGAAGAGGGATTCAAATGACACTCAAAGTGGCCATCGTGGGTATGGGCAACATTGGGAATATCCATGCGAGCGTTTATCAGAAGCGCCCCGATTGCAAGATCGTCGCCGTCTGCGACATCATCAAGGAGCGCGCCGACAAGGCCGCAGCGCAATACAATGCTCCGGCATTCTATTCGGTCAAGGATATGCTCGCCAGTGGGATCGAGATCGATGCGGCCAGCATGTGCACGGCCGGCGTAGAGAACGGCGGCGACCACTACGAGCCCACCATGCAACTCTTGGAGGCCGGCATCGCCGTCCTCGGCGAGAAGCCGATCTCCAATGAGTTGGACAAAGCCCGTGAGATGGTCGCCCTGGCCAAGAAGAAGAACTTGCGCTACGGGATCAACCTCAACCACCGCTTCACGCCGGCGGCGCTGCGCGCCAAGCAGTGGGTGGATCAGGGACGGCTAGGGGAGATCAACATGATCAACATGACCATGTGGATCAACAACCCCAACGAGAGCTCGCCCTGGTTCCACATCCGCGCCTTGCACCCTCACTCACTGGATGTGATGCGCTACTTTGGGGGCGATGTGGACAAGGTGCAGGCTTTCTTCAAAAAGGGCAAGGGGCGCAAAATTTGGTCCAACGTGCAGGTCAACCTGCTCTTCAAGAACGGCATTATCGGCCATCTCACCGGCTCGTACGATGCCGGCGGCTCCTACGGGCTGGAGACGCTGGAAGTGGTCGGCTCCGAGGCGCGCTTTGTCCTCTTGGATGCTTGTGAGCACCTAACCTTTTATCCCCGCCGCTCGATGGAGAAGGAAACGTACGACTATATCGGGGGAATGATGAGCTTCAGCGAGACCTTTGCCAGCCGCATCGGCAAATGGGTGGAGCAGAATATCCAGAAGGTCAAACCAGAGGAGATAGACGCCTCCGGCGAGGACGCCTTGAAGGTGCAGACGATCATTGAGGCGATCATTGAATCCTGGAAAACGGAGCGTGTGGTCACCTTGTAGGGGCGTTCAATTGAACGCCCCTACAAGGCGTTCGGTTGAATGCCCCTACTATCAGGCATTCAGTTGAATGCCCCTATCAGAACGGAAGGGCATGGGCATGAAGAGGCCATCATTTGCCGCCAGGTTGCGCTATGCCTTTGATAACACCGTGTCTAAAGGCCCTATGTCTCTCATCGGCTGGTTGGCTTTGGCTTCCGCCGGCCTGATCCTCCTCGCGACCCTGGCCGTCGTAGCGGCAAATATCGTCCCGGCGATGAGCCCCCTGGCGGTCTTGTGGACGTTTCTGCTTCAAGCGTTGGCTCCGAACCCGGTGGAGGTCAGTGCTGGGCCTTGGCCCTTTCTGCTGGCTATGTTGTTCATCACCTTAGGCAGTATCTTTATGGTAAGCATCCTCATCGGTATTCTGACCACCAGCATTGAGGAGCGCATCCTCGCCCTACGCAAAGGGCGTTCACAGGTGCTAGAGAACGGCCATACGGTCATCCTAGGTTGGTCCGAGCTGATTTTTACCATCATCTCTGAGTTGGCCATCGCCAACGCCAATCAGAAGAAGCCTTGCATTGCCATCCTGGCCGACAAAGACAAGGTGGAGATGGAGGACGAGATCCGCGCTAAAGTGGGCGATACGGGCCGCACGCGGGTGGTCTGCCGCAGCGGCAGCCCCATTGAATCAAACGACTTGGATATCGTTAGCCTCTCTACGTGTCGCTCTATCATCGTCTTGGCTCAAGATGGTGAGGATCCCGATAGCAACGTGATCAAGACCATCCTGGCCATCACCAATAGCCCGCAGCGCCGACCTGAGCCGCATCACATCGTGGCCGAGATCCACGACCCTAAAACGGTTCCGGTGGCGCGCATGATCAGCGAAACCGAGGTGGAGCTCATTTTGGGAGGGGATGTAATTGCCCGGATCATCGCCCAGACTTGCCGCCAATCAGGTCTTTCGGTGGTTTATACCGAGCTTTTGGATTTTGAGGGGGACGAGATCTACTTTCAGGCCGAGCCGGCCCTCGTCGGCAAGACCTTTGGCGAGGCTTTGCTCGCTTATGAGGATTCCGCCGTCCTCGGCTTATGTCCGCGCGGCGGCAAGCCCAAACTGAACCCGCCGATGGATACGATCATCCAGGATGGGGACCAGATCATCGCCATCTCGGAAGATGATGATACAGTGCGCCTCTCGGGCCTGACAGACTGGGGCATCCGGGAAGAGGCCATCCTGCCAGCCCGGCCCACAGAGCATGGACCCGAGCGCACGCTCATCCTTGGCTGGAATTGGCGCGCCCCCACGGTGATCAACGAGCTAGCGGCTTACGTAGCTCCCGGATCAGAGGTCATGGTGGTCGCCGATTACCCGCAGGCGGCCACGGAGATCGCCAGGCTCTGTCCTAGCAGCCCAAACCAAAGGGTGACTTTCCAGCAAGGGGACACGACCGACCGGCGCGTGTTGGATGCGCTAGACATCCCTAGCTTCCAGCACGTCATCATCCTCTGCTACTCTGACCTCTTGGATCCTCAGCGCGCCGACGCGCGCACGCTGATCTCCCTCTTGCACCTGCGTGACATCGCCGAGCGAGCGGGGCACACCTTCTCCATCGTCAGCGAGATGCTGGATGTGCGTAACCGCGACCTGGCCGAGGTCACCCGCGCCGACGACTTCGTAGTCAGCGACAAGCTCATCAGCCTGATGCTCGCCCAGGTCTCGGAGAACAGGGCCCTGAACGCGGTCTTTGAGGATCTATTCGATCCCGAGGGATCGGAGATCTACCTCAAGCCGGCTGGCGACTATGTAAGGCTCGGCGAGTCCCTAAACTTTTACACTGTCGTAGAGGCCGCCAGGCGGCGGGGCGAGGTCGCCTTTGGCTATCGCCTGAAGGCTAAAGCCAATGACGCTACGAGCGCCTATGGCGTGGTCGTCAATCCCGACAAGTCCAAGCCGATTGCCTTCGCTCCAGGAGATACTATCATCATGCTGGCCGAGAGCTGAAAGGCTCCTCGTGTGCCCGTAAGGACATAAATCAGTAAGGAGATATTTCTGATGCTAAGAGTCTGTGTGATCGGCATGGGGCCGATCGGAAACCGCCATGCGAAGATCTACAAAGAGGACCCCTTGGCCGAGCTGGTGGGTGTCTGCGATATCATCAAGGAACGCGCCGACTCCGCCGCGGCCCGCCTAGGGGTGCCGGCGTTTTACGATGCGCAAGAGATGCTGGACGCCCTCAAGCCGGATGTGTGCAGCGTGGCCACGGGCGGCTACGAGTACGGCAGCGACCACTACCTGCCGACGATGCAGGCCTTGGAGGCCGGCTGTCATGTCCTCTGCGAGAAGCCCATCTGTAACGAGATCCCCAAAGCCGAGGAGATGGTGGCCAAAGCGCGGGAGAAACGCCTGTGCTTCGGTATTGATTTCAATCATCGCTTTACTCCAGCAGCGCTCATTGCCAAACGCTGGGTGGATGAGGGGCGCTTGGGGCATTTGCTCTTCATCAACATGGCCATGTGGATCAAGAACCCCACCGAGAGCTCGCCTTATTTTCAGATCAAAGCTTTGCACCCTCACACGGTGGACATCATGCGCTACTTTTGTGGGGATATCGAGGCCGTGCAGTGCTTTGCCACCAAGGCCCCCGGTCGCAAGATCTGGTCTACGGCACACTTTAGCATGCGTTTCAAGAACGGCGTCGTTGGCGGGTTGACCGGCTCTTACGACATAGAGCGCGGCCATCCTATGGAGCGCTGTGAGGTGGCCGGCACGGGCGGGCGTTTCGTCCTGGAGGATATGTGGCGCGAGGTGACGCTCTATCCCGCGGGTAGCCTGGAAAAGACGGTCTACACCAACCCCGTCTTCGGCGGAATGCGCGATTTTGAGGACACCTTTCGCAACCGCATCCACAAATTCCTGGAGCAGGTGGCAGCGGGCGTTGACCCGGAGGAGATCGACGGCTCCGGGGCCGACGGCCTGGCCGCACAGAAGGTCTTACAGGCAGCGATAGAATCGCTAGAGAACGAGACGGTGGTGTACGTGCGGTAGAAGCGATCAGCTTTCAGTCGTCAGCCGTTCTGGCTGAAAGCTGATCACTGACAGCTTAGAAGGAGCTCATACCATGAAACTTGGTGCCAATTCGGTCCTCTTCGGCGGCTTTGACATGGAGACCGCCTTCAAGCATATCGCCCTGGCCGGCTATGACGGCATCGAGATCTCGGCCATTGAGGGAATGAGCGAGCACTTGGTCTTGTCGCGTTGGCGCGAGATCGCTCCGGAGATCAAGCGCCTTTCCAAGGCCTACGGGCTGGAGCTTTTGGCCATGGAGCAGCCCTCCCAGGACCCGGCCATCATGGAGCAAGCCTTCCAGGCCGCGGTGGAGCTCGGCATCCCCATCGTCAACTGCGGGCCGGGGGGCAGGGCGGGAGATGAGGAAAACCTAAAGAGGTCGCTTGAATCCCTGAACAACCTCTCTCGCCTGGCCGAGCGTTATGGAGTGACGCTGTGCGTCAAAGCCCACGTGGGCGCGGCCATCTACAATACCCCGACCACGCTCAGGGCGATGCAAGAGATCACCTCGCCGGCCTTTGGCATTGACATGGACCCCTCCCACATCCACCGCGCAGGGGAGAACCCCGTGGAGGCCATCGCCGCGGTGATCTCGCGGGTAAAACACGTGCACATCCGCGATCGCAAAGGTCGCCAAGCTGGCCCCGGTAAACCGGAGGACCAGGTCAACGGGCGCGGAGATATCGACCTGGTTGGCTATATCCGCGTGCTCCATGAACGTGGTTACACGGGCCCATTGGATCTGGAGATCATCGGGGCTAAGGGATACAGTCTTACACAATGTGGGATGATTGCCGCCGAAGCGCGGGGGCACATGCAGGCCTGTTTGCAAGCCTGTGGGGCACGGTAGCATACAAAGCCATTTACAACTCCAGCCGATCCTCATCGCTTGGCTTGAAATGCCGCCCTCTTACCATCAGTGTTTACGAGGACGCTCATGCGGACGAAACCGGTGGCCTCTGGATCATGTTCTATATCCAGGCCAAGCCTCGTTTTTACGGCAAGCTAAGGCCTTTACAGCCTCTTTTGCTCCATAACCTCTGCCAAGCCATTGCCTAATGTTTGGCATCGGATAGGTTATTTACGTTTCCATAACGTATGGCCATCAAGGGCGAGGTATGATGAAATTGTAGTGACTCTATACAGCCGCCGGCTCCACACACGCGGAAACGCTATGATCTGAGATATCGCGAGCATGTTGATGAGCAAGCTTCTGCGCATTTTGTGTACAACCTTTTTGCTAGCAACTACCTGCGGATTCATCCCCGGCAGCGCAGCTCTTGGTCTACCCGAAAGGATCCGGACCGTTGTGCAAGCAGATATACCTAACGCGCTGCCCGCCGCAGGCCTTTGGCAGATTTGCCTGTCTGCTGGCTGGAACTTGGTATCTTTGCCCGCTCTACCAGCCTCGACCTCCTTGCCCGACGTTCTGGCCTCCATCGCCGGCAAATACACCGCGGTACTCGCCTACGACCCGGCTTCGGCGCAGCCATGGCGCAAGTACGTTCCTGGCGCCCCAAAGTACGCGAACAGTCTGACGGCGCTCGCTTACGGACAGGGATTCTGGATCAACGTAACTGAGGCGACGGTGTTGCTTATCTCGGGCACTGTGCCCGCCTCGGTGAGCATTCGCTTATATCCGGGCTGGAACCTGATCGGTTTCCCTTCCCAGCAACCCGTGCCTATTGCTCAGGCATTACAGGGGATCGCCGGCCAATATGATCAGGTCTATACCCAAGATGCGTCTGACAAAGTTGATCCGTGGAAAGCCTATCTTCCCGAACAGCCTCCCTCGGCAAGCGACCTAACCGAGATGCGCGCAGGTCTCGGATATTGGATACATGCAACCGAGGCCTGCACTCTAACGGTGCCGGCAATGCCAACGCCCGCGCCCACACAAACCAAGACCACTACACCATCCGCAACCGGTACGCTAACGCCCAGCCCTACTCCGATGCCGACCAGCACACCGACACACACACCGACTCCGACATATACGCCAACGGCAACCAACACCCCGGCGCCGACGGCAACCCCAACATATACGCCAACGGCGACTGCTACATCGCCTACTCGCAGCGGTGCGGTGATGGTGGACGGTCCCTGGGTGAGCCTTCCCGCTGGTGCGGGGCCGGGCCTGGCCCTGGACGAGGAGGAGGGGGCCTTGACCCTGCAGACGAACGTGACCGGCGTGGCCTTCGTGGTG
>Ga0315298_1009352_pt1 | contig 12152 bp, 9 predicted proteins | sample WHS_1_MG_FD_203077 | JGI IMG/M metagenome (GOLD analysis project Ga0315298, IMG submission 203077) | Extremophilic microbial mat communities from Washburn Hot Springs, YNP, Wyoming, USA - WHS_1_MG | ecosystem: Environmental > Aquatic > Thermal springs > Hot (42-90C) | place: USA: Wyoming... | reverse complement strand
GGCTTCTCCTACAATCATAGGGGAGATGTGTCCTTCAGCGAAAAGTTCTCGCAAGAATTCGTAAGCTGCAACAGTATCCGGACCATTCAAGTAGCCTGTAGCGCGGATCATATTGGGGTCTGTAATGTCTCCACCAAAACTCCAAATCCAAGGAAGCACAGCCCATCCGTAGGTCCCGCCATCAACGAATCCATACTTGTCCGGCCCCAAAGCTTTGATTGCCTTGCATACCGCACGGAATTCCTCGATTGTCTGTGGCGGTCCCTTAATTCCAGCAGCATCGTACATTTCCTTATTCCATACGAGCACACGAGTGTTAGTATTAAGCGGAAGGCCATAGTAATGCCCAGCCCAAAAGTTCGTTGCTAGTGGTCCTGGGAACATGCGATCTTTGTAATCACCGAAATCCGGCATCAAGAGATCCAAAGCGCTGAGAACCCCCATTTTTGCGAGTTCAGGTACCCAAATAATATCTACCCGAGCCACATCTGGAACTTCGCCAGCGGCGATTGCTGTCAGTAATTTTTCACGATACACATCGTAAGGAATCGTAACCTCTTTTACTTTTATGTTAGGATGTAAAGCTTCGAAGGCGGGGATTACCCGTGTAACAAGGAATTTAGCCTCCTCGACGCTATAGGTATGCCAAAATGTGATAGTTACTTGCTGTTGAGCCGCAACCATCACCCCAAAAACTAAAGTGCCTAACACCATTAACCCGATTACACCAAAGCTGCGCTTCATCTTGCTCACCCCCTGTTTTTTCTTGTTACCTGACAGCTTACTCTTTTACATTCCAACCAGGTTTTACGCTTTTTCTTAGTGCACCACCTCCTTTTTCTGGCGGCCAAAATTACGACCGCACTTGGATCTCTCGTTCCTCCCCTGTCCCTAAGCCAAAACATATGGAAAATTTCTTCTGAGTTGGCTTCACCCAAGCAATGACTAAATCGCTTCCCCGTTCTACCTTGAGAAGCTCAGCACCACCGTCCGTTTTGACCGTTAGTCCTACAGCAAAGGGGGAAACACCAAGCGGATATACCTCCCCTTGCGGAAGGCAAACCGTTGCTCTAATTTTTTTCTCTTCCATTTCGAGATCTTGAATCATCCCACGGGGTACGGTGATAAATTTGTCGCTGAGCCCAAGAAAACCGAACCCAGCTACCTTTGGAACGAGAACGTAGTAATGGGCCCACGCCGGTGGAAGTGATCCCACCACTTTTTCTACTACTTGCCTGTTGAAATAATCGTAGATAAAGTACTCGTCTCCAAAAATTTGACTGACATTAACTCGATAATTTTTCTCCTCTTCACTTACATTGAGCACTACTAGGTAAATCCAGCGGTGTTTTTCGCTTACACGGGTTTCGGTCCATGCCGCCAAAATGTCCTCCCCGAGTGTCTCTTGGAGTGGAAAAAGTGGCCGATCGGGCTGTGCTAACCGACCATCGGGAAAGGCAAGCCGTGCAACAATTCCTTTGTCTACTTCACCAAGTTTGTCGCCAATCCCCACTGGCCCGCAGGAAAGCGATCGCAGAAGTGCCTCTTGTTCCGCAAATTCATCGCCGAAACCTTCACAATGATTTTTATTAGTGATAAAAAGGTCGTGGAACGGGGAAAGACCAAGCGCATACAAAACCAGCCCTATAAGCACATTGTTTCTAATGAACTCCTGTCGAGACTTTTTGTCCTTGACGAAGTCAGGTAGCCCCATGGCGGCAAGTTTGTCTATTTGTCGGGGTTGCCCGAATAAATAGTCTATATAGGATCTGGCCGCAATAACGTTCGGTTGAGCAGTAGAGGCAAGGACCATACCCATCGTCTGCATACACAAAAGCACTGGGAGTCCCTGCTCTTGGAATGCCTTGGCCATGCCTGAAAACCATTGTTCCGCTGCCAAAGGGTCAGCACGCAGAGCCGGGACCAGATGCTGGTGAGTACGGAGCCAATCGTACCAGACACCAATTCCTCCTTCTTCCTTAAGCTCCTGGGCAATTGTCCGGTAGATTGCAGGATTTACCCCATCAGATTTGTACTCGTTTTTTCTACTTAAGGCAGAAAGGTGTAACACATATGGGAGCTTGGTGCGCTCGCAGATCTTTGCCAAGCCATTGGGATACTTCTTTAGGTCCGGCTGGTAGCGGATCGCTTGGCCTATTTCTTGGTAGCGATACCAGAGATCCAATCCGAAATAACGGATTGGAATTCTCTCGCGCTGGAAGTATGCAGCCAGTTTCTCCATGGTCTCTTCATTCATAGGGTTAAAAAGCTCGGAATAATAGCCCCCATAGGCATTCCAATAGCCCAAAGTGGAAAGAAGGGGATGATCCTCGGGTTTTGGCCTGGTTTTACCCGTTTGAGCCATGAAAAGGTCACCAAGCTTGATTAGAGCCGTAGCTACATCATCCCCAGCGATGAACCATGTACTCACCGTAAACCCAGCCGGAAGACGGTCCACTGCTCCACAGAGCCCTCTAGCGGCCCCGCTCGGGAGGCGTACCAATGAGCTGGTGAGAAACCAATTTCCAGGTGCAATGGCGAGCGCCCCTTCCTCTGAGAAAAGAACGAGCGGAGCGAACGCCTCCTTAGGTAGGTCTCCCGGGCCTTTGCCAACCTTTGCTTCGGGCCAATACCCTCCTTCTGTAGCTGGTCCCAGACCAAACGTGGTGAGAAAGAATTTCAAGTTATCAGGAAAAGAAAACGTCGGAGCAAGAAAAGTCGGTTGCTCGAATGAATCGGCTGTCCTAACTCCGGTAAGATCCTGGAGAAGTTCAACCTGAACCAACACCATTTGGGCATTTTCTCGCAAGGCAAACGAGACAAGGGGATCACCATCCAAAGTAAAGATTCTGCGCCACTCACGAGAATAGCCCGGGACATTTTTTCTAATTTGCTTTTCCCAAGCACCGCCTATGAGATCCTCCCCATCATGATGCCATTCCCCTTGTATGAAGATAGAAAGCCCCAACTCATGCACCCACGGCCGACCTTCCACCCAGATAGTCGGTCTAGCCTCTTCGATCCGTACCGAAACCTTCACTGAGCCACCTCCAAAAGGGGGAGGCGGAAAAATTCCCTTATAGCCAAAGTAGCGGCTCCCACTAGGAACCCGTCTGGCCCAAGTTCAGCCGACACAATCCGGAGTTCCTCAGCCTCTTTTGGGAAGGCGTGGTGGCGCACTTCTTCCTCGAAGGTAGACATAAACAGATCAGAGTCAAACATTCGTTCGCCACCAAGGACAATCGCCTCCGGGTTGAGAAGGTTAACCACGTTTTTCACCCCGATGCCCAATGCGCGTCCCATACGGCGGAAGGTTTCAGCTGCTTCTTTATCCCCATTCCGAGCCGCTTGGGCTAATTCTTCGATGCTTGAAAACCCTAGCCGCTCAGCCTCTGCGTGAAGAAATAAGTCTGAAGCGAACACTTCAAGACACCCACGCTCCCCACACCGGCAACGAGGGCCATCCGGATCAACGGTGATGTGCCCAACTTCTCCAGCGCCGCCGAAGGCGCCGCGATAGAGCTCTCCGTCGATCACGATCCCAGCTCCAATCCCCTCTCCTACCGTGATGCACAAGAAATTTTTAAATTGTCGCCCAGCTCCATACCAGCGTTCAGCCAAGGTTAGTGCATTCACATCATTCTCCACCCAAACAGGGAGATCCAATCGCTTGGAGAGGGGTTCACTTAGTGGTACATCTCGCCACCCAAGGATAGGAGAATAGAGGTCAATACCACGTTTAGCGTCAACAAACCCGGAGATAGCCAGGCCAATGCCTAACGTGCGTTCAGTCCCCAAACTTCGCGCTACTTTCTCCACTTGATCCATTACATCGCAAGGATGTGGAGGAGTAGATAAGCTGACTGAAACTTTGTCCTGAATCTTTCCTGCCAAATCCACTTTGGCAGCGAGAATCATCTGTCGCTCCACCTTAATTCCGATGGCAAAGGCATAGCTGGGGTTGAACGCAACAAGCACTGGACAGCGGCCGCCGTTGGACTGGCTTTTGCCAATCTCTTGAACAACCCCTTCCTGAAGGAGATCCTTAATTAAACGAGTAAGGGTAGACGGAGCAAGGCCGGTAAGTAGGGAAAGCTGGGTGCGAGACATAGGGCCAGTCTCTCGAAGAATGTTTATCACCAAAGCCCGGTTGTGATCCCGAAGTAGGCCTAAATCTCCTTTATACATAGCTAAGTTACTTCCTTTTGAGAAGGAAGTAACTTATTATATACCCTCTAAGGGCAACGTCAAGCCCCCGGAGCTTGAAGCTGAAGTTTCAATAGGGCTCATTCAGAAAGGGTCGCAGAAGAACGCCTTTGTCTTTTGGCGGGTTTAGTAGGAGCGAAGAATAAGAAGGGCAAGATAGAGGTGATCCGCATAAGTTGGAGGACTTCTCCGTATTCTGCCTCTCTTTTTCCCAACTCCTTGAAGCCAGCTTTAAAGAGAGAACCCACGATGCTGGCGCTCCCTCTTACTAAAGTCTGGAAAGCCCCAAGATTATTCAGACCTGGCAGGAATAGTACCGAAGTCTCCGGTAAGTGACCCGGAGGCCTAGCATCTTCCGCAACGCTGTATGTAATGGAGCCAGCGCTTCCTTACCAAAAGACGCAGGTCTTCAGGATCGGTTTCGGTGGCCTCACCACTGGCAAAGCTCCGAGAGCTGTATCAAGATCTACTGAATAAATTCGCCTGCTTTTTCTTGGTAGCCTCGCTGGATAAGCTTGCGGTCCTTTAGGGCTCTAAAAGCATCACGATTTACTACCCTTTTAAGAGTTACATGCTTAATACACTTTCTCCTGCCCTACTCTTACATCACTTTTTCAAAAATCCTATTCTTTTTTCAAAATAAGAGCTGCATAAGGTTTCAAAGTCAAGTTAAAATTTTCTTCATTGATTATGTATCGAGTATGACTTAACAAATCTATTGCTTTTTCATTCCAATTTTCTGGGCATGGAATATGTACTTTATGAGTTCTTGCAGAATTATGCAGTATAATCAAGATTTCTTCGTTATTGTATTTTCTTAAATAGGAATATACGTTATTTTTGTTATCATAAAAGTGTACAAAAATTTCTCCTTCCTTTAAAGCTTTATGAGTTTTCCGCAGAGTTATCAATTTCTTATATAGTTCAAAAAGTTCTTTCTTGTCATTAGACAATTCTCCCCAGTCCATACAGCGTCTGCAGTCAGGATCAGCACCACCTGTCATTCCTCGCTCATCACCATAGTAGATTACGGGCATTCCTGGATACGTAAATTGGAATGTTACCACTAGCATCATTTTTCTTATATCTCGTCTGCAGAGGGTTAAAAAACGCGGCGTATCATGGCTTCCTATCAAATTGAAAAGGTAATGATTTACTTCTGGAGGATAACTTTTTCTAATCCATTCCAAGCCGTCATTAAATTGTTCTACATTAATTTTATTGTGAGCAAAGAAATCGACTACTAACTGTCTAAAGGGGTAGTTCATCACGGAGTCAAACTCATCGCCTTGAAGCCAGGGGGTTGCGATGTACCAAATTTCCCCAATAATAATAGCTTCTGGATTTTTCCCCTTTACAAGTTTTCTAAACTCCTTCCAAAATTCATGCCCGATTTCATCAGCAACATCCAACCGCCATCCATCTATTCCAGCTTCATCCATCCAAAACGAAACAACGTCAAAGAGGTACTTTTTAACCTCTGGGTTTTCTGTTCTTAGCCGCGGTAACCACCAAACGAAACAAGCTTCGTAAGTCGGTTTCGGATAAATCTTTATTGGAAAACTACGGATGTAAAACCAATCAACAAATCGCGATTTAGGGCCGCTTTGAAGGACATCCTGGAATGCAAAGAAATCCTTCCCACAATGGCCAAAAACACCGTCAAGGATGAGTTTAATATTGCGCCTATGTGCTTCATTCACCAGTTCCTTTAATGTTTCTAAAGTACCAAAATGCGGGTCAATTTGGAAGTAGTCCGCAACATCATACTTATGGTTAGAGGGCGCCTTAAAAATAGGAGTCAAATAAATGGCGTCGATCCCTAATTCCGCTAGATAAGGGATTTTTTGAATAATGCCCTCAAGATCGCCTCCATAAAAACTTCCCCGCGTAACTGGAAGCTTCCCCCACTCTTTTGTCCTAGGAGGGTCATTGGACTTGTTTGCATTATAGAATCGCTCAGGAAATATTTGATAAATAACTGCCCCTTTTGCCCATTTTGGCAACCAGTGGTTCATAACTATTTAACCCGTTCGCCCGTTTCTCCATCAAAAATATATACCCTGGATTGAGGTAAAACGACCCCAACCTTTTCTCCTGCGAAAAATCTTAGATCACCAGGCACCACTGCCCTTAGCAATACGGGCCCTGCTTCCAATATCACAATTGTATTCACCCCCAGTGGCTCAATACCACAAACCTGTGCTTTAAAATTGATCGATTCTGTTTCTTCCCTTAGTACTCTAATGTCCTCAGGCCTAATACCAACTAGTACTCGACGACTCTTTAAGGCTTTAAGTGTGTTTAACGTCCCAGGAAGTTTCAGTGTAAAGAGTTTCGCATCAACAAGCACCTCCTCATCCAGCTGTACCAAGTCGCCCTCAATCATGTTCATTGGCGGACTGCCTATAAAGCCCGCAACAAATGCGTTCTCGGGATTGAGGTAAAGCTCGTCAGGAGAACTAAATTGTTGGAGCTTCCCATGGTTCATAACACCAATTCTGTCAGCTATTGCCATTGCCTCTATTTGATCGTGAGTAACATAAATCGTTGTTATCTTGAGTTCCCTTTGAAGTTTTTTTATTTCGGTTCTCATGAAAATTCTTAATTTTGCATCAATGTTACTTAAAGGCTCATCCATTAAGAAGACTTTGGGCTCCCGAACGAGCGCCGCTGCCAGGGCTACCCGCTGTTGTTGCCCGCCGCTTAGTTCCGCCGGCTTTCTGCCTAAAAGCTCAATAATATCTAATTTTTCAGCAACTGTTTTAACTCTCACATTTATTTCTCGTTTTGGAGTTTTTCTCATTTTCAAAGGGAAAGCTATATTTTCGAAAACGGTCATATGTGGATAAAGAGCATAAGATTGAAAAACCATTGCTATATCCCTGTCTTTAGGAGGCACGTTATTGACGCACCTTCCCCCAATCCATATTTCTCCTGTGTCGGGTACCTCTAAGCCTGCAATGCACCTCAACGTTGTGGTCTTTCCACATCCTGAAGGACCGAGTAAAACAACCAATTCTCCATCTCTTATATCCAAATTTAAGTTGTCCACAGCTTTAACCTTCCCGTATTTTTTAGTCAAACCTTTTACTATTACCTCAGCCATATTAACCTAACCTTGTAGAGAGAACCAAATGCTTTATGTAATACTTTTGAAAAACTATAAACAACACAATTGCGGGAAGGACAGAGACCGTTGTACCAGCCATTAGTGGAGTCCAATGAGTGGTGTATTTCCCAGAAAACATCGCTAACCCTAATTGGATGGTCCACATCTTAGGATCCGTAGTAATTATTAATGGCCAAAGAAAGCTGTTCCATGCAAATAAAAAGGAAAATATGCCTAAGGCTGCCAATGCTGGCTTGGATAAAGGTAGAAAAATATACCGCCAAATTTGTAATCTAGAACAACCATCTATCAATGCTCTGTCTTCTAGCTCTTTAGGAAAAGAAACGTAAAATTGTCGAAATAGAAAAATACCAAATGCGCTCACTGCAAAAGGAAGAATCAACCCCAAATATGTATTCAGCAAACCAAGCTTTTTTATAATCAAGTAGGATGGGATAATGGTAACGTACATTGGAACCATTAATGTTGAAAGAAGAAGCATAAATAGAAGTTTCTTTCCCCAAAAATTGAGCCGGGCAAAAGCATATCCTGCCAAGGAAGATAAAAACAATTGTGACGGCACAATACCCAAAACTACAATTAAAGTGTTTAAATAATATCTGCCAAAAGGTGCTGTTTGGAAAGCAACAATGTAATTTGACCAGTGGAAATATATGGGAATTAGATGCGGTGGAGCATTGAACAATTCTGGCGGTTTTAACGAAGCAGTGATCATCCAAAGGAAGGGCATGAGCACCCAAAATCCCAGAAACAGGAGAAACAAGTGCATCCCTACTTTTCGTACTAATGTCATAATCGCCTTAAAGTAATTGTTGTGCATTCTATGCTTCCTTTCCAAATCTGAACACTTTCATTTGTATTAAGGTGATTAGTAAGATAATCAAAAAGACTGAGATAGCTATTGAAGATGCAAAACCCATTTTGTAATAATGAAACGCATTCTTATAAATTAGAAGGCCAACCACATTTGTGGCTTCAACAGGACCTCCCCCTGTCATGACATAAGGCAAATCAAACACCAAAAAGGCATCAACTATGGACATCACACATAAAAGAAGAACCATGGGCTTCATTAATGGCAACGTGATGAAACGAAAGATGTGCCAAGTCCCAGCCCCTTCTATTTTTGCTCTGTCATAATATGCTTTAGGAATACTTTGTAGACCAGCTAATGCTATTACTGTATTAAAGCCTAAGCGCATCCATGCCCCCACCAAAATCAAGGCAGGCATCGCTAGTATCGGGCTTCCAAGCCAATTAAGGGAAAGACCAAAAGAACGGAAGGTGTCGCTAAGGAAGCCAGCGGGAGAAAACAGGGAGCGCCATACTACTGCAGCTGCCACAAAGGAAGTAACAGTGGGTATGAAGAAAACGATTCTATAAAGAAACATTAACCGTCCAGCTGTATTAATAGCTGCAGCGAGAACAAGGCCGCCTAATACGGACAACAAAGTTACGCCTGCCGCATAATAAAAAGTGACTTTAATTGATTGCCAAAAGGATGCAGAAGAAAATAACCGTATGTAGTTATTCAAGCCTACAAAAGAGCGCACACGACTAAAGCCGTCCCAATCTGTTAGGCTAAGGTAAAAGGTGTAGAAAATGGGGAAAATCGAAAAAGTGCCTATCACGGCAAGAGCTGGCAAAACGCAAATTATGGCAGTTTTTACTTCATCCCTTCTTGATCGCATCATAATGAACTAAAAGGGCCGGGCCCTCCAGCCCGCTTTTGTCGTCTGGAGAGAACCCGGCCCCAAAAGATACCCGACACCATTGGTGGCATATACTACTTGCTGCTTTGGCTAAGTATCTCGTTCACTCTTTTCTCCGCGTTGGCCAGCGCCTCATCCACACTTGTAAGTCCAGCTAAAGCCTTCTGGATTTCCTCTGAAAACGCGTCCGAGATCTCTGGGTATTGAGGCACCGCCGGCCTAGCGCGCGCATATTTCGCACCCTCTATAAATGGCAAGAGCCTTGGTTCTGTGGTGGTAACCCATGCAAGATACACAGGATCGGTAGCAACAGACTCTCTTACAGGTATGAAGCCGGTCAAAATGTCCCACTTGAGCTGGATTTCTTTGCTAGTTAACCATTTAACAAACCCCCAAGCAGCAGCTTCTTCTTCAGGTGTTGTTTTGAAAATAAAGATTTGCTCTCCGCCCATGTTGGTGGCCATTTGTCCATCGCTTGGGATTGGCATGAGCGCAGTTCCCCAGTCAAAGGTGAGAGGAGCCCAACCACCAGGCCTCCAGCCGCCGACCATCCAGCTTCCATCCATAACCATTGCCGCTTTTCCTAGCCCAAATAACCCCCAAGGCGCGAATGGAGCCACTTTATATTTCCAAATCAAATCCACCCAAAACTGCAAAGCCTTTTTCCCAGCAGGCGAATTGAAAGCCGCTTTTTTCAAATCCGGAGTCAAGAACTCCCCACCCGCCTGCCAAAGGTAAACCTGGAACTGCCACGTTATTCCTTCACCCGTTGGCTGAGTGAAAAGCTCCATCCCCCAGATTCCTTTGGCTGGATCTGTACATTTTGTAGCCATCTCAACAAGTTCTTCCCAAGTTTTCGGAGGTTTGTCAGGATCTAGTCCGTTCGCTCTAAAAATGTCTTTATTGTAGAAAAGCTGGAGGTTATTAGCGCTAACAGGGAGTGAATAAACCTTCCCTTCGTATGTCCCAATTTTGCGCATCTCTGGGTAAAAGTCTTCGTAAGCAATTTCTCCAAGATAATCATCCAAAGGTTTAAGTATGCCGGTCCTTACCAATTTAGGCATCCAAACTAGATCACCTATAGCCACGGATGGCACTTCGCCACCTGCAGCCGCGGCCATCAATTTAGGCAAAAGTTCACCCCAGCCAATGTATATGCACCGAACCATGATGTCAGGATGAGTCGCATTAAACTCCTTAACTAGAGCTTCAATAGCTGTTTTATTTGTGCCATCCCAATAGTGCCAAAAAGTTATTGTTTTTTGTGCCAACCCTGGTATCGCTCCCCAAACAACCACTACCAACGCTAGTATCCCAAGATAAAACCTTTTCATCGCCACCTCCTTTGTTTAATGGTCCTAATACACCCCCACAAACCTTGTAAGCCCACTGTCTCTCTTTTCTTTTTAATTCATAATCTCACCCCCTCGACTTGATTGTCGAACTATTAACTGCGGCTCAAAGACTTGATGGGTAGGTTCTTGATCAGGTGCGCTCATTCGCCTGAACAACAAGCTAACGGCAAACGCGCCCATTGCCTCTATAGGCTGCCGAACAGTGCTCAGCCCGTAATCCGCCGCCCAAGGCTGATCGTCAAAACCAACGAGGCGGATTTCTTCGCCAACAGTGAGCCCACGATAACCTAGCTCGTCCATCACGCCCCGAGCCAAAAGATCACAGCTTGCAAAAATGTTAAGCGGACCGCTATAACGGTTGAGTATCTCGCGAATCGCGATTCGCCCTCCATCCCAACTAAACTCAACCGTAATCACATTTTCATCAGGCAATTTCTGACCAGCGTCAAGAAGCGCTTGCTTAAAGCCTATGAGACGGTCGCGAAACACCCCGCTTGCAAAGGGTGTATCAAACCGTTCTTTAACCATAATAGCAAAGGTTTCAGCCGGTCGTGCTGCTAAATGTTGTCCAACTAGATAACCGCCTTTTACGTTATCAACAGTGACTGTGTCGTACCTGGGATGATAGATGTCTATCAAAACAGTTGGAATTCCCCCTGGAATATCTCCATTTGGAAATAAACTATCAGGATTGAGTGAAACTATTATGAGCCCATCAGCATGATAAGGCAAGGCAGTGGGATCACGGTAGCGCTCCAGGCGGCGCTGACTAAGCAAGGGAAAAAGAGCAGCATCATAATCATATTGGGCGAGCTCATTATCAATAGTGTTGACAAGGCGCGTATAAAAATCAGTTCCCACCATGGGAAGAATAACTGAGATCGTTTGTGTACGGCCAGTGCGAAAAACTCTAGCGGCGCGGTTGGGCTTGTAGCCAAGCTGTTTTATTACTTCTAAGACACGAGCACGGGTTTCTTCAGAAACGTCAGGATAACCATTGAGCACTCTCGAAACGGTGCTTGGCACGACCCCAGCTTCTCTCGCTACATCCAAGATCGTAACCTTCTCTTGGCTCATTTAACCTCCTTACGGCGTTTCGAAATCATTTCCGGAATCGTTTTTGAATAATACTGCTATGAACCTCCCCTGTCAAGGGGTTCAGTCTATCTAGTAGCAGGACGGTAGTGCCCCGGGAACTGTGTAAAAGGGCAGCATGGTAGCCTCCCCAAAGGGAAAGCTTCGAGAAAAGAGGGGAAACCTACAATGCAAAAGAGAACCCGTTACGAAAGGGTAAGGCGTTTGAGACGGAGCTCAAGGAGTTGGCGCGGAATCTTCTGGAGAGCCTTATATGCGAGGAACGGGAGATTTGCCTGGAGCAACATTCTACCAAAGTCAGCGGCTACTGCTATACCCGCGACCTTCTTACCTCGTAACCCCTTGCAAGGATCTCCGTTTTAGTTTTCAACCAGCTTGGCAAGGCATGGGGAACGCGCAGGCTCCGAGGGTTTGCGGAAATCCGGATAGGAAGATGCCATGATGACCGGACACAATAAATGCTACACTATGGTTTTTCCTATCTCTAAACACATAGCCGCCCGAGGAAATAGTTGCGTCTGAGCGAGTATCCAATCTAAGTCACATCGATTTTGCGAGGCTGTGTTCTAATCGCGGACAAACTTAGCTGAAACCTTCAAACGGAATCGCAGTTTAAACAAGACCTTTTACTTGCCCAGTTTCCACATCGAT
>Ga0315298_1009351_pt1 | contig 12153 bp, 11 predicted proteins | sample WHS_1_MG_FD_203077 | JGI IMG/M metagenome (GOLD analysis project Ga0315298, IMG submission 203077) | Extremophilic microbial mat communities from Washburn Hot Springs, YNP, Wyoming, USA - WHS_1_MG | ecosystem: Environmental > Aquatic > Thermal springs > Hot (42-90C) | place: USA: Wyoming... | reverse complement strand
ATGCCTGGCGCGAGATCAACGAATCCCTCGAGCGCCTGCGCACCGATTACCTCGACAATATCCATTTGCACGGCCTGGAACTGGGCGAAGACCTGAACCAGCGCCTGGGGCCAGGCGGAGCCCTGGAGGCCCTACTCCAGGCCAAAGAGCAGGGTATGGCTCGCCATGTTGGCTGCACGAGCCACCGCTCGGTCGTTCTGCTGGAGGCGCTCAAGCGCTTCGATTTCGAGGTGATCTTGGTGCCTATGAACATCGTCGAGCGCGATCCCCTGCTGGAGTTAATCCCTCTTTGCCAGCAGAAAGACGTGGGCGTGACCATTATGAAGCCGTTGGCCACCGGCTTGCTGCCCGCACCCCTGGCCCTCAAGTGGCTGCTCAACCAGCCGATTGCGGCCGCCGTGCCGGGTATGACTTCCCTTGAGGAGTTGGAGTCGATTGCCGCTGTCTTTCGCGAGGGATACGAGCTTACGGCCGCCGAGCAAGCCGCTGTGGATTCTCAGAAAGAGACGCTTGAGCACGTCCGTTGCCGCATCTGCGGCCTCTGTGAGCCTTGCCCGCAGGGGATAGATATCGGCAGTATCCTGGGCACGGACGTAACCTATGATCACTATCGGTCTATGGGGGCAGACACCTTCCGCAGTTTCCCTTGGTCCCGGGTGCGCATCGAGGAAGAGGTTGCCGACCGACAGAAGACCATCGCTGCGATCGAGTCCTGCACCCGCTGTGGGCAATGTGAGCCCAAGTGCCCGCACGGTCTCCCGATCGTAGATATGCTGCAAAGTATGCTGCCCGCTATGCGTGAGATGCTAGCTATGCATCAGGAAGCCCTGCGATCGGGGACGCTAGCGCCTTAGGATGGTGGGAGAAGGGAGGAGCAGTGGAAACAGACGCTGCCACCGGAGTCAAGGGAGGCGGGAGAAGACCACGTGTTACACTGCTCCAACTGCTTTACTGCCGCCAAAGCGCGGCGCTTGCTTGATTACCAGCCGCGCTACACCTCGCTGGAGGGCGTCTATGAGGCGGTGTACTGGCTGCAAGATCAAGGCCCGATCTGGGCCTACGCAAAGAGGCAACGTGCTGGCTCCGTACGGGCCGTGCCTGCTCTTGGGCCTACCACATGGCTACAGCGCTTGGCTGTGGTGGCAGGCTGGGGGCGAGGAACGGCTACGATTCGCGTGTTGGTCCGGTGCTGCTGAGAAGTTGGTGCTTATGCCTTGGTTCGGAGGTGAATAGTGCGCCTGCGAAAGCTGGGCCGAACCGGCCTGCTAGTCTCAGAGATCGGGTTTGGTGCCTCTGGACTCAGGTTGTCTTCGACCGAGTATGCGGTACAAATGGTACATCGAGCCCTCGAGTTAGGGGTCAACTACATTGATACTGCATCCGCCTACGGTGACAGTGAGGACAAGTTGGGCATCGCCTTGGAAGGAAGACGTCAGAACGTTTTCCTTGCCACGAAGCTGGATGCCGTCACCGCCAAGGACGCTGAGAACGAGTTCCACGGTTGCCTGCAACGTCTGCGAACCGACTACGTGGACGTGCTGCACATGCACGGTGTGCTTGATGTGGAGGATCTCGATCGCCGCATGGCATCTGGCGGTGTCTGGAGCTTCTTGCGTCGAGCAAAGAAAGAGGGGAGAACCCGCTTCATCGGGCTCTCGGCCCATCGACACGAGGTGCTGGTTGAGGCCATGCGCCGCGACGAAGTTGACGTGGTGCTCCTCATCATGAACCTGGTTGAGCGCGAGGCGGCCAACGAGTTGATACCGATGGCCCTGGAGCAGGGCGTGGGCACGACGGTTATGAAGCCGCTTGCTATGGGCTCGCTGCCTTATCGCCCAGCCCTGCGGTTTTTGCTCGATCAGCCCGTTTCCTGTGTTCTCCCTGGCCCTACCCGGCTCGAATGGCTGGAGTCGAACCTGGAAGTGGCTGAGATTCCCTTGCCGCTTTCCGAGAATGAGCTAGCGGAAATCGAGCGCTTGCGCCAGTTGCACGACGGCTCGCGCTGCCGACTCTGCTTCCGCTGTCGTCCCTGCCCGGCCGGGGTTAACATTGGCTTCATCCTCGGAACCTACCGCTTCTTCAGCGATGTGCGCAATATGAAGCGAGAAGGATTGTCATCGTTTCCTTGGGGCGATTGGGCCCGCCGCAATGCCCCACTGGAGTTGGCACGTATCGTAGACTCCATAGACCGCTGCGATGGCTGTGGACAGTGTGAGTCTCGCTGCCCATATGGTTTGCCTATCGTACAGCTGCTGAAAGACATGCTACCTGCCCTCAGGGAAATGAGGGAACTCGTGAGCGCCTGGTGACCTTCGGTTTCTAGAGTGTTGACGAGACAGGTATCTGTAAAGGGATCTGCAGTGAGCAATGCCCATCGGTTCCCGCGTCCGTGCGGTGATTCCGATACGTAAGTGGGGATTGTCCTTAGGAGGATTGGCGATGAATCTGTTCCGCGGTCTCCTTAGGAAAGCCTTGGCGATCTCCTTCGCTGCCTCGTTCGCTTCCTTTGAGCCCCTGGCTGCGCGAGAGCGGAACCAGGTCAAGATTCGAAGCATCAAGGCTCTTCAGCCTAGGCAAGGAGCGACACTGATCAAAGTGGAGACTGATGCCGGCCTCGTCGGCTACGGCCCATGCTGGGAGAGCGGCCCCACCGCCCGCTCGGTCATTAGCAGTCTGGAGACGGGCCGGCACGAGAACCTGACCCTCATCGGCAAGGACCCGCTTGCCATCCAGGTCCACTTCCAAAACCTCTTCTACCGTGTACCCCAGCGCGAACGCTACACCGGCGTCCTTAGCGCCATCGATATCGCACTCTGGGATCTAGCTGGACAGATTCTAGGTCTGCCGGTCTCCAAGCTGCTAGGCGGCAACTTCCGCGACGAAATACCACTCTACTCGCATTGCCAGGGTGGGGACGTCATCAGCAGAGAAGCCTGGCGCGACTGCGCACAGGAGTTGCTGGCAGACCCCAGAGGCTTTAGGGCCTTCAAAGTAGACATCCACCACCCGCTGGGCATAAGCATGCAGCAGTTCACTCCCAGCATCGGCACAGAAGAGGCGCGCAGAATCCACCGCTCGTACACGTTCGCCCGCGAAGCGTTTGGTCCAGACATCGACATCATTGTCCACTGCCACAATGAGCTCGATGTGCCCAGCGCTATCCGGGTCGCTGAGGCCGTCGAGCCCATCAAACCTCTGTTCTATGAAGATCCGCTAGCTCCCCAGTTCTCGGAGTCCTGGCTAGCTCTCCGCAGAGCCACCCGCCTTCCCCTGCTGACCGGGGAGAACTTGGAGCTTGCCGATCAGTTCCTGCCCTTCCTTCAGGCGCAAGCCGTGGATTACCTTCAGCCCGACCTCATCAATTGTGGTGGCATCACCGGCGCCAAGATGATCGCTGACCTCGCCAGCCTCTATCGCATTCCCATTTGTCTACATAACGTCAGCGGTTACGTTCTCAACTTGGCCTCGCAGCAATTCTCGGCTGCCATCTTCAACTGCCCGATGATGGAGTGCCGACTTGATGCCGACCAAGCTCCTGAAGCTACCGGCAACCTGCCGGTCATCAGAAATGGCAAAATGAAGGTCTCCACGCTCCCCGGCTTGGGGGTAGAGCTCGACCAGGATTACCTCAAGAAGAACCGGGCGGACGGCGAGCCTTGGTGGGGTTAGTCCTGACTACTGACCCAAGCTCGCCAACTCAAGCCGCAAGTAAAGTCCATAGTCTATATCTCCCTAGTCTGTGTCTTAGTTTTTGAGGAGGTCGATCAGTTGCGAGCATTGGTTCTTTGCGATGACCGTTGGCACCCGGCTCACATAGTCCGCGGTGGTCTGGAGCCACTGTCGGCGGCACAGTTCCAGTTCGACTGGGTCGAGAACCCCCAAGGCTGGCCGGTGGCATCGGTTTTCGATTATCCGGTAGTGGTACTGGCCAAGTCCAATAACGTCTCGGCGATCGACGAAAGCCCATGGGTGACTCCCAGCGTCGAGTCTACGCTGCGGGAGTATGTGAGCCAAGGAGGCGGACTGCTTGCCGTGCATTCGGGCACAGCTGGGTATGCCGAGACGCCCATCCTACGTGGCCTGCTTGGTGGCGTGTTTCTCCAGCACCCCCAACAATGCCCCGTCACTGTGGAGCCTCGCAATGCACATCTGCTTGCCAAGGAGATAGAACCTTTTACGATTGAAGACGAGCACTACTTCGTGCAGATGGACGATGCTGGAGCAGACGTCTTCTTGACCACCACCTCGGCCCATGGAGTGCAGCCTGGCGGCTGGACGCGGAGCGAGGGAAGGGGGCGCATTTGCGTCATTACCCCTGGCCATAACCTCGAAGTCTGGCTGCATCCGCAGTTCCAGGCTCTGCTGAAAAACGCTCTGCGCTGGTGCGGCACCGCAGGATGACGCTGAAACGCTAGTGTGCTACGATAACCCCTTGGATACCACCACGCGATTTCCGATAGGAGGTTGATGGGAATGCCAGAAGCACAGGGACGCCCCGAGCGTCCCGAAGCAGCAGCCGAAAAGGCACTGAACAACGTTCGCACCTATTCCAAGCCCTCGGACCTCAGAATCACTGACCTGCGCATGGCCGTGGTCGCCTCCAATTACGACTACCCCATCCTTCGCATCGACACCAACCAAGGCGTCTACGGCCTGGGTGAGGTGCGCGATGCCGGCCACAAGATGGACGCGCTACGCTTCAAGTCCTTCTTGCTGGGCAAGGATCCTACTAATGTCGACCTCATCTTCGACCTGATTAGCCGCTTCGGTGGCCAGGGCCGCGAGGCCGGCGGCATTAGTGGGATCGAAATGGCCCTCTGGGACCTCACCGGCAAGGTCTACGGCGTCCCCGTCTACCAATTCATGGGTGGCAAGTATCGCGACACCATTCGCTGCTATGCCGACACGCCCACTCCCAAGCAGCCAACGCCCGAAGCCTACGCCTCTCGTGTCAAGGGACGCAAAGACATGGGCTTTACTTGGATCAAATTCGACGTTGGCACTTGGGTCTTCGAGAATGCCGGCATCGAGGGCGTGATGGTCGGCAATCGGCTGAGCCGCAAGGGCATCCAACTCTTCGTCGACATCGTGGCTGCCGTGCGCGAGGCCGTGGGCCCAGACATGCCTCTAGCCATCGACCACTTTGGCCGCCTCAGTGTGGAAGACTGCATCCGGCTGGGCAACGCTCTGGAGCCCTTCGACCTGGCCTGGCTGGAGGATATGCTGCCGGATGAGGATGTGGACGGCCTCTGCGAGATCACCCGTGCCATCAAAACTCCCACCCTCAACGGCGAAAACACTTATCACCTGAAAAACTTCAGACCAATGATCGAGCGGCGTGCCGTTCGCATCCTCCAGCCCGACCTGGAGACCGCCGGAGGCATCCGGGAGACCAAACGCATCGCCGATTACGGGGCCGAATATGGAATGCCGACTGTCTTACACTTCGCCGGCTCTCCCATCGGCCTGATGGCCAACCTGCACGCCGCCGCTTCCATCAAGACCTTCCTCGTGCTGGAAAACCACTTCCTAGACATCCCCTGGTGGAAGGACCTGGTAACCGGGATGGAAGACCCGGTGCTGGTAAATGGCTATATGAAGGTGCCCGAGAAGCCAGGTCTGGGCGTGGACCTCAACGAACCAGTCATCAAGGAGCACCTCCGCTACCCAGGCTACTTCGAGCCCACGGAAGAGTGGAACACTCCTCATCTCGGCTTCTACCGACCGCCAGGACCTGTCATCGGCGAGTAGCAGGCTTCTCACTGCCGAGCGCCCCCTCTCGCCCTCTTTCTTGAGAGGGGGCATCGTTTTGCCTAATATCGGAAGTCACCACGCAGCCGCCCTGCCAGCCGGGCACTGGCCCTGCGTCCTGGCAGCAGTACTGATTGGCCCGGTGCTGAGCGATCTCTCTCAGCATCGATCGCGAAAGAGGCGAAATTGGCACCTAAGGTCTCACCAGAGTACCAGCGAAAGTGAGGGGTAGTTGCGAGTTGACTTGTCTCAGTCTTGCCACTTATATTGCCCCAGCACGTTTGATAGCGGAGGGTGTGGAATGTGAGCAATGCGAGCGACGAACGTGGCCATTCATTGGCAAGCCCTGATGGGACACCCAGCAACAGTGTCGGCAAGATTCTTTACCGGCTGGATAGGGAAGTGGACCCGGCGGCAGTCGCGGCCATCTACCAGAGTGTAGGCTGGACCCATCTAGCGGGTGACATTGTCCGTCTCGGCGAGGCGCTCCGAGCCTGCAGTGAAGTGGTGACCGCCTGGGATGGGAACGAGTGTGTTGGCGTCGCCCGGCTCCTTTCGGACCGACACTTCCACGCGTTGATCCTGGGGGTGGCAGTCAAGCCCGAGCGACAGGGCCGTGGCATCGGCTCTGCGCTCATCCGATGTCTCATCGACACCAACCCTGATCTCTGCTATCACCTCTGGACCCACACCCGCCGCTTCTCGTTCTACCGCCGCCTGGGCTTTCAGCCCGACGACACCGCAATGGAACGACCGTGCCCAGGTGAACGCGCTCCAAAGGGGACCTGACGAAGACTTCGTGGCGAGCCCTCGTCTCGCCTGTCTGTGCGTGTGTCGCGAGAGAACGATTGTTATTGGTCCGCCCAGGGCTCGTTTTCCTCCGGCCCTGAGCGAGGAATCCAGAAGTGGAACGTGGAGCCGTGGCCGGGTTCCGATTCCACCCACATCTCCCCGCCGTGGCGCCTCACCAACTCGCGGCTGATGTAAAGGCCTAGCCCGAGTCCGACGTGTCCCTCGTGCAGGCGATGCCGGCCCTGGTAGAAGCGGTCGAAGACGTGCGCCTGTTCCTCGGGGGCGATGCCAAGGCCCTGATCGGATACTGAGACGAGCGCTCGCTCTTGCTTCTCGGGATCGGGCCTTACGCGCACCGTAACATCGCCGCCTGCCGGCGAATACTTGATGGCGTTCTGCAGCAAATTGCTCAGCACTTGCTCGAGCCGCCTCCGGTCTGCCACTACATACACCGGCCCCCGATCCGGTGCCAGCAGCCGGTGCTTCTGGCTGAGTGTCCCCATCTCCTCCGCTACCCGGCGAGCCAGCGCAGCCAGGTCGAAGCGGCTGGGCTCCAGCGACATCATACCCCCCTCCAGTCGCTGCAAGTCCAGCACCTGATCGACCATGTACAGCATGCGCTCCGATTGCTCTCGGATACGGTTGATGACATCTATGTTCGCTTTATCGCCGGCGCGTTCGGCGCGGCGAAGAAGGACGTCTGCGTAAGCCTGGATCACGGCTACGGGCGTCTTCAGCTCGTGCGAGACGACGCCCACGAATTGCTGGCGGGCCGAGGCTTCTGTCTCTGCTAACTCCACTTCTCGCCGGCGCTTTCTCAGCTCCGCGTCCTGGATCAGCACCCCGATGCGAGCGGCCACCACCAGCGCAAAGGCCTGATCGTCCGAGCCGAAAGCATCGGGCTCGGTGGCCGCCAGTAGCAGTACGCCTCGGCGCTGCCCTTCCACCGGGATGGGGGCTACCAGCGCTGAACGCATTCCCGTCCCTCGGAATCGTTGCTGCAAGACCGGGTCGGAGATGCCGCCAGTCTCCAAATGGGTCTGCCCGGTCTCGAGCACGCGCGCCAATGCCCCCCCATTTGCGATCGGAACCGGCTCGGCCGCACAGTTTTGCTCGCCGGGCGCAGTGGCTGTGCCCAGGCAAGCCAATACTTGGCGTTGAGAATCGAGCAGAAGCACGTCAACCCGATCTACATTCAGATCGCGCGTGAGGGTATCTGCCAGGCGTTGCAGCAGATTCTCCGGCTCGCCTCCCGACTGGGCCACCACATCGAGTAGCACTTCTGCTTGGTGAGCTCGACGTTCCTGAACACGCCTAGCGCGCTCGTTCTCGATCACTACCGCCGCCACCCCTGCCAGCAAGCTTAGCCAGCGCAGGTCGCTCGCGCTGAAATCGCCAGGGGTAGGACGAGTAACAACTATCGCTCCGATGCCTTCCCCGCGAGCCATAATAGGATAGACGGCCATTGCCCCTACGGGCCGTGGACGACCGATCGGGTCTCGGAAACGCAGGTAGCGGGAGGCATCGGTGAGCACTATGGGGCTGGCCTGGGCCGCCCCCAGGCCTTCGATGGTGCCTTCCCAGTTGAGATTTGACGTCTGTGCTTCGCGCGGAAGACCGTCCGCCGAGTGCAGGCGGAACGAGTGCGCCTCCCGCAAGACGATGTAGGCCTCGCCGGCTCCCAGCATCTTCCTGGCCTGTGCCAGTAGCGTGCTAGCGAACTCGTTTTGGCTCGCGCATAGCCTCAAGGCCGACGTGATCTGCTCAATGGCTCGCTCAGCATCCATTCCACCCTGCCTGCCTAGGCGGTGTTTCTAGCGGCTGCTGCCTTCTGGTTTGTACGATAGTCCACGAACTTGTAGCCAAGGCCCTTTTCCGTGAGGATGTATCGAGGATGCGCAGGGTCGGGCTCGATCTTCTGGCGCAAGTAACTGATGTAAAGACGAACGTAATGCTGCTCTTCGGTGTACTCCCAACCCCAGACACGGGCCAGCAACGTTTCGTAGGTCATCAGGCGGCCAGGGTTGCTGACCAGATGGTACAGCAAGCGATACTCGGTAGGGGAAAGCTGGACTCGCCGTCCCTGGGCCCACACCTCGCCGCGGCTGAAATCCACGCGCAGCAGATCGTCGATCACGATCTCGGTGCGGGGAACGTGAGGCGGCATCTCTGCTCTGCGAAGCACGGCTTGGATGCGAGCAAGAAGCTCGCGCTGACTGAAAGGCTTCGGCACATAGTCGTCGGCGCCAAGCTGGAGTCCCTTGACCTTATCGGCTTCCTCGCCGCGCACGGTGAGCATGATCACCGGCACGTTGGAGAACTGCCGCAAGCGTTTGAGAGTCTCGAAACCATCCATCTGGGGCATCATCACGTCCAGTACCACTAAGTCAGGCAGCTTGTCACGTATCTTCTCCAGTGCATCTACTCCGTCGGACGCAGTGAAAGTAGTGTAGCCTTCCTCGTCCAGGTAGAGTTTGACAGCGTGGCGAAGGTTGGGCTCGTCGTCCACGATCAGGATTGTCCTCTGTGCATCGGGCATACTGGTCTCTCCCCATGCATCCGCTCCAGCGGCTATGCGCTTGGTAAAGGCTCGCTACTACCTATGTTCCGACTCATCGTGCCACCAAGTATATAAGAAACCAATATGAGCTGCCTAGAAATGGCATAGGAAAAACGGAACCTGTTCGAACGTGATACAATCCATCGGACGCCTGCAGATCTGCCCGCAGACGCGAACAGAAAAGAGCTACTCACGGATAACACCGCCCATGCCACGTGCCCCGTCTGGTCCTAGCTCCACCGTCCGATGGGTTCTCATCGGGCTGGTGACCTTTCAGTTCCTGGCAGTTGCCATCGGCATCCGGCAGAACTTGCCTTACGCGCCAGAAGTGGATGAACCCATCTTCGTGGGCAGAGCGGTTCACATCGCCTCGTCAGGTGATCTGAACCCGGGCTGGTTCGGCAATCCCGGGTCGACGGTGATCTATCCGCTGGCGGCAATGTACCACCTCTGGTATGCGGGGACGCATCAAGGCATGCTATGGCGCCCTGACCCCAACCTGCAGGCCAGCTTCGACGCTAGCTTCGCAGAGTATTATCTCCTCGGCCGGCTCCTCACTCTGGCCTACGCTGTAATGTGTGTGCCCTTGATCTACCACGTGGGGGCTCTCATCTCCGGGCCGAAAGCAGGTCTATTGGGCGCCGGGCTCTCCGTGCTCTCTTCCCTTACTCTCTATCACTCCCAGGTCGTGAGAACCGACATCGCCGGAGAGTTTTTCGGCCTGCTGAGCCTCTACTTGTGCCTTCGCTTGCTGACACACTACAGCCTGGCGGCGTACCTGCTTGCAGGGGGTGTCATCGGGCTCGGCATCTCTACCCGTTACTTCCTCGCAGCTATGCTGCCTGTCCTCCTGTTGGTAGGTCTACTGGTCATATACAAGCGTCAGCGCTCCCTCCGCCTATCCAAAGCTGTGTGTCTGGAGCTTGGCTCCGGCCTACTGGTGGCCCCGTTGGCCTTTGCCGCTTCGTCCCCGTTTTTCTTCTTGAGCTTCCAAACCGCACTGCACGACCTGGCTGTGGAGGCTCGCAGCAACCATTTGGGTGCGGATGGACTGCCTCCCCTGGGAAACCTCTGGTGGTACGCGACCAGCGCCTTGCCCCAAGACGCCGGCTGGCCCCAACTGGCCTTATCTGTAATTGGCGTGGTCCTCGCTATTCGGCGGCGTGCACTAGCTTCATTGCTGTTGATCGTCTATGGTGGCGCTTTCCTTGGCGGCACCGTTCTTTCGCCCCTTCACTGGGCGCGCTGGCTCATTCCCATTCTTCCGCTCTTCTCGCTGCTGGCTGCCTATGCGCTTGTGGAAGCTGTTGTCCCTAGCCTGAAGCGGCTCTCGCGGGAACCTCGCCTCAAGGCGGCGATGCCTTTGCTGGCTGTGCTGCTGGTGTCGGTTTGGCCTGCTTATCAGCTAGCTCGGTTCGACATAAGCAAGTTAGGGCCAAGCACTAGGATTCAAGCGCGGGAGTGGCTTGTGCGAAACCTGCCTGGTGGTAGCAAGATCGCTCAAGAATCGTATGGCGCCCTCCTGGCGGGCACTTCCTTTGTTATGGCTGAGGAAGGCGCACTCCCCGCAGCTCATACGTTAGCCGAGTATCGTGAAGCGGGATACCAGTATCTTATAGCCAGCAGCTACATGTATGAACGCTACCTGGCCGAGCCCTCTCGCTACGTTCGTGAGGCTACCTTCTACCACGATCTCTTCAGTCGTGGCCGCCTGATCCAACAGTTCGAAGGCTCCCTGACCAGTTCCGGACCAACTATTCGCGTCTACGATATCCGTGCCCCTTGAGCAGAGCCGGTTGGGCACCTGTCCTCTCGCTCCTATGCTGCCCATACGCTCTTCTAGCGCCATTCTTATAGGCCCACCGCATACTGGTGCTTGGAAGCAATCACCTGAACTGAGGAGGGCAGGAGAGATGGCAAGCTGGGATCCCTTCCGAGAGATGGAAGAACTGAGACGTGAAGTGGATCGTCTGTTTGAAAGCTTCGTGTCGGACAGCGGACCGGTGGCAAGACGGGCGGTATTCCTTCCTGGCTACGCGGCCCGACAGTATCCGCTGGTGAATCTGTACGACGACAAAGACAACGTTTACGTGGAGGCGCTGGCGCCAGGCGTCAACCCGGAGAGTCTCAACCTTAGTCTACAGGGAGCGACTCTCACAATCTCGGGGGAGAAAACCGCTGCCTGTGACCTTCCCGCTGAAGATTACCATCGCTGCGAGCGCTCTGCAGGCAAGTTCGTCCGCACGATCGAGCTGCCCTCGCCGGCGGAAAGCGACAAGGTCGAGGCCGTCTACAGAAATGGCCTGCTGCTGATCACGTTGCCTAAAGTGGAGGCGGCCAAGCCGAAGCAGATTCAGGTCAAGGTCAGCTGATAGCTACATCGCACCGATCAGTCGAAGACAGAACCAAGTGCACACAACGCGCGCATCAAGGCGCAGGAGGACCAAAATGGCTGAGAAGACAGTGCCAGCACCTGCCGAGACCAAGACCCCAGCGACTCAGGAGCGGACCAGGGCGCGAGACAGGTATATCGCCCCACCCGTAGACATCTACGAAGACAAAGAAGGCCTGGTCGTGGTAGCGGATGTGCCCGGAGCGGATGCTGAGTCTCTCGACGTGCGCGTCGACCAGGGAGTCTTGACCATCCAAGTGAAGACCAAGCACCTCGTTCAGGCTGCTCCCATCTACCGGGAGTTTCAGTTAGCCAATTTCTTCCGCCAGTTCGAACTCAGCGAACGCGTGGATGCTGCCAATATAACCGGCCAGCTTGAGAACGGCGTGCTCAAGTTGCAGATTCCCTGGGCAGCGCAAGTCAAGCCGCGTAAGATCCAGGTCACAGTCGCCAAGTAACTGGCACCCGGACAAAGCTTGCTCTGGATCGATCCCTAGTCGGGTAGGCTTTACAACCCTTCCCGACTAGGGATTCTTAATCCCTAGGGATCGCGTAAGCCCCGCGCCCTCTCCGGGCCAGGAGATGAATAATCGAACGATGATGAATAGGGAGGGGTCCAGATCAAGCTTCCTGGTATCGCTTCCAGTTGGCGTATAAC
>Ga0315298_1009350_pt1 | contig 12153 bp, 7 predicted proteins | sample WHS_1_MG_FD_203077 | JGI IMG/M metagenome (GOLD analysis project Ga0315298, IMG submission 203077) | Extremophilic microbial mat communities from Washburn Hot Springs, YNP, Wyoming, USA - WHS_1_MG | ecosystem: Environmental > Aquatic > Thermal springs > Hot (42-90C) | place: USA: Wyoming... | reverse complement strand
GTGTTTGTGAGGTATCGGAACAAGTTTGGGTTGAAGCGGAAGAGCGGGGCGAGGCGGATACCTGGGATGTTGTTGGGGGAGGTGTATGCGTTGCGCGACCTCAAAGTGAACGCGATCGAGTAAGGGGTAGAAGGGCGAAAGCGCAACGAGGGGGTAGAGAGATTTCCAAGAATCAGAGATTGAGCAGGCCGAAAGACTGGCGATGGAGTTCGGCGATGGGGGATTGTTGTTGTGTGACGTCGTTGATCGTGTCGTCAGTGTGGTGATTGGGGAAAAATCCGCGGTTTCAGTGGCGTTGAACGGGGCTGGAGACGCCTTGCTCGATCAAATCTGACGTTTCCGATGGTTGTTTGGTGCGGTTGGGGGGTGTTTCGTGCCGGCGGCGCAAATAGAGGGACAGACACGATATTGGGCAGGGGGTTGGTGCTGGCGGGGCAAATAAGGTGACAGACACGATATTTGGCCCGGCTCACCGCCGCGGGGGTGCCGGCGTAGTCCCGGACAGCGCGGTGCGGCAGAATAGGGTGACAGACACGATATTCGATTCCTGAACCTTCCGATGGTTGTCTAGTGCGGTTGCGGGGTGTTTCGTGTCGGCGGAGCAAATAGAGGGACAGACACGATATTTGGACCTCGGGCAGGTCAGGCAGGTCAAAAGTCTGGTTGCGTAAACATCGTGTCTGTCCCCATATCTGGGCGTCGCAGCCAACGTCGATTCCCCGACCAGCGCTCTGGCAGGTCTGGCGGCTCAAAAGTCCGGGCGCCGAAACACCGTGTCTGTCCCCATATTTGGTTCCGCGCAGATTACAAAGGCATTACTTCGAAGGCCGCACCTTGGTCACTGCACTGCGCGCGGCCTGAGAAGCAGATACTGACAAAGTGAGCAAACTTGCAGTCTGAGAATCGTTGCGAATATGATCGATTTCTCAATATAACTACTCAGCGCGGCGCAGCCGCAACCGAATGATCGCGGCGAGATAAATGCGTTCGTTCCATACTTGGCACTCCGTCGCGCCGCGCTGAAAGGGGCGACTTCGTCGCCAAGGGGGGGACAGATGCAAAAGTCGGATCAGCAGCCGAACATTAGAAGGCAAGGGTCACGAAGGATCCGCTGATCTGCAGTTTCCGCGCAGATTATCCAATATTGTACTCCAAAGGCCGCACTCTGGTGACAAACTGAGCAAACTCTCAGCCCGAAAATCTTCTCAAATATCATGGATTTCTCAATATAAGTATCCAGCGTGGCGCGGCGCAGAGGTATTCTTGCAACCACGGGAGGTGTTACGCCTCGAGCATTCGGTTACGGCTGCGCAGCGCTGAGTTAGTCCGAGAACAGGTATTCGAGGTCGGATTGTGTGAGGCTGCGGGCGAAGCCTTCCTCGCCAAGGACGTCGGATATGGTTTGTGCTTTGCGCTGCTGGAGCTCCCAGATTTTTTCCTCAACAGTCCCTGGAGTTATGAGGCGGTAGGCGTTTACTGTTTCTGTTTGGCCTATTCGGTGAGAACGGTCTATGGCTTGGGCTTCGACAGCCGGATTCCACCATGGGTCGTACAGGATGACGTAACTGGCTGTTGTGAGGTTCAATCCGGTTCCGGCCGCACGCAAGCTCAGGAGAAACAGGCACGGGTTGGGATCGTTTTGGAAGGTCTGGACAAGTTCGAGTCGGTTCTTGGTATCGCCTGTGAGCATGTAGGTTGGGATGTTTCGTTCCTTGCACTCTTTGTCGAGCAACTGAAGCATTTGGACGAACTGGCTGAACACGAGCACCTTTTGTCCTTCATCCATTAGGGGTTCGACCAATTCGAACAATGTTTCGGTTTTGCCGGAGGGCGAGTCGTTTCCAACGAGGGCTGGGTGACAGCATATTTGGCGGAGTCTTGTGAGTGCTGCGAGGACATGAATTCGGCTGCGGGCGAGGCCTTTTGCCTGGACGGTTTGCATGACCTGCTCGCGTGAACGTCTGAGTTCGGCGAGGTAGAGTTTGCGTTGCGGTTCGTCCATGCGGCAATCGCGTCGTTCCTCGATGCGGTCTGGCAGGTCTTTTGCGACCTGGCGTTTGAGTCGGCGGAGCATGAGCGGTCGCAATTTTGCGGAAAGTTTGCGTCGGGCCATTCGTTGTGCCCATTCGGCGTTTTCGCCTGTGGGTTCGTAGGTTTCGTGGAACTGAGCCTGGTTGCCGAGGTAACCTGGTTGGACGAAATCAATAATGCTCCACAAATCGAGCAACCTGTTCTCGAGAGGTGTGCCGGTGAGTGCCAATCTGTGTTCGGCCTTGAGTTGTTTGACCGAGATGCTGACCTGTGCGGCGGGGTTTTTGATGAACTGGGCTTCGTCGAGGATTACGGCGCGGAACTCGAATTTCTTCAGTGCTTCGAGGTCGCGGCGGAGCAGGGCGTAGTTGGTTACGATGAGGTCGTACTGTGGGATTTGGCGTCGGAGGTTGTGGCGTGCCGGTCCGCTTTCCAACACAAGCACGCGCATGTCCGGGACGAACTTTTCCGCTTCGCGTCGCCAGTTGTGGAGGACAGATGCGGGGCAAATGACGAGCGCGGGTTTTGGTTTGTTTGGGTTTGAATCGCGCAGCCACGCGAGCCATGCGAGGGTTTGGACTGTTTTGCCGAGGCCCATATCGTCGGCGAGCACGCCGCCGAGTTTTATGCGGCTGAGGTGGCAAAGGAAATCAAATCCATCCTTTTGATACGGCCGGAGGTCGGCTTTGACCGAGGCAGGCAATGGGAGGCTTGGGATGCCCTTGAAATCGGCGAGCTGTTTGCGGAGCGCTTTGGCTTCGGGGAGATCGCCGAATTTCTTGAGGGCTTCCTCGTCAAGATGGGCGGCTTGGAGCATGTCAACCTTTTGCGGGAGGGCTGACAGGCCATCCAAGCCGATGTCTGCCATTGTTTCGTGTGCTGAGTGGACAGCCTGAAGGTCCAGTTCGACCCAGCCGCTGTCCGGGAGTTTAACGAATCTGCTGTTGGCTTTTGCGAGGGCGTCGAGGTCCGCTGGGGTAAGGCGCATGCCTTCCTGTTCCCACTCGGCGCAGACCGAGAACCAATCGATGCCGCTGCCTTTGACGAGGATTTTTGGGCGCAATTGGCGTGGGTTGATGAACAATCTTTGGAACGCTGCGTTGCCGAGGTACTCGGCTTCGGCAGGGCGGTCCGGCCATGCTTGGGCGAGGGTTGCGAGGAGGTTGTCACTGGCATCGCCAATCCACAATCCCGGTTCCGGGGTGAACCAGTCTTGCCGGCGCAACCATTGGACGGCGGCGTCGAGGCGCGGGTCATCGAGGATTTCGGGCTTGTCAGTTTTTACTGGTGGGGGCTCGACGCGCAGCCAATCGTGGCCATTCCAGAGCCAACGGCTTTTGTCGCGGTCGCTGATTGCGAAAAGGCGCATTCGGACGGTGTCGTTCTCGAGCTCGAAGATGAACCGTGGTTTTGCCCGGTGAGCGATGCAGAGATCGTCCCAATCGGGTCCACCGTGCACACCGGTTTTGCGGAGGTGTGTGATAAGCTTGTGGCTGAGTTTCCGAATAGGGACGGCCGGCTTTTCCAACAAACCGACCAAGAGTTCAGGGCTTGGCGCGTTCTTGAGCAAATAAATGACATGGTTAACTGCGACCAGCGAAGGCCGGCCTGCAAAGAACGCTGCACGTTCCAGCGGGAAAACTTCGCCGCTTGGCAGGCGCAATCGCTGAACAAGCATGAGATTTCCATCGACTGTTTCGAGCGCGGGGACGAACTCGGCCAGTTGCCCTAGAAAAACAACGTTATCAGGTTTGCCGGCCCATTCGATCCATGGCGGGTTTCCCCAGTTGGCCAGCCATTGGAGCAAATCGAGGCCGCTCAACCGCAGCGGTTCACCGTCTCTGGCGCCGTTTGAGTATGTGGTGGCGAGCCATTGAATAAAATCCCAATCGCGGGGCGGGAAAAGTTCCTCTTCATGCACGGCTCTGGTTGTCAGTTCGATCAATTCTCCGAGGGTACGCTGTTTTTCACCGGTCCGGGGGCGGAAAAGTGCAAATTCAATCCCGAGCTCGTGCAATCCTGTCTGAGACGACGATGGGATGAGGCGGGCCAGAACTCTCAAATGAGCGCGAGGCGCATCGAGGTGTGCCGGTACTGGTGGGAGCAACCATTCTTCGATGGCAGTGAGCCGTTTGTTTTCCTGTTCGATGGCCTGGACCTCGGCGAGTCTGGCGTGATTGGCGTAGCCGCTGAGTTCGGTTGGGAGTGGCCGGTTTGTGCGGAGGAACAGGAGGGCAAGCTCTTCGAGCCTGGCTTTGCCTTTTGCTTCCAACAGTCTTGGCCACCAATCCGTGCCTGGGAAATCCCTGCGCGCCAGGGAAAGTTTCTCGAAATAATCTTCCAGCAGCAGCCATGCGCGCTGTGAATCAGCGCAATCAGCAAAAAGCTTCAAGACCTCGGTGCGTTCTTCGATGGCCGCCTTTGAATCCGCCAATTCGCGGCGAAGGTCGGCAAACGCGCCATAGGCGTTTCTGAGCACCGACTGGTTGGCGTCGTACTTGCTTGTTACCGGGCCTCGCCCTGATCCACCATTCCTGATTTTTCGCATTGTCATGTAGTGCGCTTACGCGGCGCCTGCATTTATCCGGCACCCGCCGGCGATGCGGCCGCTCCCGTCAGCTTCACCGGGACGCAACGTCAAAACACGGCGCGTCCATTCATATCCTATTCTCCTATATGAAACCGATCACTTTGACAACAGGTTTTTCAATTTTTGGCGCTTTATGTCTGCAACAGCCGGATTTGGCGGTGGTCATGGTTCGCGTGCTGCTTTCTGGGGAAGTCTGCGCGGAAATCGCGAATTAGCTGACTGTTCGGTTGCGGTTGCGCCGCACTGAGAAGCATCTGGAATCGAACTGGCTGCCGACGTTTTTATCGGCTGCGAATTGTGGTGCGAGGTGGACACCTCGGCGCTGATGACTCACGTCAACGGCGGCGGAGAGTTCAGCGGTGGTGGCGCAGCGGCGGGCTGCGGAACGCGGGGCAATCGAAACAACGCCATGAACCTTTCCTTGTAGTGTGATTCGACGAACGAAAGCAAAAGGAAAGGCAGCACAACAACAAAGGTCAGCAAAGCAAACATGGCGATGCCCAGCAGAAACTCGAGTATTGGCGGCCCGCCCCCTTGAGTCAGGCTAACAACCAGGAAAACAATGACGAACGGTGAGCTGATCACGAGCCACCCGGCCAATAGGAAGCCGACGAACCAGGCCAACAAACGCGTGGGACGATACACCCGCTTGCACATTAGTGCAGACAACACAAGCGCAAGCGCGGTCACTAAAGAAAGGAGCACCAGTGCAGCCGTGAACACGGCTGTTACCGGAACCAGTTCAGACCAATCGCTTCGTATCAAATACGCAAGGATTGAACTGGCACTGATGATCAAGGTTGCCGCGAGGAACACAACAGGCCTTGACAGTCCTGAGAGGTAACCAGCCAGGAGCCACAAGACCGCCACCCCGAACGCCAGCGAGGTCAACGCGAGCGCCACATAATCGTTGGCATCGGCGAACATGTCCGGGGTTACGAATTTCAGTACCAAGTCGATCAACCAAACCACGCCCATCGGCAGTAGTACCCACCACGCCTGTGGCCGGCGGTTTGCCGGCAGAAGCAGCAGCAACAACACGGCGATCCATGGCACAAACTGTGGCAGCAAACTCGGCGGCACCCATTCGTAATTGACACGTGGACCTTCCTTGTCTCCCAAACCACCGAGATCAGCGACTGCTGCGACCTGAACCGGACCTCGCACTGTTGTTGGTACTCGCCATGAGTACGAGCATGTGCCGCCTCAGCCGAACTCGAATTTGCCCGAAGCGACTTTGCGGTCCCCTTGATAAACTGCAAACTCGGGCTGAACGATACCTCGATCGTTGATCAACCTGTACTCCATACCGCCCTGGCCGCGGAGTTCATAATTGAAAACCAATGTCTTCCCCCGACGCACAATCGAAACGGAATTTGTCAATGGACCACCCGCAATCAGCGTGGCTTGACCGACGGGTTGCACCTTGACTGTTTCCGAATTCACGAGTGCCTGTTGCCGTCTTGACATCGCGGCTCGACGTTCGCCCGCTCTCAGACGCACCTTGTCGATCATGTAGTTGCCGACCGGAACGCGCTCGACAGACGCCGGGCGTTCAAGCACGACTGTGCGTTTCTGGCTGGTCATTACAATCCGATCGATGTGTTTCCCTGTGATTGCGATTTCACCGAGCTCGGCAGGAGTTTCTTTCAGTTCGAGGCGCCGTCCTGCAGGGCTTATGTTGGTGTCGAACCGGTGGGTCCACGCGTGCAAATGTCCCCGGAAAAACAGTTCGTCCTGCAGAAGAAAGGTGTTCGCATCGCCATCGGACAGATTCAGCGGTTGGTCGCGCTGTTCCCATGAACGAAGAAGCAACATGAGCGCTCCTGTTTTTTCGGCGGGTTCATCGATAATGCCGATCTCATGATCGGTTCCATCTATCGTGGCCTTGCCCTGCCAGAAGGACCGCACTTGGATACTGAGGTGCAACCGGGACCCGACCGACGGGAACAGATTCAGATCGACAAGGAATGGTTGTTCAGCCTCTTTGGTTGGGACTGTGATCCGCACGTTCCTGAATGAGCCGTAACTGGTGGTGGGAAACTCGTTGGTGATGACGCCAGCAGGATCATCGGTTAAGTCCAGATTCCTGTTCAAATCGAGATAAAGAACGTTGCTCGTCCTGTCCCAGACCATGGCCATTGGCGGCGCATCCTTGAAACGAACCGAGTAGCGGCCCAGATCATGTTTTTCCGTCTCGAGCCGCAGTTTCGGTGCCTCCGACAACGAATCCGCAGTCGCGCTGGAGACATTTACATATCCATTGGTCAGCTCCTTGTATGCGAGGTTAACCACAATGGATGGTCCCGGAGACTGGCCGTTTGCTGCGGTTGGTTCAGCAGAGGTTGCGCGCGGAACAACGATGAGCACCGTCAAAGCGACCAATTGGCAGAGGCAGCGGCATAAACTTGCAACCCGCGGCATCAACAGCCGCGGTCTGCGGTCTTGCTCGCGCGCGATTGCCGTTTCGTTACGGCATTCGCGCGCTTTCCCTTCGCGCAACATGACGCACTCATTATCACACACTGTGCTGTTCAGCAAGGAATTAATGCGGCTGTGCGCAGGCACGCGCTTTCGGCAGAGTCGAGGGTGTATCAGAATTGACAGCATCTCAAGGCGTTCTTCCGTATCGCGGGCGTTCTTGGTTGTTCCGAGGTAAAGCCGAGCATAGTGGAGCAGTGCAGATGGCGAATGGCAAAAAATGGAGGGCAGAAAAATGGGGTGGTGAGATCACCTCTGAGGGCTGGGGAAGATTAGATTTTTAGATTTGGATGAGTGGCCGAACAGCTTGAAGACAGAAGTCTCGAATGGTCCGTTAATCTGGGAGTTCTGCGCCGATTCTTCAGGATGATAGTACAACCTGGTTTCTTTTTTCATCTTCGTGCCACGGTGCCATCGGGGTACAATTCGACCGACGTGGCACCTTGGGGGAGGTCATACACCACTGTTTTTCCTCCGGGAAACCTGACCCATGCTCTTGTCAAAGGTTTGGCTGAACAGACGACTTGGACCGGCGAATCGGTTGACCAGTATCCTGACCCGGCGTGGATTTCCCTTGCAGGGCCGTAAGAATGATCGTCCCCGACTCGCACAACAGCACCAATCCCTGTTGGATTTCCACCACCAGCGTTTACAGCCAAACGCAGTCCCGGTTTTGCGACCAGGTTTCGGTACAACACGGTTGCGTTCCCATTTTGTGTGACCGCAAGGTCCACGCGACCGTCGTGGTCGTAATCGCAAACTGCGCATCCTCTCTGTTCGCCGTACACTTTGATTCCTGACTGCTGACCGGGCACTGTCGTGAAGTTTCCCCGTCCATCTCCGAGCATCAACAGTCCACGGCCAGCGTCCTGTCGGGTCTCATCGAGTCGGATGGCAAAAAAGTTCTGTGCAAGAAAGGCGTCCTCGTTTCCGTCGCCGTTGAAATCGGCGATCGAAATGCCGAAGACCGGCGCCCATTGTGCTTCCGGTGGAAGCTTTCGGGCTTCGAATTTGCCTTCCCTGTTCAGGAAGAGCATCGTCTCGAGGGTGTTGACCTCGAGGAATCGCATCTGCTTGATGTGTTCACCGTAAATCTGATCGAGGCTCATGGTCCCGTATGCCTCGAAGGTTGGGGCGCGCTCGACCACAAAAGGCAGGGCGGCTTTCACTGCGATATAACCCCGGTCGGGCGCATAATCACGCAACTCCGGCACATAGCGTGCTTCGATGATATCCAGTCCACCCTGCTCTTGGATGTCACCATAATAGACTCGGAGAGGATGTGCGGCGGCTGACCTGCGATATCTGTTGTTCAGTCCCCAATTGCCCGCCATGATGTCAAGCCTGCCATCCCCGTCAAAATCGCCTGTGGTCACGCTTGTCCACCACCCCAAATAACCTGCAAGGCCAAAACTCTCGGTCTTTTCAACGTACTGTTGCCCTTCGTATCGAAACACCCTTACAGGTCCCCACTCGCACGCCAACACCAGTTCCGGGGTGCCGTTCCCGTCCAAATCGCTGAAAACCGCTGCGCTGACCAACCCGACTTTCGTCAACCGCTGAGCCACGGTGAACCTGCCCCGGTCGGTCTTCAACAGGATCGAGTCAGCAGCTTCCGGATAACGCCCCGGTACAACTCGGCCCCCAACGAAAATCCACAGTTGTCCGTTCCCCTCGACGTCCGCCATTGCCAGCGGACCGGCACTGGCCAGCTCGCCGAGAACGCTTTCGCCAGAAGCGCCTCTCCTGAAATCAACGATGCGGATACAACCGCCGTTTGTCAGGCCGTCCTCGTAGTTGGCAAGCCCTATTAACAATGTGGAACCGACGCCAAGAACCGTGGTTTGGTCCCGGTTTGCAGGCCTGGCAAGGACCGGGTGTTCAAGAGGCGTGAATCTGCCGTTGCCAGAATTGCGAATCACTGCTGTTCGCCCGCCTCTCCCGCTGGGAACGATCAGGTCTTCCCATCCATCGCCGTCGATGTCATGCCACGCGATGCCCGGGCCAAGCTGGCTCAGCTTTCTGGGCAACAAAGGCTGGCGATCGAAATCGTCGAACGGGTCTTCATGATGATGATGACCAATCAGATTGCTTACGTCCTGAAACCAACCTCGATTGGTTTCTTTCGCGGGGGATTGGCAGGGCACAGCGCCTGATTCGAATATCTCATACAGCCGGTTTGGCATTGCGTTTGTGATGACGCTCTGCCTGCCGCTTCTCCACAGGACCTCGATCTGCAAAGCATTCGTGACCGTTCCGCATGCAAACACGCGCAGAGGGTCCGATCCTGACAAGTAATGCCCGCCGCAGATCACTTCTTGACTCTGGGGAACCGGCCCCCCGAGAACCTTGATTTGCGCGCCAATTCCCTGAGTGTTTCCGGCAGCGCCGCGCAGTCGGATCGCAATTCGTGGCTTAACGCTGTCGTTGCGGTACACACCGGCTTGGGCGTTCAGCGCGTTAACCATGACGTCAAGATCGCCGTCGTTGTCGAAGTCGGCCATGGCAGCTCCCTGTGACACTCCAACCCAATTCCAGCCCCAGTCCCGGCCCTTGTCCTCGAATGTCAAGTTCCCATTGTTGCGAAACGCAACGCCGGGCGTGCTGAAATCAGGGAACATCCTCAACAGGCGCAGTATGTCTGCCTGTGTCAGTTTCATGTGCGCCCGTTCTGCGTCGATTCGGTTCTGCATGTCAACGTTCTGGAAATCGCGCATCTGGCCTGTTGGGACCAGAACGTCCTCGTAGCCGTCAAGGTCAACGTCGAGAAAAAGCGGCATCCAGGACCAGTTCGATGCTTCCACGCCGGCATAAAACGCAATCTCGGCAAAAGTGCAATCGCCCCGGTTTACCTGCAGCGTGTTTCGCCACACTTGTGGTCTGTTATCGATGGTGCCTATTGGCCATTCGATTGGTTTTTGGGTACTCACCTGTGTATGCCTGTCCTTGTGGCCGGTGGCCAGCATGTCCACGATCATGAAATCAACGTGACCGTCCCGGTTGATGTCTGCAAAGTCTATCCCCATCGAGAATGTTGATGTAGTCCGCAATGCCAGCCTCTCGATTGCCCGGAATTTGCCATGACCGTCGTTTACCCACACACGATCTGGACTGAAGAGGTCATTGCACACGTAAATGTCCGGCGCGCCGTCTCCGGTGAAATCGCGCATCTGAACTGTCAATCCCCAGTCCCTCGGCGGCTCGGCAAGCGCAATGCCGTCCTCGTCAAGAAACGAACCGCCGGTCCAGGGCAGTGGCGTGAATTGGCCCCCGCCGTCATTGATGTAAAGAATGTCGGGTTCACCCAGTTCAATCACCTCTCCGGTGGGCAAGAAAAGGAACCGGTTTGTGAGCCACGGTGCAGTAGCCGAAACACCGTCCACGTACGCAACAACATGTTTGCCATCAACGTATTGAGTCCGAAACGTGGTTTGCGGCTTGTCCATGATCGTTGTCGTCCGGTAATTCACGACATACAAATCAAGGTCTCCGTCACCGTCGATGTCGGCCAAAGCCAGCGACGTGCCGCCGTTCTGCGACTGCACCCCGGCCCGGCTTGTGATCTCGCTGAAGTGTCCACTCCCATCGTTCTCGAAAACGCGCAAACCGTTCCCGAGCGAATTCACCAGCAAGTCCAGGTCACCATCCCCATCAATGTCCGCAAACACCGCGCCCGTGCTGTCCTGGCCTTCGCAAGCCACCTTTGCCGTCGCAGTCACGTCTTCGAAACGCCAATTCCCAAGGTTCTTGTAAAGGGCGTTGCGGCTGTCCAATCCGCAGAAATAGACATCGCACAGCCCGTCGCCGTCCACATCACCGGCTGCAACGCCTGACCCGCTGAGAAGATTCCTGTTCGTTATTCCACGGTCATTGGCGAGTGCATTGGTGAAAACAATGCCGGTCATGGCGCCTTCCATTCGCGTGAACCCGTCTTTCCCACTGACGCCCACGTTCAGTATAGTCCAACGGCAACCAGCGGCCTCATGCCAAACAATGCCGGTCAAAGTGGCGGCAAAGCAGCAGGTCATGCAAAAGGCTGAAAACCCCAGTGTCATCCCGAGACGAAAAATGCTCAACGTTTTCACAGGCAGCACATTAACCCGGCCTGTCGCAACCTCGCGCGCCCGTTGCTGGATCCAGCTCGCTTATGTGCACCCGAGCGCACGCGACGGTACACGTTCACACCCATTCTTCGGCACAATACCTCAGCGCGGCGCAGCCGCAACCGAATGATCGCGGCGAAATAAATGCGTCTGTTCCATGCGTGGCACTCTGTCGCGCCGCGCTGAAAAGGGCGACTTCGTCGCCCACGGGGGGATTTGCGAGGTGGATCAGTGGACGAACAGTTCGAAGGCAAAAGTCTCGAACCACGCGTTGATCTGCGATTTCCGAGCAGATTATCCAATATTATACTCCAAAGGCTGCACTGTGGTGACTGCACTACTCGCTGGTAGAGAAGCAGATACTGACAAACTGAGCAAACCGGCAGTCTGAAAATCTTCGCAAAAATGATCGATTTAGTAATATAGATTCTCTCGATGATCTGAGCAGCAGTCACGCATTCTCCGGTTGATTATCACTCTTGGGTTCGAACTGTTCAATCTCCGTTCCCAACTCTCTTTTCCGGACAGGCAGCCACGCTGCCGCCGCCAGCGCGGCGCGGCGGGAACTCCAAGCCAGCAACAAACACCATTGCCTCGCCGTGACCGTTCGGTTGCTGTTGCGCCTCGCTGCGAACATTTTTGTCAAATTTTTGTTATTTTTTTCTTGCCTAAACAACAGATTTCAGATGAAATGCCTCTGAGTTTGGGTGGTATGCTACTGGGCCATGAAATTTGGCGGAAGCCAAAACCGGTTCGACTTCCGGGCCAGCCATGGCTCTGTGTGCTTGCTCGAAAAAACCCAAGAACTAAAACCAAACCGTTAGTCCCTTAACGAAAAAATGTCGCGCAATATGCGCAACATTTTCAGGCGGCGGCCAGGGTCGGCAGCAGCAGGTGTTCTTTGAGCTTCAAGGCCGCCACCAGGAGCCGCTGACCGAAACTCGTCAC
>Ga0315298_1009349_pt1 | contig 12156 bp, 9 predicted proteins | sample WHS_1_MG_FD_203077 | JGI IMG/M metagenome (GOLD analysis project Ga0315298, IMG submission 203077) | Extremophilic microbial mat communities from Washburn Hot Springs, YNP, Wyoming, USA - WHS_1_MG | ecosystem: Environmental > Aquatic > Thermal springs > Hot (42-90C) | place: USA: Wyoming... | reverse complement strand
GAAGGGATTTACAATGTCTCGGCCGCCGTCTGGCCCAAGGGTTCTCCCGACGCGCCACTCGACGTGTTTCACCAGAAGCGCAGGTTCTCCGTAGAGGCCGGAGCGGCACCTGAGGGCGCGCTGGAGGACGGCCTGATTTCGCTGCAGCACAAGTGGTCCGATGACCTCTCTCAACGGCGGACAAGGGAAGCGACAGAAAGTTCGGCTTCACCACAAGAGGAAGCCGGATTCTCAGTAGACGCCGCTCGGCACCGGTGACGGAGGAACTGAACGGCTACCTTGCAGGCGATCGGATTCGATCAGTCCAGGTTACAGGTATGGCAAGAAGGGACGTGAGCCTGTATGGGCCTCGGCCATAGTGGAAACACACTCCAACCATCGGTTTCGGCGCTAGTCGTCACCTACAACAGCGAGAGGTTCATCCAGCAGTGTTTACAGGCTCTCCAGGACTCCATGTACCCCATTTCCCAGATCGCCGTCGTCGATAACGCGTCGGCCGACAACTCCGTTCACGTTGTCGAATCCAACTTCCCCGCTGTTCAGGTGATACGGAGCCCTCGCAACCTGGGGTTCGCCGGGGGCTGCAATCTTGGGTTTCCACATCTGTCCGGGCAAATCATCGCCCTGGTCAATCCCGATGTGGTCGTGCGGCCATCCTGGCTTGGCGAACTGGTGAAAGTAATCGTCGAGGATGCGTCGGTGGCAATCGCCGGGGGGAAGCTTCTGTACGAAGATGGCCGGACGATTCAACACGCTGGCGCCTTCAGCCTCTACCCTCTCGCCCTTTCCGACCACTGTGGTTATGGCCAACTCGATGATGGTAGATGGGATGAGCAGCGGGAAGTCGACTACGTCACTGGGGCAGCTCTTGCCATTCGGCGAGAGCCGCTGGATCACCTCGGAGGGTTCGACGAGATGTTTTTCCCGGCGTACTATGAAGAAGCCGACCTGTGTCTGCGAGCACGAAAGGCCGGATGGAAAGTAGTCTATGTGCCCAGCGCGGTTGGCATCCACTACGAGGCTACGTCAGTTGGAAAGTACAGCTACGCCCACTACTACTACTTCCACCTGAACCGGCTGCGGTTTGTGCTGAAGAACTACAGCATGGACCAGCTGCTCTCAGATTTCTTCCCTGCCGAACGCGACTATCTGGAGTCTATCTTGCCGGAAGTAGAGATTCGGGCGCTCTGCAGAGCCTACGCGGATACGCTAGATTATTTGCATAGCCAACAGGCACCTGCCCCCGACCGCACGACTTCAGAGACAGAGGAGGTACTGTTTCGGCAGGTTGATCAGCTGCGCAGGCGGGCAGACCAGATATCTCACGCTAAGTCTCTCGGTACAACACTGTTCGATGTCAACTCAGAGATCAACGCTATACGGTTGATACCTGAGCCCACTTTCCACTCGGATGTCCCTGTAATTGGATCGCTCATTGCGTGCTTTCGTGCTGCGTGGAACTGGGTATCCACAAAGTGGTACGTGAGACAGATACTGCAAGAGCAAAACGAGGTGAACTTGAGACTCGTGAGATGCCTGAATGAAATGGCACGCCAGCTGGCTGAGTTGCAGCATCGGATTGACACAATGGACCGCAACGAAAGTGAGAATAGCATACTTCAGCCCACTAGGACCGAAGACAAATAGCACCACAGACTATGGCGAGGAATTGCTTCCCCACCTTGCCCGGCACGCGCAGATCGACCTCTTTGTCGACGGCTACGTGCCCTCGAATCCCGCGATTACTCGGAATTTCGCTGTCCACGACTACCTGCTCTTCGAGAAGATGTGGTGGCAGGGCAAATACGATGTCGCGCTTTACCACATGGGAAACGATCAATGCCACGAGTACATCTACCGTACCTTGCAGCAATACCCCGGCATTACGGTGCTTCACGATCTCTTCATCCACCACTTCGTGGCCAACGTCACGGCAGGAAAGGGCAACGCAGACGAATATCTGGCCGAGATGGCCTACTCCCATGGCGAAAAGGCTGCCGAGCACGCTCGCAATATGTTAAGAACAGGGCAGAGCTTACCCGTGTGGGACTACCCGCTTAACCGGCGGGTGATCGACTCCAGCCTGGGGGTGATCGTCCACAACCAGTTCTGCTACACCGGCGTGAGGGCGGTCAACGAGCACGTTCCTCTGGCGAGGATCGCCCACGCTATGCAAATCCCAGCCGGCAATCCCCTAGCGAGGCCCCAGCTCGGACTAAGGCCGGACTCGTTCGTGGTCGCCTCCTTTGGCCTGATGACACCGGCGAAGCGCGTCGATGTGGCCTTGCGCGCATTCAAGGACCTTCTCTCCGACGTCGGCAACACCGTGTTCATCGTCGTCGGAAGCGTTTCGGAAGACTATGATCTGGCTTCGGTGGCAGACGAACTCGGCCTTGGCACGAGAGTGAGGTTCACCGGCCGCGTCGACAAGGAAACGTTGCAGCGATATCTCGATGCCTGCGATGTCTGCGTCAATCTGCGGTACCCAACCTGTGGCGAAACGTCGGGAATAGCCCTGAGAGCTATGGCAGCCGGGAAGCCGCTCATCGTGTCGGACGTTGGCTCTCTCGCGGAACTTCCTGACGATTGCTGCATCAAAGTGCCGGTTGATTGTCAAGAAATAGCCGGCGTCGCCGGCGCCCTCAGGTGTCTCGCGAACGACAGTAACGTGCGGCACCGTATGGGTGAACGTGGCAGAGCCTACGTGCGCGAAAGCCACGACCCGGCGAAGGTCGCGGAGGAATACATGGATTTCATCCGAGGTGTGCTGGAGCAGTTCTCGTTCGCATCGTCTCGCCCGGACTCCCTCAGGCTAAAGCCCGCGGCTACAGATACTGCTGGGGCCGCCCAGAGGATCAGTCCCACCCTAGTACACGCTACCCAACCGGCGGACATAGTCGAGATAATGCGCGGCATTCGCGAGTCCATACGCGCCAGCCGTCTCATCTCCAGCGTGCCAAGCGATGATTGGGCCGCCCGACTAACTGATGTGAAGCAACTTCGCGAGGCTCTGAGCTACCACGTGCGGCAAGCAGAGCTGGTCTATGGAGATATCTTTGTAGACGACCAGATGCGCCGTTCGAGCGGTTTGCTCGGAATGGCGCTCTCGCGGTTGCGCCAACCACTGCACAGCCTCGTCCGTTTTTATATCGATTCGCTGGCTGTGCGGCAGGCAGGATTCAACTTCTTCCTGGCCAAAGCGCTGGCAGCTTTTGCACGGGAGCTAGATGCCTCTGGCAATGGGGAGCCTCGCGAGCTCGTCGAGCGCGTATATCGCGGTCAGGACACGGGACGCGATATCGAAGATGCGCGAAAAGACATCGAGGAACTAAAGACAGCCATACGATCCCTGCGACACCGCGCCGAAAAGTTGGAAACGACACTAGCGACTATGGAGGGTAAGGGCGGCTCGTGAGAATAGCCTTCGTCGTGCAGCGATATGGCACACAGGTGAGCGGCGGCTCGGAGCTCCATTGCCGATGGCTTGCCGAACACCTGGCCAAGCACTTCGACGTTTCGGTGATCACAACCTGCGCGCTGAGTTATGTCGACTGGCGCAATCATTACCCAACGGGGACTAAGATCGTCAACGGTGTACCAGTGCGTCGCTTCAAGGTGGCAGAACGGAGGGATTTGCGACGGTTCCACTACGCTTCCCAGGAGGTTTTCTACCGGACCCATTCGGAGGCAGATGAGTTGAGGTGGCTGGAACTGCAGGGGCCAAAGTGTCCGGACTTAGTCTCCTACGTGCGAGATCGGGCTTCCGATTATGATCTGTTCATCTTCTTCACATATCTGTACTACACAACCTTTCACAGCCTCCCCCTAGTGCGGGAGAAGAGCCTTCTAGTGCCCACAGCCCACGACGAGCCCCCGATCAGGCTGGGAATCTTCCGTAGGCTATTCAGTTTGCCTCGCTTTATCGTCTATAATACGGTCACCGAGAGAAACCTCGTAAGCAGGATACTCGGCAGCGCTCATGTTCCTTCCGAAATCGTGGGGGTGGGAATCGATCGATCTCCTCAGGTAGATACCGAGGCATTCCGAAGGAAACACGGCATCGACGGCCCATTCGCGCTATACGTTGGCAGGATCGACCAGTGGAAAGGATGTCCGGAGTTAATAGCCTATTTCGCGCGATATCGTCGAGAGACCGGGGACAGTGTCAGGCTCGTGCTGGTAGGGCGGCAGGAGATTCCGCTGCCGGACGTTGATGGCGTGGTTCGGCTCGGCTTCCTGTCAGAGGACGAAAAAGCGGCAGCTATCCAGGCGTGCTCAGTAGTGATTGTCCCTTCCCGGTTCGAAAGCCTCTCGATGGTAGCGCTGGAAGCGGGGCTGGCCGGAAAGCCGGTGCTAGCAAACGGAAACTGCCATGTTCTTAGGGACTTGTGTATCGAGAGTGGCGGGGGACTGTACTACACGTGCTACGACGAGTTCAGAGAGTGCCTCAGATTGTTGCAGAGTGACGCCGAGTTGCGGGAAAAGCTCGGGCAAGGGGGCCGACGCTATGTGGAGACGCACTACGATTGGGCGGTGGTCGAGAGGAAGTACCTTGAGATTATCAATTCCCTACGCCTCTGAGAAATTGCCGTGAACGCCCAGACATTGGTTGCCGTTTTGCTGGTGGTTCCAGCGCTTCTGCTGGCACCAGGCTATTTTACGGTTGTGACGTTCCTCGGCGCTCGCTGTAAACCGGTTGATTGGACGTTTCCGGAAGCGCTGTTCACGATCGTGGGCGTAAGCGTGTTCGTGGTGTCCGTCTGTGGACTCCTGCTGGCCGAGTTTGGGATCTTCTCCATTCGCTCGCTGCTCGCCGGAGTTTTCGTTTACACCTTGGCCTGGGAAGTGCTGTACACGTATCGGCGCGTACGCTGGACGGCCCAGCCAAGCGCACCGGCTGCGCTTCTCGCCGATGGCGGAGAAAACGTGGCGCCCGTTCAGGCATCCTCCCTGGCGAACATCATTGGCCTTTCCTGTTTGCCACGCCCTCGGTGGGAGTTCGAGTCTATCGGGATACTGAGCGTCGCAGTTCTGGCTCTTCTTCTCTTTGTACAGCCGTTCGATTACATCATCGGCGGACTCGACTCCGGCACGTACGTCAACACAGGAATAAACATCGCCAGGACCGGGGCCATAATCTCCTACGATTCCGCGGTTGTTGGGCTCTCGCGGCCAGAAGCCGATTTGTTTTTCAGCGATGCTCATAAGCCCTGGGTATTCGGTAGTAGACTTGTCGGTTTCTACCTTGTGGATCTCGCGTCCGGAGCCGTTCAACCTCAGGGATTTCACTTGTATCCGGTCTGGATAGCGATTCTCTACAGCCTGGGGGGAGTAAAGGCTGGCCTATTGGCCACGCCGCTCTTCGGCTTGCTTGGTGTGCTGGGCCTATATTTTCTGGGGAAGCGGTTATTTGACTCCAGGGTTGGCATACTGGCCGCTTTTTTCTTGACCATCAGCGTTGCTCAGATCTACTTTTCCAGGACGCCGCTCTCCGAGGTAGCGGTCCAGTTTTTCCTGCTGGCAGGGCTTTATCTCTTTGCCCTAGCCATCGATAACTACGACAAGTTCTTTGCTGCCCTGGCCGGCGTGTCCTTGGGTATGGCGCATTTGGCCAAGATCGAGTTGATCCTGCTGCCTTTTTCCGTCATCGGGTTCACTCTGCTCGCCTCGGCCTCGCGCCGGTTCCGACCCGAGTACTGGTACGTTCTGGCCGGCTATCTCGCAATGCTGGGCTATGCCGTTCTGCACGCGGCGTTCGTGGCCAACGTGTATTCGCTGGAAGTCATCAACAATACGTGGTTGCCGATGATCAACTCCTTCCTGCCCGGCAGCGTCGATTTCATCAGCAAGATATGCTGGAGACAACCCACTACCGTCGGCGACTTAGTTCGCACCGCTTCCCTTGTGGCCGCACCCCCCGCCATTGGACTCATCGTGTGGGTAGCCACAAGGTTAGGAGTTTCGAGAATGCGCGCCGTTCCTCGCTGGGCTAGCGAAGCGTTGCGGTTAGCGTTCTTTGCCAGCGTAGCTGGACTGGCCGCGTACGCCTGGTTTGTGCGTCCGGCGTATCCGCCAGTAGACCCCAGTCTTCCACAGGTGGACCTAGCGGGACAAGTGAACAACAGGAGCAGCCTTATTCGCCTTGGATGGTATATTTCGCCATTGGGAGTTCTGTTCGGGGTCGCTGGCTTCGCCAAAGCGTTCTTGGATGCGACGAGCAGCAAATTCCTTTTCTTCGTTGCCGTTGCCACGCCGACCACAGTGCTTCTGCTATACAATAGCTTTATCACACCGGTACATTTCTGGGCAGAGCGAAGGTTCGTCTACATCGTAATACCAGCTTTCCTGCTTCTGGCAGCGTACGCCATTTACGGTCTAAGAAGGTCCAGTAGCCTCGCGTGGAGGAGAGACATCGTTCCCGTATCGATAGGGATTGCCGTGGCTCTAACCGTCATCCGGCCGGCCGTACCTTTCCTGGCTCACGTCGACTACGCTGGGGCTGAGGCTCAGCTAGCCCAAGTTGCGGCTGCCCTACCCGATGATAGCGTGGTGCTGTTCGACTATTCCCTTGAGTACCACATGTTCTCGGTGCCCCTGAAATATCTTTATGCCAAGGATGTGAGGATGCTTCCCCAAGGAGCACTTTCCGACCCGCGTTTGCAGGGGCTTCTAGACAGATATGAGGCGGACGGCAAAAGGGTATTCTGGATAACTCCGGCCAGCTGGCCGAACAACCTGCCACAGGGCTTCAGTATGGTGCGCACAGCGACGATGCCGATAAACCTCCCGGAAACGCCAAACGCGCAGGATAGTCTGCCCGGCAAGCCCCATCTGTTCTCGACTACACTGGAGATATACGAGATAATCTCCAACAGAAGCGCCCGAACTGCCGGAAGCCCGCGGTTGTGCTATCATGACACGGTTGGCGGAAGACAGAGGTGGTCCTAGTTATTCCAGAGGAAGTGAAAGTCGTGATCGAGGGTAGGCTGCGAAACACGATAGAGGTCAGGGGCGAGGAGATCGCCAGCGAACTGTTCTGGCTCGTGGAAGAGAACCTGCGCAGAAGGGGTAAGCAACTGATCCAGTTCGATCCACAATTTGATGATTTCTTCGGATCAAGCCTGGGGAGCGACGGGGAGGGCAGAGTCCGTTACGCTATCGAACGGGCCGACGTTGCTCAAAAGAGCGTGAAGGTCGGCCTCCGGTTAAGAGCGCCCAAATCCGTGGTAGATACATTGCTGGAGCGAGTGCGAAGGCCTCTTCATCAACTGGCAGTGTTCTATGTGGGCCTTTTAGCCGAAAAGCAGAAGACGTTCAACACCCACGCCATATCGGCGCTCCGACTGCTGCTCGAGATCAGCTCTCGCCGGTCGAAGGAAGCCGGAGAACAAACGGACGCCAAACTGGTGCGGGAAGTGGTGGAACTGAGGCAGGAGACAACACAGCTACGAGCGGAAGTCGACCGCCTCTGTGAGGTAATCCGGCGGCTCGAGGATGACCTGGAGAATCTGGCACTCCAGCGTTTCGGAAGAGAGTGATATGCAATCCATTCCGGCATGTAGCACGGACAAAACGTGAGGTGAGCAAACAAGAGTGGGGCACAGGATGTTAGAGATTTCTCTGGAGCCTTTGTCGTGAAGCGCAGTTCATTTCGCCGCTCTGGGTCAACACTGTCAGTTACGGGTCGGAAGCTAGGCTTAACCCACCCGATTAGCACTAGGTACGGCGGGTGACGCGCTCAGAACCGATAGCTGGCAGCTACGTGGCCTGCCACTACTGACTGGTGATAAGGTTGCGAATCGATCAATTCATTCCTTACTTGGGATACGGAGATGCCATATCGTCCCACGCCTTATGGATTAGGGACACCCTGAGGAGACTGGGACACGAATCCACTATCTATGCGGAGATGCTTGATTCGCGGATGCGCGGGCAAGGCGAGCCTTTGGAGAAGTACAGGCCGAGGGGAAGCGGAAGGATCATTCTACACTACTGCGGCGCTACGGCCCTGTCCGACTTCGTGCTTGCCCTCGGCAAGAAAATCGTCATGATTTATCACAACATCACACCATACGACTATTTTCAGCCTGTGAACTATCGCACGGTGCAAGTCACGCGCAAGGGACGCGAGGAACTAGGCCGATTTGTTGAAATCACCGAGCTGGCTATAGGAGCTTCGGAATTCAACCGGCAGGAACTGGAGAGCGAGAGATTTAGCCGCACTGCTGTTATGCCGATCGTGCTCAATCCGAAGAACCTGGATATCAAGCCCAACTCGTGGTTGCTGCGGGCTTATGGCAACGATGGGTTTACCAATTTCTTGTTCGTCGGCCGAATAGCACCCAACAAGAAGCAGGAAGATGTCCTTAAGGTATTTGCATACTACTCCATGGCCATCGATCCGAATTCCCGGCTGTTTGTTGTCGGCTCCTCCTCGGGAACGGACGTCTACCTAGAGTGGCTACGCGACCTGGTGGATCGTCTGTGCCTGGATAACGTGTACTTTACTGGACAGGTTACCCAGAGTGAGTTGGTAGCCTACTACCGGCTGGCCCACGTTTTCGTGTGTATGAGTGAGCACGAGGGTTTCTGTGTTCCCCTCCTAGAGAGTATGCATTTCCAGGTGCCGGTGGTGGCGTACGCCTGCCCTGCTGTAGCGTGGACACTGGGGGACGCTGGAATCCTGGTGAAAGCCAAGGAATACGATATAATAGCGGAAGCAATACACGTGGTTGTCACCAACGAACGACTGCGGCAGAAGCTGATCGAGCGCCAAAACGCCCGGCTGCGTTACTTCGCCCCCGAACGAGTGGAAGGGATATTGAGGGAATACTTGGGAATATGAAAGGCGCATCGGTGGGTTGCTTATCGGCAGGATTCGAGGTATCCGATAGTTGAGGTCGGCACAATGCGTTTCGTAATCGACGCGCTAGGTATCGCAAAGCCCGGAGGAAGCAGGACTTCCGTTATTTCCCAACTCCGTTCGGTATTCGCGTTGGATTCGGAGAACCTCTACACTGTCGTGGTCGACTCGTGGGAGGAAAGCTTGGCCAGATTCCCCAACGTGGAACAGTACGTTTTCCGCATTCCGAATAGACTCGCCGCCCACGCTTTAGCTCAGGTTGTGATCCCCACAGTGGCGCACTTGAGAAAGGCTGCGCTCGTACACCACACCAAGAATCTGTGCGCCATATTTGCTCCGTGCCCTTTCATCGTGACCATACACGACATGACCACGTTGCGCCTCCCGTGGACACAGTCGTGGATTGACGTCACCTACTGGAAGACCATTGAGCGCGTAATGGCTAGACGTGCACGACTAGTGCTGACACCTTCAGAGAACGCCAAGCGAGACATATGCCAGTATTATGGGGTACAGCCCTACAAGGTTAAGGTAATTCCTTGGGCAGCTGCGAGCATCTACCGCAGTGGTGGGGATACGAAGGCCGACATAGCCATCAGACAAAGATATGGGATCCACGACCGGTACGTGCTTTTCGTAGGAATTCTCGCGCTCAAGAAGAACCTCCCAACACTGGTTCGCGCCTTCCGGATACTAAAGCGCAGCAAGGGTTATTCCGGCAAGCTCGTGGTGGTTGGCAGGGAGTACCCTCAGAGTCGAGAAAAGAGCGTGAGAGGCCTTGCAAGCGAGTTGGAGTTGGAGAACGATGTCGTATTCACTGGACCGGCCCGGGACGAAGATTTGCCAGCAATCTACAGGGGCGCGGACGTTTTTGCGTTCCCTTCGTTGCACGAGGGCTTCGGTATCGTCTTGCTGGAAGCAATGGCGTGTGGGGTGCCTGTAGTGACGAGCGACAGTAGTTCGCTACCAGAGGTAGCGGGTGATGCTGCCCTGCTTGTCCGTGATTACACCGAAGAGTCGGCATGGGCCGAAGCGCTTCACCAGGCTCTGGTCGATGCTCGACTGCGGTCGGTGATGGTAGAGCGGGGCTTGCGGAGGGCAAGTGACTTCTCGTGGGAGAAAGTTGGCCAAGCGACGCTGGATTCGTACCTCTCCGTAGCCCAGCGTTCTTCTGTTGCCAAAGTAGTCGGAGATCGGGCCCACTGACTGTCGGTACTAAACAACCAGTCCCGTCACATAGGAGCGCAATGAACGCACAATGGCGCAGGCGGTTGGCCGCAAATGTACCCACGAAGCCCTTGACGATAGTCCGAGACGCTGTCACCGGTGTGGTGTTGCTCGTGTCGTTCTACTACGTTGCGCGAAAGCTTGGCGAAGAGATAACTTCTGTGTCGCTTTCTGGCATGAGCGTAAACTGGTACCTATTGGCAACGTCCATTGCACTGGCTTCCCTTTGCTTGGCTATAGGAGGTTGGGAGTGGAGTGTGCTGCTGTGCAGTACAGGCGAAAGGCTGCCTTTAAGAAAGGTGATGAGGGTACATATGCTCTCCAACCCACCTAAATACATTCCCGGTCCTGGCTGGCAACTTCTCGGAAAGGCCTACCTATCTCGACAAGCAGGATTGTCGATGCCCGCTACCGTTTTGAGCATGGCTGCCGAGCTAGCGATAGCCGCTCTCTCTGCATCGGCTCTCGCCCTTCTCCTGGTACCCCACGTCGCCTCAACGCTCGACGGCCCGATACGCGGGCTCGCTTCTCACGTTTCTCTTCCAACGATCGGGGTCCTATACGTTCTTCTGGTACCCCTCGTTTTTCAAAGGGTGCTTGGGAGCTCGCTAGCTCAACGTGTCGTACACTGTAAGCTTCATTTGACATATCCGGGCGCACTTGGTTTATTCCTAGCTGAGATGTGCACCTGGTCCCTATCTGGGGTCGGCTTCTTCCTCCTCGTCGCGTCGCTCTGCGCAGTGACGATTTCTCAACTTCCATTGCTCGTCTTCGCCTCTACAGTGTCGGTCGTAGCGGGCCTCGTGGCCTTTTCAGCACCAGCGGGACTCGGTGTCAGGGAGGGGGTAATGACCTTTCTGTTGAGCCTCTGGCTGCCGGGACCCTACCCAGCGATTGTTGCCGTACTGTCAAGGGCGGTACTAGTAGTGGCCGAACTCCTCGGCTTTGCAGTGGCTAGCAGACTATGAACAGGAGCCCCTGTTATGATTAACCCGGGTGACATAGCTACGAGGTGAGGGAGGTATCATCGTGCAACAGCGCCTAGATAGGGCCTACGTAGAGCGCTATTTTTCCAAGACAGGCACCGTCGCCCGGTGGTGGGAGCCGGAGTCAGACGCTGTTAACCCGAGGCAGAGGCAATGCTATGCTGAGGAGAGACGAAGGGTCATTGAGTTCGTCCGACCGCAGGGGAAAGCTATCCTCGACCTCTGCACCGGTAAGGGGCGTTTCGCGATCGAACTAGCACGCGCTGGGGCGGCTAGAGTTGTGGCTGTTGACATCTCCCGTGAGATGCTGAACATCGCCAGCGCCAGGGCAGAGGAGGCGGGGGTAGGCCGCATCGTGGAATTCAAACTTGCCAAGGCTGACGACACTGGAGAGCGCGGTTCGTCGTTCGACGCTGCCGTGTGCATTCAAGCGTTGATGCACGTCCCTGATCCCGCCGCAGTCATCCGGGAGCTAGCAAGGGTCACCCGACCACGTGGGTCGATCGCAGTCGACCACGTGAACGTCCAGCCCTGGTGGATGCTGACGTGGGGGTCAAAGCGAGACCTCGGGATATTCCTGATCAAACAAATGCTCGTGTCACGGCCGCTCAACCCTCTTCGTCGATGGTTAGAACGAACACTAGAACGACCCATGCCAATGCCAATCTGGACCGGAATCACGCGCGATACTTTTCGGGACACAATCCTGCGAAGCGAATTGGAAATCTCGGAAATAGCGGAGCTTGGCCCAGCGTGGTGTCCGGCCTATTTTCTGGCAACCTGCTGGCGGATTTGACAGAAATGTTGTCCTGCACCAATGTGGGGCGAGGCTAGTCGTGGCCAAGGCAACTTTAGTTGCCCACGGAACAAGTCGGTGACAGAGCGGCAGTGTTATGTAGGCGCAATGTACCAACAGGAAAGTGCGGCATCTTGGGATACTGGCGCAGGACTCTGTGGGTATGCAGCAAGCTACAGGGATTCAGCAGGGCTTATGCGTTCTAATCTGATTGGGTAGTGAAATAGAGGCTCTCCTTTGGTAAGATGTTCTATGCCCAAATAGACAACCCCACCAAGGAGAGC
>Ga0315298_1009345_pt1 | contig 12162 bp, 10 predicted proteins | sample WHS_1_MG_FD_203077 | JGI IMG/M metagenome (GOLD analysis project Ga0315298, IMG submission 203077) | Extremophilic microbial mat communities from Washburn Hot Springs, YNP, Wyoming, USA - WHS_1_MG | ecosystem: Environmental > Aquatic > Thermal springs > Hot (42-90C) | place: USA: Wyoming... | reverse complement strand
TCTATTTCAACCCGCTGCCCGTAATAAAGCGCCTGTGGCGGGTCACCTTCGTCTGCGTAAAGGTTTACGCGGGCGCGCGCTCCTGGCGCCAGTTCGAGCACAAACCTCTGGCGGCTATCTGAGAACGCAGGCGGCTCAACCACGCATCCGGTAACAACCACAACTTCTCGCGCATCGGCATCCAGCTCTGGCGGAGGACCTTGACGGTGCCTGAGTTCTAGCAAAGTTCCGCAAAGTAAAACGGCCTGAGAGCCGGCAAGATATCCTGCCACCCGACCACGTGCAAACGACGCAACAACGGCGAGTGCGCCAAAGGCGCAGATTAGGACTGAGACCTCTCGGATTGAGAAGGAAACGAGACGTGAAATGGCAATCCCTGCCGCCAGTGCAACGGCGGGCAGCAGCAACGGCTGGCGCAACGGTTACCTTACTTAGGTGAAGTGGCGGGAAGACTACAGCCATCTCAGCCTGTTTATGTAGCCGCCAGATAAATGAGACGGGGACGTAGTATGAAGAAGAGAGGATTTGTTGCTGATGACGGACGAAGAGGGGAATTTTGATGCACTGGAGCTAGCCTTGCCAGCCGTGCCTTTAACGGTTGAGGGATCTGGTGTGCTGCATCAGATCTTCCGCTTACGCTGGAGGGAGTGGAAAGCGGCGCCTGCCGTGGAACGCCGTGACGCAGTGGATGAAGCCGTCAGGGTGCTGGCCGAAATGGAGGGTGAGGGGAAACAGCAAACGGCGCTTTACTCGATGATCGGCCACAAGGGTGATCTGTTGCTCTTACATTTCCGTCACAATTTGGAAGAGCTGAACGATGCGGAACTTCGCGTGACAGGCACCAAGCTTGCCCACTACTTGGATTGTACTGCATCATATCTGTCAGTGGTGGAACTGAGCCTTTACCAGTCTTCGATCCAACTTTACAAGCGAATTCTGGAGAGTGGCATCCAGCCGGGTTCGGAGGAGTTTGAAAGTGAAGTCGAGCAAGCCTTAGCGCAACACAGGAATGCCATGGCCCCGCGTCTGTGGCCTTCGATACCGCCTCAGCGTTACCTTTGTTTCTATCCGATGGATCGCAAACGCGGACCGGGTGAGAACTGGTATCAAGTGCCTATAGCCAAGCGCGAGCGCATGATGCGTGAGCACGGTCTCGTGGGTCGAAAGTATGCACGTCAGGTCAAACAGATTGTTACTAGTTCCATAGGCCTTGACGATTGGGAATGGGGGGTGGATCTGTTTGCCGACGACCCTTTAGCATTCAAGCGGCTGATTTATGAGATGCGCTTCGATGAAGCAAGCGCCGTTTATGCTGTTTTCGGGCCTTTCTACGTGGGCATTCGCTTCCAAGCGCGGGAGTTGGGTGTTTTTCTGGATGGTCGGCGTCCGCCGTACCCAGCAGAGTCCAGCCGTGAACTGCCATGGATAACATCACCCACTTAATAACAGGGCTCATGTTGAGCAGGACCGGGCTGGGCCGGTTATCACCACATGCTACCGCGATTCTGGTTTTGGCGGCCAATGCTCCAGACATGGATATTTTGGCCGCATTTGGCGGCGCAGCCAGCTACCTTAACTATCACCGAAATGCGACGCATTCACTGTTTGCTGCACCTTTCGTAGCAATACTGCCTGTACTGGCGGTCCGGCTGTTTGGCGGGCCCATCCCGTGGCTAGGGGCGTACAGTCTTTCGCTGATTGGAGTGGCGAGCCACCTGTTGATGGATTGGACGAATGTATACGGCTTGCGCCTTCTGTCTCCTTTTTCCGCCAAGTGGTTTGATGGAGATTTCATCGCGGTAGTTGATGTATGGATCTGGCTGTTTTTATTCATTGGCCTTGCCGCCCCAGTCGTTTCAAGGCTGGTAAGTGTCGAGATAGGCGCGGATTCCGGCGGTAGGTCGGGAGCGGCGGTTGTGGTTTTTTGCGTTTGCCTGCTCTACGGGTTTGGACGGTACCTGTTGCATGAGAGAGCTGTCGCGGTGCTGGACTCCCGCATGTGCCGTAATGAGGCGCCTTTACGCGTAGCCGCTGTACCGTCTCCTCTTAACCCCTTTCGCTGGGTTGGCTTGGTTGAGGGTTCAGGGTGGTATGTGACCTATACGAATCTCAACTTGCTCGACGATTTTGATCCGGCAGCGGGGAAGGTATTTTACAAGCCCGAAGGCCGGCCGGAGATAGCGGCTGTTGAAGAGACGCGTTTATTCCAAGTCTTTATGAGCTTTTCGCAGTGGCCGCTGTGGAGAGTCATGCCGGTGGCCGAGCCTGAAAATGGCGTCTTAGTGGAGCTGGTGGACTTACGTTTTGGCATTCCCCCCCAAGCCCGTTTCCTAGCCAGCGCCGTGGTTGATAGTTCGATGCATGTAGTGAATCCAGAGTTGAACCTTGGGGGCAAAAAGGAGTACTTGATCAGGGAAGATTAAACCAGCTAAACCCCTAAAAATTCCTATTGTGTTGAGCTTGCAAGTGTCTCGAGCAATCTGCGGTTCTTGATATTATTGAGATTCATCAGGCGGAGATCCGAAGATGCGCGTGTACAATATTGCCGTTATTGCCGGCGATGGGGTTGGTCCGGAGGTGATCCCACAGGCAAAGCGCGTTTTGCAAAAAGCGGCTGAGGGGCGCGGGTTTTCGCTTTTTTTCCAGGACTTCGACTGGGGGGCTGAACACTACTTTCGCTACGGAAAGATGGCGCCTCCGGGCATGTTGGACATACTGCGGCCTTTTGACGCGATTCTGCTTGGAGCTGTGGGGCATCCAGATATCCCTGACCATATTACGCTCAATGGCCTGCTATTACCGATCCGCAGAGGTTTCGATCAGTACGCCAACGTCCGCCCCGCAGTGCTTTACCAGGGGGTCGATTCTCCTCTAAAGCTGCCGAAAGGAGCAAGCATCGATTTTGTCGTGGTGAGGGAAAACACGGAAGGCGAATACGCTCAGGTAGGCGGCTTTGTTTATCACCTCCAGCCTGAGGAAATCGCTATACAGAGCTCTGTATTCACCCGCCGAGGTGTTGAGAGAATCGTACGGTTCGCCTTTGACCTGGCGGTTCGCCGCAACGGGAAGAAGCGGGTGACTTCTGTTACGAAATCCAATGCACAGGGCTACGGCATGGTGTTGTGGGATCGCGTGTTTCAAAGTGTGGCGGGTGAGTTTCCGCAAATTGAGACGGAGTCGCTCCTGGTAGACGCTGCAGCTATGAATTTTGTTCGCCACCCGGAAAGCTTTGACGTAGTGGTGGCCTCGAATCTTTTCGGCGATATCCTCAGCGACTTGTCCGCCAGCATTACTGGCAGCATAGGTCTTGCGCCCAGCGCGAATCTGGATCCTTCGCGGCGGTATCCGTCGATGTTTGAACCGGTACACGGTTCTGCCCCGGATATCGCGGGCAAAGGACTCGCCAACCCGTTGGCTGCCATTCTGTCGGGCGCCATGATGTTGGATCACTTAGGCCAGCCGGATGCGGCAAGGGCCATTGAGCGGGCTGTAACGGCCGTACTCGAAGAGGGTATTGTTCGTACCGCCGACCTCGGCGGATCCAGCACCACCCAGCAAGTGGCTAATGCAGTGATGGAAAAGCTGTGAAATGAAGGAGCCTTAGCCTTTAAGATCCCTGAACGCGTCTTCGATTTCCTGCTTGGCTTCGGGCGAGAGGGGGCGAAGCGGCAATCGAGACGGGCCACCGTAATACCCGTTCAGGTCCATGGCGTACTTCAACCCAGGTATGCCGTATTTTGTTGTCACCAGGTAGGCCGCACGTCCGATGCGGTTCTGCCACTCCCTGGCCACCTCCGTATCCCGCCGGCGGTGAGCTTCCCAGATGGTGACGGTCGCGAAAGGCGCCGCGTTGCTAAAGGCAAGCACTGCTCCAACAGCCCCCACCACAAACGAGGGCCAAAGCGTAGGCGCTGATCCCACCAGCACTTGAAAGCCGAGTTTAACCTCCCGGATCATTTGCATCACTTTCTCCAGGTTCCCGGAACTCTCTTTGATGGCAATGATGTTGGGATGTTCAGAAAGTTCCGCGACGGCTTCCGCCGAAATGTCAATGCCGGTCGCCTGGGGCCAGTTGTAAATCATGATGGGGATCTTGGACTGGTCGGCAACTGCCCGGAAATAGAGCGTCTGAGCTTCCTTGCTTTGCAGTAAGTTTTTGTAATAGTGCGGCGTCCGCACCATCGCAGCTTGATAGCCAATCTCGGCGGCGCGGTTGGTCAAATAGACTGTCTCGCGCACGCTCTCCATGCCGGTGCCTGCCAATAGCAATTTCTCCTGCGCTGCATATTCGGCCACCCATTCCCAAAGCTGGATTTTTTCCTCGGTAGTGAGCATCACGCTCTCACCCGTCGAGCCGCACACCACATAGCCGGAGAGCCCAGTGAGGTTCCACTTTGCGACATTGTGCTTGACCTTCGCTTTATACAAATCGCCGTTCTGATCGAAAGGAGTGACGATGGGAGGGAAAATTCCTTCAAGTTTCATGGTGTTATTAAGGGGGCAGGCCGGCAGCCTGCCCCTTTGAAGTTCTTTAACTAACCTTCAAGAAGATAATCGCCAGGGTGTACAAAGCCAATGACTCAATGAAAATCAGTCCGAGTAGCAGCGCAAGCCGGACGGCAGCCGAAGCAGAGGGATTGCGGGCCATGGCCTCTACCGAAGCGGCAACTGCCTTACCCTGTGCCAGACCGCAAAACGCTGAGGCAATGGCCATGGAAAATCCTGAGGAAATGGCGACCCAATTCGTGCCGCCTGCCTGCGTTTGCGCCAGCATCGGGCTGGACAGCGCCATTAGTGTCAGAACAACAACGAACAACTTGAACTTCATCGTAGTGTTTCTCCTTTTTATGAATGGTCGCTCCAGGAGGTGGTTCCCGTCATCCTCTTACAGCCGGGCTCACACTGGAAGCGGCATAAAGCCGTTATTAATGCTCCTCCGCCACTCCCATGGATACATAGATCATGGCGAGTAACGAGAAAACAAAAGCCTGAACGAAGGCCACGAATACGTGGAGGCCCATGAACAGGGACGGAATCACCAGATAGGTGATGCTTAAAAAGATCAGAATCACCTGCTCGCCCGCAAACATGTTGGCATAAAGACGGACCGTGAGAGAGAGCAACCGTCCAAGATGGCTGATGATCTCGATGGGAATGATCAGTGGCGCCAGGAAAGGCATCGGACCCGCAAAATGAGCCAGATATTTTTTTAGCCCTTGCGCCTGGATCCCCATAAGGTGGTAATAACCAAACACCGCAAGAGCACACCCAAGAGGCACGGGTGCGAACATGGTCGGGGATTCGAAAGTGGGTATGACTCCCAGCAGGTTCCCAAACAATACAAAGAGGAAAATCGTAGCAAAGAAGTGCATATAACGGCTGCCACCGTGACTCACGATCTCCTGTGCCTGCCCCTCAAGGAACTGGTAGACGACCTCAAAACTTTGTTGGATCTTCCCAGGGCGGCTGGAAGAAAGCTTGAGCCTTAATAATGCGAAGAAAATGATGACGAACAGAGCCACCACGACTTGCATGGCGACGTAGTTAGCCCAGGGCTTTACGGGGTTATCGGCATGCACGCCCACAAGGGACAGAACTGCATTGGCTACGCCGGCAAAATACCTGTTCAGGAGCGATGTAACCCACAACTCATGTTCGGGCATAGATTAGCTCGTAGAGGACCTCGAAAACTGCACCGGCAACCGCCAGGAACAGGCCCGTGACAGCGGCCGCCAAGTTTAACCCAATGAAATTCACTATAACATAGCCACCGATGCCAAGTAGAAGGAACCTTCCTGCGAGAATCAGAGCGAGCCACCTGCGCGGAGGTCTACCGGAACCCCCCAGCGAGGATACCAAGCCGTCGAGCCAGTAAAGGTTCAGCAAGGATATTAGCGCGCCTAGAAAAAACCCACCGCCCCATGCGCGGCCTTTCATCACCAATGCGGCTACAGTGCCCACAGCGCTGATCACCAGCATAAAGACACGCATACGCCGGACTGCGCGTTTATACAGAGCCGCGTCCATTGTTATGGTTATTGGTATCCTTTTGTACCTGCCGTACTACCTCCAAAAATCCAGCCGCTACACCAAATATCAAGAAAATCGGAGTCAAAAAGGTAGTTCCGAAGACTTTGTCGAGATATCGCCCCATTCCGTAACCAATCAGCGTGCAAATGGGCAATAGCATCGCCAGCGACATGTACTCGCCGATTTGCGCCCAGACGTTATGACGTCTTTTGCTCGCCACGCTTCAATTGGAGAGCGAACCGTGTCCGGCTCGCTCGCAGAATATAATTATGCCGACGCTGCATTTTCCCGTTTGGCCAAAAGCAGCCGCAGAATCAGGTTCACAATGACCATCAGAACGGAGAAAGCGGGCAGCACAAGCAATGCGGTCTTGAGCTTTTGGTCCTCCCCGCCGGCGATGCCGCCAATGATTTTAGAACTGACGGCCAGACCGATCCAGCCCGAGGTGATCACCACTCCCATGGCCGTAGCCGTGGCCCTGGGAAATGCGTCTCCGGTCATGCCAAGGGTAGTCGGGAATACGGGGGCCATGGCAAGACCAGCGCAAAACACCGCCACCCAGGCTACGGCCGTACTGGTGGTTTGCAACGCAAGGAAAGTGGTTACCGCCATAAATAGCGAGGCGTACAAGGTGACAGTAACAGGCCGGACTTTAATCAAGATGCGCGAAACTACCACGCGCCCTATCAGCAATCCGAGCGCGAAGCCGAGCGAGAGAATGGTTAGCGCTTCTTTTTCGGCGATTCCTTGGGCGATTAAATGCTTGGCGAGCCAATTCCAGACGCCAACCTCGCAGGCCACATACAAGAACAGCATCAAAGACAGCAGGTAAAGGGCCGGATTACCGACGATGATTCCCAATTCAGACAACCGGAAACCCCGCTCTCCTGTGGGCGGGGGCATCTCGGTCAAGAAGTTCACCATAAGCGTGCCCACAGTGAGAATGGCCACAAAGTAACATAAGGCGACTCCATTGCCCGCGAAAAGTCTGCCCCCAATCAAAGGAGTTAACAATCCGCCCAGCCCAAAAAAAAGGTTGAGCAGATTTAATGTGGAAGAACGGCGCTCGGGACTGATGTCACTGACTAAAGCGTTGCCCGAAGTAACCAGGATGCCGCCACCGAGCCCAAGTAAGAACATATAACCCGTAACCTGCGAGTATCCTCCTGCGTTGGGAAGTAAGAACAACGCAGCGGCGATCATAATTAGCGACAGAACCAGGCCGGTTTTTTTGCCTTTGTTGTCCACAAGCGGTCCTGCCAAAAGCGATGCGATGATCAGGCCGACCGCCTGGGCGAAAGCTACGTTGCCGCTTTGCTCCGGCGTCAGATGAAAGCGCGCCGATAGCTGTGGCAACAGCGTGCCCAACATCGCCGCGATCATGCCGTAGACGAGAATTGCAAGTATCGCTGCTACAATTAACCTGCTGGATTTGACAGTGCCCATCAGATTCCTCCAAAAAAAGACCGCAAGCGCGGGCAAACCACTGCCCCACTGCGGTCAATGATCTTATCAAAAGCAATTATGAAAAGCGATACTTGTTAGTCTTTTCGTCCCAGTAAATCTTTTTATTGTTCCGGTATGACAGCGTGGCCAAATGTCCGGAGATAGCTGCCTGTTGTCCGACTGACGGAGGAGCGACAACTTTGGCCTTTCCGAGAACAGCTTCGATAAAGTTTTTCACGTGTGCCTGGACGGCATAATTGTCGTTGCCGGGAATGTCAATATGCAATTCTTTTCGCGCCGCAACATTCGCAGGAGGTTTGCCACGGAATGTTTCCGGGTAAAAATGCAGCGTCTGCCGGTTGAGGACCTGAATAGTGCCCTCGTTGCCCAGGTAATCTTCACCGTAGCCGAAATGGTCATTGCCAAAATAGCAACTGTAGTTGATGTGAAACTTGTCGGGGTATTCGTAAATGGCGCTGAAAGTGTCGGGGACATCGCGATCATCATTCGGACCGGTCCAACGATAAATCCCTCCCGAAGCCATACACGAAAAGGGGACCTGCTGCGAACAGACAAAGTTTGCTATGTCAGTTTGGTGAACCAGAAGGTCTGTTGAAATTCCTCCTGAATAATCCCAGTACAACCGCCACTGGAAATAGCGCCGCTTATCGAAGGGGCGCTTAGGTGCGGGCCCTAAAAACCGGTTCCAGTCCGTATTCTGTTCGTTGGTGTCTGCGGGGATTGCATATCGCCAAGCCGGGTTGTCGGAGGTGGAATTTCTATACCAGTAAGCCCTGACATAGTGGATGTCGCCGATCATCCCCTGATCGACAAGCTCCTTTGCCATGATGTACAAGGAATTGCTGCGGTTTTGTGTCCCGACTTGGACTACTTTTCCGGATTTTTCCGCCGCTCTGACAATATCGAAACCTTCTTCGATGGTGTGAGCCAGCGGTTTCTCCAGGTAGATGTTCTTACCGGCAGCCAGGGCTGCCATGGCCATCTCATGGTGCAGATGTTCCGGAGTGGTTATGAAGACGACGTCCACCGGCTCCTTGAGCAAGTCCCGGTAATCCACGAACGTTTTCGGGGTATTGCCGCCCCTGGTTTGCACCTGGTCTTTGCCTTTGGCCAGATTGCCCTGATACGTGTCACAGACCGCCGTTACTTCAACTAACTCAGGCACGGCATCGTACATTCGAGCCATGACGTAGTTGCCGCGCGTGCCGGTTCCGATCCACCCGACTTTCAGTCTGTCATTGGCGCCTAAGGCCGGAAGTATAGCTGGAGCTGAGGCCAATATAAACCCGCGACGAGTCAGTTTGTGAGACATAAATGCCAATCTCCTTAATCTCGTAACCTCGAATTATATCAGGATATATGCTTTAAACATGGTGAATTCACTCAGTGGATCTGTTTCGCATTGCATAGCTGTCAGTCTATTCGTGCTCAACCTGTTAGCGACTCAGGCGCCGCCCGGAGAAACACCCCGTAGTCATGTCGAAGTCCTAACCTCCTCACCGCACCAATACCGCATTCGGATGGCGGGTACAGTCGACGGAATCAACACAAGGGACCCCGTGATCTACAAACCCTGGAAACAAGGCTTTGAACCGATGCGCCTTGTGCGGCTTGAGAATATTGGGGTCACCGAGATTGTAAACCCATGGGTCATTGTCAACGACAAGCGTGACTGGCGAACCGCCGAGGCCATAGTCGCTGAGGCCTTACGCAGTTATGGCAACCCTGCCACAATGACAGACCGTGATAGGGCCCGCGCGATTTACGAATTCGTCAGAACGCACCGTTTTCACGCAACAACAGGCGATTTTGAGGTGCGCGATCCTGTCAAACTCTTCAACGTCTACGGGTACGCCTTATGCGGTGATAATGCCCCCGCGCTCATGGACCTCTGGCGTTTAGCAGGCCTCAAAGTGCGCAGAGGTTTTCCCAACGGTCATTGTGTGTCTGAGGCTTGGTACGAGGGAGCCTGGCACCTTCTCGATGCGGACGAAGCCATGATTTTTCTGCAGCGAGATAACGAAACCATCGCCAGCGATCGGGATGTAGCGCGCGATCACGACCTGATCAAAAGGACGGTTGAGGATGAGACTGATGCTGCGCTGTACTCGTATGACGGTCCACGCAGTGGCGAGTTCCCATCTCATATAGGCCACACGATGAATTTCCGGCTACGCCCGGGCGAATCCCTGGAATGGCGCTGGGGCAATGTGGGCAAGCTCCACTACGTGGCCGAGGGACTTTATTCAATGAAGTCGCCTCATTTACGCGAGCATTGGGGCGAAGATGCTTGGGCGCTTTTATGCAACGGGAAATGGATATACGCGCCTCCGCTCCGTAATCCGGCAGCGCGCTCAGGTGTACAGGCAGAGGGAATTGCCTGGGCGCAGGTCTCTTCTGAACCTGCCATCCACCCCGTTAAAGCGAGCAGCACCGGTTCGCTTGTCTGGACGATCGAGACTCCGTATGTCATCGTGGGTGGGAATCTGAGGGCTAGGCTGGGAACAAAAGCTGGCGGTTCCTGTGTATTCCAGGTTTCCATTGATGGCCTTAGCTGGCAAGAGGTCTTCCGGACAGCGGGTGCATTTCAGGGAGAAGTGCAGGTGGATTTGGACAAATTCTTTTCGGCCCCTGGACCGGCCAGGTATCGCTACTGGATCCGCGCCAACCTTCATGCGCAGTCAGCTCCCACTGACGCCGGGATAGATGCTCTGCGAGTTGAAAATGACCTACAGATGGCGCCGCTGAGCCTTCCCTCGCTTGAGTTGGGTGAGAATATCGTACGCTATTCCGATGAGACCCGTGGCCCGCGTTCGGTGTGCATAACGTTTCAGTGGGTGGAACGCTCATGGCCTACACCACCTCCCCCTCCACCTGAACCTGTTTTCCCAACAGATGGCGCGCAAGTCGACGGGACACAACTAACCTTGCGCTGGAAAGCTCCTGTGCATCCTGAAGGCGACAGGATTGTGGCGTACTTTTTTCAACTCAGTGATGATCCAGCCTTGCGTTGGGCACTATCTTCGGCTTTTGAGCAAATGGTGCCTGCGACGGAGAACCCTCCCAGTTTTCTTACCCGGAAAGCGGGGCTACTAAACCCCGGAAAGCACTATTACTGGCATGTTCGCGCGAAAACCGACAAAGGAGTCTGGAGCCCATGGAGTTCAACATGGAGCTTCGTTCCCCAGGGCCCCGGAGTGCCTTTGAGTCTCCGCATGGAAAGGACAGCAGACGGAGGCGTTCTGCTATGGAACCCGAATCCTAAAGGCCGGGCCGCCGTTTCTTACCTGGTTTATGTGAGTAACGAAAAAGGGTTCTCGGTTAGTGACGTGCCCTATGAAGTGAACGTTGGCAACCAGCAGGTACGGGGTCTGTTTCCGGGGAAGCGCACGGTGACCTTCCCCGCGAATTTGCTTGCCAGAACTACAGCGCCGCGGCTTGTCTTGAACCCTGTACATGCCTTCTACCGGGTTGTTGCCGTCGATGCCAGAGGAATCCGTAGCGGACCTTCGGACTACGTTGAAGCACCCAGACCATGGATCTATTCGAAGCCTCCGACGGAAGCCAAAGTAGGGGTTCCTTATCGTTACGAAGTGAAAACTATTTCCTCAATCGGTGATCTGACCTATCGCAGTTTTCCGCCCGAGGAGTCCTACCAGGCAGCTTTCTGGGATGCTGACCAGCCAAAATTTAGCCTTGTGGAAGAGTTGCCGAGATGCGGAAATGTGGACCCTGCATGGTTGAAATTGGACCCAAAGACGGGGGTACTAAGCGGTGTTCCCAGGGCTGTGCATGTTGGGGAATACCAGATTAATATCCGCGTGGAAATCCCCGGAGCCGGTGTAGACTTGCAAAGCTTCCCTTTGCGTGTGATGCCCTAAACAAGGCGGCGGTTCAAGCTCTCGCGGGCCAAGCGCCGCGCTTGATAGCATTGCAACCATCCCTTAGCGCCTCTGCCCAGAATCGCCAGAGGTGTCTGAAGTTGATCCCCGAACCGTATAACACCGCCAGAAGAAACTTGGCGAGCGAAGGCGGCACGGGTTCAAAGAAACCATCGCGTTTATCCAAAAGAGAGCAGCAGTAAGCGTAAATGTGACAGAAGGGAACGTAGCGGCAATGTCTGCGCACAACGCAGATTGCGTTGCTGTAGACCGAGAGCCGTTCCCGGAGTGTTTTGGCCCCTTGGTGCATCCGGCTGGTGGCTAGGTAATCGCCGATTCTGAGTAGACGAGCCTTCTTGGCGATGCGGAACCACAGGTCGTAGTCCATGCCATTACGGAGGGTGGGGTCTATCATACCTGCTTCAATAAATGCCTCGCGCCAAAGAAAAACCGCAGGCTGGCAAATGAAACATTCTTTAATTAACAGTTCCGGGTCGAAATCCCGTGTGGGATAGGGACGCAGTATGGTACCGTGTTCATCCACGAGGTACGCTTCCCCATATACGCCCGCATACCCTAGGTTGGCGAGCATATAGCGTACGGCTGTGCTGACAGCTCCAGGGAGATAGGTGTCATCGGCATTCAGGAAGGCGAAGATCTGGCCATGGGACTGCAAGAATCCTTTGTTGATGGCGTCGCCTTGGCCTTGATCGGGTCCATATTCGTAGCGGAGCCGTCCTTGATAGCGTTTCAGAATTTCCAGGCTTCCATCGGTCGACCCGCC
>Ga0315298_1009342_pt1 | contig 12165 bp, 10 predicted proteins | sample WHS_1_MG_FD_203077 | JGI IMG/M metagenome (GOLD analysis project Ga0315298, IMG submission 203077) | Extremophilic microbial mat communities from Washburn Hot Springs, YNP, Wyoming, USA - WHS_1_MG | ecosystem: Environmental > Aquatic > Thermal springs > Hot (42-90C) | place: USA: Wyoming... | reverse complement strand
CTAAATCTTCAGTGCGAATTCCCTTTTTGGATTCCTCAATTATTATATCAGCCTCCGCTACCTCCGGAACCCGCTTCACACATACAATGATATCCATAAAAATACCTCCTTGATACTGAAATTTGAGATTAAAAATTTAATGAATAGGAAATGAGAAAACAGCAAAAAATGTGCCGATAACAGTAACAAACTATGATATTCATGTAAAATCGAGATATTTTCATAACTAAAGATTTTGGAGCCTAATAATATTTTGCCAGGAATTTTTTAATCTATCTTGTACACTGTTGAACTCATTTTCCCTAGCAATCCAAGTGAGTATGGTGAGTTATTAAATTAAACCTTAAATAGATGACTCGACTATAGTAATAAAAATGGCTTACTATTGACAAATTTAGTTTAAAATAATACATTAATGTATCATTTTGAAAATCAATTTTAAAACTAATAATTTTTTAACAAATTTTGTTAGAAAAATAAATAGTTTGATGGAAGAACAAAATGAATAACGAAAAAAAATTAAATTTTGACCCCAAAATTCACCAACCAGAAATTTATCAAGCCTGGCTGGATTTTATAAGCAAAGGGGAATTGAATAGGAAATTGCTTCCCCCTTTGATTGCTGATTCATGGTGGAGAAGTCGTTCTTATAAGGTCGATCCCTGGGATATTTCTCCCTCTTTATATTTATCCGATAATGATTACCAGAAGCTTATTAATAGCTATGCTTTTCTTATTAATCTTGCAAGATCTTTTATGGAGGAAATTTATAAGTCTTTAGAAGAGTCAAGGTATATTGTGGCACTTTATTGCCCTGAAGGATATCATCTGCTTAGAATAGGTAATTTTGCCGATTTTGAAAGAGCAAGACAATTTAAAATTAGGGTTGGTTTGTGTTTTAACGAAAATGCAGTGGGTACTTGTGGGTTTTCTTTAGTTAAACAAACTGAAAATCCAATTCAAATTACAGGTTGTCAACATTATCATTCTTTACTCCATTATATTGTGGGCTCATACGCTCCTATAAAACATCCAAAAACGAATAAACTTTTAGGCGTTATTGGGGTTGCGGGAGCGAAAACTATGCCTAATGAACACACTTTAGGTATGGTTTTAGCATCTGCAAAAGCGATCGAAAGTTTATTTGATATCCACGAAACAAACATTGTTATTTCTGTTTACGGGAAAGCCCTTCAAACAACTATTGATACCATAAGCGATGGAATTGTTATTATTGATTGTTATGGTATGGTTTACGAGTTGAATTCTGTTGCTAAGAAAATATTTAATCTCGAAGGGGTAGAAATTAAAAATAAACATATTTGTGAAATTCCAGAGTTTTCTCCTCTGGCTAATAAGGTGGTTAGAATTTTAGAGACCCAAAACAAAGGTGGAGAAGAATTAGAATTTACATTTGGTAATAAAAGATATTTAACAACTATAAAATTTTTTGAAGATGAAAATGGAAGAATAAATGGAGTGTTAGTTTCTCTTAAAGATCTTAAATACCTTACCAAAATTGCAAAGAATTTCACTGGAGAAACGATTAGATATACTCTTGGTGATATAGTAGGCAAAAGCGAATATATAGAGGGTATCAAAGACTTTGTTCACTTAGTTGCACCAACTGATGCCCCTATTTTAATTGAGGGAGAAAGTGGGACGGGCAAGGAAGTTTTAGCGCATGCAATTCACAATGAAAGTCTTAGGACTAATGAAGCATTCGTTACCGTAAATTGTTCTGCAATCCCATCGGAATTATTCGAAAGTACATTTTTTGGCCATGAAAAAGGTGCTTTTACCAATGCTTACCGAACTCATATAGGTAAATTTGAGCTTGCGGATAAAGGCACCTTATTTTTAGACGAAATTGGAGAGATGCCTTTACCAATGCAAGTTAAACTTTTAAGAGTGTTAGAAGAGAAAAAAATTGAACGAGTTGGTAGTCAAGAAAAAGTAAGTATAGATGTAAGGGTTATTGCCGCTTCTAATAGAGATATTATTCAGGAAGTATATAAGGGAAGATTTAGAAAAGATCTTTTTTATCGTCTTAATGTTTTTCGGATAAAATTAATACCGTTACGCGAAAGGAAAGAAGATATTCCTTGCTTAATTGAAAAATTCGTTGAACATTTTAGCAGGATATTGAGAAAAAAAGTGAAAGATATTACTGACGGAGTTTATAGAAAACTTTTGAGTTATGAATGGCCTGGAAATATTAGGGAATTAAAGAATGCTATCTACCAGGCAATAGCGATAATGGAGGGTGATGTTCTGAGGGAAAGCCATTTTAAAAATTTTTTCAGCAACTTGGATCACTTTGAATCTTATAAGTTAAACGAAGGCCGAGTTAATAGATTATTTGAAATTGAAAAGGAAGCGATTCAGAAAACCTTGGAATTTACTAAGGGCAACAAAAGGCAGGCTGCCCAGATATTGGGTATTGGGAGAGCTACTCTTCATCGTAAATTAAAGCTTTATCAATTAATCGGTTAATATTTTTTGAAGAATTGGTGTATTTTGGTTATATTTCAAATTGATACATGTATCAATTTGAAATATAAAAAGCTATTTACTAATATTATTAATCAAATCAAAAACCATTCCTTCTTATATTTTTCATAAAAGTATTATTTTGATGCATGCCGCATAAACATGAATAAACCCCCCACGACCCTACTTTTTAAAATAAACCCTTAAATTATAAGTAGATACCCAATTCATCTAATTCGCCACTTTTTATTTTTTTATGGCATTTTGCTTGCAGGAATATTTTCTAAAAAAAGACCACTATATCTATAGTTATATCCAGGTAAATATATTGTAATCAATTAATAAAATAAAGGGCTTAAAATATGGCGCGGATTTATGAGTATCAAGGGAAATCAGTGTTAAAAAAATTTGGAGTTCCAGTACCAAAAGGGGATATTGCGCTTTCCGGACAAGAGGCGAAGGAAATTACTCAGAAGATAAATAATCCAGTAGTGATAAAAGCTCAAATTTGGACTACTGGTCGTTTTAAGCTTGGTGGGATTAAATTTGCCGATACGCCGGAAGAAGCTGAAAAAGTAGCAAATGAACTTTTAGGTAAAACGATAAACGGGCTTTTAATCGAAAAGGTTTTGGTAGAAGAAAAGTTGGATATTGAAAGAGAATTTTATATCGGAGTTATTGTTGATTCATCTACCAAAGTAAAAGCACCAGTATTAGTTTTTTCTACCGAAGGAGGAATAAATGTTGAGGAAGTAGCTCAAAGGAATCCCGAAAGGGTAGCTAAGCAAAATGTAGATTATCTTGTTGGGGTAAGCCCAGATTACGCTAGACAGTTGCTTTTAAAAACAGATGTGCCTTCATCTTTAGTGGAGCAAATAAAAGATGTAGTATGTGGACTTTATGAGGCTTTTGTAAAATGTGATGCCCGAATTGCGGAAATAAATCCTTTAGTTTCAACCAAAAAAGGGGAAATTTTTGCAGCTGACTGTAGAATAACTTTAGATGATAATTCAGTGTTTCGACATCCGGAATTTAATATTAAAGTTCCTCGAGACATGGAAAGAGAACCTACCGAATTGGAAAAGATTGCCTGGACTATCGAAGAATCTGATTATCGGGGTACGGGTTATTTTACTCAGATGGTTCCAAAAATTGAAGAAGAGGAAGGTTATGTTGGTTTTCATGGAATTGGTGGTGGGGGAGCAATGTTAGGTGCCAGTGCCCTTATTACTCGAGGAGTAAAAATTGCTAATTATGCTGACACTAGTGGAGATCCACCAGCAAGCAAAGTATATAAGGTAATTAAAACAATTTTTTCTCAACCGATAAATGGCTATATTTTGATGGGTTCATGTCTTGCCAATCAGGAACAGTGGCATCATGGACACGCAATTGTAAAAGCATTAAGGGAGGAATTGCGGGATAAACCTGGTTTTCCGGTAATACTTCTTATTGCCGGTAACAAAGAGAAAAAGACTCACGAAATTATTCGTGAAGGTTTAAAGGACATTCCTGCGCGTTGGGAACTTTATGGCCGGGAATATATTTATCGAACTAGTTTTATCGCTGACCGATTTAAGGAAATGTTAAAAGAATATCTGGAAAGCAAAAGTAAAAATAAATGAAAGGGATGAAAGGGTGAAACAATGACAGAAAATAAACTTATTTTTGATGTAAGCCGAGGGATGAAAATAACTATTGATTATAATCGATGTGAGCCCGCAAAAAATAATGATCCTAACCCACGGTGTGGTTTTGCTTGTGTCAAGGCTGATCGGTTATATGGTCGAAATGCCCTGAAAATTGAAAATAATCGGCCAGTCCTTAGCAATCCTAACCCAAAAGAAATAGTGAGGCTTTGCAATGAATGCCTCGCCTGTGAATACGACTGTGAATTATATGGTAACAATTGTATAAGTATCGAAATTTCAATGCCGGAGCTTGAGGAATATCGGAAAAAAAAACTATAAACTGAAAAGGAGGGAATTAGTTTGGCTATCCTAATTGATGAGAAAACAAAGGTATTAGTTCAAGGAATAACAGGAAGATTTGGACAATTTGTTGCCAGAAATATGTTAGATGTGGGGACAAATGTAGTTGCAGGTGTTACTCCTGGTCGAAAAGGGGAGAAAGTATGGGGAGTGCCGGTTTATAATACAGTTCAAGAGGCGTTAGCACAGCATGCACCCATTGACGCAACTGTGGTTTTGGTGCCGGGTCCTGAAGCAAAAGCTGCGGTTATTGAAGCTTTTGAGGCAGGAATTAAAACTTTATTAATGGAAGTAGAGAGAGTTCCTCTACATGATGCTCTCGAAGTTATTGCTTTGGCTAAAAAAGCTGGAGTTCGACTTTTGGGACCAGGTTCAGCTGGCTTAGTAAGCCCAGGAAAAGGTTCTTTAGGAGTTTTTGGTTCTCCAGAAGAATTAGCTAAAGTGGCTTTTATTCCGGGGAGAATAGGTGTAATTTCTCGAAGTGGAGGTCAAACTACTACTTTATGCTGGAATATCTGCCAATCGGGGTTTGGGATAAGCACTGCCATTAACCTTGGTTCAGAACCAGTTTTAGGAACTACTTTTCCGGAACTTTTGGAACTCTTCCAGAAAGATGATGAAACTGATGCTGTGGCTTATTTTGGTGAGATTGGGGGGGTTATGGAAGAAGAAGCAGCGGAATTAATTAAGGAGGGGAAATTTGTTAAACCTTTGATTGCTTATATTGCTGGTAGGGGTTTAACCTCTGGGATCCGTTTTTCTCATGCCAGTGCAATAATTGAAGGAGGGAAGGGAACAGCAGAGGGAAAAGCTAAGGCGTTACAGGAAGCTGGGGCTTATGTTGTTGACCGACCTGATGATATTGGACCGACAATAGCAAAAATATTTGCTAAATAGTCTAATCGGTAAGGAGGAACAAATGACTTTGGAAATTTGGAGATCAATGCTATTTATTCCCGCAAATAGTTGGAGGATGATTACCAGGGCGATGGAGGAAATGGAAGATGCAGTTATTTTTGACCTTGAAGATGCTGTACCGATCGCTGAAAAAGAGACAGCAAGAGTTTTTGCCCGTGATGGAATACCTCTTTTAAAAGAAATTGATACTGACGTTTTTGTCCGGGTTAATTCTATGAGTACAGGGCTCACGGCAGAAGATCTTAAGTATGTGGTGACCACTGGTTTATATGGAATTATGCTCCCCAAATCAGAAAGTAAAGAAGATATAATTGCTTTAGACAAGCTTATCACTCAAGAAGAGACGGCTAAAAGTTTACAACCTTTTAGTGTTCGAATTATGCCCCTTTTGGAATCGCCTAAGGGTGTTTTTAATGCCTCCGAAATAGCAGTTGCTAGTAAGCGAATATGTGGCCTTGCCTTTGGTGCAGGCGATTTTTTGCGGGAATTAGGTGAAGGATTTGCAATTGCACGATTATCACCGGATGAATATTTTCCTACCATACTTTATGCTCGTTCCCATATATCTTTAGTTGCACGTATCAATAATATTCCTGCCATAGATACACCATTTTTTGGACTGTTAACTGACAATGAGGGTCTGATTAGAGAAGCTACTAAAGTTAAGCTGATAGGATTCAAAGGAAAGCTTCTTATTCATCCCCGGCATGTGGAGCCAGTTAATAAGGTTTTTTCCCCTTCGGAGGAAGATATTGAGTTTGCCAGACAAATGATTAGTGCTTACCGAGAAGCTGAAGCCAGTGGATTAGGGGCGGCGTCGTTTGGAGGAAGGATGATTGATTATGCTATGGTAAGCATGGGTGAGGATCTTCTGAGAAGAGCCGAAGCGATTGCTAAGCGTCAGGAGAAAAAATTAGCCTACCAACATCAATTTTAGTAACTAAGGGAATAGAATAATGATTAAGAAAAAAACATTGGAGGAGGCAATTTTTAAAACAATTAAAAGAAGCTCTACGTGTGTTGCTTCAGATGTCTTAAATGCGTTTGAAAAAGCCATAAAGGAGGAAAAATCAAATATATCCAAAAGAGCTTTTGAGTCGACTCTTAAAAGTCTTAAGCTTTCGATTGAAAGACAAAATTTAGCCTGTCCGGATACCGGATGGCCGCTTTTTTTCTATAAAATAGGTAATGAGGCAAAAATTGAAGGTGGTTTTATTGCCTTAGAAGAAATTTCACGGGCAATGGTTGCAAAGGCTACCCAAGAAGGGTTTTTGCGATCAACAATGAAACACCCTTTAACCGGAGTTGATCCGGGTAATAATATTGGTACAAATGTTCCAAACTTTACTTACAAGTTTGTTCCTGGAGATACAATCCAAGTAACTTATGTAGCGAAAGGTGGAGGATCAGAATGCTTTGGAGGAACACGATATCAGGTATTGGCATTTGCAGATGGATTACAAGGAATAGAAAAGTTTATTATCGATTGTTATATTGCTGCTGCCCGTGCGGGAGCAATTTGTCCACCTGCAGTTTTGGGGATAGGAATTGGAGGAACATCTGATATTGCTACCAAGTTGGCAAAAGAGGCAGCTACTTTACGTCTTATTGGAAGTCGGCATCCTGAACCGGAAATTGCTAAAATTGAAGAAGATCTCCAACATGCAATAGAAATGTTAGAAATTGGTGCCATGGGCTCAGGAGGAGCCACTTCAGTTTTTGCTGTTAATGTAGAGTACGCATTTACTCATCTTGCTGGTATTGCAGTAGCTATGAATGCTAATTGTTGGATCGCTCGCCGCGCCACCACAAAAATATATTCCGATGGTAGAACTGAAGAACTTGAATATCCAAACTGGTTTGATGGGAGGTAAAAATGGCGGAATTTCATTTATCAGTTCCCCTAAAAGATGAGGATATCAAAAAAATTCGAATTGGTGATATAGTCTATTTTTCTGGCGAAGCCTGGACTTGTCGTTCTCGTTTGCAACGATATGTGTTTGATGAGGGCCATCCACTACCCTTTTCTACCAAAGAACGCAATTTGCTCATTCATGTTGGACCAGTTGTGATTAAAAAAAATGGAAATTGGGAACTTGTTTCATTTATGCCCACTTCGAGTATTCGATTTGAGAAATGGGGGGCTCGGTCGATTAGGGAACTTGGGTTGAAAGCTATTGTGGGGAAGACTACGATGGGTAAAGAAACCCAACAGGCAATGAGAGAACATACTTGTATTCATGCTACTCCTTTGGGGGTAACACCTAATCTTTTTTTAGATCAGATAAGAATAAAAGATGTTTATTGGTATAAGGAATTAGGAAGCATTGAGGCGGCGTGGATTCTCGAATTGAATAATTTGGGGCCATTTTTAGTTGATATTGATTCGGAAGGGAAAAATCACTTTGATGAGCTTGATATTTTGATTGAGGAAAATAAAAAAAAGGCTTATGCCTATTTGGGGATTCCTGAGGATTTTGAGTATACGAAGTTATATTAAATAAAAAAACAAGTAATAATGAGGAATTGATATGAGTAATATAAATATAAAAAGAATAAAAACCGATGTATTAGTGATTGGTGCGGGTGGAGCAGGGACACGAGCTGCAATTGCTGCTGCCCAAAGTGGAGCTAAAACAGTGATTACTTCTAAAGACCTTTTTGGTCATAGTGGATGTACTCCGGTTGCCAAAGGTGGTTATGCAGGTATGCAGGGCCATCCGGGAGATAGCTGGAAGGTACACTTTGAAGATACAGTGCGGGGAGGTGGTGCTCTTAATAATCAAGAGTTGGTTGAAATTTTAACAAAAAACGCAAGGAATCGTTTGTTAGAGTTGGAAGAATGGGGAGCGGCTTTTGATAGAAATCCGGATGGAACTATTTACTTGCGAAAGTTTGGAGGGCATTCTTATCCCCGGAGTGCTATTAGTGGAGATGTTACGGGGCGGGAAATGATGTGGGCTTTAAAAAGGAAATGTTGGGAAAATGAATTAATTCAAATTATAGACGAAATTTACATGACCAAACTTTTGGTTACCGATGGGAGGATTGCGGGCGCCATAGGAGTTGAACTTTCAACTGGTAGCATTATTGTGTTTGAATGTCCAGTAGTAATTCTTGCCAGTGGGGGTTCAGGAAGGTTATGGCCAATAACTTTTGCAACCAAAGGAAAATGTGGCGATGGAATCAGGATGGCTTTCGAAGCTGGTGCAGAACTGGTTGATATGGAGTTTTTCCAAATTCATCCTACAGGATGGAAATGGCCACCGGCAGTAATCGGGAGAGTTATCAGTGAGGGTGTAAGAGCCGATGGTGGCATATTATTAAATAAAAATTTAGAAAGATTTATGTGGAAATATGATCCAGAAAGATTAGAGCTTGCTTGCCGGGATTATGTGTCACGATGTATTTATAAGGAGGTCAAGGAAGGGAGAGGAACGGAGCATGGTGGGGTATGGCTTTCAGTTGTCCATTTGCCCAAAAGCCATATCGAGCGTCGAATTGCGGCAGTAATGGAGACAGGGCTTGTCGCGGGAGTTGATATTCGTACACAGGCAATTGAGATTTTCCCTGAGCACCATTACCAAAATGGAGGAGTTAAGATTGATAAGTATGCCCGGACTACAATAGAAGGTCTTTATGCAGCTGGTGAAGTTGCGGGTGGTGTTCATGGTGGTAACCGTTTAGGCACCAATTCCCTTTCTGATTTATTAGTATTTGGGAAAATTGCGGGTGAAGATGGTGCTCAGTACGCTAAGAATATTGAACCACCGAAGATTGATGAACATCAAGTGGATGAAGAAATAGAAATTATTTCTCGACCATTAAAAAATGATGCGGGGGTTACTCCATACGCTCTTTCGAAAAAACTCCATGATGTGATGTGGGAAGAAATGCATATTGAAAGAAGTGGAAGTGGACTTAAGCGTTGTTTGAACGTAATTGCGGAAGTTACGGAAAACCTTCCAAAGGTTACATTGCCTGAAAAGACACTGGTTTATAATGATGCTTGGGTGACAGCGATGGAAGTGAGAACCAGAATTGTTGTAGGTGAAATAATGGCACGAGCCTCTCTTTTTAGGACAGAGAGTAGATCAGCACTTTTCCGAAGCGATTATCCCCAAATTAATCGAAAAGAATGGGATAAAAATATCATGGTAAAAAAAGAAAATGGGAAAATAAAGTTAGAAACTCGTCCTGTAGTAGTTACTTTATGGCCAGTGGAACAAATTGATTTGCCTTTATTCCCTGTGCCGGGGAAAGAGCATGTTCCGGGTGCGAGGGTCACTTGCGAATGTGAAGATTATTAATGTCTATTTATTTAGGTGATTAATAGATTAATAGGAGATACTGAAAATGGCAGAAAAAATTAGCATCCAGGTGTTTCGCTTTAATCCCCAAGTGGATAAAGAAGGAAGATTAGAGAAGTATAGCTTAGAAAAAGAGGAAGGAATGCGGATTTTGGGGGCTTTGAAGGCTCTTAATAACCAGGGGCACAATATCGCTTTTCGATACAGTTGTGAAGAGTGGGAATGCGGCTCTTGTGCAATTAGAGCCAACGGAACTCCGGTGTTGGCTTGTAAAACGGAAGTGATGGATGGGATGGTCTTGGAGCCACTTCCTGATTTGCCGGTGAAAAGGGATTTAATTGTTGACCGATCAAAAAACTTCAAAAAACAGGCTGAGCTTTATATGCTACCGACAATAAAATCTGGTGCCGAACTAACCTATGAAGCGCAAGAACAGATGTGGAAAAGTATTGTATGTATGGAATGTGATGTTTGTTTAGCATCTTGTCCTATTCTTCATACTCGAGGTGGTTCATATAAATATTCTGGTCCAGAGTTTATGGTTCAATTATTCCGAAGCGAAATGGATACCCGGATTGATAAAAAATCGCTTGAAATTAGTGTCAAAGAGGGGATATGGGAATGTACCACCTGTAATCACTGTGTGCAGAATTGTCCTCAACGGATTAAAATTAAAGATTTAATTGTTGACTTGCGGCGTTTTATTATTGAAAGGCAGAGTACTCAAGTACCAGCAACCATAAGGGATTTAAATAAGAATCTTTCGAAACACCATAACCCTTATGGTAAACCAAAAACAAAAAGAATTGAGTGGGCGGAGGGAATAGCTCTTCGCTTAGTCAAAGAGATGAAAGGCAGTGAATGGCTATGGATTGTTGGTTGTGAACAATGTTTCAACACTCGAGATCAAGTTGTAGCAAGGTCAATGGTCGAGGTATTTGATAAAGCCAAAGTTGAATTTGTTGTTTTAGGTAACGAGGAAGTCAATGTTGGCGATCCGGCATTTATGACTGGCGAAATAGGACTTTTTGAAGAATTAGTTGAGATTAATCTTTCCATATTTAAAAAATATGGCATAAAAAAAATTATCACTACTTCTCCCCATGATTTTAATATCCTTAAAAATGAGTATCCTAAATATGGTGGTAATTTTGAAGTGATACATTACACCCAACTACTTGAGAATCTGATTAGGGATAAAAAGCTAAATTTTACCCGTAACTTAACAAAAACAGTTACCTTTCATGATCCTTGTTTTTTAGGACGCTATAATAGTGTTTATGATTCACCACGAAATGTTTTGCAAGCTATACCTGGCATAAAACTTGTTGAAATGCCTTCTAATAGAGATCAGGCAGAGTGTTGTGGTGGTGGCGGTGGAGGTAATTGGCTAGATATTCCTGCGGGAGAGCGGCTTGCCGATAGGCGGGTACGACAAGCGGTTCAAACTGGTAGTGATATACTGGTAGTTGCTTGTCCATTTTGTTTAGCCATGTTTGAGGACGCAGTTAAGACTCAGGGATATGAGGGTAAATTAGAAGTCAAACAACTTATAGAGCTTGTAAGTGAGGCTGTTTAATGAGGGAATTAAAGATTAATTGTGCTAATTGCAGTGTAATTAAAAAAGCATGTCGTTTTGAAGATGGGAAAGGCCCTGCTAACTGTCCTACTGAGCAAAAGAAAGAAGTTATTGAAAAGGCGATGAAACTTTATAGTCAGCCAGAAATTAATAAGTTCGCACTTGAGGCCTCTATTCAGGAAGGTGAATGTTATGCTAATCGTCATATTAAGCCCTATGTCATGCAGCCAGTGAAGCCTCGTTTGCAAGAAATTATCGAATTCTGTGGGCGGATGGGTTATAAGCGATTAGGATTGGCTTTTTGTGGAGGACTGACAAATGAAGCTCATTTGCTTTCTCAAGTTTTAGAAAAAAATGGGTTTGAGGTAATTGGGGTTTCTTGTAAGGTTGGTGCTATTCCGAAAGAGAAGATTGGTGTTAAGGATGAGGAAAAAATACGTATTGGAACCTTTGAACCCATGTGTAACCCTATTGTCCAGGCGGAAATTCTTAATGACGCAAATACTGACTTTAATATTATGCTTGGACTTTGTGTAGGTCACGACTCTCTTTTTTTAAAGCATATAAAAGGATATACTACGGTTTTTGCGGTAAAGGACCGGGTCACGGGTCATAATCCAATGGCGACGCTTTATACAGTTAAATCATATAATCAACGATTTTTAAAGTTAACAATGGGAACAGAAGAAGAAATAAAATCGCGACTTATTGGAAGCGCGTAAGTTATAAAAGTTATAAGTATAAAAGAAGGTAATTATAAAAGATTTGGCACCAAATTACATAGTTTTTGAACAATCAGATTAAACAAACTATTATGCCTATTATTATATCTGAATTCCATCTCTTTCAAGTAAAGAGGGAACTTCTCCTTGGA
>Ga0315298_1009341_pt1 | contig 12166 bp, 13 predicted proteins | sample WHS_1_MG_FD_203077 | JGI IMG/M metagenome (GOLD analysis project Ga0315298, IMG submission 203077) | Extremophilic microbial mat communities from Washburn Hot Springs, YNP, Wyoming, USA - WHS_1_MG | ecosystem: Environmental > Aquatic > Thermal springs > Hot (42-90C) | place: USA: Wyoming... | reverse complement strand
TGCGTGGAGCGGGGAGGGGGGCGTAGAGGGGGTTTGAAGGCGGCGGCCGAATGCCGCCGCCCTCAACCCCCTTCTTTCTCCCCCTTCTCCTCTCCGCTTCGGGGAAGAGAAAGAGGCTGGGGGATGAGAAGGGGTAAAACATCGCCCCCAACGGCCCATTCGCGATTGAAGTTGCACATGGCGTACCCTTAACGCTCCAGCCGACACCTCCGCACAATGCATCCCTGTCGCGCCTCAGGATATGGGGAGATGCACAGACCCCCTCTTTTTACCCCTTTCCTCCATCGCGAGGGAACAGGGGCAGGGGGTACGGGGTAAACGCCCGGGAGCGAAAGGCGATCGCTGAATTCAGGGGAGCAGGGTTTGGGGCGGCGGCAAAGCCGCCGCCCCAAACCTTATCCTCGCCAGTCCTCATATCGGCTGCCGGTCAGGCGGATAGAAGGCCACCGACAATTTCCGGATGATCGCACCGGCAGGTGTGTTGCCGTATCCACCAAGCGCCGACATCTTCAAGATTGGTGACATCCCCGGCGCATGTCACAACAATCCCCGCCGGCAACGATTGGGCCACTCTCTCAAGCGTTTCCTGGCGGCGGCCGGTGATGCAGATTCTGGCCCCATCCGCGACGAACCGCCCGGCGATGGCCGCGCCGATGCCGGTACCTGCTCCGGTAATGAGTGCCACTTTGCCGTCCAGTCTCATTTCCTGCTCCTGTGGGGCTACATTCCCAGATAGGCTTTCCGGATATGGTCGCTTTCCAGCAACTCGGCGCATGCCCCTTCCAGGCAGACGCGGCCGTTTTCCAGCACATACGCCCGGTCGGCAATCTCCAGAGCGCGCCGGACGTTTTGCTCCACCAGCAGGATGGTTATCCCCTGGTCGCGGAGACTCTGCATGATGCGGAAAATTTCCACCACCAGAACCGGAGCCAGGCCGTACGAAGGCTCATCTAAGAGACACAATTTGGGCCGGGACATCAAGGCCCGACCGATGGCCAGCATCTGGCGTTCACCGCCGCTCAGCGTTCGGGCCAGTTGCCGTTCCCTCTCCTTCAATCTTGGGAAGAATTGATACACGTATTCTAATGCCTCTTTCCTCTGTCCCCAGGCACGGTAGGGGTATGCACCCATCTCCAGGTTCTCCCGCACGTTCATATCGGGGAAAATCCGTCCGCCCTCGGGCACGATGGCGATGCCCAGTTCTGCGATGGCGTGAGATGGCAGGTGGTCTATTCGCTTTCCCAGAAAGATCACACTGCCAGAAGCCGGACGCACCAGGCCCAGGATAGAATTCAGCAGGGTGGTCTTTCCGGCCCCGTTGGAGCCCACAATGGCGACAATCTCCCCCTCCCGGACCTGGAGGGAGACGTCCCACAATACCTGCATCTTGCCGTAGAGAGTGTTGAGAGCATGGACTTCCAGCATAGGGTTATTCTCCCAGGTAAACCTCAATGACAGTTCTGCTGGTAGCAATCTCCTGCGGTGTCCCCTCGGCGATTTTCTCGCCGTGGTGAAGCACCATGATGCGGTTGCACACGCCCATAATCGCCTTCATTACATGCTCAACCATAAAAACGGTGATTCCCTGCTCCCAAATCCGGCTCACGAGTTCCATCGCCTGGGCGACTTCGGTGGGGTTTAACCCGGCCATCAGTTCGTCCAGCAACAGGAGTTCCGGTCCTGTAGCCAGCGCTCTGGCCACCTCCAGTCGCTTCTGGTTTGCCAGGGTCAGGCTCCGGGCTGGCAATCCCTTCACGGCCGACAACCCCACAAAATCCAGCCACTTCTCGGCTTCCTCCAGCGCCGGGCCCATCCCATGACCGTCGGACTTCCCGAACAACACCCCCATCAGCACATTCTCCAGAACGGACATGTTCGGAAAAATCCTGACCAGTTGAAACGTCCTGGCGATGCCCTTTTTGCAGATGACGTGCGGCTTCAGGCCGGTGATCTTCTCCCCTTTGAACCTGATCTCTCCCGATTGAGGGACCAGAGCCCCCGAGATCAGGTTGAACAGGGTGGTTTTGCCTGCGCCGTTAGGACCGATCAGGCCCACAATCTCGCCCTGGTCCACATGAAAGTCCACATTCTGGACCGCCGCGAGCCCGCCAAAATACCGGGTCACTCCCTTTCCTTCAAGCAAGGGCATCTTGACCTCCCGCCAATCGTTTCCTTATCTTCATAATCAACCCAATCAACCCTTCAGGCAGGTACAGGACGGTGACGATCAGAACAGTCCCGAAGATGAGCATATAGTAGTAAGGAAACCGGGTGAGCAGGATTTCCTCCAGATAGGCAAAAATCACTGCGCCCAGGATGGGGCCGTAGGGATTGCCAATACCGCCGAAGATGGCCATCAGAACCGCCATAAACGAGTAAAGCGGGTTAAAGGCAATGTACGGGTCTACATAGGTCCACCGGGTCGCGATGACGGACCCGGCAGCCCCCATGAAGATGGCGCTGAGGGCAAAGGTGACCGTCTTAAGCGCATTGACGTTCACACCGATGTGAGCGGCGGCTTCCTCGCACTCCCCGATGCTCCGTAGGGCCAATCCCAGCCGGGAACGTCGGATCAGGTAGGTTGTCAAAAGCAGCAGGACGAAAATGGTGAACATTATGAGGTAAATCGTTTTCTGGTCCACCACAACCACAAATCGTCCCCGCGTGCCGGTAAACCTAATCTCGTACCATAGCCAGAAGTGCTTGATGAGTTCCACCAGTCCAAAAGTGAACATTGCGAAATAGATGCCTCTCAGCCGGAGAGTCAGCGCCCCGACAAGGAGCGCAAGACAGAAACTGATCAGTCCCCCCAGAAAGACGACGAGCGGCAGTGAGAGTTGCCTGCCCAGTATGGCGGAAGTATAGATACCGACCCCGAAAAAGGCGGCTGGGGCCAGGGAAATGTACCCTGTCGGGGCAGAGAACAGGGCCCAACTGAGGGCAAGGATAACAAACATCAGGATGTCGGTGACCAAGATGATGCCGTACGCTGAGGCATAGAGTGGGAACGTGACCAGCAGCGCCAGGATGACAAGGGCCAGCCCTGGACCCCACAGTCTTTGGAGATTCAGGTTGCCAGGTTTCATTCTCTATCTCCCCAAGAGGCCCGTCGGCCGGATGAGCAGCAGGATGATAAAGATGACATAGTAGGCCACCAGTGCAAGTCCCGGTTCCAGAAAAGTGACGACGCTTCCCACAAGGCCCAGGATGAAGCCTCCCAGAAAACTGCCGGGGATGCTGCCCAGCCCCCCCCAGGACGACCACGATGATGGCGATGATGGTATATTCCAGACCCATTACGGTGTACACAGGGTAGCACATGCTGATGAGCACGCCGGCGACGCCGGCCATCGCGGCACCCAGGCCGAAACACAGGGCCAGCACATTGTTAATATTGACACCCATCAGCCCCGCCGTGGCCGGGTCTTGGGCCGCCGCCCGGATGGCTTTGCCGGTGCGCGTGAGATTCAGAAACAGGTAGAAGGCCAGACCAATGACGATGGCAATCCCAAAAGTCAGCAAACGGTTCGCACCAAATAATGTTCCCAGAAAGTGGACCGGGATGGAGAGATAGGAGTATCCCCGGATCTCGGGCCCCCCAGGCGATTGAGGCGATATTTTGCAGGATAAACATCAGGCCGAAGGCGGCCAGCATGGAGTTGCTTTCAAAGATGGCGGGCGATGCAGACGAGGCCAGCAGGCGCTTGAAGAGAGTCCTGTGAATGAGATACCCTAAGGCGAGGGCTAAAGGGCCGCATATGATGAGGGATAGTAGCGGATTCACATGCAACGCGGTATACAGGGTCCAGGTGGTCATGGCCCCGAGCATGATGAACTCGCCGTGGGAGATGTTCAGAATGCGGGCGACGCCGTACTGCAGGCTCAGCCCCACGGAGATCAGAGCATACAGACCACCCAGCAACAGGCCAGTAATGAGGACTTCCAGAAGAATTTTCGCCATGAGAATCTCCAGCAGTATCCTCGTTTATCAGGGTTTGTGTGATTACTGGAGGGACCAGTGCGGGGAGGCTGGTGGTTTCTGCTTCGGTGTGGGGCTGCCGAAGCACGAACAATTTTCTGGAAGGCACAGCCAGGGCCGGACTCGTCCGGTTGCGGTGCAGAGGTCCCCCTCGCGTGGCTGGTGGGGCCACAAGATCAGCGGAATGTTCAGGGAGCAGGCTGCCTGAGAAATGAGCCGTGTCCGTTCAGAGCCCATTGTCTCGCTCCTCTCAGACAGCCTGCCCCACTATCCGTCCCTGGAAATGGCGTCCCTTATTGCCCTTTACCCTTTCGGCCACTTGGGCTTCGGATACACTATCTCCGCGGTGGCCCACTTCTCGGGCCCGATGACCTCATATTCCCCGTTGATCCACTGGCCGATTTCCCCGGTATGGCACTCTTTGGAGAGAAGACCGCCCTCAAACCAGGTGTCACCCAGGACCGTCTGGAAGTGCTCCGTCGCGATGATGTCCCGAATCTTGGCCTGGTCCAGAGTTCCGGCCTTCTCAATAGCCTGCTTCCAGATTTCCAGACCGGCCCAGTAGAGCGGATGTCCCCAGTAGTCCTGGATTTCTTTCGGTTTGCCGGCGTAGAGTTTCTCGGCCAGGGCCCGGGCCGAATCGGACTGCTTGGGGTTGAAGGAGGTGAAGCCGATGACCCCCTCTGCCGCAGGGCCAAAGGTCGTCTGATAGAACCCGAAGTTGACGCCGGGGCCGCCTACCCAGGCCTTGGGGTTGAAGTCCAGTTCTATGGAGAGCGCGGTCGCGGGCATAATCTGATCAGGGTAGGCAAAACAGCAAAAGACATCGGGGTCTGCCGCCTTCGCCTCCCGGATGATGGGCGAGAGGTCCTTCATGTCCGGCGGGATGCTCTTCACGCCGACGATTTCAATGCCCGCTTTGGGGAATTCAATCCCCGCCACACCGGAGTACTCAATGCCGTGGAGGTCGGCGATGTAGGCGATGTAGGCCGTCTTGGCACCCTTCTTGGAGAGCAATTGAGCCAGGACCGGCAACTGGTACCAGTCGGAGAAACTGAGGGTGACGAACACATAGGGCATGCTGGGGAGCAGGTCCTTGATGGTGGTGGCGCCGCCCTCGGCCGTGATCAACACGTACCCATATTTGTTGGCGAGGGGGGCCTGGGCGTAGATGAATGAGGTGCCGCACCCGGGCCAGAGGAAGTCCACTTTGTCCTCAACGATCAACTTCTCCGTCAGCCTCGTTGCCGTGCCCACATCGCTCTTGTCGTCGTAGATCAGCGGTTCAATGGGAAGTTTCTTGCCGTACTCCTCCACGTAGACCCCGCCGGCCGCGTTGACCTCCGCGATGAAGGTCTCGTAGACCGGCCTGAAGGCCGAGTCTCCCACCACTGCCAGCGGGCCGGAGAGGGGTCTGGACATCCCAACGACAATCTTGTCTTTGGCGGGTTTTGGGTGTCACTTTCGGGCCGCATGCACTCAGTGCCAGCCCGGCGCCAGCCACGGCCACGCCCCGAAGGAAATCCCGACGGGTCCAACCTCTGGTAGCCATTTCCTCCCTCCTTATCATCGCTTATTGTAGCGGTTAATCGGCATCTACGCAAATTTCTTTCCCGTTCTTCTGATGAACGAAGTGAGCGCTTCTCACATACTCCCCCTCCTATCTATTGAACGGTTCAAAAAGGTTTTACGGCGACGACCGGAGGCCGTCATCGCAAAACCGCTCATCAAAAGTCAAAGACGCTATCCAGTTCCTCGTCGCGGATAGAGAAGACCACATTGTGCGGCGGCAGAGGCTCTTCGTAGAAGAAACGGGGCAGGCGGTCATCCTCTTTCGTGAAGCCGGCCTTCCGGTTGAACTCCCGCTCCGCCTTCAATACCCGCCGGCCCAGACCGAAGGGGAACTCCTCCGGCTCCAGCGGCCTGCCCAGTTTGGCGCTGATAGCCTTGCTGACCGCCTCAAACCCTTCCGGACTCAGCAGAGAGACGCTGGCCATAAAGCACATCCCCAGCGTGTCGTAGGCGGCAATCGCGATCTGGAGAAACCGGGAGGTCTCTACCTGCCCCTCCGGATTCAGCGGGTTCAGCGCGCCGGTCAGGTATGCTCCCACCACGTTCCCCGCCGTGTGGTCCGCCCCCATCGGCGAAGTGGCATAGGTGACGCCGTTCCCCAGCATGGCCCGCGGGTCGTAGGCGGCGATGGTCTGCCCCTTGACTGCAGGGACCCGGGGGTGGTTAAAGTACTTACCCACGGCCACCCCACCGCCGCCCAGGACCCTGCCGAACTCCGTGCCCTTGCCGATTTCCTCCACCATTTCCAGGACGGCCTCGGCGTCCCCGAACTGCCGATACCCGGCGTCCATCGCCACCGCGATGGCAGCCCCGGTGCTCATCGTATCTATCCCGATGCTATCGCACAAATAGTCCAGCCGGGCAATCACATCCAGGTCGGTAATGCCGGTCATCCCGCCCATCGCCCAGATGGTCTCGTACTCCAGGGAACTGGTGACATACTTGCCGTCCTTGTCCACGTAGACATTGGAGCAGTGGATGATGCACTGGGTGCAGCCCAGATGGGTGGGATTCCCGCCCCGCTCCTGGATGATTTCGGCCATCCGTTCCCCACAGATGTTTTCCCAGCCGTCCAGCACGCCCTTCCGCGCGTTGTAACTGGGGAAGGCCCCCATCGTGTTGACCGGCGCGACCAGGGCCGCGGTGCCCAGTTTCGGCATCACCTCGGCGTTCATCGGGTCCGCTTTGACCATCTGGACAATGGCCTGGACCGCTTCCCTGAAGGCTTCCGGATCCGCAATGGGGTCAGCGCTCTTGCCGCGCTGGTCCACCACGATGGCTTTAAGGCCCTTGGCCCCCATTACCGCTCCCATACCACCCCGACCAGCAGCCCGGCAGGGGTGACCGTCCACATCGGAGGACTGGACGGACGCGATGGCCATCCGGTACTCGCCCGCCGGTCCGATGCAGAGCACCGAGTTGTCCTTCCCGTAGGTCTCCAGGATCCGCTCCACCAGCGGGTAGGTGCGCATGCCCCGGTACTCCAGGGCCGGAACCAGGCTGGCGTTCCCCTCCCGGTCAATCCGAAGGATGTAAAGTTCTCCCTCTGTCGCCTGGCCCTCCACGATGATCGCCGTGATGCCCAGGCGGCCCAGGGAGGCTCCCATCGTGCCTCCGACGTTGCTCTCTTTGATGCCGCCGGTCAGCGGGCTTTTGGCACCGATGGAGGTGCGGCTGGTATTGGGGAGCGTCGTGCCACTCAGGAGCCCAGGGGCGACGATCAGTTTGTTCTCCGGCCCCAGTGGGTCGCAGCGGGCCGGGACTTCGGCGTTGACGATGGTGGACGTCAGACCCCGGCCTCCAAGCCCCGCATACTCCGGAGGCACATCCTCCACGCGGATTGCCTTCGTTGTCATGTTGACCCGGATCAATTTCATCGGAGACCTCCCTCTCTTACATCCGGAGGACTGGCTTAATCACGCGGCCGGCTTCCATATCATGGATGGCCCGATTGATTTCCTCAAAGGGGTAGTACGTAATCAGCCGGTCAAAGGGGAAGCGACCCTGACGGTACAGTTCCACCAGTCTGGGGATGAAGAGGTCCGGGATGGCATCGCCCCCGAGGATTCCCCGGACCGCCCGACCGTTCATCAGCAGGTCCATATCCAGCGCCACCTCCGTGCCAGGCGGGACCACGCCGATCAGACCGCAGACCCCCAGGCGAGGAAGGGAGTCTACTGCCTGCCGCAGGACTTTGGGATTGCCCACGCACTCCAGCGTGAACTGGGCCCCGCCGCCAGTAATCTCCCGAATGGCCTCCACGGGATTCACTGCGGCCGCGTTGATCGTGTGCGTCGCGCCCAACTCCCGGGCCATCGCCAGACGCTCCGGGTTGATGTCCACCGCGATGATGGTTGTGCATCCGCAGACTACCGCCGCGAGGATGGCACTCATCCCCACCGTGCCCGCTCCGAAGACGGCGATGGAATCCCCCGGGCCAGCCCGCAGCGAATTGATCACCGCCCCCGCGCCCGTGATGACGCCGCAACCCATCGGCGCCAGAACTTCCAGGGGGACATCCCCGGGCACCTTGACCACATTCCGTTCATTGGCCAGCGCGAAAGTGGCAAAGGAGGACTGACAGAAGAAGGAGCCGTGGACAGGGTGACTGTCTTTATGCAGGGTCACGCTACCATCGGGGCGAGCGCCGTGGAAGTTATGCATGAAGAAGTTCAGGCAGTAGAGGACCTTACCAGCCTTGCATGCGGAACATGTCCCACAGTAGTCCCAACTCAACACCACATGGTCCCCCGGTTTCACTTTGGTGACCCGCGCCCCGACCTTCTCCACGATGCCGGCCCCTTCGTGCCCGAAGACGCTCGGCGGCTCCGGGATGGGCAGGTGTCCGGCCCGGGCGCCCAGGTCGGTGTGGCAGATACCCGAAGCGACGACGCGGACCAGCACCTCGTCGTCTCGGGGCTCATCCAGTTCCAGTTCCTCAATCTGGAAATCCCCCCCGGTCTCAAAGATGACGGCCGCTTTGATCTTCATATGTCCCTCCCAGTTTGAAGAACGGTTTTTGCGGCAGCGGCCAAGGGCCGCTGCCGCAAAAACCCGGCCCTTCCACCCCCGGGCTGGCGAGGCCGCATGCCCCTGCCCGGTGAATCCGGAGGCCCGTTGTCTGCCGGAATCGGTCGCACAACCAGCCTGACAGGCTCCCTTTCCTGGGAGCCCGCCAGGCTGGCAAGGTTTAGTATACGCCGTACTCTTTGGCAGCCTCCACCATCGCCTTCACGTTCTCCGGCTTCGCCTCATCAAAGAACGCGCCGTTGGCGATAATCAGCCCGCCGTCTTTCCCGGCCACTTCAATGAGCCGTCTGACGTAGGCCCGCACTTCCTCCGGCGTCCCCAGGTTCAGCAGCGAGGACGGCACGTTGCCCAAGAGACAGGCGTTCTGACCGATGGTCCGCTTGGCATCCGCCATATCGGTCAGGTCAATCATCCACACCGTCTTGCCCCGAGGCAGGTCCTTGACTACCTCCAGGCGGGAACTGTAGCCTCCCTCTGCCGCGGGGAACGGCACGCATCCGCCCTCAATCAGGCCCAGGATGACCTCCCTCAGAGTAGGCCAGTAGAACTTCCGGAACTGCTCATCGGAGAGGAAGCCATCAGCGCCCTTGTGGAGCGGGATGAAGATGAGCGGATTGCCGGTCGCCTGGGCCGAGTTGACCCCCATCTGGATCATCAGCGGCGTGAGGACCTCCATCGCCTTGAGGAGTTTCTCGGGCCGCCGATAAATATCCAGCATAATTCCCCGGGTGCCCCGCAGGGTATCGCCGATGACGTCAAACGGGGCCTTGGTGAACCCGCCCAGGACCGTCGGGTACCCGAGGGTGGCCAACTCCACATCCACGCCGCCAATAGGCGTCACCCATTTCAGGGCTTCGGCACCGGCCTCAAAGAGGGCCTGAAACGTCGCCTGGACGGGGGGCAGGCCAAACGGGATAAAGTTGAGAGCGACGCCGTACATCTCCAGAATGCCGGGGAAGAAGGGGAGCATCTGGAAGCCGCCCAGCGCGCCGAACACCCGGGGCAGATAGACGTGGATGAAGTAGCCCGTGGGGTCCTGGATCAGGGCATCGTACTCCTCCGGCTTCATGTACTCGCCCTCGTTGCACTGATAGCAGCACTCCGGGGCCACCCCATGGCCGGGCCAGGAGTACAACTTGTAGTCCAGAATCTCAAAGAACCTTCCCGGGCCGGGTGCATATGCACCCCACTGCAAATCCGGGTCAAAGTCCAGGATGAACTTCTTAAAGGCCGCGGCGCACTTCTCGTAATCGTACATGGCCTCCTGGACCGTCATACCGGCATACTTCCAGGGGAACATGCTGGGGAAAACAGTAACCGGGACCCGGTCCGGTAGTTTCTCCATCTCAATGGCGGTCTTGACCCGGAGAATTCTTTCCTTGTACTTCTTCTCAGCCTCCGGGCTCTGGAAGGGGAGAGGGTTCCCCTGGGGGTCTTTCGGCGAGAGTTTTCCCTGCCAGAGTGCTTCTCGTTTTTCGTCCGGTGACAACTGAGGGCTCATCTCGCTACCTCCATTGCTTGCTCTCTGGGGTGGTTATTAAGCGCCGACCCATTTTCTGGCCAGAGACACACCGGCCACAGCATCCCTCCCGTAGGCATCTGCGCCGGTGTAGGCCCGCACATGCTCGTCCACCGAGCCGCCGCCGATCATCACTTTCACCTTGTCCCGCAGCCCGGCCGCCTCCAGCGCCTGGATGGTCTCCTTCATGGAGTCAAAGGCCAGGGTCAGGAAGCCACTCAGGCCCACCACCTGGGGCTGGAAATCCCGTACGGCCTCCACGAACTTCTGCGGAGGGACATCCACGCCCAGGTCCAGGACTTCAAAGCCATTGGCATCCAGCATGAACGTCACAATGTTCTTGCCGATGTCGTGGATGTCTCCCTGGACGGTGCCTATGAGGACTCGCCCGAGCCGCTTGACCTCTGGAGATTCGGCCAGTTTGGGTTTCAGGATTTCAGCGATCTGGCCCATGATCTCACCGGCCATCATCAACTCCGGGAGAAAGTAGATACCCTTCTCGTATCGCTGTCCGATGATGTCCATCGCCTGCCGGGCCGCGTCCAGAATCGCCATGGGCTTGACGCCTTTGTCCAGCATATCTCGGACCAACTGGATGGCTTCTTCTTCCTTCATCTCGGCAATGGCATTGACCAGTTCTTCTGACATTTTACCCTCCTGCTGGAATAGAAATGTGGGGCCATAATGAAGGTTTTTTTGATGATGAGGAGACATTTCAGAGCACGGGCACCTCCTGTCACGGTAATATGACCGCCTCCGATTGAAGGGGGTCCCCTTCAGGAACCAAGGAGAACTACCGGGGGCTTCCGTGGAGGCTGAAGCCATATGATGGCAGGTTCGTCCGAAAACACAGCCTCCCTATTCGCCACGGCACGGGCTAAGACCAAGATGCAGCCACAACGACGCGGCCACTCTGCTATAATTATACACTGATATAGGGAAATTGTCAAGATAGAGACTCATTTGACATTTTCCTGAATTGCAGTAATATGATGGCATCTACACCACCCCTGAAGGGAGTCCGATATGGCCAGGGAACGCTGCCCAGAAGAGACTGTCGTCCTGATCACCGGTGCCTCTTCAGGTATCGGCAAAGCGTGTGCGGAACACCTGGCCCGGCGCGGCTACCGGGTCTTCGGCACCAGCCGCCGTGCTCCCTTCCCCCCCACCCCACCCCTCCCCGGGCAACCCGTTATGCTGCAAATGGACGTCACCTGGGATGAATCCGTCCAGCAAGCCGTAAATTTCATCGTCCGGGAAACCGGTCGGCTGGATGTGGTGGTCAACAACGCCGGTTTCGGTATCGCGGGCGCGGTAGAGGATACCTCCATTGACGAAGCGAAATCCCAACTGGAGACGAATTTCTTCGGCGTCCTCCGTGTCTGCCGGGCCGCGTTACCGGTGATGCGGGCTCAGGGAGGAGGACTCATCGTCAACATCAGTTCCCTGGGCGGGGTCATCGCGCTGCCCTTTCAAGCCCTCTACAGCGCGTCCAAATTCGCCGTGGAAGGGCTGACGGAGGCCCTGCGGCTGGAAGTGCGCCCCTTCGGCATCCGGGTGACCCGCATTGAGCCCGGGGATATGCGCACCGGGTTCACCGATCAGCGAGTGCGAGTGGCGGCCTGGACTCAGGAATCAGCCTACGGGCCCTATGCGGAGCGGGTCCTGCAGGTGGTGGAGCACGATGAGCGAAGCGGAGAGACACCCGAAGCGGTCGCGGTCCTGTTGGAGCGGATTATCCGCTCATCCAACCCTGCGCCCCGCTACCGGGTCGGGCCGGCGTTCCAGCGGCTGGCCGCCGCCCTGAAGGGCATCCTCCCAGCCCGGCTCTTTGAGTGGGCACTGGCGAAGTATTACCGGATTCCGTAGCATCTGGGATTCACCGCAGAGGGCGCGGAGAACGCAGAGAGGAGTACGGAGTAGGGAGTAAGGAGTACGGAGTAGGGAGTAGGGAGTAGGGAAAAGAACGCGGATGAACACGGATAAATCTCTGCGTCCTCTCCGCGTTCTCGGAGGCTGCTGAGAAAGTGGGGCAAGCCCTCCTGTGGGAGGAAAGGGATAAAAGA
>Ga0315298_1009338_pt1 | contig 12170 bp, 10 predicted proteins | sample WHS_1_MG_FD_203077 | JGI IMG/M metagenome (GOLD analysis project Ga0315298, IMG submission 203077) | Extremophilic microbial mat communities from Washburn Hot Springs, YNP, Wyoming, USA - WHS_1_MG | ecosystem: Environmental > Aquatic > Thermal springs > Hot (42-90C) | place: USA: Wyoming... | reverse complement strand
ACACCTGAGGTATTCAGCTATGATCTTGATGGTAACATGACCAGTGATGGTCGATGGAATTACACCTGGGATGCTGAGAACCGGCTGATAAAGGTTGAGAGCCACCCGGATACGCCTTCGAGTTCATGGCGTAGAATTGAGTGGACATATGATGCTCTTGGGCGTAGGATACAGCAAGTAACATCGATTTGGACGAACAACGCTTGGTTTGTGGTAGAGAACTTGAAATTTGTGAGTGATCCAATGTTATTTGGCCGGCATATAGTAGAGTTGAATGGAACAAACAACACATTGGTCAGGAGCTACGCATGGGGCCTGGACCTGAGCGGGACGATGGCCGGCGCTGGTGGCGTTGGTGGTCTTGCATGGGTAACATTACACACTGCATCAGGTTCATCATCTGGCACTCATTTTACATGCTATGACGGCAATGGTAACATTGTATCATTAGTCAGTGCCACAACCGGCGACGTCACCGCCCGCTACGAATACGGTCCGTTTGGCGAGCCAATCCGCGTCACCGGTCATGTTACTAGTCTAAATCCCTTCCGATTCAGCACCAAGCGAACTGAAAATAATACTGATTTGGTGCTGTATGAGTACAGGGCGTATAGTCCAAGCTTGGGTCGGTTTTTAAATAGTGATCCCATCGGCGAACTCGGTTGTTTGAATCTCTACGGATTCGTTGGCAATAATCCTATCGGCCGTGTTGATACTGATGGGAGAGCTTGGTGGCCACCATCTGAGTGGCCGATTTGGCCAAAGCCGAAACCTAAGCCTTCAGTCAAACCACCTAAAAAACCGAAGGACAAATGTACGGATTGCGACAAGCAGGACAATCCAGCGAAGGAACTTTTCAAGATGGCCGCAGACACACTTGCTGGGGAAGTCGGAGGAAAAGCCGGTGGAATAGTGCGGCTTCTCCTGCTTGCAAGTGATGCGAAAAAGGGTTGTGGGGACATGATGGCGGCGGGTGATACCTGCGCGGATTTTGCGCGGAAGGAAGTGGCTGACCCTGGATACGCCTTTGGTGCGATTGACTGCCAATTTTGTTGCCAGGCAATCATGGGGAGTTTTCCAGGCCTTGGTGGTTTTGATTATTACTCATGTCTCTCCATCTGCCAAAGATTTTAGGAGGTACACATGATCAAAAAAAGCGTTATTATAGCAATAGTTTGTTTTCTTGTGACTGTACGGGCCATAGCCCAACAGACCCAAACCAGTCCAGCCAAATCAGAACCGCAAATAGAAACGAAAGTTTCGGAGTCCACAAAATACGGTAGGCACACACGCACTACCGAAGTTTTTCAAGGTAAAGTCCTTCTATCAAGGAAAGCGGAGGTCTGGAGCGAAGATGGTACGTTAAAAGCCGTTTCTATCAAACTCTTTCGAGATGGCGAACAAATCTTTTTATCTACCTATTTCGCTGATGTGAACCGCACTATTCGAGGCTACTATTATAAGGATAAGACGTTGCTGGAGGAAGGCGACGAGGATGGCGACGGCTTCTTTGAAACGATGATCCTGTTCGATGAGAAGGAGCAGCCGGTCGAAGCTTTTTCAAAGTCTAAGGACGGCACGGTTACACCGTTCAGCAAGGAAAAGCTTGAAGCACTCAAGAAGTCTTTCTCGAAGTTTCAAGGAGTAACGGTGGACCAGCAAAAACGGTGAGAAGGAATTTAGGCTGCTCTGGGCCGCGCCGGAGTGAGTCGGCCTCCTGTGCCCGCCGCACAGCCCTGAATGCTGCGTGTTCGTTTCGGAGCGCGGGGTTAATGCTGGTTACAATGTCGATGCCGCCATGCGCATCCACTACAACGCTTTGCTCGGTACCACGGCGCAGTTTGACACCACGGATGGCAGTTATAACTCGTGGCGTTGGCTTGGGCCAATGACCTCTGGTGGAAGCGACGGGTAGGCGCTGAGCATTGCTCTCCTGCTCAATGGCGCTGGGATGATCACCGGCTACGGAGGTGTGCAGACAGGTGACCCTGCGTTAGACGCGCTTGGTCCGGCCCATGCCTTCCGGGCGCCGGCAACGGGCGAATTTGGCTGGGAACTCGGCGGCATGCTGAACGGTGCTCAGTCGATACTGACTGATGACCTGGGTGTTCTGCCGGGCGGGCTGCACAGCTTCCCAAGAGCGATGAGTCAGGCTGGCGCGATTGTGGGATATTCGGATTCGGTGGCGGTGACAATCCTTACAATTACCTTGGCGTGTATTGGGGAAGGAGTGACACAACGCTGCAGGACCTGAGTTCGTTGGGGTCGGTACTACTCGTCTTTGGAATGCTGCCTGGATCAATCGCAACTGCTCCAGCGACAAACCCGTAATGCGTTCGTAAGTGGCGTGATACACTTTGCTGTCCTTGCGGAATGAGGATCGGATCAGGCCCACGGGATTGGAACGGTGTTGTTGGATTTTTGAGATGGGCACGATATTACACAATAATAAGATACTGTCAGGAGTGACAATGCACTTATTATGGCTACAAATGAAACGCGAAAATGAGATGACTCATTGCTAATCAAGCATTTACACGAAAAAATGAAAGAAATTAGGATTAATAAGCTTGAATACTTTATCAGCTTGTCAATTCGCACATTTGTATTATTTTGAACCTAAATCCTGAGATTTAACTTTTTGTTGAAAAATATTTTCACAGGTGGGAATGCCTTTGTTACATTCAGTGGAGGGCTGGGTTTTACCACGATCCAGTTTGGAATGGCGTGTAACCCGTCGCTCCAGGAAATGCAAGTTGAAAAGGTTATTTTCTGGTCTCAGGCAAAGTTGGAAAACAAATAATGCACTAAAATTTGTAAAGTTTTTAAGGTTGAATCGATTCTGGCTATTAAACCTGAATTCTTTTGTTTTCTGGAAATTTTTTAATTTATTTCCTGATTTTTTGGCAGAATAACGCTCCAAATTCAAAATTCATGGACATGACCCAAAGTTAACCCATACGGGCTTAGAGGCTTTTGTCAGGCTTGGCTTAAATCATAAATGATTTTAATGTTTTCTTCGAAAAAATTCTCATGGTTGCCTAAATTACTTTTTTCGGTTACAAATGTCAGAAGGTATGAAATATCAACTTGAGTTTGAAAAGCCTCTGGCTGAGTTACAAAAAAAACTAGATGACTTGCGTAAACATCCGGAAGTTCACGGGCTTAATATAAAGATCGAAGAAGAAATTCAGCAGATCCAACAAAAAATAGAAGAGACAAAACGTCAAATTTATTCAAACCTGACAGCCTGGCAACGAGTTCAGATAGCCCGGCACCCTAAACGGCCTTATACACTGGATTACATCAGAGGTGCATTTAAGGATTTTATTGAACTTCATGGTGACCGGCGGTTTGCAGAAGATAAGGCCATGGTTGGCGGTTTTGCTACACTTGAGGGCCGAAAGGTCATGGTGATTGGAACCCAAAAAGGGCGTGATACCAAAGAAAACATCATGCGTAATTTTGGGTCGGCGCATCCCGAAGGTTATAGAAAAGCACTTAGATTGATGAAACTTGCAGAAAAATTCGGCTTGCCAGTCATTTCAATTATAGACACGGCCGGGGCTTACCCTGGCATAGGAGCTGAAGAGCGCCATATTGCAGAGGCAATTGCTGTAAACCTAAGGGAAATGATGGTTCTTGAAGTGCCAATTATTGCAGCAGTCGTTGGTGAAGGCGGCTCAGGCGGTGCACTCGGAATCGGAGTGGCGGATAAGGTTCTAATACTGGAAAATGCATATTACTCTGTGATTAGCCCAGAGGGTTGTGCTGCCATCCTTTGGAAAAACAGATCTGCTACCCCAAATGCCGCAGAAGCTTTGAAAATTACCGCAAATGAACTTTATAAGTTGGGCCTGGTCGATGAGGTTGTACCTGAACCTATCGACGGCGCACATAATGACCCGGAAACAACCATTCAGAACCTAAAAGCAGCCCTTATTAAACACCTTGATGAATTAACTAAAATACCAATAAAACTCCTTTTACAAAACCGATATTCAAAATACAGGAGTTATGGTCGATTTAAAGAACCAGATGCTGCAACAGCCGAATCGGAAAGTTCTAAGACTTCTCCAAAACAGGATGATCAAATAAATGGATCCATAACACAACAACAGCAATGACCCTTAAAAAATAATCTCCATTCATTTTTTTCATTGTATATGTTATACCCTTTAACGTTTATTCCGGAATTTAAGGAACGAATCTGGGGCGGGAGGGCGTTGGAAAAATTATTTAATAAGCCATTGCCTCCTGATCTAAACATAGGTGAGTCCTGGGAAATAGCAGATCGCCCCGAAACTTCTAACATAATTGCAAATGGCCAATTCAAGGGAAAAACCCTTCAATGGTTAATGCAAAATTATAAGCAATATCTTTTAGGCGATGCCAGCTCCCGATATGATAAATTTCCACTTCTAGTGAAAATCTTAGACGTGCAGGATAGGGTATCCCTGCAAGTGCATCCAGATAAAGCCACGGCAACCCGACTGGGAGCAGAACCAAAAACTGAAATCTGGTATATAGTTGATGCCGGCGCAGATGCTGAAATCCTGGTCGGCCTTAAAAAAGGGATTACAAAAGAAGCATTCCTCAAGGCAATAGAAAACGGGTCCGTGGAGGATTGTTTTCACCGGTTTAACATTAAAACTGGAGATGCAATCTTTTTGCCGGCCGGCAGGATTCATGGGGTAAAAGGGCCGTGTGTCATTTTTGAAATTCAGGAAAATTCAGATTCAACTTTTAGGATCTACGACTGGAACCGACTCGATGCAAATGGCAGGCCCAGGAAAATTCATGTTTCAGAAGCCCTGCAATGTATAAATTTCACCGACTTTGAGCCTGGGCCTATTAATTCTAAATACTCTCAAAATAAAACCCTAAAAATAAGATTCTTAGCCCAGTGCCCGGAGTTTACCGTCGATGCTATAAAAATTAAACGCAAAAACCATTTCTATGTTACATCGAATCTGCCGATTGTTTATGGGATCGTATCCGGAGAACTCAACGTAGTCTGGCAATCGCATGAGTTACAGCTCAGATCCGGAGATTTCCTACTCGTACCTCCTGGCCTTGAAAAGGTGAAGTTATATGCAATCTCAAATGTAGAGGCAATTCAAGCAAGTCTATAAACAATGGAGCTTATGAATAAAACTTTTTCTCAGCTCACCTCAAAATGTCACACATCCCTGAGGTCATTTTATCTTTTCCTTATCTTGACCATTTTCACATCTGCACAGGTTGTATTAATCGCTCAAAGCTCCGAATTCAACGGCTTGCTCAGGATCGCTTCGTACAATATCGAAAACTACATTGTTGAGCCAAGTGAGACAAGACCCCTAAAGTCAGACGTCAGCAGGGACAAAGTCCAGGATTTTATAAAAAAAATAGACGCCCACATAATTGCGATCCAGGAAATCGGAAATACCAATTCCTTGTTTGATTTACTAAACGGCCTTAAAGCTAAAGGCATGCATTATCAATATTGGTTCCACTCTGGCGGGTTTGATACGAACATCTATTTAGCCCTGCTCAGCAAGTTCCCTATCGTAAACAAAAAAGCGCATATGAATGAGAGCTTTTTATTGCATAATAAAAGGTTCTTTGTCTCAAGAGGAATTCTGGAAGCTGATGTATTACTACCAAATAAAAAGACTATTACTTTCTTTGTTGCCCACTTAAAATCTCGTAGGGCCTCGACAGAAATAGATCCAGCTGAACTCCGGGAACACGAAGCCGCGATCCTGCGGAAATTAATAAATAAACGATTCGCAGAGAATTCCTCTGCATACATCGTTGTAATCGGGGACATGAACGATACCAGGGACTCAACTACACTTAAAACTATCATTGGTAGGGGTGGAACAGCTTTGTTTGATACCCGGCCAACAGAAAAAGTAAAATCCAGCTTGACCGGTAACCTATCGGGAACGTTTAAAAGAGATATAGCCTGGACCCATTACTATGCCACTGGTGATACCTATAGCCGAATCGACTACATCTTAGTTAGTAAGCCCCTTCAAAACCGACTCGTTCGCGATGCAACGTTTATCTTAAATGATCCGGACTGGGGTATAGCTTCAGACCACAGGCCGATCACAGCCGGATTTTCAATAACCGATTAATGAGGATCGCCTGCTCTAGAACAAAAATAACTATAATGCAGTGTTTATTCTTTTTCTGTTGTCTCCTTTGGTATCTCTGGAGTTAAAGACCCTAAACTGACTACGTATTTTATTGCATCAGCTACGGACATATCCAGTTTAATTATTTCGTCTTTCTGCGCTAACACAAGAAAGCCACTGGTGGGATTTGGTGTAGTTGGAATAAATACACAGACCATATTTTCACCGGTTTTATCTTGAGCCTCGCTCACAGTCTCATTTGTTATGAAGCCAATAGAATAAGTACCCTTTCTGGGATATTCAATCATCACGACCTGTTTGAAAGATGTTTTTTTGCTCGAAGTAAAAGCCTCATTGACCTGTTTGATTGTCCCATAGATCTTATTCAATAAAGGCACTTTGCTCATCAAATTGTCAAAAGCTAAAATTAGTTTTTTAGTTACGTAGTAACGGGTAGCCAGACCCAACAATGTTATTAGAAATGCAGCGAATAGTAGAGCAAATAGACTCCAATACCAATAGACGGGCCCTGATCCCCCATCAGAATGCGTAATGGACCTGGGAATGAAAACCAACAATATGTCTGTGACATTTGATATTGCTCCAAAAATCCACCGAATCAAAGCCACTGATAAAAAGACTGGCAAAGCAATTGCCAGTCCTGTCAAAAAGTTTTTACGTAACCATTTAATGTTAGGATGCTTTTTCATGATTTGCAGAATCTCAAAATTTTTATTATCCGCCTTACAAGGACTTCACTTATCAATCACACAGATTTTATATTTGATTTATATAGCACATTCGCAATTTAATTTAAACAAATGAAAAACACTAAATTAAAATTAATTAGCTCTAAAAAAAGCCTCTCCGAAACTGTATTAAAAATAGTCGAAAAGACACCTGTAATTGATATTCATACGCATCTTTATCACCCGGCCTTTAAAAACCTGCTATTATATGGTATCGACGAATTGCTGGTTTACCATTATTTAATTTCGGAGGCATTCCGGTTTGCAGACATTCCCTTTTCAAAGTTTTGGGAGCTTGAAAAAAAAGACCAGGCAGAGATCGTCTGGCAAAATCTATTTGTAAAAAACACCCCAATCTCAGAAGCCGCTCGTGGAGTTATTACTACGTTGAATTTATTAGGTATTGACCCTCGAAAACATGACTTACCTGCATTACGCAAAAAATTTAATGAATGGAAAATCCCCGAATACATTGACACTGTCCTTTCACTGGCCAACGTTAAAAGTCTTTACACAACCAACAGCCCATTCGATCCCGAAGAAGTAAAAATCTGGCAGACCGACCCTGAATTAGACCCGCGGTTTATTTCTGGCCTCAGAATCGACCCAATTATCCTGGACTGGCCAAATGCTTACAGCACTATCAGAGATCAAGGATTTGATGTGTCTCCCACTATCAATGAACCTACTATATTAAACACAATCAAATTCCTGGAACATTGGCTCAAAAAAACCGGAGCAAAATATTTGATGGTATCCACGCCACCAGATTTTTTGTACCCAGCTAAAACTTTATCAACCAACATAATCGATAATATTATCCTACCATTTTGTAGGGACAACGACCTACCCTTTGCCATGATGATGGGCGTAAAACGGCAAATTAATCCAGCCTTACGACTTGCAGGAGACGCCGTCGCCTCTGCAAATTTAAATGCTTTAGAAGAAATCTGCGCTAAAAACACAAAAAATAAATTCCTCGTAACTGTACTGGCCAGAGAAGATCAACATCGCCTGTGCGTAATCGCGAGAAAATTCAGAAACCTGCACCCATTCGGATGCTGGTGGTTTACAAACGTTCCATCACTGATCTCTGAAATAACTACTATGCGCCTTGAACTCCTTGGCACTAATTTTACAGCCCAACATTCAGATGCACGAGTACTTGATCAGTTGATTTACAAATGGTCACATTCAAGAAAGGTCATCGCAAATGTTCTTATAAATAAATACTCTGAGCTCATGGATTCGGGCTGGCAATTCTCAGAATCCGATATCCAAAATGACGTGCTAAACCTCTTCGGTGAAGCTTTTAATGCGTTTGTAAAATTAAAATTATAACCTTAATAAGCCATTTCATTACCTTGATGGTCTCACTTTACGTCTTTTGTGGTTTATGTAATTTAATCCAGTCTATCAGACCCACCCCGAGAATCATGGTTTCAATAGTTTACTGGTTGTAATCAATTCTATTCTGGTTTAAAAAACGAAAATAGAAGCACTTACTGTGTTTTTAAAAATTCAATTGCAAAAGTTTGACATGAACGCGAATCTACCCGCGAATCTACCCGCGAATGAACGCGAATGGACGCTAATCATAAAAATTTGTGTCTATTCGTGTCTAATCGCGGATGCCATTCGTGGATACATAGGTGGACAATAGTGGCTAGCCAAGATCCAGGACCTCACGGACTTTTTGTTTTAAGCTATTCGGATCAAACGGTTTTTGAAGAATCGTGATGTTTTTTATTATATTAGATTGATTATGGAGCACATTTAGCGGGTAACCAGAGATATATAACACTTTTATCTGCGGATGTATGGATTTAATTTTTTCACTCAACGTGATTCCGTCCATCTCTGGCATAACAAGATCTGTAATCAATAAATGGATCTTATTGGCATACTCTTTTGCTATCTGGATAGCCTGAGAAGGTTTATCTGCGACTAATACAGTATACCCATTTTTGCTCAGGACTTTTTTACCAAGATCGATTATTTGAAAATCATCCTCGACCATTAGTATAACTTCACTACCACGTGTAATTTGGGCTTTTGAACCTGTATCAACATTCAGGCTATTTGCTTGTGCTTTAGGAAAATAAATTTTAAAAGTAGCGCCTTTGCCCGGCTCACTATACACATTTATAAAGCCACCAGCCTGTTTCACTATACCATAAACTGTTGACAGGCCCAGTCCAGTTCCCTTGCCGATTTCTTTAGTAGTGAAGAATGGTTCAAATATATGGTCTAAAACCTCCTGTGTCATACCACTACCGGTATCTGTAACAATCAATGTGACATAATCGCCCGGCTGCGTTCCAGGGTGTTCCTTACAATATTCACTTGAAATACTAATATTTTCCGTCGAAATATAAATAGTCCCTGTCCCGGTAATTGCATCTCTTGCATTTGAACAAAGATTTATCAGGATCTGATCGAGCTGGATGGGGTCCAATTCTACCTTCCACAAACAGTTGCCAGGCTCCCATTTCAGTTCTACATTTTCGGTGATCAAACGTTTCAAAAGCTTTAATTGTGCAAAGATTTCTTCGTTTAAATCAATTATCTTAGGTTGTTCTTGTACTTGAGCCCTGGAAAATGTAAGTAACTTACGGATTAGAGCTGCTGAGTCTTTAGCGGCTTTAACTAAATCAGTCAAATTTTGATAAACAGGATCCTCCGGCTTGAGCATATCCATGGAAAGTTCTGCACATGCCATTATTGCCGTTAGTTTGTTATTAAAATCATGTGCAATACCACTTGTGATTTGTCCGATGGATTCCAATCGACCTTGTCTTTGCAAGCGCCTTTGTAATTCAATTTCCTTAGTCACGTCGTCTAAGATACAGACAAAATATTTGATCTCGCCAGTCTGGCTGAATACCGAAGATATTGATGTCTGTTGATAATATTCTGAACCGTCCTTCTTCTTGTTAATGAATTGGCCTTTCCAGGGCTTTCCGGATTTGATCGTATCCCAAAGTTGCTTATAAAATTCTGCGCTATGTTTTCCGCTTTTGAGTATTCGCGGGTTCTTACCCAAGACTTCTTCTTTTGAATAGCCGGTAATCTGTTCAAATGCAGAGTTAACGTATTGAATATTTCCATTGACATCAGTTATCAATATGCAACTGGATGCTTGTTCAACGGCAACACCTAATAAATTCTTTTGCTCATTCAGTTGGATTTCTTTTGTTAAATCTAACCCTGCACTAAGCACACCGATAACCTTTTGGTTCTGATCTTTTAAAAGCCGATTATGCCACAGGATTATCCGTTGCTGCCCCTGAAAATCCAGCACAGGATTCTGATAAGTAAAGAAATCAGACATGGCACCCTGAATGAAATTATTAAACAAATCTGAAATGACAGTTTTTTGTTCTTCAGGGACAAAACAGTCCACAAAATTTTTCCGTAACAATTCACTACTATGCGCACCCAATACTTCAACGGTTCTTTTATTTGCCAGGCAAATCCTGCCCTGGGTATCTAACGAAATAATCATCACCGGTGCGATATCGAGATACATCTGAGCCTGTTCTTTTTCTCGAAGTATTTGTTGCTCTGCATTTCGTTCAAAAGTCTGGTCTCGAAAAGCTATTACCATTCCCTTTATCTTCTTATCTTCACCATAGATCGGCGCAGCGCTATCAGCTATAGGAATTTTCTTTCCACTCCGTGAAACTAATAAAGTATGATTTGCAAGATTAAAAACTGTCCCTTCTTTTAGTACTCTGGACAATATATCACCAACTGACTCGTTAGTTTGTTCATTAACAATCTTAAAAACTTCATCTACCTGTTTACCAAGAGCCTCAGTTGCAGTCCATTCAGTCAATTGTTCAGCCGACGTGTTCATTAATGATATCCTTGCATCGGGCGTTGTTACAATTACCGCGTCGCCTATCGATTGTAACGTGGTCCGATAAAACTCCCGACTTTCAATTATTTCTTTTTGCTGCTGGAAGCGCACCTCCTCGTTTCTAAACAACACGGCTATAAGAAATGTTGCAGCAGGGAAGATAACCATTACCGGAAATGTAATCTGACTGATGATCTCCAAATTTCTGGGCCATGGCAGTAACAGTTGACAACTTAACATCGCAATATGCGACAAAACCCCTACTAAATAAAAATAACCAAGATTAATCCTGGTTATTTTTCTGCCCCATATCCGATTAAATGTCAGCCCAATGATTGAACAAGATAATATTGTTGCAAGGCCTGCCCACAGGCCTGCTCCGCCAAGATAGATCCTGTAGGCTCCAGCCATAACCCCTGAGATTATAGAAGGTACTACCCCACCGAACAATGAGATCAAAGTCAGAATTATAGGCCTGCCATCGTAAATAATACCATTATCCATCCTGACCGAACATGCCATCCCTACCACAGTTATGACCCCAAAAATAATGCCGGTTACAAACTTAAAAGCATTCTCATTTTTACGTCGCAGGCCCGAAAAAATCCCATAAACCGAGGCAAGAGCTACCAGTACTGCTACATTAGTTACAAGGGCATAAAACATAACTTACTTTTTATGTCGTTACTAACATGACAACTGCGGGACGAGCAACTAGCTCGTCCCGCAGGTCCAGTGTTTATGCTCTAAAAGTCTTTGAAGCTCTCAAGAGGGATCTCTGAAGACTTTGCTTTTGGAGCCGATGCTCTTGTTGTCTCTGAGACTTTGGATTGTTGTGTGGACTTATGCGCTCCAGCTGTGTCACTATCTTTTCCTGATTCCTTCGGGCCAATACCATGTTTAGATCCGTCCCCATGAATTGTTATATGCTGGGGTTTTGTGGTTACAGCACTTTGTCTCTGTGATCTAGCCTTTATACCCAGAGTCCCGTCTTTGGCGCCTTCTATGATATATACCAATTCCTTGACCGACTCCTGCAGCGCTTCAGCCTGTGCACTCAACTCCTCAGCCGCACTGGCTGTCTCCTCAGCCGTAGCTGCACTCTCTTGCGTCACTTTGTCCATCTGCGATACAGCACTCGTTATCTGAGTTATCCCCTGACTCTGCTCTTTCGTCGCAGCAGCTACCTCTGTCACTAACAGGTTGTTGAAAAAGTCCGATTAGAATTTGAACACTGAAAAAAGGATTGCGTCTAAGAAATAACTATGAGAGGAACACCAAAAGCTCAACCTGAATTTATCTTCGTATTAGACATAAACAGATGTATACCAGCAAATCATCCGTTGCGAATAATCAAAAGCCAGGTGGATGCCGTACTTAAGAAGCTTTCGCCGTTATTTAATGAATTGTATGAGGAGTTTGGGCGTC
>Ga0315298_1009337_pt1 | contig 12172 bp, 11 predicted proteins | sample WHS_1_MG_FD_203077 | JGI IMG/M metagenome (GOLD analysis project Ga0315298, IMG submission 203077) | Extremophilic microbial mat communities from Washburn Hot Springs, YNP, Wyoming, USA - WHS_1_MG | ecosystem: Environmental > Aquatic > Thermal springs > Hot (42-90C) | place: USA: Wyoming... | reverse complement strand
AGAGGGGAATTTTAAAGTTAGAGAGTTATGGAGTTGGGAAGTTAACTTCAGATTTTTTAAAATTCTTTGAACTCCTGAACTCTGAACTCCGCAACTTCTGAACTTAGATAAGCGACAGGTGCCCCAAGCGAATGAACAAACTTTTCTATTGCATTTTTTATGTTAAAGGGCTTAAAAAAACAAAGAACAATAAACCCTATATAAGGAGATATTTATGAAAAATGTTTTAACAAGAATAGCTTTAACATTTGTAGTTGCACTGTGTGCACCGTCATTTGTATTTGCAGGCTATGAAATAACCCAATCACAAACAGGTATGCACGGATTGTCACAGAGTAAAATCTTTATACAAAATAACAAGTACATGGTTTCCCAACCTGAATCAAATATGCTTGTTGATTTTGCAAACGATAAGCTAATTATCACAAACGAAAACAACAAAACATACTGGCAGGGAACAACGCAGCAATACATAAATGCCATGAAGGACATGCGTGAGGCTTCAATAAAAAGGATGCAGGAAATGTTAAAGAAATTTCCAGAATCACAGCGGCAGGAGATCATGGCTATACATGGTTTAGATAACAAAAAGGCGAACATAAATGTATCTATACAAAAAACAGGGAAAATAGAGGTAATAGCTGGATACAAAGCAGAACAGTACATTGTAAATAATAATGGTGAACCTTATGAAGAATTATGGATAGCTAAGTCGCTTGATCTTAAAAAGGAGATAGACCCAGAGAAGTTACAGGTATTTTTAGCAAGGCTAAAAAAATCAACAATGGGAGGGCAAACCCAGGGAGAAATAGGGCTAACAAAGGCTTATCTTAACCTATTCAATACAGGCTATCCTGTGAAACAAATCTTTGAAAATAATATGATGAGTATCACCGTGGACAGTGTAAGAAAGACACATATTCCTCCCAAAATATTTCAATTACCAGAGGGCTATAAAAAAATTGAGTCTTTGCAGAGTTTCTTTATGTCAGGACATGGAATGGATTTAAAGATGCAATAGCTATGTTATTGCATAACATCGCGTCAGTCCGCTTTTCATAAGCGTTTTACAGTGGGTTAACTATATCTTTCAAGAGCTTATGAATAATGCCGAAGCAGGGACTCGAACCCTGACAGCCTTTCAGCCACCAGACCCTGAATCTGGCGCGTCTACCAATTCCGCCACTTCGGCATGCTATAAAATCTATACAAGCGTATATTTTTGTCAACCTAAAAATTAGTGCTCAAAACTCGGTTTATAATACTGAATCCGATTTAGCCTTTTGTAAGGCATGACAGATAACTGCAAAGGTTGATTTATACATTAGGCTTCTATAATATGTAAGCAAAATTAAATATCATCCATTCAATTCGTTTAATAACGAGTTATGCGAAACTGCTGGCTTAGTAGAAAGAGGATACAATGATTAATCAAAAGGTAGATTTCAAAATTGAAAAAGAACTTCAAGAGGCAATCCTACAGGAAAAAAGAAGGGGAACTTCTGATTTAGAGATTGGGCGAAGGTTTGGCGTTACTTTTAGATATATTGAACGGCTTATTACTAAAACTCACGGGCTTAATATTAGCACCTTAAGGGTTTCTAAAAAAATAAAGAGGCTCCATCCAGAAGATTTTAAGGAAGAGCAAACCACTGTCTGGAGTTTTAAACAAAGGGGCAATTGGGCAACACATAGGGGAGAATATAGGGGTAATTGGTCTCCTTACATACCAAGAAATGTAATACTAAAATATTCAAAGCCCGGTGAATTAGTTTTGGACTACTTTTGTGGTGCTGGAACAACAGCTGTAGAATGTAAACTTCTGGGAAGAAAATGCATTGCTATTGATATTAACGATAAAGCTATTGAACTGGCGGAAAAAAATGTTGATTTTAAAATAGCATCACAACATCTAACTTTTGCTGATAAAGAAAGTCGTTTAGAAGTTTATGAACCAGAACTCAGGGTTGGCGATGCAAGAGAGCTATATTTTCTGCAGGATAATTCCATAGATTTAATCTGCGCACATCCTCCCTATGCAAATATTATTCATTATACTGATTCCAAAGAAGGCGATTTATCATTTTTTGATTTAGATGATTTTTTGAAAGAGATGTCAAAGGTTGCCAGGGAAAGTTTTAGGGTGTTAAAGCCCGGTAGACAATGTGCTATCTTGATAGGGGATACCCGCAGGGAAAAACATGTGATCCCATTGGGTTTTAAACTTATAAATGTTTATTTAAACGCAGGCTTTAAATTAAGAGAACTTGTTATCAAACGACAGCATAATTGCAAGACCACAGGATTCTGGTACGAAAATAGTATAAAGTATAATTTTCTTCTTTTGGCTCACGAATATTTACCAATTTTTGAAAAACCTAAAGCAACCGGGCTTTTAAATACAAAAGAAAGAGGGCTAAATTATGGCTTTGTTACCCCTACATTGAAGAAATCACTGCTTAAGAGAAGGCTGGGCAAACTTGAAACAACAACGGTCTGGATTTTTCCGGCAAATAATTTTGAAGAACGCTTAAATAAAAATGTAATTGATAGATATTCAGATGGTGGAGGATATTCAACCATCACCTTTATTTCTCATAATAGTAGAGAGAGCAAGTTTACCAAAAGGATGGAGAAAGAGAAGATTAAGCTACTTTTTATCAAGTCGCCTTTTTTGAGTAATAGTCCTTCTTATTCAAACATTGAATATTATTTAAAGGAAATAAAAAAAATTATAACTCAACAGATACCTTATATAAACAAAGATGGATTTTTGGTGATTCAAACACAGGATGTAAGGATAGAGGGATATATAGAACCTCTTGCTAAGAGAGTGGTGGATATATTAACGCTTGACAACTTGTGGCTCAAGGAAATAATAGTTGCCACTCAGGAATGGACAGATTCAAATTCTTCAAATTCAACAGGGTATTTAAAAATAGTCCACCAATATCTACTCGTATATGAGGTAAGAAAATGAAGCGGAATGTATATCCGTCATGCCATACCTGTGTTTGTATCAAAGATGATCTCTTTATCATACCCGCATTTATCACATACTTCTTAACCCAAAAATGCATTTAAAAATAAGAAAGTTTGTGCAGTGGGTGTTCCGAATGAACAAACGAACTTCCTTATTGCATTTTTTGGGTTAACTTATATATTAAGGCAGATAAGGTCAAAAGATGCTTTATTTGTTTTTATTGTTGGTGGTTGGAATAACAGCTGGTTTTATAGGGGCTTTGTTGGGATTAGGTGGTGGTATTATAATTGTTCCATCTTTAACATTAATACCTTATTTCCATATGACCATACATCAGGCAATTGCTATAAGCATGACAGGGGTTCTTGCCACTTCTCTTGGAGGAACATCACGGTTTTTATCTCAGGGGTTGACCGATCTGAAGCTTGGAACACTTTTAATGCTTGGAACAACATCAGGCGCTATTACCGGAAGCCTTTTATCTCATGCATTAAAGAGTAATGTGCTTGAGATGATCTTTCCTGTAGTCCTGTTTTATGCATCTTATGAAATGTTAAAAAGTCAATTCAGAGAAGATGAAAACAATGTGGATCATAAGCATCCTGTGATCAGTGTGGTTCTTGCATTTTTTGCAGGTGTTTTTGCAGGTGTATTTGGTGTTGGTGGAGGTGCTATAAATGTGAGTGTAATGCACCTTCTAATGAACGCTCCCATGAAGGTTGCTACTGCCACAAGTAATTTTATGATAGGACCTACAGCTTCTTCAGCAGCATTTGTGTATTTATTAAAAGGGGCTATAAACCTTTATGCAGTGGTGCCTGTTGTTATTGGTGTGTTTACAGGTGCGAGAATTGGATCAGGTGTGCTTAAAAGGATCAATGCTGTTTTATTAAAGCGTATATTTGTTACAGTAATGATCCTTATTGCTATAGAGATGTTTTATCATGGCGTAAGGGGGACATTATAATGGATAATGCAAGTAGAATGGTAAGCATGGTTATAAAGACAGGTTCTTATACAGGGATAGGATTACTTTTTATCGGTTTTATATTAGAGTTGATAAATAATTTTGTTCGCATCAACAATGCTATTCAGAATACATTCGCGCTTTCAGGAATTGTTGTTTTGATATTCACGCCCATCTTTTCAATGTTTTCTATAGGTGTATATTTTGCCTGTAGAAGACAGTGGAAATGGGCTATTGCCTCTGCATTTGTAAGCGTATTAATCATTATAACATTTATAACGGTAAAGTAAGAACCATGATATAATTAGCTTTGCTATGTAAACAGGGCTGTGATAGAAAGACTTTTATGTCAAAGACTTTAACTAAAAAACAAAGATTTTTAAATGCCTGCAACAGGCGTCCTGTTGATATGACACCAGTATGGATCATGAGACAGGCAGGCAGGTTTATGTCTGCTTATAGAAGGAAAAGGGCTGTTCACTCTTTTATAGAGATGTGCAAGGAACCAGAGATAGCAGCAGAGGTAACCCTGCTTCCTGTGTACAGACTTGATGTAGATGCGGCTATTATTTTTGCAGACATACTCTTACCTCTGGAGGGTATGGGAGTTGGCTTCAGTTTTACTGCGCAGGATGGGCCTGTTATTCATAACCCTATAAGAAATGCCAATCAGATTAAAAGGCTTATTATTACACAACCAGAGGAATCGTTACATTATGTACTAAAGGCTATAAAGATTGTAAAAAAAGAACTTGGGAACGATATACCACTTATAGGCTTTTCGGGTGCACCCTTTACTCTTGCAAGCTACCTTATAGAAGGTGGTCATTCTCAAGATTATGTTACAACAAAAACAATGATGCTTAAAGCACCTGACATGTGGGATACATTGATGAAAAAGCTTTCAAAGATCATAGTGCTTTATTTAGCGGCACAGATAAAAGCAGGTGCTGATGTTGTGCAGTTATTTGATTCATGGGCTGGATGTTTGAGCCCTTATGATTATGAAAAATATGTGATGCCGTACAACAGAACAATATTTAAGGCTTTAGAAAGATATAGCGTGCCTGTAATTAATTTTGCAACAAACAATGCTGGTTTACTTGAGCTTATGAGCAAAGCAGGAGGGGATGTAATAGGTGTTGATTGGAGGATAGGTATTGATAGGGCATGGAGGCGTATAGGATACAATAAGGCTATTCAGGGGAATCTTGATCCAGCTGTTTTGTTTGCACCACAATATGAGATAAAAAGGCATGCAAAGTTCATTATAGATTTGACAGCTGGACATAACGGACATATATTCAACCTTGGACACGGTGTGTTGCCAACCACACCTGAGCCTAATGTAAGGTTTCTGGTAGATTTTGTTCATGAGGCATCCATAAGATAGAAATAATATGATAGGGTTTGCTCCAAAAAATGCATTTGCAAAACCTGTCCTTATTTTCAAATGCATTTTTGGGTTAATATGAAATGTAGCGGTTTGATTTATCAAACGAAAACAATGCTGTATAAAAGCAAACGAAGTTAGGATCCGATGATGTGTTCGTTAAATACAGATATTATTCTATATTTTCTTAGGAGGTTGTTATGAAGTATGTAAAACTTGGTGCAACCGGGCTAAAGGTTTCGCAGGTGTGTCTTGGAGCTATGACATTTGGCTCCAAATTCTATAACATAGGAACAGTGGGAGAGGATCTCGCATATGAAATGGTAAAAAGGTCATACGATAGTGGTGTTAATTTTTTTGATACCGCGGATGCATATTCTTTTGGCGAGTCTGAGATTATATTAGGAAAGGCTATTAAAAAACTTGGAATAGAAAGGTCCAAACTGATTATTGCTACAAAGGTGCGCAGTGCTATGAGTAAAGAAGCAATGACAGGCACAGGGGATTTTAACAATGTGGGATTATCTCGCAAACATATTATAGAATCATGTGACAACAGCTTGAAAAGGCTGGGCATGGATTACATAGATCTTTATCAAATTCATGGATGGGACATTCTCACTGGTATTGAAGAGGCTATAGAGGCTTTAAACGATCTTGTTAAAAAAGGGAAGGTTTTATACATAGGTGTTTCCAACTGGTCCGCCAGACATATTGCAAAGGCTTTATATATCTCAAAGGCAAGAGGCTTGGCATCTTTTGTGTCACTTCAAGCTTATTATTCCTTGATCGGTCGTGATGTGGAACATGAACTTTTGCCTCTCTGTAACGAGGAAGGTTTAGGATTTTTAGCATGGTCTCCACTTTCAGGAGGTTTTTTAACAGGTAAGTATACAAGAGAAAATCAAAAACCTAAAAATGCAAGGAGGACAGAATTTAACTTTCCTCCGATAGATGAGGCAAGGTGTTTTGATGCGATAGATTTACTTGGTAAAATCGCTAAAGAAAAGAATGCTTCAATTGCAGGAATTGCCCTTGCGTGGCTACTACATCAAAAAGGCGTAACAAGTGTCATAATAGGTGCGAATAAGATGGAGCAGCTTGAACAAAATCTTGGATGTACTGATATAAGTCTAACTGCGGATGAGCTAAATGCATTAAACAATGTTACAAAGCCTTCAAGTATTTATCCAGAATGGATGTATGAAAGGCAGAATACAGGAAGGTTGTAAAACAGTGAGAGAAATGGTGCTGAATGTAATGAATAGAGCTGAAGTTGAAACTTTCAATTTTAAGCTAAAAAATGCATTTGCAAAACCTGTCCTTGTGATAATGGGGATAGGGGGAAAGTTGAGGAGTTGGGGAGTTAAGGAGTTTAAAATAAGATCTAACGCCCTCTGTTGCTCTTTATAAAAGAGGGATGACGCAGAAGCCGACTTGCAGAACCGGGCGGATGAGCAAACCTTCCCAGTGCATTTTTGGTTAAATGAAAAACACCTTGTCGGGTTTCACGATTGTGTTTTAGCTGTTTTGTGGCTGAGGTAACGGAATTGTCTTAAGTAATATAGAGCTGGCAGTAATCCAAACATGCCGCCAATAAAGATAGCTGCCTTTACACCTATTATACTTGCAATACCACCGATCAACAGGTTTCCTATGGGGGTGATGCCCATAAATACAAAAGAGTAGATGCTCATGGTTCTGCCTTTTAATTCATCAGGGGTATTAAGCTGTATTGTTGTGTTTGTAAGTGCTGTAAAGATGATGGAACCAAATCCTATTAAAAACAGAACCAGTACAGCAAGGTAAAAATTAGACACAAAGGCTATAAGCATTTGAAAGGCAGATAGAATAATCGCACCGATTACAAGAAAAACAGGATCTGGTTTATGAGTACTTCTAAATGCTACAATTATAGCCCCTATTATAGAACCAACACCAAGTGATGACATAAGAAAGCCAAAAATTTCTGGACTGCTATGAAACACATACTTAGAGTATATGGGAATCACTACATTAAAGTTTATGGCAAACAATGAGACTATTAACATAAGCATAACGACATTGAAGACAAGCCTGTTATTCTTTATGTAACTAAGCCCTTCTTTAGCATCTTCTAATATATTTTTGTGATTGGACATTCCTGTATAGCCATCTACATCTATAAAGAACAATCCAGCTATGACAGGTATAAAACTTATGCCGTTGAATAAAAATGTTGATGCAATACCAACCCTTGCAATAAGTATACCTGCTATAGCAGGTCCTATAAGCCTTGCCAGATTAAATGTTGTAGAATTTAATGCAATAGCATTCATGAGAGAATCTTTACCGACAAGGTGGATCATGAATGCCTGTCTTGCCGGCACATCAAGGCTTGTAGCTAAACCAAGTAACAGGGCTATCAGCAATATATGCCAGTATGTTATGACATTTGTTGCTGTCAGGATCCAGAAGGTAAAGGCAAGGCACATCATTGTGATCTGGGTGATTATAATAATCTGCCGTTTTGGAAATCTATCAACTATACTTCCGGCGAATACAGATAGTATCAATATTGGCGTGTATTGAGCTGCACCTATTACACCAAGCAGGAAAGGAGAGTTTTTCAGCTTTAGTACAAGCCATGCCTGACCTATTGTTTGCATCCATGTTCCTATTACTGATATACCCTGGCCAATCCAGAATAATCTGAAATTCTTATATTTTAAAGACGCAAAGGTCTTTTTCAGTATGTTAAACATAGTTTACTTTTTATTGTTCCATGATACTATATAATCATGGCGGATAACAAATACAATGTTGTAAGGCTTGTAGGTAAAGCAATAGGGGATTATAACCTTATACAGGAAGGGGATCGTATACTTGTTGCAATATCCGGGGGTAAGGATAGCTACACCTTATTAGACGCACTTGAAATCTTAAGGCATAAGGCACCCATTAAGTATAGCCTTCTTGCAGTTCATATAAACACCGGTGCACCGGGTATGAAGAGCGAGCTTGTAGAAGCATATTTAAAAGAACATGGCTATGATTACAGAATAGAGTACACACAGATCCTGCAGATTGCCATTAAAAGCAATAAAGGGAAAAAGCTTTTATGCTCAATGTGTTCAAGGCTGAGAAGGGGTATGCTTTATAACCTTGCACCTCGGTTTGGCTGTAACAAAATCGCACTTGGACACAACATGGATGATCTTATAGAGACATTACTTATGAACATATTTTTCAATGGTCAAATAAAGGCAATGCCCCCGATAAGTATTTCGGATAATTATAAGGTTACAGTGATAAGACCCTTGATATATGTCAAGGCTAAGAATGCACTTGATTATGCCTCTGAGCTTAATGCACCATTGATCGATCCTCAATGTCCTGTTTCTATGATGCCGGAGTTGACAATCAGGCAAAAAGTAAGGAAGATTATATCAGAACTTGAAAGGGAACATCCCTTAATAAAGGATTCAATCTTTGCATCAATGAAGCATATAAATGTAGATTACATGTTAGATAAGAAACTAATAAAAGAAAAACTACACCAATTAACAAGGAGTGGATTGAAATGAATAGGATAAAAAAGGCGATAATACCTGCTGCAGGTTATGGAACAAGATTTTTACCTGTAACGAAGGCAGTACCAAAGGAGCTTCTGCCAATAGTTGATAAACCCATGATCCAGTATATCGTTGAGGAGGCAAGGGCTTCTGGTATTGAAGTTGTTATTCTTATTGTAAATCATGGTAAAGAGGCTATAGAGGATCACTTTGATATTAACTATGAACTTGAAGACACTTTGAGAAAAAAGGGTAGTAATGGTTTGTTAGGGCTTATAGAAGGCTTATCAAATATGATAAAGATTGTTTCTATAAGGCAAAAAAAACCACTTGGTTTAGGCCATGCAGTACTTCAAGCAAAACATTTAATAGGTGATGAACCATTTGCCGTGATCCTTGGTGACGACATAATAGATGCGCAAAAACCATGCCTTTTACAGATGTTAGAGGTTTATGAAAGGTACAGGAAGCCTGTTATAGCAGTGCAGCAAGTTAATAAAGAAGATATACCAAGGTATGGGATAATAGATGGCAGAAAGGTAGAAGATAAGGTATATACAATCAATGATGTGGTGGAGAAGCCATCTATAGATAAAGCGCCATCGGACCTTGCTATTATAGGCAGGTACATACTCACACCGGAGATCTTTGATATACTGGAAAAGGTACCAGTGGGTACTGGTGGTGAGCTTCAGCTGACTGATGGGCTAAAGGAACTATTAAAACAAAATGGTATGATAGGTTATAAGTTTGATGGCAACAGATATGATGGTGGTGACAAGCTTGGATTTTTGTTTGCAAATATTGCCTATGCAATGAAGCGGGCAGAGATAAAAGATAAACTGTTAAATTATATGAAAGAGTATGTTAGATGAGAAAAAGGGTGTTGTATTTCCCATTTTGGGATCATAAAATAAGGTTGGCAGCTTGTGTACTTGCCATTGCATTGTTCAGCGGTTTTATTATTCCTGCATATAAGATGGCAGAGCTCATGAAGGCTCAAAAGGGCATGGCAATGCTTGTTCTTACTGGCAATGCCTTTTTCAATCTCGGAAAAGAATACTTTAATACACCTGTTCCATGCAGGGTAATAATAAGATCAGATGGGTATATTAAACAGGACTATATGTTCCCAAAGGCAAATGTTAATGTTATCTATACAGAACATCATGAAAACATCATCATAAATAATGTGAGGGTCCTTGCTCCGGTGGCACCATTTTCACAACAAAGGGTATTCACAGCATTAATGGGATTATACCTATCAGATAATCCTCAAAAGATTTTTAACGAAATTGGTATAAACCAATCTCAAGTTGCCTATGGTCTTGCGAATGATAGGGCTGCGTATATTATTGGTAGTGATAGCAATCAGTTGTTTATAGATAATGAGGACACAGTACCTTTAATGTATAGAATAGTCTCAGCGCATGTTTACCAATTAGCGGTTGTAAAGGACTATTTGGATAGCGCTGAGCTTGCAAATAACAATGCTAAACTCACAATTGGGCCCCGTTTAAGTGTTGCTATTGATAGCTATACCCGCCTGGATATAATACTTCCTAAAATTGTAGAGCTATACAATGGAGATACACTTGTTCAGAGATGGGAGTTTTCCCACGCAGTAGTGCTTCCAGGTGGTATAAGTTTTAATAGTTTATTATTGTCTACATATGAGATAAAAAAGCTACCTGTCACAAATCAATCCTTATCCCCTTTTATGCTTTTCTGAGCTTCACCAGATAACTTGACAAAGAGCATGGATTACGGTAGGTTATCACCATAGCCCTTAGGGCAAGGAGGTTGGGTATGAAACAAATTTATCATTACAGTATAATAGCCTTTTTATTCCTGGTAATGGTTTCTGGTTGTTCCTCAAGCTCTTCAACAAATCCATCAGCACAAATTGTAAGCATGGCGCATGTAGAAACAATTCAAACAGATGGGGGGCCACTTATCGTCGCACACCTGAAGGGTAGTTACTATGACATGGGCTACCAGGAGGGTTATCTGTTAGGAGATAAGATCCTTTCGCTATGGAATACATTTATGGTTAGTATACAAAACGAACTGGGATTAAATGAGTCAGATGCTATCAGTTTACTTACAGGTTTGTACCAAAATTATCAGCCTTATGTACCGCAAGAGTATAATGACGAAATAAATGGTATAGTGGATGGCGCGGTTGCAGGTGGTTTTCTAACAGATAACACTACTCAAAGAACATACATGGAAGATATTCTGCATAGTGTCATTGTAATAACAGATGTATTTTCATGTAGTTTTTTTGCTGCATGGGGACCAAGAACAATAGATGGTAAAATGTTTGCCTCAAGAGACCTTGATTGGAATAGTGATACAGGTATTGCAAACTATAAGATGCTTGCATTTTATGAACCAACGGGTCAGATACCGTATGCTATGGCAACATACACCGGGTTAATCGGTGCTTTGAATGGTATGAACCTGAGTGGTGTTACAGTTTCAGAGATTGGTTCTCACAATAACAATACGACCATGAAAGGTGAACCATGGACATTAAGGATGAGGGACATCTTATCAACCGCTGGCAATCTCGATCAGGTCAAAGCCATACTATGGGATTTCAAAAATAGACCCAATACAGGTGGGTACAACTGGATGTTTTCCTATGGTGATCCTGCTAATAACGGACTGAATGCTGGTGTACTGGATGTTGAATCCGATTCAATAACAACCTCTGTATTTGGTGATAACAGTGATATAGAAAGGAATGCAGTATGGATTGACAACAAGGGTATACCTGTCACATCTGCTGTTTTTACAGCTTCCACCACCCAAACAGATCCATCTCCTACAGCTGCGCCCATGCCTGTAAAATTCTGTTATGAAGCCCCTGAGCAGTGTTTGACAGATACGAGTTGTTATTTCTTCACAGATACAGCAACAGGTCTGCCAGCAGCACGAACCTTTACCGCTGCGAGTCCATTTACTTATGATGTAGTATCAGATACAGATCACCTGCATCCATCTTATGATGTTAATGGTAGTTTAGCGTATGGTATACATTACGGTCTGCCTATGACTTATGCAGTATTCAAAAACGATGTAGCACTCACGCCATCAATAAGACAAACACAAACAGCAACCTCGGGACCCGGCAACTCTGATTTTAATCTTAATAACTGCAATGGGGATGACGGTGATCCTATTCAGGATGTTAATAGATACTGGGCAATGTACTGGTTATTAAAAACATATGAAACAGGTGGAACCTATATAAATAATCGGGATGG
>Ga0315298_1009336_pt1 | contig 12173 bp, 10 predicted proteins | sample WHS_1_MG_FD_203077 | JGI IMG/M metagenome (GOLD analysis project Ga0315298, IMG submission 203077) | Extremophilic microbial mat communities from Washburn Hot Springs, YNP, Wyoming, USA - WHS_1_MG | ecosystem: Environmental > Aquatic > Thermal springs > Hot (42-90C) | place: USA: Wyoming... | reverse complement strand
GATCCGAAGAGGGACCTGGTGGGCGTGTTCCTGGTGCAGCAGCCCGCCTCCGCGGAGGTCCGCAACGCTTTTGTCGCCATGGTGAATTCCGCTATCGTGGAGTAATGCTGGTTCTGGCGCTATTTCTGGGATTGCGCATTGTTCCGGACACCGCTAACGTCCAGTTCCGCCAGCCGCAGATCGCGGCGCGGCAAGACCTGGTCGCCGTCACCTTCGGAGCCGGAGACACCGTGTATTACGCGGGCTCCCGCGACGGCGGCATGTTCTTCTCCAAGCCCGTCGTGGTCTCGTCCAAGGGCAAACTCGCGCTGGGACGCCACCGCGGGCCGCGCATCGCTCTGCTGCCTTCCTCCATCGTGATCTCGGCCATCGTAGGCGAAAAGGGCGGAGGCGCGGATGGCGACCTCTTCGCCTGGCGCTCGGCCGATGGCGGCAGATCGTGGTCGGAGCCCGTGCGGGTGAACGACGTGCCCGGCGCCGCGCGGGAAGGCCTGCATGCCATGGCCGCTCAAGGCGACACCCTGTTTGCCGCCTGGCTCGACCTGCGCGCGCAGGGAACCCGGCTGTACGGCGCGTCCTCCGGCGACGGCGGCAGGACCTGGTCGCCCAACGTGCTCATCTACGCGTCCCCGGCCGGCCACATCTGCGAGTGTTGCCACCCGTCGGTAGCCATCTCGGCCTCGGGCGCTGTCTACGCCATGTGGCGCAACTGGCTGGGCGGCAGCCGCGATATGTACCTGGCCCAGTCCGGCGACGGCGGCAAGACGTTCCATGAAGCGGAAAAGTTGGGCGCCGGAACATGGCCCCTGAAAGCCTGCCCGATGGACGGCGGCGGACTGGTGGTGACCCCGGAGGGTAAGGTGGTCACGGTCTGGCGGCGGGAGGGCGAAGTCTTCCTCGCACCCGCCGGCGGCGCGGAGTCCAGCGTAGGCGAGGGCTGGGACCCTGCCCTTACCTACGGCCGTGACGGCGTTTACGCCATCTGGAAAACTCCGGCGGGGCTGTTCGCCCGCCTGCCCGGAAAATCCGGGCCAACCCGGGTTTCCTTCGAGGGCTCCTTCCCTCAGCTTGCCGCCCTGCCCGGCGGACTGGTCCTGGCAGCCTGGGAGGAAAAGGGCGCTATCGTGGTGCGCGCCATTCAGTAACCGGCCGGCTCCGGCTACGCCACGGCCAGGGGGCTGCGGACTTCCATGCAGCCCTTGCCCAAAGGCAGCAGTTTCCCGGGGTTGAAGAGGTTGTCGGGATCGAACACCCTCTTCAGATCGCGAATCATATCCAGCGTCTCGTCGCTGAACAGTTTGGCCATCAGTTCGGCCTTCTCCATGCCCACGCCATGCTCGCCGGTGATGCTGCCGCCCTGCTCGATGCAATACTCCAGGATCTCCTCGCCCGCGCGCCGGGCTTTCTCCAGGTCGCCGGGTTTCCGCGGGTTGAACGGGATGATGGGGTGCATGTTGCCGTCGCCGGCGTGGAAGATGTTGCTGATGTTTAATCCGTGCTTGCGGGAGACCTCGGCGATGTAGCGCAGCGTCTGGGCGATCTTGGTGCGCGGCACCACCCCGTCCTGCACGTAATAGGTGGGGCTGACCCGGCCGATGGCGCCGAAGGCGTTCTTGCGGCCCTTCCAGAGCAGGTCCCGCTCGGCCGCCGACCGGGCCACCCGGAATTCCCGCGCGTGACACACCTGGCAGGCGGCGCGCACCTGTTCCACCTGCTCTTCGACCGCCTCTTGCACCCCTTCCAGTTCGATCAGCAGGACGGCCTGGGCATCCATCGGATACCCGGCGTGGGTGGCCTCCTCGACCATGCGCAGCATTTCGCCATCCAGCATTTCGAGCGCCACCGGAGTGATGTTGCGCGCGGTGATCTCGGTAACTGTGCTGCCGGCGTCCTCGGCCGACTCATAAATGGCCAGGCACGTCTTCACCGCTTCGGGTTGCCGCATCAGGCGCACCACGGCCTTGGTGATCAGCACCATGGTCCCCTCTGAGCCGGTTAGCAGTCCGGTGAGGTCATATCCCGGCAAATCCGGTTCCGGACCGCCCGTCCAGACCTTCGAGCCGTCCGGAAGCACCACCTCAATGCCCAGCACGTGGTTGGTGGTTACGCCGTACGCCAGCGTGTGCGGACCGCCGGCGTTCTCGGCCACGTTGCCGCCGATCGTGCAGGCCTTTTGGCTGGAAGGATCCGGCGCATAGAAGAACTTCCGGTCCTGGACCGCCAGCGTAATGTCCAGGTTGACGACGCCGGCTTCGACCACCGCGCGTTCGTTCTCCAGATCGAGTTCGAGAATCCGGTTCATGCGCGAGAAAGCCACCATGACTCCGCCCAGCCGCGGGATGGCGCCGCCGCTCAGCCCCGTGCCCGCGCCGCGCCCCACCACCGGGATACCGTATTCGCGGGCAATCGCCACAATGGCGGCCACTTCGCCGCTCGAACGCGGGAACACCACCAGGTCCGGCATATGCTTGTCCTGGCTGGCGTCGTACTCGTAGAGCTTCAGGTCCTCGGGCCGGTCCAGATACCCCCCAGGCCCCATCAGCCTCGCAAATTTCCGCATCGCTTCAGCCGGAATCATGCCCTCCCCCTTTCGCGCTCAGAGCAGCGATTTCACGTAGCTGACCATTCTCTCATCGTTCCAGTTCTCCGGACCGATGATCTTCTGCACCACCTTGCCCCGCGTGTCGATAATGTAGGTCTCCGGGTATTTGAATGTGCCGTACTCGGCGCTGATCCTGGCTTGCGGGTCGCGCGCCGTGAGAAACGACACGTTGGCCCGCTTGAGGAATGCCTGGTAGGCGCCGGCGTCCTTATCCACACTCACCCCCAGCACTACGACCCCGGAGCCGGCCAGTTTCTTCTGAAACTCGTCGAGCGAGGGCATCTCCTCAACGCAGGGCGGACACCAGGTGGCCCAGAAATTCAGCACCAGCAGGCGGCCGCCGAAATTCGAGGTCGAGATGGTGCGCCCGCTGTCGGTCGCAATGGTGAAATCCGGCGCTGTATCGCCCACCGAGACAATCCGCTCATGGAAGGACCGGTAGAGGACAGAAACGAATACGGCCAGCAGCCCCGCTATCGCAAGCCGGAGGATACGATCGGTTTTGACGCTTTGCATGAACAGTCTATAATTTTAGTGTATCCCGTCCCGGAAGCGCGGCATCAGGAAAGGATAGATGCTGATCACCAAGCGTGTGGATTTCTCCGCCTCCCACGTGTGCCGCAACCCGGCGCTGTCCGATCAACAGAACCTGGAGATCTACGGCGCCGACGCCAATCCCCACGGCCACGGGCATAATTACGCCGTCGAAGTCACCCTGTCGGGCGAGCCCGACCCGGTCACGGGAATGGTATTCGATCTGAAGAGGCTGAAAGACATCCTGAACGAGCGGGTGGTGGAGTATTTCGACCACCGTTTCCTGAACTACGAAGCGCCCCCGTTCGACCGCGTGGTGCCCACTACCGAGAACCTGGCTCTGGAAATCTGGGCCCGCCTCCAGCCCGCCCTGGACGGCCGCCTCGCCGCTGTCCGGGTGTACGAAACCGAGGATCTTTTCGTCGACTATTTTGGAGGCGCGCGATGATCCGGGTAACCCGCCGGTATCGCTTTTCCGCTTCCCACCGCTTGCACGCCGCGGCGCTCAGCGAAGCGGAGAACCGGACGCTGTATGGCAAATGCAACAACCCGTTCGGGCACGGGCACAACTACGTGCTGGAGGTGAGCGTGCGCGGTCCGGTGGACCCGGCGACGGGCCGCGCGGCCGACCCGCGAGCGCTCGACCGCCTGGCGGAAAAGGTGGTGATCCGGGCGTTCGACCACCGCAACCTGAACACTGAAGTGGCGGCTTTCCGCGATTGCGTGCCCACGACCGAAAACCTCGGGCGGGAGATTCTCCGGCGCCTCGAACAGGCGTGGACCTCGGAATTCCCCGGTCCCTGGCCCGTGCTCGAGAAAATTCGCATCGCCGAAACCGAACGCAACATCTTTGAGATTTCACGATGAAAGCTAACAAGGCGGCAATCCAAGTCCTGACCCCTCAACAGGAGGATTTAAAGATCGCCCCGCTGGTGCGCAGCATGCTCGCGGAGCTCGGCGAGAATCCCTCGCGCGAAGGCCTGCTTCGCACCCCGGAACGGGTGGACCGGGCGCTCCGCTTTCTCACCAGCGGCTATCGGACCGACCTCCGCAAGGTGGTCAACGGCGCCTTGTTCGCCGTCAAGTACGACGAGATGGTCATCGTCAAGGACATCGAGTTCTTCAGCCTGTGCGAGCACCACATGCTGCCGTTTTTCGGCAAGGTGCACGTGGCCTACCTGCCCAAGGAGCGCGTGATCGGCCTCAGCAAGATCCCCCGTATTGTGGACGTTTTCGCGCGCCGCCTGCAAATTCAGGAACGAATGACCCAGGAAATCGCCCAGACCATCCAGGAGCTGATCGAACCTCTTGGTGTCGGCGTGGTCTGCGAAGCCCGCCACTTCTGCATGATGATGCGCGGGGTGGAAAAGCAGCACTCCGGCGCGGTCACCAGCGCCATGCTGGGCGCCTTCCGCACCCGCAAGAAAACCCGGGACGAGTTTCTCGCCCTGGTCAACCAGAAGAGCAACGGCTGGTAGCCGGCAGGCGCGCCTACCGCGGCGCTTCCACAACCTGAAGAGTGACCCCCTCAACCCGAGGGCCCAACCTGACCCGGGCTCCGGCGGGACCCCGCACCGTAATCAACCCGCGCAGGTCAAACACGCCCGGATAATCCGGGTCCTGGTCCACCACCACCGCCGGCCGGGCCGCGTAATCATAGACGTGACACGCCTCGAAGTCGATGCCGCCCGGCCGGCTGGTGATACTGCTCCGCCGCAACTGGATCAGCACCGGCGCGCGCGGCTCGGCGGCCTCCCGGTGAGCCGACACCCAGGGATTTTTCCAATTGCAGTTCACAAACCGCACGCGCACCCCGCCCGCGCTCTTGTCGAAGATGCGCGCGCCCTCCTTGCCGGTGTTCTCCGCCGTGCAGTTGATGAATTCGACCGCGCCCTGCGGCCCGTCGTCGCCGGCAGCCCCCACGGCCATGCCCGCCGAGCCACGCTGCGCCATGTCGTGGAAGTCCTCGAACCGCATGCCGGGCGCGCCCATTCGCGCCACGCAGTTTTCGAAACGAACCGACACCGGCTGGGAAGTCCGCTTGAGCGGCCGCAAGTACACCAGCATGGCGTGGCCGCTGTTGTTCTCGAAGACGCAGTTGCGGATGACGCAGTTGACCAGCCGCTGATCGGCCGTATCCGGTTCCAGGTCAATGCCCGCCTCCGGCGCCGTGCCGCTGGTCCCCGAAAAGACGCAGTTCTCCACCAGCAGGTTTTGGGCGCTGATTACGCTGATTCCCTGGCGGTGATTGTCGTGCGCCACGGCGTTGCGGATCGTGATGTTTTCCCCGCCGTCGACGTAGAATCCGTCCCCGCCGCTGCTCTCCACCCGCACTCCCTCCACCAGCACGTTGGAGGAGTTGCGCAGGGCGATGCCCATGCGCCACTCGGCCTTCTTGTAGGGCGGGTTCTGATAGTCCCGCTTGCGCATGCGCAGGGTCGCGCCGTAACCGCGAATCACCAGGTTCGAGACCCCGGAAGCCGTGAACAGGCTGTCGCCCGTCCCCTGAAACTCGCCTTTCTTGGCCAGCACCAGGACCCCCGGTTCGAAGATCAGTTCCAGATCGCCGCGCAGTTTCACCGGCCGGATGATCCATGGCTCGCCCATGTACGGCACAACGACCGTCCGGGCCTTCGAGTCGATGGCGGCCTGCAACGCTTCCGTCGCGTCCTCGGCGTTGAAGCCGTACCTGGCGGCGTTCACCGCCGTCTGGCCCCAGGCGCCGGCCGCCGCCAGCAGGACCGCCGCCCACGCCGCCCCGCTGCTTCCCGCCCGCATCCGAATTAACCCTCGCATCCTGATCCTCGTCGCGCTGCAAGCCGCATGGATAAAGATTATACTGGCATCTCAACGCCCACTGGCTCTTGAGACTGCCCATGAGAAACTACCTGGCTTTCGACCTCGGCGCGGAGAGCGGCCGCGCCATGCTCGGCACCATCACCGCCGATTTCCTGGTTCTGGAGGAGTTGCACCGTTTCGCCAACACGCCGGTGCGGGTCTTCAATGCCCTTTACTGGGACACCCTGCGTCTCTGGCATGAGATCCAGGAGGGCATCCGGATCGCCGCGCGCGACCGCAAACTCGATCTTGCGGGCATCGGCGTCGACACCTGGGGAGTGGATTTCGCCCTGATCGGCGCGGACGGCCACCTGGTCGATAACCCCCGGCATTACCGCGACGAGCGCAACAACGGCATGCTCGAGAAAGTTTTTGAAGTCGTGCCGCGGGCTGAAGTCTTCGACCATACGGGCCTCCAGTTCATGCAGCTCAACACCCTGTACCAGCTCTACGCCATGAAGCTCGCCAACTCGCCGGCGCTTCAGACCGCGAAAAAGCTGCTCATGATTCCGGACCTGTTCAGCTACTGGCTCAGCGGCGTGGCCAAGTGCGAGCTCACCGACGCCTCCACCACCCAGTTCTATGATCCGCGCAAGAAGCGCTGGTCCACGGAACTCTTCGACAAGCTCGGGCTGCCCAAGCACATCCTCGGAGAGATTGTGCAGCCGGGCACCCGGCTGGGCAACTGCATCCTCCCCGACATGGGATCGGTCCCGGTCTATGCAACCGGCTCGCACGATACCGCCTCGGCGGTCGCGGCTGTGCCGGCCGAGGGCGGAAGCTGGGCCTACATCAGCTCCGGCACCTGGTCGCTGATGGGAGTCGAACTCGACGAACCGGTGGTGAACGAGCAGGCCCTGGCCGCCAATTTCACCAACGAGATCGGCGCGGAAGGCAAGGTGCGTTTCCTGAAAAACATCGCCGGGCTGTGGCTGCTTCAGGAGTGCCGCCGGGCGTGGATTCTCGAGGGGAAGGAGTACGGCTATCCCGAACTGGCCAGAATGGCCGCCGAGGCCCGGCCCTTCTCGGCCATCATCGATCCCGACGCCTTCCTGCTGCCGGGTGACATGCCGGGCCAGATCGCGGCCTACTGCCGCAAGACCGGACAGAAACCCCCGGCCGATGCCGGCCAGTACGCGCGCACCATTTTTGAGGGCCTGTCTCTCCGCTACCGGCATGTGCTGGAAATTCTGGAGGGCCTGATCGGCAGGCGGATTGAAGTGATCCACCTGGTCGGCGGCGGATCGAAGAACGCGGTGCTGAACCAGTTTGTGGCCGATTCCCTCAACCGGACCGTGATCGCCGGACCCGGCGAGGCCACGGCCATCGGCAATGTGGTGATTCAGGCGATCGGCGCGGGCGAGCTTGCGGACCTGGCGGCGGCCCGGGCCCTGATCCGCAAGTCGTTCCCCCTGGAAACCTTCCGGCCGGCTCCCAAAGCCGACTGGGACGCGGCCTACGAGAAATACCGCGCCCTGCCCAGATAGTTCTCACTGGGCCGGGCACCGCGCCACGTCGCAACCGGTGAGCGTGCCAACCGGACCGGACGTGGCCAGCACGTTCACGCCATCTTTGGCCGGAAGGGCGCCCGCACTGGCCGGCGGCGTGTATCCCGCGCGCACCAGTTGCACCCAGATCTGGCCGTTGTGCGAATCGACGGGACCCCATTTCGAGTCGCTGCGAATCGCTTGCGTCCTCTCGGTGTCACAGGGCTGGATGTAGTACTGATTCGTGTAGGCCCACACCAGCACCCGGAAGGCGGACGGCGGAGCCACACCCGAGACAGTCCCCGAAACGGTGCAGCCCTGGATCTGGGCGGTGATCGCGGGACTGGGCCCCGCTACCGCGGTGTAGGTAAATGCTCCGGCGAGGCTGGCGGCCTGGAGGTCGGGATTGGTCACCGTGACGCTCACCACTCCTTCTCCCGCGGGCGATGTGGCTCGAAGCGTCGTACTGCTCACGAAGACCACCCCCGTCGCCGCCGCGGACCCGAACCGTACCGAAGCGCCTGGCGCGAAATTGGCGCCCGTGATGGTGACCACCGTGCCTCCCGTGGCGGGGCCGCTGTCCGGGCTCACGCTGAAAACCGAAGGAGCTTTCAAGTACGTGAAAGCGCCCGCCAGTTCCGCGCTCTGAGAGTCCGGGTTGATCACCCGTACCGTGACAGCGCCCGATCCCGCGGGAGTTGTGGCCCGGAGCGTTCTCGCGTCGAGGAACTGAACCGACGGCGCCAGGTTCGGTCCGAAATAGACCATCGCACCGGCCCGAAAATCGTTCCCCGTGATTGTCACCAGCGTCCCGCCGGCTTCAGGACCTGAGGCTGGGCTGACCCGGCTCACCGATGGCGTGCTCAGATACGTGAAGGCGTTCGCCAGAGTGGCCTGCCGGCCGTCGGGATTCGTCACCGTGACGCTCGAAGTCCCGCTGCCCGGGGGCAGTGTGGCCCGCAGCGTCTGCGCATCCCCATAGGTGGTCCGGGCAGCGGGCGTGGAGCCAAAGGTTACCGTCGCCCAGGGCTGAAAGCCGGCGCCGCTGATCACGACCACATCGCCCGCCCGGCCCGTTTGCGGCGCAACGCTTCGAATAACCGGCGGCCCGACCACCAGCGGCTCTGTGCCGACGCCAAGCAAACACGGGCTCGATTCAGCATCGCCCACCCCGACGGTGAGCGGATGCACGCCGGGCTCCAGCATCCGCGGGATTCGGATGTTGAGCTGGCCCACCCCAACCAGTCGCGGCGCCAGGCCGAGGAACTCGACCGCCGCATCCAGCCCGCTGAGCTTGGCCCATACGGGCAGCACCGGCCGCGACAGAGGGCTGTCCGGCGCCGCCGCCCCAGTGGCCACAGCCGGGCTGACTGCGCCAAGGCCGGTCAGGTAGGCGACCACAACCGAGTCCGGCGCCGCGGGGGCGGCGGCCGAGTTCAGCGCCAGATTCGGATTCTGCGCCAGGCAGAAGTTGGGCGGGTTGATGAACACGGCCGGCGCGGCGGCGTTCAACCAGAACGGCGCCGCGCCCGGCAACCCTCCGGTTCGAACCGTCACAACCGCCGGGCCGGGAGGAGCCAGGTACGGCGCCTGCGCGTTGATCTGGGTAGGGCTCGCGTACAGCAGCGGCGCGGGCAGTCCATTCACCAGAACGGAAACGCCCCCCAGTTCGAAAGGCAGGGGCGTCCGCTCAGCCACCACCTTCTGCTCCGCAAGCGCTTCGCCGAAAATGGAGATCAGTCCTCCCGGCGCGCCCTTCGGCAGGAAGCTGGCCGCGTCCACAACCGCGGCGGGCGCAGGCCCTCCGCCAGCTTCCGGCAGGGGTTGGTGCCGGAAGTCCCTCACAACCACCTCCACCTCGCGGCCGTTCGCAGGTGGCTGATTGTACAGCCACAGATTGAACCGGAAGTTTGTTTCCACGCCCGCGGCGGCGGGCGCCTGTCCAGTGAACACCCACTCACTGATCTTCCGGGACTCGGCGGCCTCTTCGCCAAGAAAGCTCTGGAAAACAACGCGCCCCGGTTCCCAGCGCATGACGTGGGTGGTTGGCGCGGAGTCTTCCAGAGTCAGCCGTGTCAGGTGTCCCGGCTGGTCCCACGGCTGGACGACATATTGGGCATTAGTGCTGCCGGTCCCCCCGAACTTCCCGATTTCCAGCGCGTCAATTTCCCGGTTGTCGCGCTCTGCCTCGGCAAAGGTGAAGGCGCCGAAAACCACGCTGGGGTCGAGCCCGGGCGGAGTGTCCAGGGTGAACTGGTAAACCCCGTAACCTGTAACCCGCCGGCTGACAGCCTCGGCGCAATACCATTGGCCGCCGCGCGATGTGATGCGAAGGTGCAGCCGGCCCTGCCGGTCCACCCACACATTATCCGGACTGCCCGAGAACCGGTTGGGCCCCGGCCCCACCAGCGCGTCGCTGGCCTTCGCCAGCCAGTCGCCGCCGGCGAACTCGATGACGCGCTGGGCCGGGTTCGGGCGGCGAATATCGATGCGCGTGACGGCCAGCGCCTCCAGGCCGGCCGGAATTCCGGAAGTTCCGGTGCAACAGGGGACGGTCGCGCCGGCGGGAACCAGCAGCAACGTGATCCGCGTCGCCAGTTCGTCGACCCCGCCCGTGGTGAGCAGCACGGAAAACGAGCCGTCGGAGGCGAGCGCCGTGGTGGTGGCCGTGCAATACGGCTTGCTGAAATAACCCATGTCAGGCAGAAAAATGAGGGGCGCAATCTTGTATTCCTGCGGGTTCACGCCCGTCACGCGGCCCTCAATCGTGCCTGGCAGCGAGCCGTACGGAGAGAGAGAATCGATTTCGAGCACCTGTGCCGGGCCGGCCGTGAGGCCCGCCAACATCAGGGCGGCGAACAGAAGCGAAGTCTTCAGCACCGGTGTGTCCTCCTGTCATGCGCCGGAGAACCGGGACCGGGAACCCCCAGCCCGTGCTTTCAACCCGCCATCACCAGGCGGATGTCCATCACATTCGTGTGGGTCGGCCCGGTCTTCAGCAATTCACCCGTCTTTTCGAAGAAATGGTAAGAGTCGTTGGCGTCCAGAAACGCCCGCGCCTCCATCCCCAGATCGCGACCCCGCGCCACCGTGCCGCCGTCCACCACGGCGCCCGCGGCGTCCGTAGGCCCGTCCGTTCCGTCCGTGCCGCCGCTCAGGACGGCCACCTTGGGCATACCCGCAATGTCCAGCGCCGCCGCCAGGGCGAATTCCTGGTTCCTTCCGCCCAGTCCGTTGCCGCGCAGCGTGACCGTCGTCTCGCCGCCGGTGATGATGCAGGCCGGCGCCTTCAGGGGCAACCCGTTCTGCGCGATCTGTTTGGCAATCGCCGCGTGCATGCGCGCAATCTCTCGCGTCTCGCCTTCAATGAAGGTCGAGAGCAGCAGCGTGTGGTAGCCCAGTTCCCGCGCCCGCCTGGCCGCTGCCTGCGCGGCCAGAATATTGCTGCCCACAATCACGTTGCGCGTGCGCCGGAACGCCCGGTCGCCCGGTTTGGGCGTTTCGGGAATCTCACCTCGCTCGCCCCGCTCAATGCGGAGACGCACCGCCTCGGGCACCCGCGACAGGATCCCATACTTCTCCAGAATCCCGCGGGCGGAAGCGAAGGTGGCGGTGTCCGGATTCGTAGGACCCGACCCGATCACGTCCAAATCGTCTCCGATCACATCCGATAGCAGCAGCGACAGCACCGTCGCGGGATACGCCAACCGCGCCAGTTGCCCGCCTTTGATGGCGGATATGTGCTTGCGAATGGCGTTGATCTCGTGAATGCTGGCCCCGCAGGCCAGCAGCAGTTTGGTGGTGGCCTGCTTCTGCTCAAGGGTGATGGGTTCGGCCGGCAACGGCATCAACGCCGACGCGCCGCCGGACACCAGGCAGATGACCAGGTCGCCTTCGCCCGCCTCCTGCGCGATTCCGGCAATCCGCGCCGCCCCCCGCACCCCCGCCTCGTCCGGCACCGGGTGCCCGCACTCGTTCAACTGGATGCGCCGGAGCCGGGCCGTGTGGCCGTATTTCACATTCACCAGCCCCGCGCTGATCCGGGCGCCCAGCAGGCGTTCGACGGCCTTGGCCATCGAGGCCCCGGCCTTCCCGGCGCCGATCACCAGCACGCGCCGGTAATCTTTCAGCCGGTAACGCGCGCCGTCCACCAGCAGCACGCCGTCCTTGACCCGCAAATGCCGCAACACGGCTTCCACCGGATCGGCGGCCTTCAACGCCGCCGAGAAGATCGCGCGGGCGTCCCGCCGCAACCCCGGCGCGCTCAAGTCATTCCTGCCTTTGACACTTTGCATCGGCGCCTCACTCGAAAAGGCCCAGACTCAGAATTGCATCCACCACCTCGGATGGCTCCCCGCCGGCCGGAACCCGGTAATCCGCCCGCCCGTACGCCTCCCGGCGGGCTTCGAAAAGCCGGGAAAACTCGGCGTAGGAGCGAGCCAGGGGCCGGTGCGACTCCCGCGAAACCCGCTGCCACGCCACCTCGATCGGCACATCCAGCCAGATGCTCACGCCGTGCCGGCCGATCACCTCCGCGTTCGCCGCCTGCGCAAACGCGCCCCCTCCTGAAGCCACCACGGCGGGCTTGCCGCGCGCGATGGTGGCCGCCACCTCGCCAAGGGCCTCAGCCTCCATCTGCCGGAACGCCGCCTCCCCGCGAGTGGCGAATATCTCCCCGATCGGCATGCCTTGCGCGGCCTCGATCGTGTCGT
>Ga0315298_1009334_pt1 | contig 12173 bp, 6 predicted proteins | sample WHS_1_MG_FD_203077 | JGI IMG/M metagenome (GOLD analysis project Ga0315298, IMG submission 203077) | Extremophilic microbial mat communities from Washburn Hot Springs, YNP, Wyoming, USA - WHS_1_MG | ecosystem: Environmental > Aquatic > Thermal springs > Hot (42-90C) | place: USA: Wyoming... | reverse complement strand
TACGTTCTGGAATGAAATAAAAAATAGATGTGAAAACAAGGAAATTGTTAATAACGCTAAAAAAGAGCCTTTAGGCATAGGTGTGCTAAAAATTTAAAAACTAAGATTTACAAGAGAGAAAGCGAGAAAGAAATGAGAGAAAAAAGCATGAAAGCATTACTCATAAGTCTAATTTCTATCTTATTCTTTATTTCACTTTTACCTAGTATCCCAATTGCAAAAGCACAACCTAGTTTCAATAGTTTCTCATACTATCGACAAATCACAATAACTAATTCTGGCAGTACAGCACTATCAAATTACACTATTAAACTTACTGTAGATACAGCAACACCAATTTCTCAAGGTAAAATGCGTTCCGACGCAGGAGACATTCGGTTTTTTGATAGTGACTCATCAACTCTTCTAAGTTATTGGATAGAAAGTGGAATAAATACTGCTTCTACGGTAATTTGGGTAAAAATTCCTTCAATTCCTGCTCAGTCCAGCAAAACGATCTACATGGTCTACGGCAATCCTTCGCTTACTAGTGCGAGTAGCGGAAGTTCCACTTTTCTCTTCTTTGACGATTTTTCAACGTATACGCAAGGCGCATCCATTAGTGGACAAGGCGGTTGGCAGTACTCTGCAGACTCTAGTTCGAGTTACGCTACCGTCACGACATACTCTAGTAGAACTGCTGTGCATATCTACGACGCTTCTGGCTCTCTAGCAGTCTCGCATTCTTATACAATTTCAAATTCCGTGACAGCTCTTCTTGAGTTTTATTTAGTAAATGCTCCCGCTGATTGGGGCTTGTTATTTGCTGATACTGCTGGTGGTTACCCAACTAGTGCTAGTGGCTACTACTTCTCTGTAAAATCAGGCGGTACTCCTTATTGGACAATTCAACGTTGGTCAGGCGGAAGCTCTACAGCTATAGCTAGTTCGTCAAGCAATGCGCCTTCAAACGGTGCGACCTACACACTAAATGCAACATGGCGCGGCTCTACACTTTACCATACTGTGTACAAAGGCGACGGATCGGTTCTATCACCCACTATGAGTGCTTCAGATACGACATTCTCCTCTAGATCTTATGTTACATTCCGATTATTTACTGGAGTGGAAATATACGTTTTCAGAATCAGAATATTTGCTTTTGCATCGCCAAAGCCAACAACGAGCATAGGCTCAGAGTGCGTTATTTATTATACTAAGCCTTATCCTTTGAATACTGTTTACTTGAATCACACTTTTGTTTCTTCTCCTTCTTCTTTCACATTTAGTCTGTCTTCTTCCAACTCTTCTACTGCTTCTTACACTTCTCCTTACTACGACAACTACGGTTTCAAGCTTGATTCTTTAGTTCAGGTAATGGCAAACGTTCAGTATCCTAACAGCTATACTATACAATATGGCAGTTTAGTTAGTGGAACGTTAGCAAACTTACAAGCAGAAGATTATTCTCCTATGCGCTTTCAGGCGTACAACGATACTGTAAACTTAAAGCAGTATGCCGTTGTTGACTTTGTTGTTACGCTCCCTTCCTCAATTCCTCTCTCGACTGTTAGTTACATAATGCTTTACACCTCTGGAAACGTTAGCAATACAGCATCTGGAACAAAGACCACAGTTTACGTTTATAACTTTGCAACTTCAACTTTTTCAGCACTAAGCAATACTGCGTACAACTCAACTACAAGAATTTCTTACTCTACAGTAATTACCACTCCTTCAAATTACCTAAATTCAAGTGGAAACTTTAAGCTGAGAGTAAACTACACTTATCCAACTACTCTTTCTTATCTGTCGAAGCTTGACATAGACATTTTGAAAATAACTTTCAAGTATAACAATGGAACTTCAGCAACTTTAACTGCAACTGCTTCTGTAACTCTGCCTTACTCTACGCAGACTTTAAAAAACATAACATTCCTTGCATTAGCAACGAATACTGGAACTGCAAGAAGCCTAAACGTTACGTTAACTAACTCTGGTGGCTCGAAGATCGCAACTAAGCAAATAACACCTTCTTCGAGTTGGCAAATGTACAGCATTCCAATTAATGCAAATGCGAGTGGAACACTAACTTTGAAAGTCATTATGTATGCTTTGTCTTCGGCAAGTGCTTCTGAGACCGTAGCTATAAGAGACGTAAAGGTTTTCGCCTACTACTACTTTAATCCAAGCTCAGGGTATCTCTATGACTTCGTAACCTATTTGCGACCAATAGTAAATGGCACTTTCTCAATTACTCTTACTATGCCTTCTCCTCTCAATTCAAGCATAGTTTACTTCAAGATACCTGCGCAGTTTTTGTTTAATAAAACAACGTATGCAACTTCTCCTACGTACATAGGAAACGAAACGATAAACAACATAATTTATAGAGTTTATAGAATTCTCGGATTTACGTCTACAAGTAAAACGGATTTCTTCTTTGTGAGAAGCAATGCTCTCTATAATGTTAAGCCTCTGTACAAAGGTATCGCTGTAAGCAAGATCTTAGTAGGAGAAAAAATCATTATTCCTCTTTCTGCGCCTACAAATGTAACTATAGGAAGTTACAACTTCCAAAATGCCGTCGGTAACTTCAGCTTCAAAGTACCTGCATCTGGAAGTTATGACGTTGTAGTTAACATAACAGACCCAAATCACTGGAACATAGGATACTTTAAAACTTCAATTTCTGCTGTTCTAGGAAGCTTCTCTGCATCGCCAAAAGATGCGTTCAACAACGTTTTAAGTTACGCTCAGCTTTCAGCTTACTTGTACAATGCAACGAATGGTGCTCTAGTGTCGTCTGCAACGTTCACAACTTCCGCAACGTTTTCTAACCTTGTAGCAGGAAACTACACATTAAAGCTCTACTACAAGAACCTTCTTGTAGGTGTTGGAAGCTTTAACCTAGTTTCTTCAACAAACGCAACTACAATGCTTCCAAAAGTTAGAACCTTTAGAGTAGTAGACTACAGAGGTGCAAACATAGGAAAAGTTTTAGCTTACAGCTCTGGAGTAAACTTAACAGAAGCAGACATAAGCAGAGGAAAAGCGTTTCCAAGAGGAATTTACCAACTTAAAGTAAACGGCTCAGGTAGCTTTACGCTTTTCGTTGACTACTTAGGCAACCTCCCAACAAAAGTTGCAATAAGCTCAAATGCTTCTGGCTTAAGCTACGGATGGAGAGGAAGCATACTCATAATCAACGGTACTCTTGGTAGCACAGCTGTGGTGAACGTTACTGATCTGTACAAAGTCTTCATAGACGTGAGAGACATGCTTGAAAGGAGCTTAGGTTTCGTTCCAATAACGATAAACGGTAGCCAAGTTACGCCTCAAATGTTCACTCAACCTGCCTACTACAACGTTTCTCTTCCAAACATGACCAACTTCTTTAAGTTTTCAAAGTTCTCGGATGGCTATTCTAAGACGTATAGGCTTATAACTGTAAACAACTCTGACGTTTACGTAAAGATCTACTACAGAATACCAATTTCGTTCAAGACTTCGGTTAATGCAACTACTACGATAATGTCTGCTTTTCTGAGAATGCTTGGCTTACAGCAGTATAACACAGTTACAGCTCATGTGGAAGGCAAGATCTACGATTACTTTGGAATAAGTGTACCAAACAAACAAATAGTTGTAAACATAACAAACCTAGATGCAAAACTTTCTGGAACTTTCGCACTAACTACTGACGTTAGTGGCTACTTTAGAACTCCAGATATAGACCTCGTGAAAGGTGCGCATTATTTGATTTCAATTTCTGCACCAGACGACCCAACTTACGTAGGAAACTCAACTTCTTATACTTACACAGTTCAAGAAGTAGTTGCGCCAATACCTTCTGTCGCAGGAATACCTTTAATTTACTACATTGTGGGAGCAGTTGCAGTCATAGTTGCTATAGGAATTATAATATTCGGATACAAAGCAATGAAACATACCATAGAAGACGAAACTGAAAGAAGAAGGAAATTCGTAAGGAGAAAGAACGTTCATGCGATAGAGGAAGAGAGCGAGAGAAAGTTTATAAAGAAAAAGCGGAGAGGTGAAGAGCAAAATGAATAAAATAGCAAAAAGCCTAGTTTCGTTTGCATTAATTTTACTGTTACTGATAACAGAATATCCTATGGTTTATGACCTACTTCCTAAAGTTTATGCACAAGCTACTTTACCGACAGTTCCAATCTTGCTTTGGAAAGCTTCTCAGAGCTTGTACATGGCTAAAATCGTAGGAAGCTATGTAATCGGCTTTACAGACCATGGAGACGTAAGCTTAGATGGAAAGTACATTTCAACCTATGGTACTGCATACATTTATGATTTATTAACAGGAAATCTGATAAGAACAATTACTGGGCCTGGAACGTTTACGTTTAGTGGGACAAAAGTCTACGCAAACTCAGGTTTCTTCTCGGCAGACTGCTCTACAATGATTGAAGATGTAGAGAAGTATGGTACAAATGCAAAACTTGTTAGTACTTCAACATGGACGACAACGACTATCAACTGGGGCTTTACCGATACCACTACGCTAGACTTTTATGCAGGACAACTTGACTATTCTGGGAATACAATTGCTGTAGGTTACATAGTAAAAGGTCGGTTATTGGTGTTCAAAAACGGGCAACTAGTTCTCAACGCAACACAATCAGGAAATTACGGAAGAAGGATACAAATGACCTTAGACGGAAATACTATTCTTGTTGGCGGTCTTAACTATGGCTACTTGGACATTTGGACTTGGACTGGAAGCACTTACACTTTAACTGTTCATTATGCACTACCTGATTCAGGTGGTATTGGAGCATTAGGAATCTCAGATCCTTGGAACGTTGGTTATGTTGCCATTGGGACATACAATGGATATGTAATCATAGGAAAGTACAGTAGCGGTAGTTTTAATGTCATTTTCAACAAAAAAATAGCAGGAGATAAAGCTTGGTTCTACGCTCCTTTCTACGATAGGTGGATTCCTATACAAACGTCAATTCTAGCCTTCAGCTCGAAGGCAGGAGTTTCAGTAATTTACGACATAGAAACTAACACTTACATGAATATGACTACAGGTGGCCAAGCCGAGTCCATAAGCGCAGACGGTAGTTACGTTTTCTTAGGAAACAGCTTGTTCATGCTCATAAAAAGAGACCCTCAGAGCGGGAATCCAAGACTTAGGATGGAAGGCTACACTTATGCAACGGATAAGTACATACCAGACACAAGCGTACCTCTCACCTATACTGCACCTCAGAAAGATTGGCATGCTTACTTCTTTGGTGGTAGCCTAGTAGTAAAGACGCTTATGTGCAATCCTATTCCTAGGCAACTAATAACGGATGACGACATACTGAACGGAAAGCTAGGAAACATGCTGAACAGAGGCCTTGTCTCAACAAACGTCATGGAGAAAGACTATGCAGACGTAAGCTCAATAAGCCTTACTTCTCAGGACATAACTCCAACTCAAGAAGATATTCAAAAGTATGGAAACATACCACCTCTAACTGCAGATCGAACTATACTTTATATGGCAAGTCAGAACCTCTATTGGAAAGGCTACCTCTGGGATAGTCATGTAACTTCAGGTGTAACTGTAAAGATACCTCTCAACGCTCCTATTTCGCCTTACTCTAACCTTACATTGAGTAGCAGTTTTGGAGTTCTTTCTCTCGCACTAACGACGGACAGTAGTGGAAACCTTGTCTGGGCAACTTTGCTTGGAATGGGTGTAGGCAACATCTTTGGTGGAGCGGCTTTGGAGAAGATTGGAACGTATATAGTGACTAAATATGGAAGCATCGTCGTAAATTCATTGGCAAAGAACATAGGAGTAAATCTAGCAGAAACCGCAGGTGCTTCTCTGTTAACGAGGCTTTCTGCCGTTAGTGGTGGTGTGTTTCACAGCTTATCTAGTGAGTACGGCTTAACGACAATTGCAGGAACTGCTTTTTCCGTTGTAGGAGCGGTTCTTATAGTAGATGGTCTCGCAGACATAGCTTTTGCTACGGTTACGCCACCGAGTAATAAGCTGTTCTACGTAACTTTCCCAGTCTTCGTTGATACTGTAACAGGCAATACTTATACTGCAGTTATGTTTGTAGTGCCACAGAGCGAGGCAGGAGAGGTAACCTCATTTTACTATCCTCTAGTTCAGCAATATGCAAAGCAAAACGGCTTGACGCTTTCGGGTTACCAAGTTATCTTCATGGGAAAGGATAGAAATGAGTACATGCAGTTAATCGCAAGTGGAGCAAAACCAACGATAAGCCTTCTTGACCTAGCAAAGATAGTCTCAAACGCTCAGAACGTTCCTTTGAATAGGCTACAGCTTAAAGAAGTTGACGTTGCCGTTGACGTAAGAACAACTGGAAGAAGCGGTTTGGTTCAGAGCTTTCTTGGTGGTGTTAGAAATCCAATATCAATAGGCGTTTTTGGTCAATCTTTCAGAGTTGAAGGAACTGTCGCTAGCTTTACAACTACCAATCCAACTGAAATTGCAGATAAGCTTGGAAAGGCAGTTGTTAATGGCGCAGAGTATAAGTTTATACCAACTTCAAAAGGAGCAGAAATAGATTTTGGGTTTCCAGATGGCGCAGGAGGACTAAGCATTAAGCTTCCAGACGGCTACTCTGCAATTGCAGACCTTAATGCTTCACTTATGATAAAGAAGGATTTAAGTGCGGTAGGAGACTACGGCTACAATGTAAGCTTACATTATGATTGGGATACTCTAATACGACTAACAAAAATAGAGTTCGTTGACATGCCTTATCCTATGAACTACTCGGAAAGAACGTTTTTATTCAGAGAAGGAAACTTTACGCATAACCTATCGCAGTACTTTAATTTAGTAAATAAAACTAAAGATCCAAACAGCCCAACTGGATGGCGGTACTATTACGTAAGCACAGACCCACGTCTCTTCGACCCTGCAAATGGCGGTATGTTGCAACCTTGCAAGACCTTTAAAGTGAATTACTACTACAAGACGCCACCTGACGTTGCAATAAGCATTTTACTCAACGGAACTAGCATTACTTCAAGCTTAGCAAGACATGCCTCTTTAATCTTTACGAGTAGCGTAGCTCAACCTGTTAACTACCTAGTGTCTTTCAGAGTGGTTTACAACAAAGGATTAACCAAAGTTTACGTAATGAACGAAAGCTTTACTGGAAGCACTAGCGTTGGAGCAAACGGCACAGCTGTGGTGACGTACATAATTGATAAGTACGTGAGCCAAGCAGTAGCAATTGAGAAGAACAACAATACTGTAGCCTACGTTGAAATTTATGGAAAAATAACCTATGCACCTTACGACTTTGTAAAATCCAACGACGAGGCTACTGTAACTTACATACCTTCTCCACAGCTGTGGAACTTGTATGGAAAGAACGTTACGCTAAAAGTATTTGCTTACAACATGCTTAACTTATCTGCACTTTCAGGCGTTACTGTAACTGTATTTAATGCCACTAAGAGCTTTTCAAAGCAAACTCTAGCAAACGGAACTGCAGTATTCTATGTAAGTACTGGACTTTACAACATAACTGCGAAAAAAGACGGCTACCTTAACTACTCTACGATATTCTATGTCTACAACTCTACCAGCTTGAACATTCCAATGGTGCCGTCTACGCTAACAACTATGCACTACTACAACCCAACAAACGGCACTTATCCGCCTATCGTAATAAACGGCACAAACTATGTCTTCTTATGGACAAGCGTATATTGGAAAGATGGTGCGCCATTTGAAGGCGCTTTAGTAAAAATAACAGACCTAACAAACTCGAAAGTTTACTCTGCAAAAACAAATGGAACTGGAACAGTTACGATGCTACTTCCTGTTGGCATAAACATAAAGCTCGAAGTAAATGCAACAAATCCAAAGAACACTGCGCAAAAGTTTTATGGAGTAAAACAGTTCACGTTAGGTAATCACACTTGGATGACCTTCAAAGTTCCTTGGACTTCAAGCTACTTTGCTCCAGAAGTAATGATACAAAGCCTTCAGGTATACACGCATAGAGGACAAGGCTACTTCTACGGAAACGTAAGCCATTTGGTAGTAATAACGCTCTGGACTAACGTAAAGCAAACTATAACTGTGTTTATGAAGGTTGTGGACGCTTCAACAAACAATACGCTAAGTTCAAAGACTTTAACCTACAACTTACAACCAGGCGTACTTATGAACTTTACATGGTTCAGCTTGAACGCAAGTAAAGGCTTGTACGTAAGAGCGTTTGCAAACATAACACAGTACCAGAACGATACTGACACAAGAAACAATGCATTGTGGAGCAACGTTGAGTTCCTAAAGCCGTTTGTAAACTTCAGAGTCTATGCTTTCTTAAAGGCAGTTGAAACAAAGATTCCAACTGCTTGGCTTCCAGAAGACCAAATTGAAGTTGACATAAAAGCCGTAGTACCGATAAACACAACTGTAATTCCTGCCACCTTGAGTTATGCAATAAATTCAAGAAACATAAGAAGTCTAAGCTTTGAAAAGAAGCTGTCAAAGAACGAAAGCATAGTCGCTTTACAACCTGGTGTTATCTGGAGAAACTTCACGATAACTTTACCTTGGACAGACGAGCTAGAGCTAAACGTAAGCATAGTACATCCTTGGCAAGACGTCTATGGAAACAACGTGATCAACTTTACGATACCTTTAGGAGCATTGATAAAACTGCAGAGCATAAACGTGAGTGGAATAGCAGGAACTATAAGAGAAGGAAGCGAATTTACAATTAACGTAAACCTAGAAACGAACATACCTTCGCAGTATGGAAGACAAGCAAGCGTTCATGTTTACGACAACACTACTAGTAAGCTTCTTGGAACTGCATTTGTAAGCCTAGCTCCAAACGTAACTGTAAGCTTCAAGGCAACTGCACCTTCAAATCCAAACCTATTAAGTACACAGGCAAGTTTACAGTTAATACCTTATCCTGTTACACAACATACTGCAACTGCATTTATCGCAGGTTATGCTGACTACATAGAAAACAACAATTACGTTTTCACGTTCTATATATGGAGCGTACAGTTTATCATGATTCTCCTAGCAATAATCATTGCAATTCTACTAATAATAACAATAGTTTGGGTCGCAAGAAAAACAGCTCTCCTCACAATAGAAGAGGAAACAGAAAAGAGAATGAAGTTTGTGAAGAAAAAGCCGTCTGGAAGCAAATTTGTCCATGAAGTAGAAGAAGAACGTAAAGAGCCTAAGCACTTCGTTCACGAAGTAGAACACGAGGAAGACCAGACCTCTTCGCAAAGCAAAAACGAAAAGAAAGGTAAATTCGTTAGGCTAAAACAAGCTATAGAAGAAGGAAAAAAGAAATTTGTAAAGAAGAAAGAAAAGCAAGACTAAGCAATGTTCTCCAGCATACTTTCAGTTCTTGCTGTGTTACAACTCAGCTAGGCGCAATGGCCTTCATCGCCTCATTGTTGCCTCTGGGGCGGTGAAAGTGTGCCGCCCACCTTTGTGGAACAAGTCCACAAAGGTACTGACCCTATGCAGAGCAAGTCTGCATAGGCATCCGCCTCGCTAAGCGAGGCTTCATCTACTTTTTTGTAAAAAGGTTATGCTTATAAGTTTACTGCTTGGTAGATTTGTAAAGTAAGAACGCTACACAGCATAGAAGAAAGTAGAAACAAATTCGTGAAGAAGAAAAGCAAGTAAATTTTTTCTATATTTTTTATTTTTTCCTTTTTTTCCTTAACGTTAGCTAACGGTACTTATCGTTATTCTACACAGCTGTGCGGTTAGTCAAGTAAGCCTTTAAAGAAGTCTTCGCTCGATAGGTTTCCACTTAAGTCTTCCTTAATTCTTTCAGGGTCTAAAGGATAACGCTTTGGTTTCAACAATAATCGTCTATACTCTTCTCTTAACTGCTTGTATTTTTTGAAATCTCTAACAGCTCTTTCCAAATCTTCTTGATCCTTTTTATACTGATTATTCATACTAGTTCTAGTCCTAGGTCAGCATTTAAGTTTTTTGATTAGGTGAAATCTTTATAAGCTCTAAGCGAGAAAGGAAGAGAGAAAGAAAAATGCAGTTTGTACAGCTGAAGCACCAAGTTGACGAGGAAGAAAAAAAGCCTTCCTTTGAGAACAAGGTTCTTTCAAAAGACCTTGTCTATCCTTTAATCAGCTGGTTTGTTTATCCAAAAGACGAAAAACACTTTTCATGGAGCTACGAAAAGCAAGAGCTTTATCCTTACAACAAATTCCTCAAAAACGTAATTCATTTGCACTTAGATTATGAAGATGCTTATGCCGAGGAGAGCGCTTTAGGCCACGACGAATACGAGAAACTTGTAAAAGAAAGAGACGAAGTACGAAAACAAGCTGAGTCTCTATTAAAAACAGGTGTTGAGTGTAGCGAGAGGCAACTTTCTGTAAAAGTAACCGCAGAAAACTCAGAAACAGAAATAGACGAGGCGACTCTGCCTTTTGTCATGTGTAGTACCTACAGTTTACCTGCATATAAGGATAGACAAGCGTTTGCCATATCTGCAACAGAAGCAAAGAAGCTGAACAGCAGTAGCCTTTCAAATGAGTTTTTGTTCTTTCCGCATGTAAAGCATCCCAGCAGAAGCAGAGTTGAAGCAGGTTTCTTTGCACTTCCTAAAAGTACAGTAGAAAAGTTTAAGAAGTTCATGACCGATTTAGAAAGCAAATTCATAAGGAAAGGTGCAGAAGAGCTAACTCCAGAGATCAAGCCTAACGATGAAGTTAGCGAAGAAGAGATTGCGAAAGCATGGGGGGTGAAGCTGGAATGAAGTTTGTACACCAGATAGAAGACAGAGAAAAAATAGCTTCTGCCATGCTTAAGTCTAGGTCGGAAGCAGAAGCTTTTGTAAAAGAACTTGAAAGAAGCCTAAAGGAGTTCTATCCTTCGGCAAAAGTAAAGACCTTTTCTCATGGCTTTGACGTAAATTTTGAGGCACGAGCTTCTTTGAGACTTCCTTACTCAGCTTACGTTAATGTTGCATGTAAGCAGGACGTATGTGACGTGGAAGGCTTTGTTGGATGGCCTCCAGAGACGTTGAAGGACGATTTTGACGCCTATGTTATTGGACAACCAGAATGCCAAGTCTTTCACGATAGGCTCATTGAAAATGCTAGTGTTTTAGAATGCAGAGCAGTAGGCTTAGAGGAAGCTCTAAGAAGGTTTGTTGAGATTTCAAGCGTAATACTTGCAAGAGCAGACGAGCTTAAGCATACGCCTCTTGCAGAATCGAGGAGAGGTGGGAAGTAGGAATGTTTGAAAAGAAGTTCTCAGACTTCAAAGAAAGCCTAGAAGATGCGATAAAAAGAGAAGCTGAAAGAGCAGGTGTACAGATAGAGAACATATACTCTAAGTACGACGAGAAAAACATAACTTACGCTAAAGCAGAGCTAAAGCCTTCTAGGTTCAATAATCTAAACTTAGAAGTAGAGTGTGATAATAACAAAAATGTATGCAAAGCGTTCCTTGTTGTAAGAACAACTCCAACGTTGCGTAAAGAAGTTCAAAAATGGGCATTTGGCAAGTACATCTACACTCCAATTTACAGCACCAGAGGATTTCTAGGTGCAGAAGAAGAAGTGGTATTAGACCCAAAGCGAGAAATAGCAATTGAGATTCCCACAGTTTCAAAGGACGAAATAATAAACAAAATAAGAGAAGTGCTAGGAAGCTTCGTAGAGACTTTTGAAAGGAAATCTACAAAGAGTAGGACTTTATTCTAAACCATGTGAGGTCTTAATTTTTATATAGGCATGTATGCATAGTATAGGTCATGAAGAGAGAAGTTGCCAAGTACTTAATGAGAAGGTATCCTAGTATGGTTGAAAAGATGGAAAAACTTGAGAGCGAGTTTTCAAACGACGTAGAGGCATACATTGTTTTTGCTATGTTAAAAAATAGGTATGAAGAAAGAATAAGAAAAAGTGGTGGTTTTGCTAGCGACAAAGATTCCTATAGCTTTATTCACGAACTTGATATTCTAGCTGATGCTTTTCATGTAGCTACGGATTACGGCAATTCAGTTACAAAGCAAAGCTTAGACAAATTTTTCAAGTTTCTTGTGAAATCAATTCCTATTGAAGAGCAGTTCAATAAAGGAGAGATCACGTGGGAAGAAAGGACAGAAATGATTGCAAAACTGTGGAACACTATTTTCTCT
>Ga0315298_1009331_pt1 | contig 12174 bp, 11 predicted proteins | sample WHS_1_MG_FD_203077 | JGI IMG/M metagenome (GOLD analysis project Ga0315298, IMG submission 203077) | Extremophilic microbial mat communities from Washburn Hot Springs, YNP, Wyoming, USA - WHS_1_MG | ecosystem: Environmental > Aquatic > Thermal springs > Hot (42-90C) | place: USA: Wyoming... | reverse complement strand
TCGCGCCGGAGGACTCGACTGTGACCATAGACGGCGGCGCGCCGCTGCAGATGAAGGCGGACAGCTTCCGCCTGCTCGAGTCGGGCGTGCACTCTGTGGTAGCCGACAAGCACGTGGTCGTTGAGCTCTTGGCCTCTGGCGTAGGCTGGAATGGTTGGGGCAGCTACCTCATAGAGCCCGCCGACGTGGACGTGAGCTTCGAGGCGCCCGAGGGACTGCTGAGCAAGCCCGTGAACATGATTCTCTACGGCGGCATCGCGGCCGTCGTTGTGGTTGTCGTTGCGCTCGCTGCGGTGCTGATGAGGAGAAGGAAGGCGAAGCAGTAACGATATGAGGGACAATCACCATCAACCACAAAAACCTGAATGTTTTTTAGATTTTTATTCTGCAAAGCAAGTAGCTTATCGCATAGCTGTGGACAAAGAAAAAAAGCCTATGGTTGGTCGCTGGCGTCAAGGAATGATGTTCTCAACGGCTGCGTGGCTGGGCATCTCCGAATGCTTTAAATCGGTGTGCTGCAAACCTCTTCGACCGGGATGTCGGTTCAAGACTCAGATCGTGCACGCAACGGCACAAGCGGCTTCGCGGTCGTCGTCTCGATATTTCTGTTGGGTGAATTCTGATGCGACGCCTCTACGTATCCGACGTCAGCTCCTTGGAAGGGCTTTTCAACTCCCTCGCTAAAGAGAAGGTGCTGTACGCGCCTACCTCGACCGGCGCCCAGTCCGAGTTCTCGAGGGTGAATTCCCTGACGAGCGCGAACCTCGACCTGGTGAACGTGACCAAGTCGCCGAAGTTCCAGCTCCTACCGCAGACGGTGGAGATGTTCGCCTATGACCCTAGATCTGGCAGCACATCTTCAACTCCAGAGATGGATGTTGACGCCATATTCCTCGGGGTCAGGCCGTGCGACGCCTCAGCAATAGGAGTTCTTGACTCGGTTTTGCTCGGGTCCCGCTTCGAAGACCCCTATTACGCATCGAGGCGACACAGGTCGCTCATAGTGAGCGTTGCCTGCGAGCGGCAAGCGCAGTCCTGTTTCTGCAGGGACCTCGGCACCGGCCCGGTCGAGGGCACGGGCGGTGACATAGCGCTGCTCAGGGTCGACGACGTCTACTACGCGAAGCCAGTTTCCGCGAAGGGCCTGGATTTTCTAAGGCTCTACCAGAGTGTATTCAAACCCGCCTCGGATGGCGACGCAAGCTCCTACGAGAGGAAGCGCTCCGAACTTGAAGGGACCATGGGCTCAAAGCTGAAGGTCGACGCCTTGACCAAGAAGCTGAGGGATGTCTACGAGAGCCAGCTCTGGCCCTCGGTGAGCGAGAGGTGCATCGGTTGTGGTATATGCTCTTTCTTCTGTCCCACTTGTTATTGCTTCGACACCATCGACGAGTACAGGTCTGGCCTCTGCAGGCGGATGAGGGGATGGGACTCCTGTTCATACTGCGACTTCTCGAGGATGGCCGGCGGCCTCGACCCGAGGCCGACGAAGGACAGGAGGTTCAGGCACAGGGTATTCCACAAATGGTCCTACGTCTTGGAGGCGTTCGGCGTCAACGCGTGCGTCGGCTGCGGCAGGTGCATATCCCTCTGTCCCGTGAACATAGACATCAGGGAGGTGCTGACGAGCCTTTGAAGAACCTCTACATCCCGTCCCCAGCGAGGATAGAGAGCATAAAGGACGAGACGGAGGACACGAAGACCTTCAAGCTCAGGCTGCTGAGCCAATTTGAAAGCCTTGAGGTGAAGCCCGGCCAGTTCGTGATGGTTGGCGCCTTGGGGGTGGGCGAGGCGCCGATATCCGTGTCCGCCCCCTCAGATGGAGAAACCTTGCAGGTAACTGTCAGGAGGATAGGCAGGGTCACGAACGCGCTTCACGAGGCTAGGGCTGGGGATGTGTTGCACGTCAGGGGGCCGTACGGCAGAGGATGGCCGCTGGAGCGAGTCGAGGACAAAGACCTTATACTGGTCGGCGGTGGGATCGGCCTGGCCCCGCTCAGGCCTGTCGTGCTCTCAGACCTGGGTGCCAGAAAGGTAGCTCTATTCTACGGGGCGAGGGTGCCTTCCCTGCTGCTCTACCGCGATGAGTTCAGAGCTTGGGGTTCAAGGGGTGTTGAAGTCAACCTGACCGTGGACAGGCCAGAGCCGGGCTGGGATGGTAAGGTAGGGGTTGTGACCAAGCTCTTGGAAGAGCGGAAGTTCGACAGGGATCGAAGCGTTGCGTTTGTCTGCGGGCCACCGGTCATGATCAAGTTCACCGTTAGGGCGCTCCTGTCCAAGGGCCTCAGGGCTGGAGAAGTCTACGTTTCCCTCGAGAGCAGGATGAGGTGTGGCGTTGGGAAGTGCGGCCACTGCCACTTCGGCAGCAAGCACGTTTGCTTGGACGGCCCGGTCTTCTCGGTCGAGGAGGTAATGAGCCTGCCCGGCGAGTTCGCCCCGTTGTGATACGAAGGAACATTCGATGAAGGACTCTAGTCTAAATTGGCCGCGCGTCTGCCTTGGCGTTTTGGAACGACCTGCTGAGTGGTGAGATCGCGCGAGTAGAATCGCAAAGAATCACACCACTCAACACGAGCTAACGTGGGCACAGAGAGCAATCAAGATACTAATTTATTAAACCGAGGCCATGGGCTTCTCTTTGAGATGCGCTCGCTCAGGGTCTTGGGTAGGAGCGGTTCGGGGAAGACGAGGTTGATCGAGGGCTTGGTCTCGGAGCTCGTGCGCAGGGGTTACAGGGTGTCGGTTGTGAAACACAGCGTGCACGCCTCTACCTTCGACGAGCCTGGGAAGGACACCTGGCGCTTCGTGCAGGCTGGCGCCTGTTCCGTGGCTCTCTTCAGCGCCCGGGAGGTCGTCACGATTAGGCCCCTTAAGGAAGAGCCGAGCTTGGACGCGGTGGCCAAGCTCTTGGACGAGGATTCCGACCTGATCATCGTGGAGGGTTACAGGAGGGGCAGTGGACCCGCGATCGAGGTTCTAGGCCCAGACGACGAGCACGAGGAAACCGACGGGCTGATCGCGGCGGTATGCGAGAGGCCGCGCGAGCTGGAAGTCCCGCTGTTCGGCCCAGGCGAGTTTGCGAAGTTGGTTGACCTCATCGAGGGCATCCTCTTGAAGCCTGTGCGCGCCCCTGGGCGTTAGCTTCGGCACAGAGCCTCGGAGAAAGCTTATTGCCCCATACGCGTTTTCCGGTCGCCATGAAGGTCAAGCTGTTCGTTGACGGGAAGCAGATCCCGTTGAACGAGTTCGTCTCGAAGGCGATAGGAAGGACGATGTTGGGCATGGTCTCTTCGCTCAAGCACGTCGAAAGGCCCTCGAAGGTCGTCATAGAGCTGGAAGCCGAAGAGGAGGACTATCACCTCTTCGGGTCCACGAAGCCATAAGCATAGAGCAAGCCGATGCGCGCGGGTGAACTATGGCCAAATAGCGACGCTTTTGCCTAAACCCCTTGGCTTCATGCTGTCTTCTAGGCTACAGGAAGGGGTATACCTCCACCTCATCTCCGGCTTCGACGACGTCGGCGTTCTCCGGTATCACGACGTAGCCGTCCGCATCGGCCATGCTCGTGATCGCGGACGACTCCTTGAAGACCGGCGAGGCCAAACCGCCCTCGAGCTTCACGGTGAGGAAGAACTTCCTGCCGAGAGTCGACACTACCCTTCTGGAGAGCCTCGCCCTCAGAGGGGTTGCGTGCTTCTCCGGGAGCCCTGCCAACCTCCTGCAGAGCGCGACGAGCATCAGGTAGGAGTTGCTCAGGCACGAGGTTGGGTGGCCTGGCATCCCGAGTATGAGCTTCCCATGGGCCACGGCACAAACCGTGGGCTTGCCGGGCTTTATCTGGATACCGTGGAACAGCACCTCGCCCAAGCTCTCGAGCACCTTGCCCATCAGGTCCTCAGCTCCTACCGAGCTACCTCCTGTTACCACCACCATGTCGAACTCCAGCGCCCTCTTTAGGGCTTCAAGCAGACCGGCCTCGTCATCAGGGGTTATAGGAAAAACCACAGGCACACAGCCGTTCTCCCTCACTACCGCACCCACCGTGTGGCTGTTTACGTCGTAGACCTTGGCGCCCTCAAGCGGCCTGCCCAGCTCGACCAGCTCGTCTCCCGTGGGGACTACCGCGACCCTCGGCCTCTCGAGCACGAGCACCTCCGACCTCCCCAGGGCGGCCAGGACGCCAACCCTCGCGGGCGTGAGGAAGTCCCCACTCCTCAAGGGTTTTGTGCCCCTTCCTATATCCGAGCCCCTCTTGGAGACGTTCTCCCAAGGGTGTACAGGCCTGTACACCAAAACGTGCTCACCTGAGGGCTCGGTGTGCTCCAGCATCACGACCGAATCTGCACCCCTCGGGATCTTGCAACCCGTGGCTACGCGGACGCACTCCATCTCTCCGACCTCGAGCGAGGGATCCTGCTCAGGGCTGAGCTCGGCCACAAGCTTGAACTTCGCCGGCGAGTACTGGCTCGCGTCGAAGGTGTCCTTTGCCTTCACAGCGTAGCCGTCCATCGCAGCCCTGTCGAACGGCGGTATGTCGATGCATGCAACGACGTCCTCCGCCAAAACCCTGCCCACCGCCTCGTCTATTCCGACCTTCTCGACCCGCTTTATAGGCTCCACCTTGCTCAGCATCAAGCTCATAGCCTCCTCCAAGGAGATCAGGTACCTGAAGGGCCTCAAGTCTTCCTCACCTCGAATATCACGTGGCCGAGCTCAGGGGCGATCAGCCTCTTTACAGCTGTCCTCACGGCGTCCTTAGATCCCGGGACGCAGAATATCGCCTTGTCGTTGCAAACGCCCGCCAGCGCCCTGCTCATCATTGCGCTGGAGCCCAGGCGTCTGAAGCTGATGGCGCGGAATAGCTCCCCGAAGCCCTCGAGCCTCTTCTGGAGCATGCGGGCAACGACGTCGACTGTCATGTCCCTCCTGCTGACCCCGGTTCCGCCGATCGTTATTATGGCATCGACCTCTGGGTCGGACAGAAAGCTGTCCAGCGCCCCGCCTATGGCGTTGGCGTCGTTCTTGACCACGTAACGCCTCGACACCGAGTGCCCCTCCCTCTCCAAGATCCTCTGAGCCAGGTCGCCCGATTCGTCCTCGGCCAAGGTCCTGCTGTCCGTGACTGTAAGTATGGCCACCTTGGCCGTTATCCTAGTGACCTCCCGCGGGTGACATCGGTCCCTCAAACCGCCTTCACCTTCTTCACGACCCTGACCGAGTTTATCTCCACCTCGGGATACTGGCCCGCTGCGTCCTTCTCAACCTCCTTCACCATGTCCCATATGGTAAGCAGGGCTGTCACGACGCCGAACAGAGCCTCCATCTCGACCCCGGTCTTTGAGCTCGACTTGACGTTACACAAAACCCTTACGCGGTCCTCGCCGACCTCGAAGCTGACCCCTATGTGCTCTATTGGCACGTTGTGACACGCCGGTATGATCTCCGATGTTCTCTTCACCGCCAGCGTCGCCGCAACCTGGGCCGTAGCGATGGGGTCGCCCTTGCCCAAAGACCTGGACTTCAACGCCTCGACCGTACTCCGCCTCAGCCTTATGACCCCCTCGGCCACGGACTCTCTGTGGACCACGTCCTTATCGGATATGTCCACGACTTTTATCGCGTCAGACATCTTTAACCCACCTCTCGCCGCCCTCGGTGACCTCCTTCTTCCAGAGCGGCACCTCCCTCTTCAGCCTTTCTAGAGTCCAGCTGCAGGCCTCGAACCCCTCTCTCCTGCCTACTGATGATACGCCTATGACCACTATGTTGTCCCCGGGCTTCATCCAGCCCACCCTGTGAACTATTGAGATGTCGAGGACGCCGAACCTCCTCAAGGCCTCATCTCGTATCTCCTGCAGCTTGGCCTTCGCCATCTCCTTGTAGGACTCGATGTAGAGGCTGTTCACTCTGATGCCCTTGTTATACCCCTTTACTGTACCCAGAAACACCACCACGGCTCCTGCTCTCTCATCCCTCAGGCCCTTTACGACCTCATCGACCGAGAAGTCCTTTTCCGTCACCTCGATCAAGCTACACACACCGTGTTTTCTGACTCACTCTGCTGATTTAAACTATTAGCGCGCCTTAGGATTGTCTAATTTCTCTAGTAACTTCCGTACTTGAAGAAGAGCTCTTGGAAGATGAAATGGCCCCTTCCCAAGAGATCCCTTGAGCCCTATTTGCCAAGGTGCCATCATAGCGTGCGCTTCCCGGCTATTTTAGCCACAGGAGATAAAACAACAATAATAGAAAGCAACAGCAAAATGAGATTAATCCAGATTCATTTTAACCTGCATATGTGCCCAGCTCTTTCACCAGCTCATAGACATAATTAAGATGTTTAGTCGGTGTGTCCGGAGCCACGTTGTTGGCATCCCTGAACACGAACCTCTTGCCTCTTGTTACCCCGGAGTTCAATACGCCTTTGGTTTCCTCCTCTATCCTGCTCATCGGTCCCTGCCGCAAGGTCGTGACCCTCACACCACCGTATATCGTCACATCCTCCCCCAGCATCTCTCTTGCCATTCCCAGATCTATTGGGAAACCGGTGTCGATAGAAGAGATGTTCAGTTTCTCTCTCAAGGTCTTCAGGTGTTGTATGACGGCCCCGCACAGGTGTATGCTTGGCCTGCCGGAGCAGAAAGTGTCGACTATCCTCTTGTGAAGCGGAAGGACGAACCTCTCGTAGGCCTTTGGCGATAGGAGCTGGATGGAGTCGTCCGCGAACCCGAAACCTTCATAGGGGAAGCTGATCTTCAGCAGCTTGTGCCAAGCCTTCATCCTCTCAACTATGGCTTCTGTTACGAACCAGAGGAACTCCTCCGCCAGCCTTTCGTTTAAGTAAAGGAGCTTGACCACGTAGCCGCCGGTTATGTTGGTCGCTACGGTGAAGGGCCCGTCTGTACCGATCGGCGCAGATATGTTTCCAATCGGCCTCCCGAGGTAAACGTATCCCTTCTCTTTTTTATTCAAAAAATGTTCGTAGAAACTTTTCACCCTGTCCATAAACCCAGAGAAGGGCTCCGGCATGCCCCTTTTGATGAACTCCCTTATTTCGTCCTCACCCTTGAGGAAGGGCACTATGTCCGGGACGCTTGATTCGGAGAAGTACAGCCGCGCTCCAAACCAAGCAGACTCATAGACATTCTGAAATTGCAGGTATAGGTTCCACTCCGTCGGCAAACCCATCTCCCAGTCTGCGTAAACATTGTGTCTCCTCCAATGTTCGAACTCGAGCTCAACTCGCAACATGATATCAGGGTCACTGAATATTTTATCATAGCTGTAGCCTACTGCGTTTAGCTCTCTGCTTAGAACCAACATCCTATCGTTCATGCCCCATGTGACCGGGATCCTGCGATGTTTGTTAGACTTGAAATCATGCCAAAGCCTTTTCACCATTTCATTATGTTGATCAAAATCATCAGTCATACTTAGCGTAAAGGGATGAAACTGAATTGCCAAATATAAGTTTTCACTTAAAAATTACCGTTTTATTCGCGCGAGAGGTTCTCGCTAGATGAACTTATCTTGCTGATGTATTTTTGACTAAGTGCTCCTCTCTATTGACCTGTGAGTAACATCACCATTGGCGTAAGGGGATCTTGTCTAACACCAATGTCAGATTAGAGCTACTTCCAATATGGCTCCCTAAGAGAGACTGCCTTCAAAAAGCATTCCCTCAGTTCCTCAAAGTCGTGAGCATCCTTCAGGTCAACCGTGCTGTCGTTCCTGAGGAGGCAAGGTTTTAGTTTGCCGTCGGCGGTGACCCTGAGCCTAGAACAAGCGGAGCAGAAGCTTTTGTTCCCGTGTGGCCGAACGGTCGTCACGGTAATCTCGTTCCCGTGTCTATCCAGCCTAAACGAGACTCTGCCCCCAGAAACCGTTACCTCCTTGGAGATGTTCGCAAGCCAAGCCTCTATGTCCTCTAGATCTCTGTAGAACCTCCTGAAGACGTCAGCCTTGTCGTCGGGTATCGGTTGCAACTCTATGAGTTGAAGGTCAAGCGCGTTCTCGGCCGCGAAATCGACCATCCGCTCGACCTCGTCCTCGTTTACGCCCTTAAGGACGACCATGTTCACCTTTGTGGGACATAGGCCAGCGTTCTTTGCCTCCATTATGCCCTTTACGGCATCTCCCCAGAGGTCTTTTCCTGTGATCGAAAAATACCTCTCCGGAGACAGTGTGGGGAGGCTCACGTTAACTCTTTTCAATCCTCGCCTCTTGAGCTCGCTTGCCAGGTCTTTTAACATCGTGCCGTTCGTTGTCATAGACACCTCCTCGAAGAATGGAGAGGTTGAGCTCACTATATTCAGAAGGTCATCGCAGAGCAGCGGTTCCCCGCCTGTGATCCTAAGCTTCCTAATTCCCAGGGAACTCGCCACCTTGGCAAGTTGTGTGATGCGTTCGACGTTTAGCTCCCCGTGTCCTATGTTCCACTCCCTGTGGCAATAAAAACAGGAGAGATTACATCTATCCGTCAGGCTAATTCTGATACCCGTCACGATCCTGCCGTACTTGTCCCTTAACAACCACGACCAAGAGCAAAAGCCCACCTTAAAAATGAAACGTCTGGTTGTCTCTTAACTAATAGACGAAATCAAGTTTAAAAATAAATGTACACTTTTATGTTAAAAATCATGGTCTGCCATGTGAATAAAAAACACACCAAACTCTGTCTTAGAAGCAGTTGATCGAGCGTTTACCTTAAAAACTAGTCAATTGCCATGCTGTTATGTCCTTGTAAAGCGTTTTTGACCGGATGGAAAGTTTTTTAAATACAAAACCTTTTTTTTCTCTCGATAAAAATGTCTGAAGCTCCTGCAAAGGAGAGGTCAGAGGTCCCAAGCGCCGAGGTTGTAACCAAGATACCCGCGAAGACCTGGGCTTACTTGTTGATATACACCGCAGTGCTGACGGCTGTCATAACGCTCGAGACGCACTTCCTGCCCGCCGCATGGGGCACCGGAGGCATAAACATAGGCCCATCCGGCGGCTTCCTTGTAGCAATGCCGTTGCCCTACGTCTTCTCCTTCATCATGCTGCTGCTCATAAAGTACGCTGGGCTCAAGGTGAGCAAGGTGAACTTCGCGCTCTTCTTCATAGCAACGATGGTTGCGACGTGGTTCTCCGTCTTCAAGGGCTTCTACACGACGCCCGCGGCTCTGTTCAACATAAGGGTCGCTACAGCCGAGGTTCACGGCTATGCCCTACCATACTTCTGGATGCCTTCTGCGGAGGCGATAAGGGGCGCCTACTACAGGGGCAGCCTGAACAACCTATTCGTGACCTACGCGAGCGAGTGGATGCCCGTCATACTGAACTACATCTACTGGTACATAGTAGCATCGGTCTTCTTCATAGGTTGGGCGATAATACTGAGGCGCCTCTGGGTGGACATCGAGGTTCTTCCCTTCCCACACGCACAGGGCTGGGTCACGGCCGAGATAGCTCTGGCTGCCCAGGAGGGCAAGAGCGACAGGAGGATGAAGGTGTTCATAATCACGAGCATACTCGGCATCATATTCTACATACCTTACATGATATACTCAGCGTACCCCGGCTTCCCAGACTTCTACGGCTGGCTGAAGGGCGCTGGCTTTACAACTTGGGCCACAGGCAACTTTGAAGCGACATCGGTGATGCCAGCGGTCCAGTCCTCGATCGCAGCTCCAGTTACCATACAGACGGATCCGCTCAAGTACGCGTTCTTCTTCCTGGCTCCGTTGGACACGCTGTTGTCCATGTGGATAACCACGATCGGCGTGACGATAATACTGCCGCAAATTCTGACCTACTTCGGGTACTATAGCGGGATATTCACTCAAGGCATCTGGGGCAAGTACGGCATGATATACTTCGGAGATCCTCTATGGGTGGACACCGTCTCTCACGGCATAGCCCTTGGCATCCTAGTCTTCATGATCCTGATCAACTACAAGTACTTCGCGAACACTATAAAGCAGGCGATGGGGTCGACGCCCGCCTCAGAGGTTTCCTATAAGATCGCTTACCTTATGGTGGCGATCGGCGCCGTAGGCCTGATAGCTTTGTTCGTGGCAAGCGGTGTCGAGCTAGTCGACGCGGTGCTCGGCCTCCTCATAATCTGGATGCAGCTGATCGTGCTCACTCGCGCAAGGGCTTACTCCGCAAACATAATCTTCATGAGGTCTTCGTACTACTTCAAGCCCTTCTGGGGTCCGACGATGCCCCCTGCTCCTGAGTTCCCCGCAGGCAAGCTCTTCATAGAGACGCACACGCACAGGTGGGGCACTGGCTGCGATACCTTCGGTCCCTACTACTCGTCGATGATGGGCACGATGGACGGCTTCAAGATAGGCAGCATGTCTGGGGTGCACCCGAACTTGGTGTTCAGGTTGTGCCTCATAGGGGCCATAATAAGCGCCATCATAGTGATACCTCTAACCTTCATAATATGGCACGCCTACGGCTTCATGGAGCTCCCGGTTGCGAAGGAGTGGGACTACTTCTGGGATGGCGACTCCGGAAGCTACAACGGTAGGCCGAGCATCATAAGCGTACACGGCATCTTCGGGTTCGTCCTCGCGGGCGTATTGCTCTTCCTGAGGGCCAGATACCTCTGGTGGCCCATAGAGCCCATTGGCGTCATGTTGGGCTCTACAGACCTCATGCCTTGGCACATAAGCGCCTTCACGCCGTTCATCGTCTGGATAGTGAAGTACGCGGTCATAAAGTTCGGAGGCAGGCGGCTCTACGACGAGGTTGGCATACCCGCAGCGTTCGGCATAATAACGGGCGAGATGATAGGCATAATACTTGTCAGCGCCATAAACATATTCAGGTTCGTGATATTCGGCGCGGCTTAAAAGGGGCAAAAATACTTTTTTTCTAATTCTTTCTCAACAATTTAGGAAGGCTAACTTTTATATAGAAACATTTGTACAGCTACCCGGTGAAAGAATGATATGAGCAACAGGCTTTTGCGCAACGGCAAAACAATGGTGTTTGTGACAATTGGTTTATTATCCCTGTTGACGGTCTTAGCTCCCACTCTGGTCACATACTCTCAAGTGGTTGGAGCGCATGTCTACTTTGGCTATGTTCCACCTACGACGCGCATTGCAGAATACGAGGGCGCTGATGCCGGCGGCGTCGACGAGATCTCCAGGGGGGTGGTGGTGAACTACACGGTGCCCGCAAATGTGGCCATCCTTGACGTAGCCGGGATAAAGGACAACACCAAGGTCGAGATCTGGGATGTCTATGCTGACCAGCTGATAGCCTCGGCGACCATCAACCGCCTGGAGAAGAAGCACTTCTACATACCCTCGGGCACCTTCTTCAAGCTGGCTTCCTCGGAGAGGGTTGCAGCTTTCCTGGGCGGAGGAGCTACTGTATTCGAACCTGAGGACTCTGTCGGGGGCACGAGCACCTTCTACCCTTCGACGACGGGCGGCTTCAGGGGCAGGGAGTTCATATTCGTAGCTGCGCCTGGTACGCACCCCTACGCCTACTCGAAGGACAGGATAGGCTACAACTTCTACCTGTTCGCGCTCAAGGACACGGACTGGTCGCTGGCCGACGCCGCGGGCATATGGTCGACAAGCGGGCATCTTACGCAGCGGGGGACGAGGACTACCATACTTCAATCTAGGAAGCACCACCTTGAGTATCATAACGGAGCGGGCAACGACCTGGTGTACACGCTTACCACCAGTGGAGATGTTGAGGTGTCTTGCTCAGCTCTCGGTGACTATGTGGCTGTACCCTCCTTAACAGGAGGTTTCAGAGGGAGGGTCTTCTACGCTCCGCTTTCCGTTACGCTCGAGGAGGCCGGGAGGTCCGGAATGGTGATAGTGGTCCCCCTTGAGGAGGGTAGGGTCGTGATATACGACAAGGACCTCAACACAATAGCGGAGCACTCCTTTACGGCGAGCGATGTCGAAAATAGACAGTCTTGGTATTACAATCTCGGCATAGGCAGGTTCGACCTGTTGGTCGAAAGCTCGGGGGATGTGGTTGTATTCGTAGGCCAGACTCAACAGATGGCGGAGTTAGAATACTTGGGCGACGACATAACTTTCGTTGGCGCGAGGCCGAACCAGGAGGTGAGGTTCTACGCCCCCACGATGGCAGTGCTGTTCGCGCCGGAGGACTCGACTGTGACCATAGACGGCGGCGCGCCGCTGCAGA
>Ga0315298_1009330_pt1 | contig 12175 bp, 15 predicted proteins | sample WHS_1_MG_FD_203077 | JGI IMG/M metagenome (GOLD analysis project Ga0315298, IMG submission 203077) | Extremophilic microbial mat communities from Washburn Hot Springs, YNP, Wyoming, USA - WHS_1_MG | ecosystem: Environmental > Aquatic > Thermal springs > Hot (42-90C) | place: USA: Wyoming... | reverse complement strand
CAGCAGCGGCGAAGCTCTTGTACGTTTGCGGGGTTATAATAATATAGAAGCACCGGCAGTCTTAACATAAGTTATCTCTAGACCTGATTCCGGGAAATCTGGAGTTGTCTCGATCTTATTTGGGAACGATGGCAATAACATCTATCTCAATCAATTTTTCGGGTGAACTGAGAGACACTGGCTGAACCGTGGTACTGGCCGGGGGTTCTTCCAGAAGACGCGGGGCATATTTCTGCCAGTATTCTCGCTCAACCTGGCGCATCAAATTGTAATCCGCTATATTTTTCAGATAAATGGTGGTTTTTATGATGTTTTCCATAGAAGTGCCAGCTTCAGTCAGCGCTGTCCTTATTTTATCCATGGCTGTTTTCATCTGGTCTGGCAGATTATTTGAGCCAACCTCGCCAGTCTCTTCGAGCCGCCCGCTGCATCCGGAAAGAAATACAAGATCCCCGACGACCACCGCTCGAGCAAATTGTTGTTTTTTACCGGCTATGATCAGAGGATAGGTCTTTTTCTTCATTTCCCCTTTCAAGTTGTGGATCAATCAGAGAGTAATTGATTTATATTATTTATTTTACTCGATTTTCTTCAGCTAATGGTGAGTGGCCTGGCAATTTTTCAATCTTCCTATTCATTGTCTAAGGATAAGTCTCCTGCCTGGTTTCAAAGAGGGTGTATTCCATCCTGGTTTCCCAGTCGAGCTCTTCTTCATGTTTAACAATCTCGCGTACTCGCAATGTCTGCATGCCGATTCTGCCTCTGGAAAAGCGGAAGGGACCGGTTGGCAAATCCACCTCCAGTTTCAAAAGAGCCGCTTTTAAAATATCGGCATCAGTGTTACCACCGGTTGAAATAAGAGCCTCTCTGAGAATCCGAGCACAGTTAAAGGCTTTATAAGCTTCCTCAGGGGGTTCAGTTTTATATTTCTGCTGATAAGCGTTCCTGTAGGCGATATTTTGAGGGTAATCGGATTCTGGCAGGTAACCTTCTATGGCAGTTACACCGATCAGCACATCCCCAATTTCCTGGCTGGCAGATCTGGAAAGCGACCGGGGTTCAGCCAGAAAGACCGGGTACCTTTTATTAAGTCCCAAACGGGCATATTCTTTGAACAGCGCGGTTTTGGCTTTTTCTCCTGGTACGATTAATACCAGCCCCTTAGCTGGGAAGAGGTTAGCAAGATAATTACCAAATTGTGTTTCCTGGGGAGATAACCACTGTTCCTGAACAATTTTCCCTCCTACCGCCTTGAAAGCACTTTTAAAACCTTCCGCGTAGTCCAGTGCCAGGGGTTCGTTGATGCCCATAATGGTAATGCTGGTGACACCTTTATAATAGGTATAAACTCCAAGAGGATAAGTATAGTCCTGATAAAGCGGTGTAGTCCAGAAAGCGTACTTGTTTCCCAGTTCTGTTTTGTTAGCAACCGGTTCGCTCCACCTCAGGTTCACTATGGGTACTGATGAAGTATAATTTAGTACTGCCAGAGCAGATGCTCCATGAAATGGTCCTACAATCACGCCGGATTTGTCGTATTGTACGAGCTTGCGTGCTTTTTCCAGAGCCAGAGTTGGGTTTCTGCCTCCCTCGTCCTCGAGGATAATTTCTACTGGATGTCCGTTAATATTCTCCTCTTGTTCAGGGTCAAAAACCAGGTCGAATGCATTACGGAATGATTCTCCAGATGGGGCATCAGGGCCAGTCAGTGGTAAAAGAATGCCGATTCGAACAGGCTTTACCGGTGTTGGAGATGGTGAAGGTGATGAAACTTGAATCACGGGAGGCAGAGCGCAACCGGCAATCAATCCCACCATGATCAATATCAGAGTGATTATCGGCAACAAAGCCTGAAAGGATGATATATTATTCTCCATCTCTTGTCCTTTCTCAGGAGCTTTGCCGTGAATCATGTGCGACTACCCTGTTTTGCAGAATGCCGATCTTCTCGATTATGACCTCGACAGTATCCCCCGGTTTCATAGGACCTATACCTGCTGGGGTACCGGTGGAAATCACATCACCCGGCAACAGGGTCATAATCTCTGAAATAAAGCTAATCAGTTCTTTAGTATCAAAGATCAATTCACCGGTGCTTTCTGACTGGCAGGTTAGCCCGTTCAAACGAGTTTCCAGTTTAAGATTATCGGGGTCAACTTCGTTTTCAATCCAGGGGCCGATTGGTGCAAAGGTATCAAAGCTTTTTGCGCGTGTCCATTGTCCATCTTCTTTTTGAAACTGGCGTTCTGTGACATCATTAAAGCAGGTGTAGCCCAGAACATAATCATGTGCTTTTTCCCGGGGTACAAAGTGCGCTTTTTTGCCGATGACTATTGCCAGTTCTCCTTCATAATCCACTCTGTGATAATTGTGGGGCAATATAATCGAATCACCGGGACCTATTACAGCAGTAGGTGGTTTAAGAAAAATAATCGGGTTTGATGGTATCGGTTGATTGGTTTCCCGTGCGTGTGGTCGGTAATTCAGACCCAAACAGACGATCTTAGAAGGAAGACAGGGAGCCAGTAGTTTTAATTCTTCAAGGGAGAAATATCGACCAGTGAACTGAATTTGACTGCCATCTGCAAAAAAGGAAAAGGGGTCTCCCTTTATCTCAAAGACATTGCCATCTTCTTTAAGTATCCCATAGCCTGTCTTGTTCTTACAGGAGAAACGAACAAAACGCATATTTCCTCCTGACTGATCGTTTTGCCGTTTATCTGCGTTCGCCGCTTCAAACTAATGCCATTATCGCTTAAAGTTTGCATGTAGTCAAAGAATTCCTCCTTAAGTTACCATGAACTCGGTTTTTCTGATGATATAATGTAATGCATAAGTCGGTTTGCAAGGAGGGTGAAATGGGATATTTACCGGATATTTATAAAGACTTTGTTAAGCAGCACCCGGATATCAACATCGCTTATGATGCTCTGGCGAATGCCTGTCACAAAGCAGGTCCTCTTGACAGGAAGACCCGGCGTCTGATTAAGCTGGGGATAGCCATTGGGCTTAATTCCGAAGGTGGAGTACGTTCTCACGCCAGACGTGCTCTTGAAGAGGGGATAACACCGGATGAAATCCGCCATGCAGTGTTGCTGGCATTTACCACGGCTGGATTTCCTTACATGATTGCGGCTTATAAATGGGTTGAGGAAGTCCTTGCCAGATCAGAAAAATAGTCAGGATGCTAAAATACATTTTCGAAATTGCCGTGAGAGTGATCCGGCTATCCGAGGAAATTGTTTATATAATGTAAGTTAAGAACCCGATCCGTAAGAACAGCCGGATAAGTGTCCGGCTGCCACCGGGATTGTGTTCAGGCGAATGACAAGTAGAAGACCCTGCCGGGTTCTAAACTGCTGATGATGCCGCTAAACCCGGCTGGTTACGGGAGGTAAAGATGGGCGCTGTGATGGAGAATCTGGTTGATGCAGGCAAGGCGGACAGCCTCAAATCAGGTGAAATGACCAGAATGTCAGTGCAGGGAAGAGAGATATTGATCGCAAGGGTTGGTGAAGAATACTTTGCTGCCGATAATCGCTGCCCTCATGCGGGTGGCGATCTTTCACACGGCAGATTGGAGGGGACTATCATTACTTGTCCGCGCCACAAGTCTCAATTCGATCTGCGGGATGGCCGTGTCATCCGCTGGACTGTTTGGCCAGGAGTTGTGGTAGCAGTTGATCAGTTCAGGTCACGCCGGCGTAACCTCAAAGTCTATCCGGTTACAATCCAGAATGGCAGGATCATGTTGAAACTTTGAGCAGGCGGTGAAAATGAATTTTGAGAGAATTAAAGCAAAGGGACTGGCGCACAACTCTTATATTATCGGCTCCAGAGGCACTGCTGCTGTAGTTGATCCCAGAAGGGATGTTCAGGTTTATCTTAATCTGGCGGAAAAACGCGGGATAAACATCAGGTATATTCTGGAAACCCACCGGAACGAGGACTATGTCATTGGTTCAACCGAGCTCTCAAAAATCACAGGAGCAGAGATATTGCATGGGCCTGGCATGGCATGGGGTTATGGGTCAACAATCAGGGATGGTCAGGAAATTCGCAGCGGGCGCCTTTTGTTAACGGCAATCCATACACCTGGTCACACACCGGAAAGCATGTCTTATATTCTGGTTGATACGGCAACTGGCAGTTCACCCGTTATGGTATTTACAGGGGATACGCTTTTCGTAAATGAAACGGGGCGCGTTGACCTGTATGGGATTGATAACATGCCACGGATGGCTTCGGATCTGTACGAGAGTATCTTTAAGAAATTATTGCCACTGGGTGATGGCGTGATCATCTGTCCGGCTCACGGAGCCGGTTCAGTTTGCGGGCTTAAAATTGGCGATCGTGATGAAAGCACACTGGGCATCGAGCGGATTCAGAATCCATCTCTGCAATACACCGGAAAAGACGATTTTATTAAATACAAAATTTCTGAGAGACCGGAAAGGCCGCCCTATTTCTCCCTCATGGAAAAGTACAACCAGTATGGTCCGCCACTGTTGGGGCGTTTGCCGGCACCTGCTCCGCTTTCTCCATCTGAATTCAGATTGGCACAGGAAAGAGGAGCACTGGTAGTTGATACAAGCCTACCGGCGGCTTTTGGATCGGCACATATTAAAGGTGCTTACAGCATCTGGCTGGAAGGACTATCGGCTTTCGCGGGATGGGTATTACCTTATGATAAGCCGCTGATACTAGTACTGGAAAAACAGGCAGATCTTGATCATGCAATCCGTTACCTGATTAGGGTGGGGTACGAAAACATCAAAGGTTTTCTCAAAGATGGTATTGAAGGATGGTACTCTGCCGGTTTACCCGTTGAAAGGTTACCTGTGCTTTCGGTTCAACAGCTAAAAGAAATGCTGGATGCCGGAGATGATCTCCTGATTCTGGACGTCAGAGATCAGCAAGAGTGGCAGGAGGGACATATCCCTGGTTCAATGCATATTTACGTGGGTTGCGTGGAAGAAAAGCTGGGTGAAATTCCCCGTGATAAACCCATCGTGGTAACCTGCAGCATCGGTCACCGTTCAGGTCTGGCTGCCAGCATTTTACAGCGAGCTGGTTATCAGAGAGTCTTCAATTTGCTGGGAGGCGTTACTGCCTGGAGGAATGCGGGGCTGGTTCTCGTGGCCAGGTGATGATTTTGAAATTGGCTTAGAAGTAACGCACGATTACCTCTTGACTCAGGGAAGTCTTAATCATAAGATAAAGTTAGCAGTCCTATATGATGATTGTTTGGATTGAAAGAAGGAACCTTCTGGTATTTTGAATGAGGAGTAAGGAGAGAATGTCCGTGGCTCTTTCAATTCCGGATTTATTTTATATTGCTGTTGGAATTGAGAAAAAAGGAATCGCTTTTTACGATATCATGGCAAGATCAAGCCCGCAGCAGGATGTTCGTGAAGTATTCCTTTACCTGACCGGAATGGAAAGAAGACACGTGCAGATTTTCCAGGAGGCGTTCCATCTGCTGAACAAGTCCCAGTTTTTGGCTGACCGCGATTATCCCGGCTATGTCCAGACCCTGCTGGATAATTCGGTTTTTACCGATGAATTGGCGGATAGCGAGATAGTTTATAATCTTGCCTCAGATATCGAGGCGATTGAACTGGGAATTCAGGCGGAAAAAGATTCAATCCTGTTTTATTACGAAATGCTGGATCAGGTTGATGAAACAATCAGAGATGCCATTAAACGCATCATAATCGAGGAGAAGTCCCATCTGAAACAACTTTCAGAAATGAAAAAAATATACAAAGGTAAATAGTCCGGGGGTGGCCACGTGTTTAAATTCGTGAAGGAGAGGTTAATGGTTAAGCAATTAACTCTGGTCGAGGTGCTTGAGGAGGCGATTCGAAAAGAAATTCTGTCCCGTTTTCTCTATGTGGGCCTGAGGCAGAGGGTGAAAAACCAGGCGAGTAAAGATGCCTTCCAGGCACTGGCAGACCAGGAAGAGATGCACCAGCGGTTCCTTGAAGATTATTTGCACGGGAAAGTCAAGGAGGGTGCATTGAATGCAGATCTGGTGGTTGATTACAAGATTGCTGATTGTCTCGATCAGCCAGAAATTTCACCCACCATGGATTTGAAAGATGTATTTCTGCTGGCAGCCAACAAGGAAAAAGCTTCTCACGATCTTTACAGGGGATTGGCTGAGATCCATCCACCGGGGCAGGTGAGACACCTGCTGGAAACGCTGGCTGCTCAGGAGATGGAGCATAAAAACCGCATAGAGACTTTGTATACCGAAGTGGCTTTTCCTCAAACTGACGGGGGATAGATAATTCAGAAAAGAGAATTCAGCAGGACGATAAAATGAACATCTTTCGCTCCCTTCTCGGAGGTCAGATTATTTTTGTGCTCGGTGTGGTGAATTTCTTAATGGCGCTGGCAATCCTGACAACCTGCCGCTGTATTCCAGGTTCAAGCATTTTTAAAAAGTTCACCAGGAACAGAGTTTATCAGAAGTTTTTCAAGGTTCACTGTTATCTCTGGTGGATTTTCTGGCCTTCGGTGATAGCCCATGTTATTTTCACCATCATGCGTGTTGGAGTTCCTTTTTAAGCTTCAAAAGTTCGTGCATCGCGTGAAGATTTAAAAATTTGTTACCATATTTATAGAGGTTGTCTGCACGGGGAGGTGGTGAAGATGGTTGATCAATGCAAAACCAGAATAACAGGGCAGATCTGCCCTGCCTGTGGATGTACCGTCGTTGGAGAAGGCGTAGATAAGGGGGGAGTGATATATTGCTGTGAACCCTGTTCGGAGGGGAATACAGGCGCCTGTGAATGCGGTTGCTGTAAGCCGGTGGAAGGTCAGAATTCGCCAAAATCCGGATGAATGATATTTAGGCTTTGCTAACCTCCGGCGGGTTTTGTTCGAAACTGGTTTCGGAATTATCCTGCTGATTATTTTTTCCCCGCAGTTTCTCCCATTCTGACCGGTAAATGACCATCATCAGAAAAACGGAGCCGTCCCTGCTGATTTTACCGCAGGGAGTAAAGCCGCACTTCTTGAAACATTTCTGTGCCCGGAGGTTCCACTCCAGAGTTGTCAGATATACCTTTTCCAGACGGGTTTTCTGGAAGATGTGATCCAGCAGGGCATCGACTGCTTCTTTCCCATAACCCTGATTCCAATATGCCCGGTTACCGATCATGATGCCCAATTCGGCTTTGCCTTCATAAGTATCCACATTGTAATAAACGCAGTTCCCGATATGCTCTCCCTGCTTGTTTTCAATAGCAAATTCATATCGTCCAGTTGTAGGATAGCATAATTCAAAGGTGTACTCAGCCAGATACTGCTGGTAGCTCATTTTAAGTACCTCGGCAGCATCCAGCCTGCACAGTTCCGGATCGGTTTGCCAGGCGTAATCTTCTCTGGCATCGGAAAGTTTCTTTTGTCTTAACCTGATACGTCGTTCAGTTACCATTTTTCAATATCGATTTACAGAATAAAGGTATCTTCCTCGATCTCCAGTTGTCTCAAAGCTTCTTCAGCAGCTTCACTGACAATTTCATCAGGGCTGTTAAGGCATTTAAGCAGGTGCTGTTTTGCCTTGGCTCCGCCGATTTTCCCCAGAGCCTGAATGGCAGCCTGCTGAACCTCAGGGTCTTTATCTCCTGTGAGCTTAATCAACAGGGGTACAGCTCCCTCATCGCAGATTTCGCCGCAAGCACCTGCGGCTTCATAGCGGGTTTCGGGATCTGGGCTGGTCATTTCCTTGAGTAAAGTGGGTAGCCAGGAGGAATCGCAGTTCCGACCCATTGCGAAAATTGCGCTGTTTTTTAGCCGTGGATCATTGCTCTGATAGGCTTCCTGAATAGCCTGTCTGACTTGAGGAATACTTAGTGGTGCCGCCGCTTCTAGTGCTCGACGCCAGACTTCACGGGGTCTGGTTTTATCAGCCAGGATTGCCAGCAGCGCCTGTGAGACTCTGCTGGCACTCGCCGGTCCCAGCTTTTTCAGTTCTGCCAGCATAGCATATTTGCTCAGTGCTTTGGCTGCAGCAGCCTGTACCATTTCCGAAGGGTCTTCGTTTAGCATGCGTATCAATGGAGTTATCAGAGACGTTTCCTCATTTTCCCAGAGACCTTCTATGGCTTTAACCCGTACTTCTGGATCGCTGTCTTTGAGACAGAACTTGAAGATATCGTCAAAATTCAATTCAAAGTTTTCCTCTGCCAGTTCGACTAACCGGTTGATGATCTGCCGTCGTCTTTCGATACTGATGAGAACCCAGTTATGCTCAAAATGTGCCAGGTTTTCTGAACTTATAGTGGATAAATCAGCCAGCCTCGCATTTTGCAGAGGCTTCTCAGGATTCGCCATATCCTCAATTACCTGTTTAATTGTGAAAGGTCTCTCCATAGCTGTTATTCCTCCTCCCCGTCCTCTCCATCTTCTTCCTCGTTTTCCTGTCCCTGTTCCCAGATTGGCTGGGTAAAGTAATCAATATACTGACCCATGGCTTCAGCCGCTGCCTGTTTCATCTTTTCGCGGGTTTCCTCAGCCAGGCGCGCCAGATCGGCGGTATCAACTTCAAGATCCAGCATATTCGCCAGTACACGGATGACTGCCAGGGCTGCCATAGGGTTTGGCATTCTGGACGCATACATAGGCACTTCTCCCAGCAGGCACATGCCATCGATTTCCCTCTCCTTGGCTACGCCGAGAAGCAAACCGTTTAAACCGGCTATCTGCAGATTGCCTTTTTGCTTGAGGTTGAGCTTTTTCAATTCCTGTACCATCGCCAGATTGGTACCCACACCCCATACTTTGGGTATTTCAGTGTGATGAATCCTGGTCAATGCTGCTGCGCAGGTGTAAACTCGCTTCACATGGAACCTCAGAGCTACATCCAGAACGCAGTGTGCCAGCTCATATCCCTTGGTGGCAGGCTGGTCGTCACCCAGGAACAGAATCAGGTCTTTTCCGCCAGGCTTATCTGATTTCCGGTAATAGAATCGGCTCTGAGGGAATTGGGGTTCTTCAATAATTGAGTCTTCAACCAGAACACCGGTAGGATCAAAAAAATATGCCGGATCAATTTCTGCCAGATCTTTAAAAGTAAGCTTGGAAGTTAGATATGTGGCAATAATGATGGCAACATTACCAACTCCTGGCCAGGCAGCCAGCAGGTTGGGTTCATTTAACTTGGGACGCGCGTAAATTTTAACAATGTCTCTCATAGTATTTCCCGGTAATTTTCTCACTCTTATTTTACATTAATTTCCCTTTGCAGGTGTAATCAAAACGTCACTGGTGTGATTATTACTTGCTTGCCACAGAAACCGCTGGCACGTAGATATGCGGAGCCAGCAGGATTCCACCGACCCATTTGGCAGTTTTCCCTAGGGCGATAACTTCCTTTAATATCTGATAAATGTTTCCTGATACCATTGTGTTTTTTACTCTACCCGTGATCTCTCCATTTTCGATTTTATAGCCCAGCAGAACATTTCCACTGAATTCACCTCCCAGTACATTGCCCTGTTCGGCACCCATTAATTGTTCAATGATCAGACCTTCTTTGATGTCTTTCACCATTTCCTCGAAGGTTGCTTCTCCTGGGGGAATGATGAAAGCACTCGGTGCGGGAGAAACCAGCCCGCCTCTCCCCCGGCTGCCATTACCGGTGCTTCTGGTGCCAGCCTGTCCAGCAGTCTGTAAATCATAAAGGAAATTTCTTACCACTCCATTTTCAATCAACGGTGTGCGCCGGCTTACAATGCCTTCATCGTCGCAGGGACGGCTGTTAGGGGCGTATTCAATAGTCGGGTCATCGTAAAGGGAAATTTTAGCATCAAACAGCTTTTCTCCCTGGCGTTTGCCGATGGGAGATGCTCCTTGTAGAACAATTTTACCGTTAAAAGCCGATATTAAAGAAGGGACGAAAGCACTGAGGACTCCATCAGGGGTGAAAATCACCGGCAGGGATCGTGTCGGTACAGTTGCCAGGTTGCGCGCAAGCTCGAGTTGCCGCAGGACGGTTGTAACAATCGCCTTTGTGTCCCGGATGGGACGGCAGGACTCCTGTCCTTCTCCCACGAAGAGCATATCTGTATCTCTGACCAGTGTACCACTAACCCCTAATCCGAAGGTTGTTTTCTGGTATTCTGCTCTGCACCCACGGGAATTAATCAGCCGTATCATAAGGGTATCCCTGGAGACTGCCGCATCACAGACAATGCCGGGAGTACTTTTGATTACAGGTTCAATTAATGCGTGCCCGAGATCTATCATCTCCGCTGTTCCAATTCTATTCACCTCCGGATCAAATACTGCGATGTCAGGAAGTTGCACGGGCTCCGGGAAGTTGAATCGAGCGGGCATGCCGAATCTGGCGGTTTCCAGCGCATAGTTGATGAGGGTACGGGGCTCTATCTCACCGCTGGCGGCAGCATAGCCAAGCCTGCCATCTTTGATAATACGGAGAGAAATGCTGGTGCTCTGTTTTCTCTGGATTGCTTTTAGCCGATTAGCTTCAAAATGCACAGGTAATTCCTCAGAGATTACCTGAAATACCTCGGCTTCCTCGGCAAATTGATGTGCCAGTTCCAGGATTTCTTCCATTTATCTTCCTCCCACCAGGCAATGCTGAATTCTGATGTGCGGACTACCATTAGAGACGGGCAGGGGAGATTGTCCACCTTTACCACAGCCTCCACCTTCATTCATATCCAGATCGTTACCGATCGCATCAATATTTTTCAATGTAACAAAAACGTTACCGGTCAGTGTCACCGGACGTAAAAGCTCGGCTATTTTACCGTTGCGGATCATGTAGGCTTCTCCTGCGGAGAAAGTGAACATCTCCATGCTGGTTGTTCCGCCGTACCAGTTGCGCGCATAAATACCCTCTTTGATATCTGAGATCATCTCCTCAAAAGAGGTGGAGCGTGGCTCAATATAGGTATTGGTCATGCGTACAATCGGAGGAAATCGGTAGCTGATCGCTCGGGCATTGCCGGTAAGCCCCTCATGCATTTTAGCAGCGGTTTCCCGGGAATGGAGCCTGCCCGTCAGGACTCCTTCACGGATCAAATAGGTTTTTGTGGCGGGCACTCCTTCATCGTCATATCGGTAACTGCCGCGCAGACCAGCAACTGCTGCTCCATCCACCACATTGAGTTCATCGCAACCAAATTTCTTACCTATGGTCATAATCTCTCGCAATTGAGGATTTTCATAAACATGGTCCGCTTCTGAAAGGTGGCCGAAGGCTTCGTGGATGAAGACACCAGCCAGTACCGGATCGAGTACAACTGTATATTCTCCCCCCTTTACATGTGGAGCGGTAAGCATATCAACAGCCCTTTGAGCCATTTCTTTAATCTGCTGGTGCAGATTCTTAATCCGGTTAAAATCGCCTCGATTTCCCAGGCTCAGCCCTGCCTGCTGGACTTCTCCATTATCGGCAGCGATTGCCGTAATGCGTAGAGTCACATCTGCTCGTTCCTGTTCGATGTAACTGCCCATTGAATTAATATAGAGGTATTTTCGGTAATTATCACTATATCCGATGACCGAAGTCTGGAGTTTGGGGGTACTCCAGATTACCGAATTATATTCATCGAGAATCTCCTTTTTTTCTGCCAATGGGATGTCCACCGGGTTGCGGGCGATATTCTCTGATACTGTATCAACCACCGGCTGAACATGCTCGACTCTGGCTTCACCACTGCTGACGAAGCGCGCCTGTTCGATTGCCTGTTCAATTTTGGCTTTCAGGTTATCAGGACTATTAAAGCTGACAAATCCCCAGCCGCCCTTCACCAGCGCTCGAATGTTTCCGCCGACCGCGCTGGTTTTATCCGTGGATTCCAGCTCTTTACCCCTGTAGGTTAGATGGCTAGAACGGCTTTCCTCCAGGTGGGCTTCCAGGTAATCGGCATCGTATTTACGGAGCAGGTCTGCCAATTCATGACCGATTTCAACGACATTCATTAGTTTATCCTCTGGTAATAATTATTATTTACTTAACATGATATGACCTATTTATAGTCCTTGCAAGGTATGAAATTGAGTGGGAAGTCTAATTGAGGTTCTTATGGAGCCCTTGAAGATGAGATTCCCACGGCTTCTTGCCGGTCTTCACCGGCAAAAAGCCTCGGAATGACGTTTATGGAAAATGCGTTCCGTTGAGATTCCCACGTCG
>Ga0315298_1009328_pt1 | contig 12177 bp, 18 predicted proteins | sample WHS_1_MG_FD_203077 | JGI IMG/M metagenome (GOLD analysis project Ga0315298, IMG submission 203077) | Extremophilic microbial mat communities from Washburn Hot Springs, YNP, Wyoming, USA - WHS_1_MG | ecosystem: Environmental > Aquatic > Thermal springs > Hot (42-90C) | place: USA: Wyoming... | reverse complement strand
CCGAGAAGAGTTCCGTAAAAACGCTGTTAAGTGGGGCTGGGAGCTCTGGGAGGAACCGCCCGAAACCATCCTGGCGGAGGCAAAAACATGATGCTTGTTTTTCTCTCCTCTCCCCTCGGAAAACATGTGCAGTCCCCAAGTATGGCGGGAAACCCTCCTAACAGGCTTTCACAGCCACCCCTAAACTTCATGATAATATTTCGTGGCGGAGGTGAAAAGCCATGGTAAACCCACTAAATATTGGTTTAGGCGTCTGTGCAGCGTTAATCTACGCTTTTCTAGGGTATTCATCACAGGATAAGCCCTTTGACTGGCGTAAGTTTCTGCGAACCGTAGCTATAGCTGCGTTTTCCGCCCTTGGACTTGACATGGCCGGCTTAACTTTTGACGTTTACGCGGCTTTGGTTGGGCCTACGGCCATAACGGTTTGGCTTCAAAAGCTCGTTGATATGGCTAAAAAGGAGACATAGCCTATGAGCGAAGTTCCTTACGGGCGTTATGAAGAGGCGTATAGGGCTATTCACAGTGCTCTAAGCGGGCTTATAGCTCCGCCTCCTGGCAAAAGAATCACTAAGCTGACGTTTACTTGGAATGTAGATGGAACGGTGCAGACATTGAAGGCTTACATGGGCGACGAATTGCTCTTCACCATCACATTTACATGGAATCCGAATGGAACCTTAAGCGAGGTGGCTCGAACATAGGCGGCTTTTGCTCGCCTATGCGAGAAACCAGAGAAAAAGGGAGGAATGAAAAGTATGAGAGGTAAAGGGAATATGGCTGGCGTAGTTGTTGGCGTGAAAAGGCGTATAGAAGTCTGGCGGAAAGGCGAATTGATAGATGTGGATGAACGGGAGCTTGACTTTGAAGATTTAGTGGTTAACAGCGGCTTAGATGCTGCTTGTGGGGCAGTGTTTGACAGAAGTGCGAGTAGACCTGCAGCTTTCGACTATATTGCCATAGGCACTGATGGAACAACTCCATCAGCCTCGCAGACAGCTTTAGGGAATGAAGTCATGCGTGTCCAAGCAACATACAGCAAAGACCCAAACACGGGTGAATGCAGCATAGACGCAACTTTCAACATACAAAGCAGTTATGCTTTGCAGGAATGCGGAATTTTTAACGCTTCAGCAAGCGGAACAATGTATTGTCGAGACACATATACAATGAAAAACGTGGTTTCAGGTGATCAAGTAAAAGTCTACTATACTGGAAAGTTCCAGAGACCATCATAGAAGAAGTGATAAAATTGAGGCTTCCCTACTGGTTGCTTAAACTGTTGCCTATGTGGGATTACCTTTGCCCACGTTGCCATAGGGAAGTCTCTAAAAACAGTCACCAGTGTCCGTCGTGTGGTGAACGTTTTCCTTTTCCGCTTCGTGTTCCGCCAAGATGTCTAAAAAGCAAAGAGGTTTTGGAACGCTATGTGCATGAAAAGATTTTTCCAAGGATAAGCACTTGGCAAAGAGAGTATTTAGCGCAGTTCTTCACCGTTATATTTCAGGATGGTTTTGAGAGCGGAAACTTCAGCGCTTGGACTGGGACAAGTATTACGTCTGGAGATTCGTTGACAGTTGCAAACGATAATCCACATCATGGAACGTACAGCGCAAAAATGGTGACAGGCGTAACCACAGACGTTTTCACATACGCATATAAAACTTTGGCTACGACGTATACAACTTTGTATCAGAGAGTATACGTTAAAATAAGCAGTGTAAGCACTACAGTATTTAATGCTGATGGAAAAAGAGTAGACTTTGTGATATTTGTAGGTAGTGGAGGAAGAGTAGTTCAGGCTGGACTCAGGAGAGATGCAGGAGTAGTCAAATGGCATCTTCAGTACCGCAATGCAGGAAGCTGGTATGATGCTTTTAGTTCAACGCCTACTCCACAAGCAAATACATGGTATTGTTTCGAGGTAATGCAGACTACTGGTTCAAGCGGTTCCGATAGACTTTACATAAACGGCAACTTAGTTATTGAAGTTACTGGAGTAAGCAATAACGATAGAGGTTCTCCAGCCCAGATTCAAGCATTCGGCGAACATTATGTTGCGTCTTCTGTCACCGTTTAGATAGACTGTGTTGTTGCTGCTGATATACTAATTGGACAAGAAGGACAAACCTATGAAATTTATATTGATGCTGTAAGTCAATCGCTTGCCACATCAGCCCATGAAACCACATACAATATTGCCAAAGATGCTTCTTTAAATAGTCAAAGTTTAACAGCGTCAGAAGCAACGTTTAATATAAATAAGGACGCAAGTTTAACAAGCCAAACCTCGACAGACTTTGAAACGACATTCAATGTTTTAAAAGACGCAATAACGCAACCTCTTGCCTCAGTAGTTATTGAAGTTGTCACAGGAATAATCGAAATTTTCTTAGAGGCAATAGCCGCAGCAGAAGCCACATTTACCTTAGAATCAACCTTTAACATAAACAAAGATGCTTTGGCACATGTATTAGCAGAAATAAATGTTGAAGCAATTTTTAACCTTGTAAAAGACGCAGTTACACAAGCTTCTACCTCTCCAAAGATTTTAGGCATCTACTCAATAAACAAAAACGCTGTTGTTAACGCTTCCGCTGTTGCTGAGCTTCAGCAAATATTGGGCATAAGTAAAAACGCTTTAGTGGTGTCAGTTTCCACACCTCACATTCAATCCATTTTTAACATTAGCCCAGAAGCCACAGTGAAGGTGTTTGCTGAAGCTGTTGCGGTCAAAGAAGGGGAAGTTAAGGTTACCCGACTATTTTTGCTTCTTGGAAATTTAGTGTTAGAGTTGAAAACCGGAGAGATCGGCATAGTAATATAAGCAATTATAAGATATCTTTTTAGCACTTTTCTGAAAACACTTTTTCACATTTCTAAAACACCTTTTATTTAGTATATTTCTAAAAACACTTATTTTCTCGCACATTTCTGGAAACTACGTTTATTTCACACATTTTTTTCGTGAAAATTGTTTAAATAAGCCTTTTTCCGAGTTTATAGCATAGATTAAACCTTTAGGAGTTTAGACGCCCTTGGCAAGTGTAAGCGTTGATGATGTTCGCGACGTTTTAGGCATAAGTCAAGCAGATATTCCAGACGCTAAAATTTTGAAGATGATTAAGCGGGCTGAAGTTGCGCTTGAGCTTGAGTTAAGTAGGGAAATTGATTATGCGGATTGCACAGACGCTGAGAAAGAGGCTATAACGGTTCTGGCTGCTATTTACGCCATTTGTTATTTGACTGGCGGCTCCGCAGTTGGCTTAAGCTTCAGCATAGGCGACAAAAACGTAAGCGTGCTCAGTAACGCTCCACCCCTGAATGTTTTGCACTCTGAGTTTGAGCGGATTTTGGCTAAAATGAAAGAGCCTTATGTGGGGCATGTGTGATGGGTGTGGTTCCAGAAGCTTATTATAATTTTGTGATGAATTATGCGCCTTACGTTTATGTGGTTCCGCCAAACACTCCAGACCCCGCTTGTGGCAGAGCAGCCTTTGCAGCTGCCTTCGCCATCGATTTCCTCTTTGAAGCCCACTTTTCCAAACAGTTTGAAGACAGAAAAACCGAAATTTATAACAAGATTGTTTCGCTTGCAGACTGGCTCCTAACCCAGCAGTGCACAGACTCCAATAAAGAGGCTTGTGGCGGATTCAAAAGCGGTGAAAACAGCACATACTATTATAGCGTGGACGCTTGCCGTGTTATTCCATCCCTTTTAAGGGCTTATGAGCTTACGAAGGACATGGATTATGTTGATGCTGCAAAACTCGCTGGAAACACGTTCCTCAGAACCATGCAGGACAAGCAAGCCTATGGCGGGTTTGCAAGAGCCGTAACAATCGCGGACGCCTGGCTTCTACAATTGGATATAGAATGCCTCTACGGACTTATCGGTTTGAAGATGTTGGCTGAGAAATACGATGTGGAAAACGCAAGTCAATATCGAAACATGATGATTAAGGCTGTTGGCTTTTTGCGGGAAGGTTTTGAGGATCTCTGGCTTTACTTTGACCCTTCTGATGGCGAATGGCATCGTGCTGGCTTAAGCGAAAACGAAGTTTACGATGATCCTTTCGCCTATGCCTTAGTCGGCTTATATGAATATGAGGGCTGGAGTGTTTCATGCCAGAAAGTCTACAACTTCATAAACACAATTAGGGCTAGCGCACACTATCCCGCTTATAATCCGGCTGTCTGCTGGGCTGGCTACATAGACGTTATAAGGCGGTTTCCGGCCTGTGACTATTATGATGCTGTTACAAGCGGAATTTTATGGAAAATCCGCAAAAACCATGACAAGCCAAGTCTCAAACTCAGCATGCAAATCATAGATAAACATCAAGAAGAGTTTATGTTCTGGGGAGTTAAGCATTCAGATTACAGTTATATTGAGAACAAGTGGGCTATGGCTACGGTCTGCTGGCTTGGACTTCTATACCTAAACTATGAAGAACCCCAAACACGCTTCGCGCAGATTCTGCGTTCAAAAGGTGAAAACATAACGCTTTATCCCCTCAGAGAAGCAGCAGAAAAAGTTTTCTACGGCGAAGGCATAGACATCAAAGCCATAGTTTCTCCAGCCAGAGTTGATGAAGTATTAATTGAACCAGGCTACATTATAAACGACTACATCACATCCTACACTTTTACGCCTCTGAGGCAACATGACAGGGTCCGTCGTAAAGGCATAGACTACGAGGTTTTGGATGTTCAAGCCTTCGATTTCCAAGGTGAAACAGCCTATTTTAAGGCTACTTGTAGGAGGCTTATTGGACAGTGAGTGAAGCAGAAAATCCTGTTGACACTGTTGTTAGGCTTCTGAGCAAGAACATGTGGGTTGTCAAGGAAGACGGTGGTTTAGCCAGCATCCATGTCAGTCGCGAATGGTATGACCGTGAACTCTTCAAAAACTACGACGGACAAATCACCGTAGGGCTTGCGGAAAGCCGCGACACGAAAATTGAGATGAGTGGTAGGGTTCGCAGACGCCTCGGCAGTTTACGCGTCAACGTTTGGAGCCAAGATATGCTTACTCGCCAAAAAATGGTTGAAGAGATAAACCGCATTGTAAGACAAAACCGTAGCAAACCAAATGAAACACTTTACTATTTTGCTGGGGTTGGAAGGCCTACAGGAACCCATAAGGCTTATAGTGCTGGCTCAGCAGAAGAGCTTTCTCCCAACCATGCAGGCTGGAATGAACTGTCAGACTTGAATTATCCAGAAATCTGGTATAGCGATGACAACCGCTACATCAAAAGCCACAACGTTAATGGCGAATACGCCTTAATGCTTTTCCGCTTCAAAATTGAAAGCAGAGAAAAGGCTGTTAAAAAAATTGTTTTAGCGTTTGAGGGGTATGGAACTGGTGCCGGAGGCAGCGGTGTAACCATTAAGGTTTGGAATCATACGGCTCAAGCTTGGCAAAACGCTCAGCAGGGAATTGGCGGGGAAGATGAGACAATTACTATTACTCTTACTTCCAGCCTTACAAACTATATTGATGACGATAGCTATGTTTGGCTTCTGGCGAGAACAACAAGCCCAAGTGATGGCTCTACACCAGCCATAATAAATTGTGATTATGTAAGCTGCACAGTCACGGTTAACGGAATCACATATCTTGACATTGTTAGTTTTCGGGATGCTGACCGTGTGAATGTTAAACCCTTCATTTTCCGCACGGAGTTTACGCTTAGGAGTTGGATGTTTGAGGATGTTGGAGGTGTCTTCTAAAATGTTTGTCTTAGCTTCTAAGTCTCCTCTGGGATTTGGTCCCAGCCGTTTTCCCAGTCATGAGTTTATCATGACAAAAGAAGGAGCGTGAGAAAAGAAAATGGTTGAAACATATGGAGCGCATGAAAGCCGCGTCTACTACGTTGAGGAATCCACTTATGGACAGACACCCTCAAACCCTGCGATGCTTGGTCTGCCAGCAGAAAACATCAATCCATCCATAGACCCCTCAAATATAAAGGTTCGTGGAGTAGGAAGCATAGACTTACAAGCCATCAAAAAAGGACTTAGAAACGTGAGCCTAAAAATCTCTTATCCACTGCCAAGCGAAGCACCCATAAACTTCTTGCAGCATGCCAAGGCAGAACTGAACAAGTCATTAAGCATTCAAGTGCTCTATTACAAGGGAATATTCGCTTCAGCAACCGACATCATATCGCTTCTCTACACTGGCTGCAAATTCCACAAGGTAACAGTTGAATGCAGCATAGAAGACATTGTGAAGGCAACTGCAGAGCTGATTGGACAAGACTTAGCAATTGGGACATCAAAAATTAGCGGGGCAACATATGCAGACTATGCGGGGGCAGTGCCTTTTTATGAAAGCTACGTTAAGAAAGGCACAACAACCCTTGACCGCGTAACAGACTGGAAATTCGCAATAGAAAACAACCTTAAACAAGTGCCAGTTATCCGCACGACAAGCGGACACCTGCTAAAGTATCTGCCCTACAGACATCGCAACCTAACAGGCGAAATAACCTTCGAATTTGAAAGCAAAGAGGAATTTGACGACGTAATCAACGATGCGTCTTTCGACTTGGAGTTTGGTCTCGGCGGCTCAAACAAAGCAGTTTTCTCAAGCTGCAAATGGGAAAACGTGTCCGCACCAGCACGCATTGAAGATTTAGTTTCATGCAAGGCTGGTTTCGTGGCTAAAGGTCCAGTAAACATAAGCTGAGGCGATTAAAATGGCTGTGGAAGTTAGTGTTTTGGAAAATTTTGGGCGGGAAGCTGAACTGCGCAAGAAATGGATGCGCATGTGGGAGGAGCTTGGCGTTCGCATTCTAAAGATGCCGAGGTGGATGCAGGAAATTGTACTGGAAGATGTCAACACAGCCATCAGAAACCGCATTACGACAATGGAGATGATAGCTCATGCGAACAGAAATCGTTGAAGTCAGAGACGAGTATGGCGAGGAATATAAGGGCAAATATGTTTTCCAAGAGATCAGCTGGGCTAAGCGTAGCAGAATAATTCAGAAGCACACCAAATACAGCCAGTCAACTGGGCAAGTCGTAAGCAGCGATTATGTGGCTATCCAAGCTGAAACTATAATGGCAAGCCTTAAGGAGCAGCCTGAACACAAGCCTATAACCCTTGAGAAATTGCTTGACGAGGAAAACGGTGTCCCAATAGGTTTAGGCGAATTATTCAGCCGAATAGCGAACAGACTAAACAGTCTCTCTGCTGAGGAGACACGTTTTTTGTCAGACAAATCCGCAGAGGCAAGCCTCATCCAGCAGTCACAGAGTATAGGCTCTGCAAAGAGTTCGGTTGGACAATCACAGAACTACGAAGGCAGCCAGCAAAAACAATCCAGCAATTCCTCATAATCCTGAATGAGGTTGACAGGCAGACGCAGGAAGAGATGGAGAAAGCTAAGCGGGAGGCAAGGTTGCGATAATGGCCTTAGAAGTTAAGTGTGATGTTAAAGGCGTGGAAGAGTTTCAAGCAGCCATGAAGCAGTTTGATAGCGGAATGCAAGGGCATGTGCATAGGCTTTTGGCAAGCTGGGCTACAGACGTGAAAGCCTTAGCAAAGCAGCTTGTTCCCGTGAGAACAGGGCATCTACGGCAAAGTATCTATGCTGAAGTTAGGAATTGGATTGCGAGAATAGGTGCTGAAGCAACTTATGCGATGTTTGTTGAGTTTGGCACTCGCTACATTCAAGCCAGACCCTATTTGTATCCAGCTATTCAAACGTATCTTCCGATGCTTGAGAGCACAATCCGAGACGCTATCAAGGTTGCCAAGGCGGAGGCTGGATTTAGATGAGCTTCAACGAGTTAGTCATAACAATCACTGCAGAAAACATGGCGAGTGCAGAGTTTAACAAGGTTGCAGCCGATGCTGCTGCCATGGGTTCCGCTGTAGGTGCCTCAGCAAGCGGTTTTGAAACCTTGAAAACTCAAGCTGAAACCACAACCATAAGTCTTCGCAATATGTGTTCAGATGTTAAAGCTTCTGCTTCTGAGATGACTGAAGGCTTTAAGGCCGCTGGTTCAGAAGCGGTTTTAATGGGTGGAAGCGTAAACTCTTCTGCTTCAGGCTTTGAAGAGCTTAAGGTTCAAGCTGAAGCGACAACTGTTAGCCTTCGCACTGTTGCTTCAGCATTTGGAAGCATGGCTCACATGGGAACAGCCATCATAAGCCTCGCAGGAGACATGGGCATAGTTGACAAGGAAACTGCTAAATGGGCAAGAACTATTATGGCGGTTTTAACTCTTATGTCTGCTTGGATACGTCTCAAAAGTTACCTCACGGTTTTGACAACAGGGCATACCGCAGCTATAGCTGTGAACACTACAGCTCAAAATGCGAATGCCACGAGTAGCTTAGCCGTTGCTGCTGCCCATCACATCAAGGCTGCTGCCACATGGCTGGCTGTTCACGCTCAGAATGCGCTTAACATAAGTCACGCCACCTTTTTGGCTTTAACAGGTGTTGGAATAGGCGTTATACTCGCTTCTGCAGCAGCCATGGCCTATTTTGCTAGTCAAATGAATGCGGCGACTGCAAGCGTGAAGGGCTTCAATGAGGCTGCTGGTGAAATGCCTTTTGCAGGTCGCAGCGTAAAACGGTCTGGTGAAATGGAACTTTATAGACGGGGTGTGGAGTAGCCTTTGAGCGGTGAAATTCCAGTGATAACTGTAGCCTTCGGTGCCTATGGGATTCCGCAAGGCGATGTTATAGAGTGCCGTGTGCATTTGGGCTGTACAAAAGAGGTCAGCAGCTTCGAGCTTTTGCTTCAAAATTGGGATAAAAAATATAGTCCTGGAGGCATATATCCTATTAGTGTTGGCATGGATGGGCACATAGACATCGGAAGAGGCAATAATGTTCCGCAGATTATTACTTGCCGTGTTGAAGCTGTCAAGTATGAATCTACTCCAACAGAAAACTATCTTCGTGTTAGTGGACGGTGCTGGGGAGAACGTCTTTTCCGTCGTGTTGTAACTAAAACATACGCGAACAAAAAGGGCGAGGAAATTATCAAAGATTTGCTGGATTATTATGTGGGTTTAAGCCATAATCGTGGCGGGACAGAGCTTGTTGAGGCTACAGATACAACCTACGTTAAACTAGAATATGAGAACACACCAGTATTCGATATTATCCGCTATATTGCGGGTTCCTCCGATAAGCAAGGCGTAATAGGCTTTGATTTCCGAGTGGCACCTGACGGCAAGTTCGAGTTTTTCCCGCGTATGAGTAAGACAAGCGCCGTGAGTGTTTCAGAAAAAATTGAGAAGAGCGAATACCGAAAGGATATTCACCGCATACGCAACAAAATCTATGTTTACGGCGCCGCGGAAAAGAGTTTTCCCACAGACGCCGACGAAGACGGGCTTACTGAAAGCCTAAGTTATTGGACGAGTAATGGCAGTTTAAGCCTTGACTCCATGCATGTTATAGAGGATGGACAAACCAAATATACGGACTCCTACAGTATATGCACCACAAACACAGGTGGCAACGAGGTTTGGGCCCATAGAGCCTTAACCCCTGTGAAGCTTAAAGATCAAGACGGTTTCAAACAGATACGCTTCTGGCTTCACTGGACGCGTTATGAAAGCGGCACGCCTTCAGCAGCTAAAGTGCGGCTTTACACGAATGAAAGCAACTATTTTGAAGCGGACATCCTTCCCCTTTTAGGTCCTCAAGCCCAATGGCAAAAGATAACCTTGCGCACAGACCAGCCCACATGGACAGCTACAGGCTCGCCAACCATGGAAAGTATAAACGGCATACGCTTCATAATCACGCATCCCATCGCCTGCTTACCTGTCATCCGCATAGACCACCTGCTCTTCAGCGACTGCAGATATGCCGCCATGCAGGAGGACGCCAACAGCCAAAACAGTTACGGCCTACGCGAACTAACAGAGACAGACGAAGAGTTGAAAAGCGACAACGAATGCTTGTTAAGGGCCAAAGCCTTACTTGACTATTACAAGAATCCCGCTGAATACTTAACTGTAAAAAGCACAGTCATAAACTATGAAAACACGCCGCTTCTGCCAGGTGACAAAATCCATGTGACGCTTCCAAACGAGAATATAGATGCAGACTTCCGCATTGAAAGCGTAGAATACCATATCGACGCCAAAACCCAAACTTTAGAAATAACCCTTGAGCTTGGAAGAGAAACGCCTCTCTTGGCTGATTATCTATATGCTTTAAGAAGTAAAACAGAAAGCCTAAGCAGATATAAGGCGGCGAGGCTAGTTTAGGCTATGGGTAAAAACGCGAGGCGAACCGTCGTTGAAGTTCAAGAAAGCCTTCACAAGGAAATTAGAAAATTGGCTTTGTTGAATGACTTGCGAATTTACCAGCTAATAAACGCGGTTATTGAGGAGTTTTTGAAGGACGAAGAGAAAGTTAAGACCTTAATTAGGAGGTTAAAAATTCAAGGGAATGTTTCTTAGGCTTTACATGTGTTGATTAACTTGTGCACACGCATTGGATAAAAACGCATACCTTTTCAATATTTGAAGCTTTAACAGCAAGGAAGTGAACTAAATTTATTTCGTTTAAACTTTTCATTTTATGATTCTCCTACTCAATCATCATAATACATTTCAAACGTAGAAGCGTCCAAAATAAATGATAGCCAATGCGAAAAGTAACACTGGTTTGGGAAAGCATAACCTTATCACAGATGCAAAGGCACTCTTAAATCCTGTATCATATTTTTGATAACTTTCAAGTTTAAACACTAGCTTTTTTAAGTGCCAAAACGCTTCCTGAAAAGAAAAGGGCCCCAAAGCCCAGTAGAGCGAGCAAAGATGCCAATGGGAAGGACTGGTTTAGGGCTGCAGCTCTTAGGCATTGGCTTGAGTGAGTTAGAGGAAGAAAATATAGGGCGGTTTTAAGCGTTTCAGGAAGACCTTCAAGCGAGAAGAAAGTACCGCTGAGGAAAGTCATAGGAAGCAGTATCAGCGTGCTGAAAGTGTTCATGTCTTGATGGGATTTGACTAACAGGGCGACAAGCACTCCTAAGAAGGCAAAAACAAAGCATGAGATAATCAGCACTAACACGAATATGGGCAGCATGGGGCTGGCGACGATTTTAGGTGAAATTATTAAGCCTGCAAACAGCAGAGCCGCAGAGCTTATGATGCCGCGTACCACGCCTATGAGAGTTTTGCCTATGACTATTGAAGAAACGTTAACTGGAGCCATCAGGTACTCGTCGAAGCATTTGTAGAAAAGGCGGTCCACATGAAGCTTTGATCCTGAACCGTTGAAGCTGCTCGTCATGGCCGTTAGGGCAACTATGCCTGGCACGACAAAGTCAAGGTAGCTGTAGCCTTCAAAGCTTATTCCTCTTCCAAGGCCATAGCCGAAGGCCAAGAGATACAGTAAAGGGTTTATAAGACTTGTAGCTACGGTTCGAACCAGGTGGCGCCTCAAAACTCTTAGATCCGCCCAAAAAACTGTGTAAACATCTATTAACGCTTTCATTTAATCGTCAACTCCCCGACCAGTCAACTCTAAGAAAACATCTTCCAAGTTTGACTCGCGCACAACAATAGTTTTAACAGTTGAAGGTAGACTTTGAACATATTGGGTGGCAGCCATTTTGTCAGGAAAATACTTGTAGGAAGCATTCCCATTTTCTATGACTGTTACCACTGTAAAAAGGCCTATCTTTCGACGTAACTCGAAAGGGTTGTCAAGGGCTATCAACTGTCCTTCATGGATTATTCCTACACGGTGACAGAGGGCTTCAGCCTCCTCAATATAATGTGTTGTGAGAAAAATGGTGACGCCATCAGCGTTGAGGCGGCGGATCAGATCCCACATGCGGTGCCTCGTATGGACATCCAACCCAACTGTAGGTTCATCCAGGAAAAGGAGTTTAGGCTTATGTATTAAGGAGCACGCTATCATTGTCCGCCTTTGCAGTCCGCCGGAAAGATCATCTATGGTTCTGTCAGCATGTTCGGTAAGCCCCACGTAATCCAGCAGTTCAGCTATTCGCCTTTTACGTTCAGAAGCATCAAAATGATGTAGACGAGCGCGGAGCTCCATGTTCTCTCTTACAGTTAAATCCCTATCCAAGCTTAGATGTTGCTGCATCACCCCTATGGCTTCCCTAACCTTTTCAGGTTTCTCTACAACGTCAAAGCCGCCAACCCAAGCCCGCC